>Ga0233433_10000080_pt1 | contig 111804 bp, 88 predicted proteins | sample SI_122_August201_5_FD_179868 | JGI IMG/M metagenome (GOLD analysis project Ga0233433, IMG submission 179868) | Seawater microbial communities from Saanich Inlet, British Columbia, Canada - SI_122_August2016_100_MG | ecosystem: Environmental > Aquatic > Marine > Inlet | place: Canada: British...
TCTTGCACCACCACCTCGACGACCGGCCGCGCTACCTGCCCGAGAACGGCCAAGCGCTCCTGTACCGTTGCCTGTATTTCGGCCATCGTCAACCCGTGCAGGCGTTCGTTAAAGAGACGACTCAAATTTTCAAGATCTCGTTGCGACACGGCCGAATCGACTTCGGCCACCAAGCTCTTTATCAAGCCCCCATTCACCGTGACAACGATCAACAGCCGATTGGCCTCCAAGCGCAGAAGTTCCAGCTTGTGAAAAATGCCCTCTTTAAAGCGCGGCGACAACACCAATCCCAATTGATTTGACATATCACCAATAGTCAAAGCCAGTTGGTGCAGGATCTCCTGGTAATCACCTTCTTGCAAGGCCGTTTCGAGCCGCTGTCGCAAAGCGATACCCTCAGCGTCGAGGCCAAAGCCCCCCTTCGCCATAGCTTGCTCGACATAGAACCGATAGCCCTTTTCCGACGGGATACGCCCTGCCGAAGTATGGGGCTGGGATACATAGCCTTTTTCTTCTAGACTGGCGAGCGCATTGCGGATTGTGGCCGAACTAACGCCTAGATTCTCGCTCTGGCACAATGTCTTTGAGCCCACCGGATCACCGATGGCGATATGGACATTGACTAGGCACTGGAGTATCTGGGCTTCGCGTTTAGATAGAGGGTTGGAGTTCATAGCCGATATAAGCGAGTTTAAGCGTATGAAGCTGGGGAAATACTGATTTAAGTAATAATAAAAACAGCCGATTCCTTGTCAAGGGACTCATAGTCCCTGCAACCTCGATTTGCGCAGCCGAGCAAGCTGTTCCTCACTCGGCAAATCTCCATTTCGGCCCCAGGCCAGTAACACCGCTCCCAACACCGCCGGCAAATGCGCAGGACACAAACGCAAACCATTAATCTGCGGAGCGATTGCCTTCATCAAGGCCGTTTCAAGCAAGCTTCCTTCGGCAAATACGCCCCCTATACACGACAGATTCACACTTTCAGCCATCTCCAACCTTTGTGCGACAGCAACGACCTGTTCCGCCAAGGCCGCACCAGCGCGGTCGACGATATGCAAGGCTACAGCATCGCCACAATCGGCCACATTCGACACGGCAGGCCCTAAAGCGGCGATGCACCCGTGATCTATTTTACCACCATATACTTCAGGTACCAGTTGGTCCCAATCCTCCAGCCCCAGTTCCACCGCCAACGCCGCAACCAATGCGGTATCCGCTCCACTGCCATCGAGGCAACGCGTCACAGCCCGCAAGGCCTGCAAACCCATAGAATACCCACTGCCCTCATCCCCCAGAAGCGGCCCCCAACCGCCTGCCCGCACCATCTTGTCCCGGTCGTTTCTCCCCAAAACCATAGATCCCGTACCTGCAATGACAATGAGTCCAGGAGCACCGGCATGAGCACCTTCCAAAGCAGCGCGCGCATCGCTTTCCACTCGCACTCTGCCTGTCCAGCCACCGCACTCTACCATCGCTGCAATTTGCCGTTGTTCGGTCTCCCGCCCCACCCCCGCTAAAGCCAGACACAGTGAAACCTCATTCGGCTCAGCCAACGCTAGCAAGGGGGGTAATAGCTGCCCCAGCAAGTCCTGTAAACCCGTTGCACCAATGCGTTGGAAATTGCCGCGCCCCCCCATTCGCACACCGCGTACGACACCAGTAGCATCTACTATCGCTGCCCGGGTATGCGTACCACCTCCGTCAACACCAATTGCCCATTCCATCAATAAGTACTCTTTTTTAGAAGTCCGACCTTACCAACACGCTGTGCAGACTTTATAACATATCAATTGCTTCGTTCGGGATGCAAAATAATTAAGCCCCTTGCCCCGGGTTATGCCCCCTAACGATTTTAGACGCTACACCAGCGTATAAATTGCACGCTCAGCTGAGCCCTCAAATAAACCGTTGACTGAGGTTAAACCTACCATGAATCTAGCCGTTTACGGCACACTGCGCACCGGCAGTACGAACACCGGGCGCATTAATCATACCGCGTTGGTTTTTCCCAGCCATCAACGCTTTCCCGCCATGATCTGCGATAGCAACGGCAGCGGCACAATCGTTGAAGTGCACGACGTCGATGACAAAACACTAGCTGCCTACGACGATTATGAAGGATTATCCGCTGGCGTATACCGGCGCGTGCGCATGGATATTATAATGGACGATGGCACAATCATAGAGGCTTGGGTTTATTTAGCCGGTGAAAAAATCCTTAAAAAAAGCGCTTCCTTCGCCGTGATCCCCAGTGGGGATTGGTTCAATAGATAACCACATAAATCGGCAACGCAGGAGCTCATACTCAAACCCTGTTCCTATACCCATTCCCTCCACAACATAGACCAACAGTTCAGATGGCGACTTGTGCCGCGAGTCAAATAATGTTATTTTATACGCTTTGCCTCAACACTAAAAAAACGTCAAGCTCTTTATTATCAGCAACTTAAATAAAAATAAACCGAAGCCAACAAGCGACCTCGACCGGCGGTATCTATCCCGGTCATTCCGCTCGAATTCGACCACTTGTTCCACATCATATACCGCATTCCCATAGAAAGGTGACTTAGCTATGCCTAAATCGAAATTAGAATATATCTGGCTCGACGGCTACGAGCCGACCCAGAGCTTGCGTAGCAAAACCAAGATCGTTGACGATTTCTCCGGCGATCTCGCCGACGCGCCGATCTGGTCGTTCGACGGCTCGTCGACCGAACAAGCCGACGGCAGCGCCTCGGACTGTCTATTGAAGCCCGTCGCCGTCTTCGCCGACCCCGACCGCTTCGGCGGCGACGGCTGGCTGGTCATGGCCGAAGTCCTCAGCGCCGACGGCAGCGCGCACGCCAGCAACGGCCGAGCGACCATTGACGACGACGACGACGATTTCTGGTTCGGCTTTGAGCAAGAATACACCATTATCGACCCGGATACGGGGCGCCCGCTGGGTTTTCCCAAAGAGGGCTTTCCCGCCCCGCAAGGCCCCTATTACACCTCGGTCGGGACGCAAAATGCCTATGGCCGCGAATTGGTCGACGAGCACTTGCATCTGTGCCTGGCGGCTGGCCTCAATGTCGAGGGCATCAACGCCGAAGTGATGATGGGCCAGTGGGAGTTCCAGATCTTCGCCAAGGGCGCCGGGCGTTCGGGCGATGAGATCTGGGTGGGGCGCTATCTGCTGGAGCGCACCGCGGAAAAATACGGGCTGGTCATCGACTGGCACCCCAAGCCGATCAAGGGCGACTGGAACGGCTCCGGCATGCACGCCAACTTTTCTAATGGCGCGATGCGCACCGCAGGCAACAAGGAGCCTTTCACCCAGATCTGCGAGGAATTCAGTAAGCATATCCAGGAACATATCGCCGTATATGGCGCCGACAACGACCAGCGATTGACCGGGCTGCACGAGACCCAGGCAATCGACAAGTTCAGCTACGGCGAATCGGACCGCGGTGCTTCGATCCGCATCCCCATCGGCACGATCGACGACGGCTGGAAGGGGCGATTGGAAGATCGGCGACCCGCGTCCAACGCGGATCCCTACAAGGTCGCCGCCGTGATCATCAAGACCACCAAGAAGGCGTTGGCCTAACCACCCAATCTTCGCGACAGAAAAAATAAAAGCGGGACGGCGCCCAAGGGCGCCGTCCCGCTTTTATTCGGCTTGCTAAAAATTAAATCAGACGATCTCGTTTATCATGCCATCAGCCGCCCCCTCAAGGGCCTCGCGCTGGTTATAAAAACCGCTGCCTGCCAATTGCTTCGTCCGCTCGACCTCCTCAGTCCTCACGTTAGGAACCTCGCTGAGCTGGCCTTTGGCGGTCTGGAACTGTGCAATTTCCGAGACGGCATCCTGAAGGACATCGGACTCGATCATGGCATTCGCCATGTTTTCGAGCGCCTCCGGGGTATTGTAAAACCCCGACTGAACCTTCTCGCGAACTCCGTCTAGGTTGGCTTTTGACTGGGCGGGCGTAGATTCAGCCAACTCCGTCAACTCGGCAACACTCTGTGCGCCCTGCGAAATCTCGACCGTATCGCTGGCCTGTGCGCCCTCTTTTTTAGGGCGGACGGCTGCGCTTTGCTGCTTGGTCTGTGAGACTTTGGGCTGATGCGACAATGGATCTATTCCGCGCATCATAATCTACCTGCTTCTCTGATGGTTAAACCCGGCTCTTATTGGTATTATCGGCCTTGTAAACAAAAACTTTAGCGAAATCTCAAATTATATATAAAATACAAAGCTTACTTGCCCCAATATAGACAAAAGTGGATTTGATTACAAACTCAACGCGTCCCGTCATAGAGCCGAGACTTGCCTGGGCTCGCAGATTTATAACCGCGAAAGGCCTGCCGCCCCTTCCCCATTTGGCGCATTTCCCCGCGTGTCGCAACCAGCAGCTTCTGCGCCATCTCCTGTGTATCGTGCCGAACCCCTTCAAGTTCGTAGAGTAGGTTGCGCATAGTATCGACTCGCGCCACTACCTTCGGCCCCCCATTGTGTGGGTCGGGTATGCGTTGCTGACGCAGCCTCACTCGATCCATCAGCTCCTGCATTCGGGCAAAGGCGGTTTCAAGCCCCGCCAAATCCTCGCGTTCGACGCAATCCCGCTGTTCTATGCCGATAGCGTACATAGCACGGTAATCACCACATTGCTGATCGAGCAAATCGAGTATTTCGCAAGTGTCGGCCATAAACCTATCCTGTCAATACCACACTGGGTGAGGGCGAGGGGGCGGGATTCGCACCCCCCGAACCACTGTTGAGTACAACCTGCTCCCAGGCCTGCAAAAGATTCTGCATCAGCTTAATAACCTCTTCGACCGCCTCCGTATCCATATGGACATTAGCGTGGACCAATCTCCGATAGGAATAGAGGTATAGACGCTGCAAGTTCAGCGCAAGTTCATCGCCTTGGTCCAGCAAACCCTGATCGAGAGAATAAAGCAATTCGAGAATGATATCTTGCGCGCGAATCAAGGCATTCCCCTTGCCTTCCATATCCTTCTTCTCCAATAGCAGCAACGCTCGATTCATAAAGCGAATCGCACCCTGGTAGAGCATGACGATCAACTTACCCTTATTGGCCGTCTTGATCTGGACCTGATTGTATTGGTTGTGCTGTTTGTAACCGCCTCGATTCATAAACCCTCAGTTCCCTCTTTCATACTTACCTGGATAAGCCCGCCAGCTGACCACTGAGAAAATTACCCTGAGATTGCAAATTGGCGATTGTACCTTCTAAGGAAGCAAATCGCCCCACAAGATTCAATCGTTTCTGTTCAATACGCCTTTCCATGTTCACCACCTGATCGCCCAAATCCTCGATCGTATCGTCGATTGCTCTTCCGCGATTGGTCAACGTACCTTCGAAGTTGTCCGTAATCGAACCAAGGGAGTCGCTAAGCCGCCGGGCGACACCAAAGATCAGATCCACTCTGCCCGCATCTTGCCCCTCGGCCGCGACCTCGCTTTCGGCCAGGTTGACCCGCAGAGAAAGCCCGGCGACATTTTCGGCGTCGAGCGAGCCGGTGAGGATCCGACCAAAACCATCGGCGGCTTCCCCATTGATCGTGCCTTCGACGTTTTTGCCGTTGAACGATCCGGCCACCAGCCCGAGTTCCGCGGCATCCTCTTCAATGCTGAAGCCATTACGGCTACCAAAGCCATTGTGCCCGAGTTCGAGCTTGCCATCGATATTGGCTGCGGTGATATCGAGCGAGAACCGCCCCTCCGTCTCGACTTCGATACTGCCAAAGTTCAGACTGCCGCCGCCTTCGTTCTCCTCAATCAGGGTGATGGTCAGATCGCTGTTGCCCAACTGGTTGTCAGTGACGCTAATCCGCCCCTCCGCATCGACATTGACGCTAACTTGACCATTCAGCGTGCTGCGGATCTGGGTTAGCAAATCCCCGACCGTATCGGTCGCCGTATCGCCAATCGTAAAAGTTTTACTGTTACTATTGCCTTCGTGGTCCGTAGTATTAATGCGGATCGTATCACCGTTTTGCACACCGGCACCAAAAATGTCGGCAAAAGCCGTGTCGGCGTCGATGGCCTGGGTCCCGTTGGTGGTATTGGCGATCGACCCCCGGCGCACCTCGGCAACATCGCTGACCAATTGCGTATTGATTGAGGAGACGACATCGTCCAAATTCAATCCGGCGGCCAAGCTAATCACGGCGGGTTTGCCGGTAATATTGTCGATAAGTGTCAGTGTTTGATCCGTCGATAGGCCGCCAGTGAGTTCCACCGCCCCCAAGACATTCGCCTTAGTCGCGGCCTGAGCGATCTGAACCGCATAATTGCCGTCGCGGGTCCGCGAATTGGTCGAAACGAATTCGATACCATCCTCGGAAGTATTACCCTGGGCGACAAAGAGCTTGCGCACCTCCTCGAGGCTTTCGTCCAACGCCGTCGTCAACCGCTCCTCGTCGATTTGCAGACGGCCGCTGCGGTTAAAACTGACGCCGACCAGCACCAACGCGTCAAAGCCGTCAGATAAACCGCCGATCTGATTGGAAACGACCGATCGCAATTCTCCCTGCACCGAAATCAGGGTCGAGTCACCGGTCAGCGGTCCGCCCTTCTGGGTATCTTGGTCGAAAGCCGAAGCCTCATCGATCAAATCCATGACCGAGTTGAACTCGTCGACAAAACTCTGAATATCGCCGCGCAAAGCCGAAGTATCGTCTTTGTCAATCGTTATATCGACAAGCTGCCCCTCTTCGGCCTCAAGCAGATTCAAGGTTACTCCCTGAACCGCGTCAGTCACAGAATTAGTAGAGCGACTCAGCGTGATCCCATTGATCTGAAAAATAGAATTCTGCCCCGCCTGTAACTCTGCCGAGCGAGCATCAACTCCCGAAGTGGTCAACGATTGCGTACCAAAATCAAGACTGCCGCCACCTTCGTTATTGCTAGTAAGCGTTAGCGCGAGTTGGCTGGTCCCGCCCTGCTGGTCTTTGACGTTGATCCGCCCTTGGGCATCGATCGAAGCTTCGACATCGCCACCAAAGGTTTGCTCGATGGAGGTGAGTAAATTCTGGATCTTGATATTGTCGTTGGCAATGGCAAAGGTACCGGCGACTTGGTCGCCCGCGTGATTGACGCCATTGATACTAATCGTATCGCCGGTCTGGACGCCGGCTCCCAAGATATCGGAGAGACGCGTATCAGCATCGAGTGTCGTCGCCGCGGTGACCACACCGAGCTCCTGCAACACGTTTCCATCGTCGGTAAAACTGGTCGTACCGCTGATCTCCAACTCGAAGGTCGAAGGGCCGGTCGCATTGACCGTCGCGGTTACGCCGGTCGGCGCCGCGGCATTGATCGCATCGCGGATATCGTTGAGCGAATCGTTTGCCAAGTCGATGGCGACCGTCTTATCCCCAATCGAAACCGTGCCGGAAGCCGTCGAAGCGATCAGATCACCCACCGCATCCGACCCGCTGGCGAGTTCGTCGGTTTTGGCCCCGTCGTTGGTGGCATGGACCAGCGTGCTGTTTTCTTGTAGTGCCGTATTGGCGGTAAGGACCTGCGCGACGCTCTCGAAAGCGTTGTTGGACCCGACCAGAATACCAATGCTCTCCAACACATTGCCGCTGTCGGTGAAGGATCCAGTCCCGTCGATACGCAAACTGAACTTAGTGTTGCTATCGTCGTCGTTCGAGGAACTGATCGTCACGACTACTCCGGGCGGCGCCGCATCGTTTATCTTGGTCTGGATATTGGTGAGCGAATCGGTGGCCAAGTCGATATCGACATCAACTCCACCGACCTGTATAGTCGCACTCGGAGCATTAGCCAACCCGAGTAAAGAGCCAATGGCGGTGCTGGTGCTGACAAACACGTCACTCTCGGCTCCAGTGACGATCTCGTTGGCTATCGACCCATCACTGACCAACACACCCAAATTCTCAAGCACGCCGCCATCATCAATCAGGTTCGTCGTACCCTCTACTTCAAGCCTATGGCGCGTTATTCCCTCCTCCAGACTGGAACTAACCTTGGCCGTAACACCCGTGGGCGCCGCCGCATTTATTTTATCGCGAATACCTTCGAGGGTGTCGGTAGCCAAGTCGATCGCGACCTCTTCGTCTCCAACGGTGATCGTGCCCAAGGGCGATGAACCCAAACCGAGCAAAGTCCCCACCGCCTGGTCGGAGGCGAGAAACTGGCCAGAGCGACCGCCACTGGCAAATGCGTTCTTAATATCGGTGCTGGAAGAGGTAAAACCCAGGCCTTGGAGGACATTGGCGGAACTGGCATCCTGGATCGAGAAACCGTCTGCGCCGACCTCGTCGGCGGTCAGGATCATCCTGGTGTCGCCCGAGGCCACGGTGAGAATTTGCGCCGAGACTCCCGCGTCGGCGGCGTTGATCTTATCGCGCATATCTAGCAGACTATCGTCAGCTGCCAGTTCGACGCCCTTCCCATTGATGGTGAAGTCGCCACTGAGCCCGAGCGAGTCGGAAATACTGCCGAACGAGCGCGAAGACAAGCGCCGCGACTGAGCCAATTCAACGACTTCGACACTAAATGTTCCGGCAGCCGCTTCATTGCTGGCACTGACGGAAACTCGGCCGCTATCGTCCGAATTCGCATTGACGATCGAAAAAAGATCGTCACTCTCCAGTTTCGCCACCGAATCCTTGAGCGAGAGCAAGCCAGAGTTAATCGACCCGATGGCCGCTTTCTCCTGCTCTAATTCGACTTGACGACGCTGAATAAGAGTAACGGGACGGCGCTCAATATCGATTAACTGCTTTATAATAGAATCCGTATCGAGACCGGATCCCAGACCAGCAAATGAAATTCCTTGGGACATACTATACTAACCTATTCCGCGGCGTTTATTCCGCGTCTCATTCCTACATGTACAGCAAGGCTGAAGCCACCCGGGGCACGGGCACTTCAGCCTTGGTCATTTACTAATAGACCAATTATTTTCTCCACGCTCATACTGACATCTAACACCTGTTGTGGGGGAACTTGCTTAACCAGTTCTCCAGTCTCGACATCCGTAATCCTCACCACGACCATTCCGGTATCATTGTCCACAGACACGGAATAATCGCCATCAACCTTTTCAAGCGCGCTGTTTAATTCCTTGACCAGCGCCTCTGTTTTCGCCACCCCAATCTCGCGCCCCGCGATCGGAGCCGATGCCGGGGCGGGAGCCGCGTTCTGCTTATCAGACAACGCAGTTCCCTCGGGGGACCGCTCCGAGGGCGATACGCTCTCCGAGGCTTGTGTGTATTGAGTGTTAAGGGGACTAATATTATTCATAGTATTTTCACCCCTCTCTTAGAGAGATGTCCTGCTGTATTAGCAGTGTTTAAGTCATGTATTACTCTTGCAGAGTTAGTTCCCCGGAGTGCCCATTTGGCCTCCGGGGAACGGCCCTCATTTAGTTTCATTTCACCTACTGCAGCAACGCCAAAGCGTTCTGCGGCAGGACATTCGCCTGGGCCAACATCGCCGTGGCAGCCTGACTCAAGATCTGCGCTCGAGTAAAATCCGTCACTTCTGATGCGATATCCGCATCGCTGATCGAGGCCTCCGATGCCTGGATATTCTCAATCTCGTTCTCTGTGTAGGCAATCGTGAATGACAACCTGTTCTGGAAAGCACCCAATTCACCGCGTTCCTGAGACACCCGAGTGATTGCCTGGTCGATCGACGTGATCGAACTCCGCGCAGACGAGATCGTAGCCACCGAGGCCGTATTCAAATTGAGATTCGCGCCCGACGCGCTCATATCGCCAACATTGACTTCGATGCGGTTGTAAGCCCTATCGGTCGGCCCCACTTGGAACGAACCTCCGGTGCCTGCGGCGACGACGATGGTCTGCGCCTCTAAATCACCATCGCTATAGGAGCCGGTGGCGTTCGAAACACTGGCCCCAGCTAGCGTCACCTGCACGCCAACGCGGTCAAAATTGGCAACGATCTGCGTGCCGGTGGCGACATCACTGCCGTCGAGCAAGGTGGCCAGGCGGATCGTCTGCGTTGTTGTGCCATTGCCCAGTGTGACTTCTCCGTCGGAGCCGCCGTCCACAAACGTATAGTTCCCAGCGGCAGCACCCGAGATCTTAACACTAGTCACGCCAGAAGTATTGCTGGCCGTCAAAGCCGTCGAGCTGGCATCAATCTGATTGCCGAACCCGCTAAGAAGCGACTGCTCATTATAAACAGTCGCATTTGCAATCCGGTCGATTTCAGTGGAAAGCTGAGTAAACTCAGCCTGAATCGCCTCGCGGTTCTCATCGGTGACCGTGCTTGACGAAGACTGAACCGACAACTCCCGCATCCGCACCAAGATCGCGTTGACCTCGTTGAGCGAACCTTCGGCGACTTGCAGTAGATTAGTCGCCTGTTCTGCATTCGATACATTCACCTTCAGGCCACTGATCTCAGCCCGAAAACCCTCTCGCACTGCGAGACCAGCAGCATCGTCAGACGCTCGATTAACCCTCAGACCGGAAGCCAAACGTTCAAGTTTGACCCCCAGAGTGCGGTTATTCGCATTTAAGTGCCGTCGTGAATTGATGGCAGATATATTATTATTAACTCGAAGTGGCATATTAGTCGAACCTCCTTGTTTGTCTTGCTAATAAAGGCATCCATGCCCAATTATTTGCTCCGTTCCCCAACGGAGCTTAATACCCGATCGATCAAATGATGCTAAAACCTTATAAACAAATAGCGCCTATCGACCTCCTTCTTAAAACCAATAAATCAAGGCAACAAAGTTTCTTAATAATTTTATCGGCACTATGAATAGCGACCTTTAACATTTTCTTACATAGCTAAGACCACCCCCCGGTGACCTCAGCTATATGGTCCTCTTTTTTCTTCTTCTATTATATATCGTCCGCTATATCGGGACCTTTACTCCCGATTCATTTTTGCCTACTGACCAAGAAGCCCCAAAGCCTGTTGTGGTGTCGTATTTGCCTGGGCGAGCATGGCGGTGGCGGCCTGACTCAGTATCTGACTGCGCGTAAAGAGAGTTACCTCGGCTGCCATATCGGTATCTCGCAATGCCGATTCGGAGTTCGTGTTGTTTTCTATAGAGTTATCGGTGAAATTAATCGTGTGTTGTAGACGATTCATTATCGATCCGAGATCCCCACGTGCCTGCGAAGTATTGTCAATTGCCTGATCGATCCGGGCAATCGACGACCGAGCAGAAGCCTGGGTCCCAAGCGATACCGTATTCAGGTTGAGCAAAACACCACTCGCGCGCATATCGGCAATGTTCACCTCAATGCGATCTTCAGCCACATCGTCGGCTCCAACTTGAAAAGATCCACCAGCCGTCTCAGTAACAACAATCGTCTTGCCATCCAAATCACCGGCGGTATAGTCCCCACCCACATCAGCTACTTCGCTACCGGCGATGGTGACATTAATCCCCAAACGGTCAAAATTGAGGACCGACGTCGTCCCGGTGGCCATTTGATTGCCATCGAGCACCGTATTGAAATTAATGGTCTGAGAAACGACGCCATTGCCGATAGAGATAGTTCCATCAGCGTTATCAGCCATGGTATAAGTGCCCGCGGGGACACCAGATATAGAGATGTTTTTCACGCCGGTCTGCGCAACATCCGTCAAGGCCGACGACGAAGTAGCATCTAAGGTATTGCCAAAGCCGGTCAGCAAGGTTTTGTCATTATAGACCGTCGATTCCGCAATGCGATCAATTTCCTGCTTGAGTTGATTGACTTCCGCCTCAATCGCCTCGCGGTTTTGGTCAGTAAACGTGCTCGAAGACGACTGCACGGCCAATTCTCGCATGCGGATCAACATCGAACTAACCTCATTGAGAGACCCTTCGGCGACCTGTACTAGATTCGATCCCATTTCGGCGTTGCGCACTCCCATGGTCAATCCTGTGATTTGCGCGCGAAATCCCTCTGAGATGGAGAGTCCAGCCGCATCGTCTGCAGCCGTATTGATCCGCATCCCAGATGAAAGTCGTTCAAGCCGCGTTCCTAAATCTTTATTATTCGCACTCATCGTATGCGCAGTGCTCATCGCAGATACATTTGAATTAATTCTTAGGGCCATAACCAAAACCTCCTTGTCTGGTGGGGTTCCCTTGGCAGAATCCGTTCTACCATCCTTGTGGCATTGCTTTATTTGATATTACTTAACACCACTCGGTAATACTTTATTTATCGACCCAGTTTGATGGGTCTTTAGCTTTTTATACTTTTTTACTGCAAGAGCTGCAAAGCACTCTGTGGCAAGGCATTGGCCTGTACAATCATCGCAGTTGATGCCTGAGTTAGTATCTGTGCACGAGTAAATTGCGAGATTTCCTCAGCCACATCAGCATCGCGAATCGCCGATTCTGCCGCCGTCAAGTTCTCAATGGCATTTTCGAGGTTAGCGGTAGTAAACTGCAATCGGTTCTGCACAGCACCCAAATTACCACGCTGTCGGGTTACAACGAGAATTGCAGCATCGACACGCGAAATAACGTTTCTCGCACTTTCGAGGTTGGCTACTGAAAGACCCGTTAAGTTCAATTCGTTGCCGCTAGAGCGCATATCACCGATATTGAGCGCAATGCGGTTGGAAGCTTCATTATTCGGCCCCACCTGCAACACACCACCTTCAGCTTCGATCACGACGATCTGTTTACCATCAAGGCGCCCATCGATATAGCTATTGGCTGCAGTAAGCCCCAAGAAGCCAGGAGGAACTTCAGCAACCCTATTGCCTCCGGTATCAATCTGTACCTCGTCAAGTGCAGCATTGTAACTGGCTGAACCTGCGGGTGTCTGCGCAGATAGGACCGTATTCAAGCTGGTCGCAATATTGGCCAGGGTCTCGTTAGCTGGAATGGTCACACCTTCGTTTCCAATCTCCAAAAAACCACCCGTCCCGGCATTGGCAACAGTGCTTTTCAATGTAGTGCTGTTCGTATCAACCGTGGGACCGACCACCGTAACCTGGACGCCCATTCGATCAAAATTAGCAACAAAGGTCGTGCCAGTAGCCACCAAGTTGCTAGTGCCGTCGCGGTCGAGGGTCGCACCGACATCGATGGACTGTTTAAGCTCGGTGCCGTCGGCGCGGGTAACCGCCAATGTAATTTGGTTATCATCCGCACTGGTATCTGTGAAGGTATAAGTCCCCGGTACAGCACCCGAAATGCCCACCTCGCTAACACCGGTATATCCGTCGAGTGCAGTAGAAATTGTCTTGGTCTGTGAAACGCTATTGCCAAAACCCGTCAACAAAACCTGGTCATTATAAGTAGTAGAAACCGCGATGCGGTCAATTTCGGCGCTGAGCTGGTTAAACTCAGACGAAAGACCTTCGCGGTTCGAGTCATTGATCGTCGAGTTGGCTGACTGCACGGCCACTTCCCTCATGCGGCGCAGCATACTACTGACCTCGTTGAGAGAGCCTTCTGCTAACTGGATCAGACTAATTCCCTGCGTGGCATTGTTAACGCCCTGCTTCATACCTAGAATTTCTGATCGCATCCCCTCAGAGACCGAGAGGCCAGCAGGATCATCGGCACCTCTATTGATCCGTAGACCAGACGAGAGTCGTTCTACACGCTTAGTAAAATCCGCGCTATTCTGATTTAAAAAACGCCGCGCATTCATCGATGTAATATTATTCCCGAGGCGTATCGGCATAATGAACCTCCTTGGTCGCCGGACTGTCTGGGCCTTCCCTAGCTAGACCCTCATACTTCGAATCCGCATACTTTGTAGATCCGAAGTTTATTCTACTGTCCTTTAAGCAAGTGCCATGCCAAATAGCAGAAAAATAAATTTTAAACTATATATGCCACTAAATAACAATAGCTTAAGAGGTTAAAATTCAGTGCAACTCAGCGAGAAAACATACGCCTATAATTTACAGGGGATCAAAAAAGAGAAAGAACTGAAAAGGGTCTGGAATATTTTACCTGCCCTCAATCGCTCTTTCCCATCGCTTTTCGGCAGATAGCTAAAGACTGCAGGGCTCATCTCCCTCTATAAGAGGGTTTTATCCTGCTGTGGCTACCCCTTCCCGATCTATACCAGCGACGATTGGCGGCGTCTAAATCGGCCGCTAAAGTGTGGGCAATTGATTCGAGCAAGACACATCCGCTTCTGGCCTATATAATGGTAATCAGGAGGCTTGTTGGCTTTTCGCGTAACACAGACGCGCCGCCTCGTCGACCCCCAGCTGCTTATAACAATCCCCCAGACGCTTAAAGGCCGCCGCGTCTGTCGGAAAAACGAGCAACACCGCCTCCAATTGAGCCACCGCCTTCCAGAAACTGCCCTCCGCATAAAGCACCTCGGAAAGCGCCCGGCGCGCCTCGATCAAATTCCCATCGAGCAGCACCGCCGCCCAGAAGGCTAATTCGGCGCACTTTATCTGATTTCGATTGAGCAACACTAACCCCAACCTCTCCGCGGTGCGGGCCGCTTCTACCGCCGTCCGCGTATCGCCCGGTTCGCGCTGCAGATCGGGAAAGGCAGCGGCGATTTCCTGCAACAACTCCAGTGCCCCCTCATTTTGCTGAGCCCGCGTAACGAGCAAACCCAATTCGATATCGACCAACCCCGACTTGCGGGTGCGCACCTCTTCAAAAAGCACCGCGGCATCGACAAAACGCTCTAAATCGAGATAGAGATGACCTAGATTCGCGCGCGCTTCAACCCCTTCCCCATCACAAGCCATAGCCCTGCGATAATGCATTTCGGCCTGATCGAATGCACCTCGCGTCTTGGCAATATAACCGAGGTTCAAAAGCGCCAAGGCAAAATCGGGTTGGCTTTCGACCGCCGCGGCAAATATCGCTTCAGCCCGATCCAGATCTCGCGCCTCCAAAAACCACACGCCCTTATTGAAGCGGTGCTGGGCGCTATCCGGGTCGATCACCAGCGCTTCATCCAACACGGCGAGCGCTTCATCCCGCCGATCCATGGCTTTGAACATATTGGAGAGATTGCCCAATGCCTCACTGCGCTGAGTCACCGGAACCCCAGCCGCACGGCGATAGGCTTCTTCGGCTTCAGCCCATTGTTCTAAAGCTTGTGCGGCCTGGCCGCAGATGAGCTCGGCTCCATAACGAACCGCGTCGTAATCGACTGGAAAGAAAGTCATCTGTCCGTCACCGGCCAACGTCGCACGCCCGTAGCGCAACGCTTCCGGCCAATCCACGAGTCGAGCATTCACTTCTGCGAGCGAAAGCTTGGTCAGTATATACTCTGGGTCAATTTCTTCGGCGCGCAGCATTTCGACCTTTGCCCGCTCGAATTCCCCCATTTTCACCAACGTGCGCCCAAGAAAGAGCAACGCGGTGGTATAAATGATCCAATTGCGGTCCTGACGACAGGTGCTTTCTTCGACGATATAGCGATAAGCCGCCTCTGCCTCCGCTAGTTTCCCCGATGAATAGTACGTCAGCGCGACGTGCGAACCGGTCATATAGTCTTCTGGACGCTGCACCAGCCAGCGTTCCATGATTCCGAGATAGCGCTCCTTCTTGGCCCGGACAACCTCCGGGCTCGTATAGCCGGTGTGCACTACGCGAATATCGGTCGCGATCATCTCCAGGCCTAAGCGCCCCAACGAAGGCGTGATCTGCTCGTGCACGGGCATCTCGAACTCGATGCCCGGCAAGTTGGGGAAAAGTCGCATCTGCAAACAGGAGACCTGTTCATGGCCCTGGTCATCGAGCACGAAAAAATAGCTCTTGTTACCGCCTTCGTCGACGAGCCGACGAATCTCGGCATGGCATTCCTGAGGCATAATATCATCAGCGTCGAGCCAGAGAATCCAATCACCAGTGGCCAATGCAAGCGATACATTGCGCGCCGCCGCCCAGTCGTCACACCAGGAAAAACTCCCCATTCGCGCACCATAACTTTCCGCCAGGGCCACCGTACCGTCGACCGAACCGGTATCGACGACCACGATCTCATCGACCAAACCCTGCACGCTATCCAAGCAGTGGCCCAGCCGCTCCTGCTCATCGCGCACGATCATACACAGCGTCAACCGGCCACCGCCGTTTTCCGCCTTCTGCGCGATAAGCGATGCGGCAACGCGCGCCGGTTTTTCCCCTTTGGCAATATAGAGGCCGGTGCCGGATCCACTTTGGCGCAGCATATTGAGCGCCTGCGCCGCCTCCCCTCGTTCCGGCGATATATTGCTTGCCCGGAGAAAAGCCTCTTCGGCCTCGGCGAATCGACCGAGATTGTGCAGCGCCTGGCCAGTGAAAAAATAAAGCGAATAGTCTATGGCCTGCGGATCCAGCGAGACATCCATCTCCAGACGCCCCGTAGCAGCAGCGGTCAAATAATCCAGCCCCGCGGCAAAATGCCCCAATTTGACATGCACATCGCCCAGCGACATCAGGGTCAGCTTATCTTCCGGCGCCAACTGCCGAGCGGCCTCCAACGGTGCGATGGCTTCCTCGTAGTGTTCTTCCTCCAACAGACAACGCCCCGCGAAGGTCGCCGCAAGCCGCCGAACCAACACCAATTCAACCACCTGCTGATCCGCCGCGAGAATCCGCGCGAAATACTCGGCCGCCGCCGGGCGTTCCCCCGAGACATAGAGTCCGTGCCCGATGCGGAAACAGGTCTCCCAGTCCTCCGCATGCTCGCTCAGCCATTCGTTCATCAGGCGCAGATAATAGGCATTTTTGCGTTCGATCCCCTCGGCGTCAACGACTCGAGTGTGATGCACTTCTACATCAGTACCGCGACAGTCAATGCCCGCCCGCCGGAGCGCGGCGGCGACATTTTCGTGCACCGGCAGTTCAAAGCGAATATCGGCGCGGTTGGGAAACATTTTCAATTGGCGAAATCCGGTCTGCCCACCGCCTTCGTTGACTAGGGTAAAATACAGGGCCTGATCAGGTTCGAGAGCTTTCGCCTGGCGTATTTTGTCGCCATCCTCCGGCAACAAATAGTCATGGGCGTCGAGCCAGAGGATCCAATCGCCGGTCGCCATTTCGAGTGAGGCATTGCGTGCCGCGGAAAAATCGTCGCACCATTCGAAATGGCCGATCCGTGCGCCATAGCCCTCGGCCAACGCGATCGTCCCGTCGACAGAGCCGGTGTCGACCACCACAATCTCGTCGACGATGCCCCGCAAGCTGTCGAGACAACGGCCGAGCACCTCTTCTTCGTCACGCGCAATTATACAGGCGCTGAGTGTATAATTTTTCCGCTGTAAGCGCTTGAAGTTGTCGGCGAGAATGCGATTGTCCGGAGCTAGCTCGGCCCCACGCATATAACACTGCCGGGCTTCGTCCAAACGGCCAAATTGTTCGAGCAGCAGTCCCCTGTTATTGAGCGCCTCAAAAGACGCTGGGAAACGTGCGAGCATCTCATCATAGGCCGCCAGCGCTTCATCCGCACGTCTCAGGCGTCCCAATACCTCGGCTCGCAGCAAGAGGACCAAGTCCTCCTGCAGGTAGATCCGCGCTTCCTCTCCGGTATCGGCGGTTTGTGCAACCACCGTTTCGATGCTGGCCAGCGCCTCATCGAAACGCTCGGCGTTGCGATAGGCGATGGCCAATTCGTAGCGAGCCCGCAAATCATCTGGATTGTCGCGAACCTTGCGCTCGCCGACTTCCAGGTAGTGGTCTACGCCGCGCTCTTTTTCGATATGGCCATAATGATACACCGGTACCAGGCAGTCGCCGAGCGCCATGCCCGCTTGCAATAACGTCGGTTCGACCAGCTCGTGCACCGCACCGACGAAGCGTACATCGCGTCGATTGCGCCAAAGCCGGACCTTGGTAGTCGGAAAATAACCCGGATATCCCTTTTCCTCCGGGATTTCACCGCGACAGGGCACCCAGCCAGAACGGTTTTCCTCTTTACTATAATTACGGGTCGTCATGCGATAGGCGTCGGCGTCCCTGCCCGCGAGCAGTTGGCGCAACCGCGCATGGTCCTGGGCTGCCAAAACCTCGTCACAATCCAGCACCAGTATCCATTCACCCTTCGCCTCGGCGATGGATCGATTACGGGCCTTTGAGAAATCGTCGTCCCAGGCTTGACTGAATACCCGCGCACCTGCGCGCCCGGCTACGGTGACGGTATCGTCGCTCGAACCCGTATCGACGACGACGATCTCGTCTACCAAACCCGCGACACTTTGCAGGCACTGCCCCAGAAATGCAGCCTCATCCCTAGCGATCATGCAAAGCGACAGCTGCGGGCGGCGCAGGCGGGCACCCTTGTTCTTTTTTTGTTTCTTGCCCTTACTCTTGCTCTTCTTGCCCACGTATTCTCTCCAATATGGCATGTGCCACCGGATACTGCGGGTCGTGCGCCAGCAGACGTCCGGCCAATTCGCGCGCCGCCTGTAGCTCCCCGGTCTGTATCAGCACATCGGCCAGCGACGAGGCCGCACCCTGATCGCGTGGGTTGAGATCCAGATACTCTCGCAGGAGGGCGATGCCAGCGGCGGGGTTGCCGGACTGGGCGTATATGACCCCGGTGTTGACGATAACATCCCGATTGTCCGGCTCCAACTTGGCCGCCTTCTCTAGATAATCAACGGCTTCCAAGGCTTCCCCCTGCTCCCACTCCAATACCGCCAGATTGATCAGCGTTTCCACACAGGCGGAGTTTAGCGCCAGTGCCTTCTTCATCGTCGACCGCGCCGCTTCGACCTGCCCCGCCTGATAACGCGCCAACCCCAGATAATTGTGCGCCCGAAAGGATCCTTCATCCATCTGCACCAGACATTCGAGATGTTCGATCGCATCGGCGGACCGACCGGATTCCATCAGCAAAGCTGACAACACCACGATCGACTCGACAAAATCACCCTTCGCCACGACCGAATCCCGATAAGCTGACAATGCCGCCTCGTCATCCCCAAGCGAACGCATACGATCACCTTCAGCCAACGCATAGATCGCTTTGAGCTCATCTTGATGCACCTGGTCAAGCGGCCCTTGTCCCCCGACCGAGACGCATTCGAGCACTTGCACAACTCTCCCCCCATGGCGCCCGAGTTGGCGCGTCGCCTCACACAACACCGCCGGTGAGTGAAAACTGTGGTCAAAACCGCCAATCGTCGCAAGTGCCTGCCCGCGGAAAGCGACGATCCGCCCTTCGGCGATCTCCAGGTCTACCAGACCGACCCCTTTGGCCTCACCTGCAAGCGATGGTTGCACAGCGGCGATATTGTTCTGTAATCGCAAATGCTCGATCAATTGGGCAATGCCCTCGGCGTCAATCGTCTGTCCTTGCCCAATACACACCAAGTATTCCCCCTCCATCCGTTGCCGCAGCGCCTCGAGTTCCCCACCCAACGATACCGCCGTATCCGCACCATCGCGCAAATCAAAACGAACTACCCCCTCACCCAAACCGACCATTACTTCATCGATGGTTTCTTCGGCCACATCACCAAGCACGACGAGCGTAATTTCTACGGACGGCGCCTGCACCGGCGAGGCCAATTGCTGCATAGCTCCTATTGCCAACGCCGGAGCGACCACAGGCTCCATCGTTGACGAAGTTGCCTGCCGCAACTTCGTCAGCGCCGCCTGGGCATCCTCCGCGGCATCTTGCCAAGTAAAGTGCGCCGCGATATGTTCAGCCGCTGCTTTCCCCCGCTGCGCCGCCTCCTCCCGCCGCTCAAAAACCGTGCGCAATCTCGCCTTGAGCTCGTCGGGGTTCGGTTCGAGCACCCATGGGTCGCCCGCCAATTCCATCTCATCGGGCAACCTGACCGGCACCCTCCGCGCAGACACCAGATAGGCGGTATCCTCATTGCAAAAATCGTCACAGGCCCCGCCCGCCGTCACCACCACTGGCAACCCGCAGGCCATCGCCTCGGCGACGGGCAGGCCAAAACCCTCCCCGCGATAGGGATGCACAAGGCAATCGCACCCGCTGTACAGACTCGGGATATCGGCCTCCGGAAGATCTTCGGTCAAATAGAGAATGTCGGCGCAGTGAGGATCATTTTGTAACGTGCGGATCTGCTCACCCGCCGTCTGATTCTCATAGAAAGTACGGGTGCCCATGTCTTTTATCACCAGGCACACGTCATCTTCCGGGGTAAAGGCTTGGCGATAGGCCTTGAGCAGACAATCGATGCCCTTGCGCTCTAATGTCCCGCCGACAAATAAGAATTTAAAGGTCTTTTCGGTAGGCAAATACAACCCGCTAAGGCCTGGCTGGAAACGCTCCGGATCAACCCCAAGACGAACGACCTCCACCAGATTCGGATCAATGCCGCTGGCGATATAACAATCGCGAACATAACTGGTATAAGCCCATATCTGGTCGACATTCTGTTGGATCGGCTCGACCCATTCGCTGGGAATCCGTCCGAATTCCCAAGGCTGCACCAGGACCAGCTTCCCGGCCGGGGGGCGGCTGAAATTCGGCGGCCAATGGTGGCGCAGATGGAAGTCGACCTCGCCGTCTAACGCTTTGTCCAGCCGTTCGGCGACCGGGTACAAGCGGGAAGTGATTGCGACCTCCGCCCGCTCACCGGGTTCGGCCTGCAACAAACCCAACTCGAATTTCTCACTCCGCAACAGCGCTAAGACCAATTCGCGATTGACCGTGGCCAAACTCGAATAGACTAGAAACGACCCCTCCCAATTTCCGCGGAAGGGCCGCGACTGGACGGCCACCGGCTCGGGTACCACCCCTCGCACCTTTCGCGTCGCGGAAATCGCCTCTTTACCGCCGACCATCAATCTGCCTTCAGCGTCAAAACGCCCTTGCCAGCGGTCGACAAAGCGCTGCAGATTCTCGCGCACATGATCGTAACGCCCCTCGCTGCTGCCTTCGTGGTGTTCGACGACACTCGTCGGGCAATAGACGACCCGCCACCCTTTCTCTCGCGCTCGAAGGCATAAATCGACGTCTTCGACCCCGTTGAGGAAGTTTTCGTCAAAACCCTGCAGTTCCGCGAAAAGCCCCCGGCGCACCAGCATGCAGGCACCGGTCACCATATCGAAGTCGCGCACCGCGTTAACCTGCGGATCATCGGCAGCGGCCTCTCGGTGGATATGGTCGGGAACGCCATGGATCAATTCTATGCCGGCGTGTTGTATCTTGCCTGTTTCTGGATAGAGCAACTTCGAACCGACAATGCCGATGGACGGATCTGAATCGGCCAAGCCCACCATTTCACGCAACCACCCCGGTTGCGGCACGGTATCGTTGTTGAGGAAGAGTAGGTAATCCCCGCTCGCCATGGCCGCTGCCTGGTTGTTAGCCCGGGCGAATCCCTTATTCTCGTCGTTGTATTCAACGCGGATATCCCCCTCGAAAGCGTGCAGCAGATATTTCGTCCAGTCGGTCGAGGCATTGTCGATGACAATCACCTCATAGGAGGGGTCGTCATCCGTATTTTCTGCCACGCCATAAAGACAAGCTTCGGTAAATTCGGCTTTATTGTAGACTGGTATGGCGATACTGACTCGGGGGGCAACAGTTACAGTCGACAATGCGCCCCCGATCCCCAGCAGCACAGACCGGATAACAATTGTGATTCAGACCGGTGCGCAAGCGCGAATGAAGTGCTGCTCGATCGCCTGCCGGGTATTGCTACCCAATTCGGCCGCCAGAATCTGCTAAACGGGACCTGCTTGCGGTTTTTCGCACAGCTAGCGATAGTCGTCGGAGATATAGCCATTGTAGCCGTCGGAGATAGGGAAAGACCTAGTATCGATGGCGACGACAAAAAGGCACGGCGCCAGGTCTTTTGCGAACTTTGCTGTGGGTGAATTAAGTGGAAGGAATGGCCTGTGTGGGCCAAGTACCGCAACCGAGCTTCGCACGGGTTAAAAACCAGTGCTCGGTAAAAATCAGTGGACTTCTGCATGGAAGTGATGGCACGCCCTCGCGTCCGATCGTCATCCTTATCGACAGACCCATCCTTGCAGCCTCCCGTACAAACCTCGTTCAGCCGCTCCCTTTTTTCAGCGCTTGGCTCAACGCCTTGAGCTCTTGCTGGTCCCCCTGTGCGGCCCGCTCGTTTTCCTCGCGGATTCGCTCGTAGACCTCACCCCGATGAACCGATATTTCAGACGGCGCCTCTATCCCTAGGCGGATCTGGCGTCCCTGCAATTCAAGCACAGTGACCCGGATCTCGCTGCCTATGACAATGCTTTCGCCTGCTTTACGCGTTAGCACGAGCATAACGAATCTTCCCTGATTAAAACGGTCGCTCCAAGCGACCTAAATGCGCTAGGCTTCCTGACTGCTAGCTTCCATAATCGAGTGCCTAGTATGATAGCGCTCGTCCACCAAAATCATCTGCTTGGCCTGCATCGTCTCGGTATTGATACAGATCGGTCCCCTGAGGTTTGCCGTAACCTGTCCTGGTTCACTGCTCAAGGTTACGATACAATAAACCGCCAAGTGCTCGGGCTGTCCTATCCCCAAGCTCTGCAAAGCCTCCTGCCCTATGTCCGGATCGTATTCGGGCCATAATAGCATCGGGTTGACCAGTACGAACGCGAGACGGGGTTCGTTAAGGGCCAGAAGGCGTATAAAAGGCACCTCCTCTTCAACTTCGACCAGTCCATAGTCTCGGTGGCGCTCGAAACCCGGCAACCCATATGGGAAGCTCAGCACGTTTCCGCGTTCGATCGTCACCTCGCCGAACTTGGCGTTCTGAAATGTTACCTTATCTGATTCGCTCATCCTAGGATCCCCTGAATACGCGGCGATCGTCATTTTCTTAGCTCACGCTCGTCTAAAATGTTCGGCGCAGGGAGCGCGCCAGAGGGAGAGAGATCACTCATTAGATGAAGTCCATCAGCGATTGGGGAATCACTGAGGACCCGGAGGCCAAAGCCGCCTGAAATACATCTTGTTCTTGACGCAAATTCACAATTGTGGAAGCCAAATCGACATCTTCATCGGCAGACAGTATTGAAGTCATTTCCACAGAAATGCGGTCGAGCACGTTCTGGGTCGTCTCCATGCGATTAACCCGGGCGCCGATCAGCCCACGAACCGAGGAGATGTTCTCGCGCACATTAGCCAACTTGTTTAAGGTGCCCCGCACGTCATCGACATTATTGTCGCGCAAAGCGTCGCGCAGTTCGATCAACACATCGAATGGGTTGGTCTGCTGATCCTCAAACGAGTCACGCGCCTGCACCAAAACCTCATGTACCGCCTCACTAATCGGCGGGTCCACCACTTCTGTTCCGTCCAATAGCGCGTTCAACCGATCCATATCGAGCTGTTGGTCCTGCCCGACGACCTGGTCCAACTGCGCCCGATCCTCAGCGCCCAACCCGCGAGCCAAGGTATTCAAAGGCAACCGGATGTCTTTGGGATCTTCCCAAATCTCGCTGCCCGGGATATTGACCTGCATAATAACCCCGTCAGTCACTTCGCGCTCAATGCTGCCGGTCGTGTCGCCGCTAGCCCTGACATCGAGGGCGTTGCCGTTCTCATCGCGATTCGGCATATAGGGCACGCCGCCGGTCTGGGTCCCCGAAAATATATAACGCCCCCGATAGCGAGCTTCGCTCAAGCTAACGGCGTGCTCGAGAAACTGGTCGACCTGGTCGGCGATGGCGTTGCGCTGCGAGGAATTATAAGTGCTCGTCGCCCCCTGCACAGCCAGCCCACGCGCTTCGACGAAGAGTGTTTCGAGCGAATTGAGGGTCGCCTCACTCAACTGCAACCAACCCACTCCGTCGCCAATATTCTTTTGAAACTGTTCGGTATTGCGCAGTTCCGAGCGCAATGCCAGCGAGCGTTCGACTCCGGCCGGATCGTCGGAGAGCTTATTCAGGCGCGTACCGGAAGACAGTTCATTCTGGAAACGCGTGATACGCTCGTATGAGCGGCCTAAATTATTCGTCAGGGTGCCCACTGCCATCCCCGTCGTGACTCGCATGGCGCTATCTCCTGCTCAATCGCCCCAAATATAGGGGCCTCTTTAAAATAAGTCCATCGGTTAATGGACAGTGAACTTCCCGGCGACAAATCATATGTTGACCGTAACTTCCAACAACTCGTCAATGATCGACACTGTACGTGCCGCCGCCTGATAGGCGCGTTGAAAAAGCATCAACTGCGATGCCTCGTCGTTGAGCGAAACGCCCTGCACGCTTTGGCGACGATTCTCGATCTGCGAGGAAAACAATCTGTGGTTCTCGGCCATGGTCTGCGCCTCGCCGCTCAACGCCCCGACTTCGCCCAACATCTCGTAGTAAAACCCCTCCATCGTCTGAGTGCCGTCGGAGAGAATATTGCCATTGCGCAAACTGCTCAGCGCCAGAGCCATACCATTATCACCTGTATTGCCATCGGCCGAGGCGGCGATATTATTGAGATTCGACAGGATGGCGTTGTCGACAGCGATATTACTAGCGTCAATCTTACCCGGATCAAAAAAATTGACGCCCGTTCCGCCGTCCTTGCCGAAGCCCGTGCGATGCAAGGCATTGATCTCAGTGACCAAGCCCGCCGCCATCTCGTCGAGGTTCGTCAACAACTTCGGCACGACATTGTCACGGACCTCGATCAGACCGCGCAAGCGGCCTTCACTGATCCGTGCCCGTGTCCCGTCGTCCGCGTAGTGGACCTGACTGACCGACGTACCATCATCGACCGTCTGACGTACCTGCAAGTGAACAACATGGTCCCCTTGCAAGAGATTGTGCCCGGCCAACAATACCGAAATCTGGCCATTGTCGCTCTCCGTCAGGGAAATATCCACCCGCCGCGACAACTCGTCGATGATCAAATCGCGCCGGTCCTTCAGGTCACTAGCATCCCCGCCATCAAAAGAGGCGCGTGGCACTTGCGAATTGATATCGGCCAACTGGTCGAGCATCTCATTGATATCGGAGACCTCGTCCATTACATCCGCGTCCATCCCATTGCGAGCATCGCGCAGCTTGTCGTGATACTGGTGCAGCGTGGTCACCATGAAATCGGCCTCTTGCCGCACCACCGCGCGGGCCGCACCACTTTCAGGCACATTCGCCAAATCCTGCCAGGCGTTCCAAAAGCGGCTGAACGAACCCGAAAGCCCCAAACCCGACGGCTCGTTGAAAATCGTTCCCGCCTCGCTCGACCCCGCACCAGCCGGCTCATTGAACACCGCCTCGATAGTGCCGATCGCACTCTCTAAAACCTCCCAACGACCCAAGACCTGCTGCTGCACCCGCATCTGTGCATCGATGAAACGACTGCGCTGGCGGGCCACCCCCTCCAAGTCGACACCGGATCCAATACCGTTCTGCCCACTGGAGATGGCATTTTCCAAACGAACCTGACGCCGCGAGAAACCCGGCGTGTTGACGTTGGCGATATTGTTCCCGGTCGCGTTGAGCGACGCCTGTTGCGCCTGGAGGGCGCGGCGGCCGATCTCGATGCCGTGGCTTGCGGATGAAGTGATGGCCATGCTTGTTTCCTCAGGCGGTCTGGTTCAATAGCGAACGCTCGCCGGCGCTGCGTTTGGCTTTGCCGAATTGCCCGTAAACGCGGCGCTCGACCTGCTGCCCGGTGAGAATATCGAGGCAGCGGTCGGTATAACGCAGCGACTGACGGATGAGAAAAGCATTGTTTTCGCTGATCGCGCGAATCTGGCTGTTGAGCTCGAGTAATTGTCCGCGCATATTCGCCAACTCCTCGCTGTGCGGTCCTTCTAACACTTCCACCAAACGGCTCAAGCTCACGTTATCGGGCTGCAAATCCAGGCACAACGCCAACTCGTTGACCAATTGGATGCGCCGAGTTTCGATCTGGTGGGCGTAGACGGCCAACTGCCGTTGCTCGGCGACAATCTCCTCGATGCCTTCCAAGTCGTCTTCGATGATGACCTGCTGCTCTTCCTGCAGTGATGTCAGCAACCGATGGAAGGTGCGCACTTCCTCGTTGATCACTGCGATCAACTCTATCAATACCGGGTCATTCATTTCTGTGTTCCGTTATTTTTTATTGGCAACACCGGTGGCGGAGCAGGCCACAACTGATCCTGCGTTTTGGCGCTGTCTTCTGCCTCGTCAAGCCCCATATTGGCGCTCAATTGCCGATAGAGTATCTCGCTCAGACTCCCTGACCCGGATTTATTCACCAGTTTCTTACTCCACTCCTCATCCAACATGCTTTCAAAAATCTTCTGGCCATTGCTCTTGGGCGTCAGACTCGATTCGCTGACGGTCTTACGCATCGCCGAGATCATCTGGTGAACGAAGACCGCCTCGAACTGCTTGGCCGACTCCCTGAGCGCTTCGCGCCGCTCCTCAATGGTCTCGGCCCCCCGAAACGATTTGACATCCACCGTCTTCTGCTTACCCGTGAAATTCGTCCCCTTCAGCGATGTCGCAATGTTCATTAAATCGTTCACGTCGCCATCCTCCTACTGGATGATCAATTCGGCGCGTAATGCACCGGCCGTCTTCAACGCCTGCAAAATCGAGATCAAATCGCGCGGGGTAACACCCAATGCGTTGAGATTGCGCACCAATTCCCGCACCGTGGGCATAGCCCCGACGTCGAACGAACTGATGATCGGATGCAGGCGATCGGGCTCCTCGACGACTTCGGCCTCGCCACCGAAAACATCGCCACCGTCATCACCGGGGATCTTTAGTTGGAGACTACCATGCGACATAGCCACAGCCGAAACCGATACGTTCTCGCCGATAATCACCGTGCCGGTGCGTTCGTTGACGACTACCCTGGCTGGCAGATCGGGGATTACTTCGACCTTTTCCAACTCGGCGACGAAATCGACGATCGCGTCAGGTTGACCGCGCATCGAGTTAAGTGCCACCACAATCGTTCCCGGGTCCATCGCATGCGCCAAGTCCCCCTCGCCGAAGTGCTCACCGATGGCGAAGGCCACACGCGAGGCCGTCGTCCAATCCGCATCGTACAACATTAGCGTTACATCCTTATCCAGTTCTTCCTGTTTGAACATTTCCTCAACTACGATTCCCCCGTTCGGCACCGCACCTACTACCGTGTGATTCTTGCGCACCGATCCAGCAGCTCCGCCGCCGAGGTTGAAACCACCAATCGAGATCGGCCCTTGCGCCGTGGCGTATACCGTACCGTCCGGGCCCATCATCGTCGATAAAAGCAGCGTGCCGCCCTGTAGCGACGAGGCGTCGCCTATCGAGGCCACATGCACGTCGATACGACTGCCTTTGCGCTGGTGCGGCGTCAAAGTCCCGGTAACACTGACGCCGGCAACATTGCGCACTCGAACCTGCTCGGGCGTGACGGCCACTTTCATCCGATGCATCATATTGGCCATCATCTGAAAAGTGAATTCAGCCCGACGACCATCCCCCGTCCCTTCAAGTCCGATAATCAAACCGACGCCGGTCAACTGTATATCCTGTGCCGTCTGCACTTTCGCGAGGTCTTTGATCCGGACCGATGCCACCGCTTCCACGCGACTACACATACCGCAAACGACCGCCAAGACCGCCAAGACCGCCAAGACCCCAACTCTGATGAATCCTCCCGCTAGCATAGCCTAAAAAATCCAGTTAATAAAGCGTACGACTACCCCTGGCCTAGTACCCTGGGTGATAGTGCCCTTGCCAGTGTATTCGATCTGCAAGTCGGCGATACTCGACGAAAGCACCGTATTGTCGCGGCGCACCATCGCCGGGTTGACCGAGCCATTTACATAAATAGCCTCGTTCTCTCCATTGATCTTTAAGGTGCGCACGCCCTCGATGATCAGGTCTCCATTGGGTTTCTTGCTCACGACGGTCACCGTCATCCGTGCCGTCAACCGCGCACTGCGCGAAGTCGATGCATCGCCCGTGTACTCGTTGTCAAATCCGCTGTCGAGCGAATGCAGCGGGATGAAACCCAGGATATTGCCGGCACCCGGTATTGTGCTGCTGATTCCCGTCTTGCTGTTTTTCGCCGTCTTCGTCGATGTCCGGTTCGAAGCCGAAGCGTTCTCCTGAATAATCACCGTCAACGCGTCACCGACCTGGTTGGCCTTGGGGTCCGCGAACATCGACTGGATCTGCGCCGATGAGGCGGTCGCCGCAAGAGCGACGACTAGCGCGGACATTTGCATTCCCTTTTTCACGCTCAACATCAACTGCGCCCCCTATAGCCCGATCTGAATGGTATGGGCGTCGAGTATCTGCCCATAGAGAATCTTGCCCGAGTCGCTGTTCTTGACCCGTATCCGCTCACCAACCCCACCATCCTGCATCGCCTCACCCAATGCCGTGGCGCTGAATCGCTTGGTGCGCGCGACGAGTTCGACCGCCGTGCCGCGTTTCACTACGGGAATGGCCGAGACGTGGTTGCGAGTCAAGACGGCCCCCGCGGCCAAACTTCTGCGCGTCTGCATATCCTGCAACAGGGCGGGTTCGGTGAAATAACCGTTGCGCAAGGTGGTGATATCGCGTTCCACCATTTCAACCATCGATTCTTCCAGCGCCTCGCCCCGGCTCAACATATAGCTGGCGACCAGCACCGGTCGCAGATAGCGGATATCGGCGGTCACACTCATCGTCTTCAGCGTCTGCCCGCCGACGTCGATGCCCACTCGCAAGACCGTCGGTCCACGCAGCGGCCGCGACGAAGCGCGACGCACGCGGATCTGCGGCTCACCGGCCGACTCCAATTCTACTACCCCTTGCCAACGAGTATTGATCTCAATGCGCATTTCGTCTTCGAGGCTACCCTCAAGTTCTTGTTGCACGAACACCTCGACGGCCTTGGTGATATCGGAAGCAGAGACCTTGCTTTGCGCCAAGGCTGGACCGCCGGAAAAACTCAATATGAGAAAAATCCAAATCGCCTTTTTCATCGTTTTAGCCCTATCGCTTCAGGTTGTTGGCGTTCGAGAGCATTTCCTCGGAAGTCTGAATCGCCTTGGAATTGATCTCATAGGCCCGCTGGGCGACGATCATGCTCACCATCTCGTCGACTACTTCCACATTCGACAGTTCCAAAAAGCGCTGCGACAGCTTGCCGAATCCTTCTCCGTCCGGCGCGCCGATAATCGCCACACCCGAGGCTTGCGTCTCGAGCATCAGGTTCCGCCCGATCGTCTTGAGGCCGGCCGGATTGATGAATCGAGCCAGTTCCAACTGCCCCACCGTCTGAAAGGCCGCAGTACCCGGGAGCTTGACGGACACTTCGCCATTGGACGAGATATTGATATCCGTAGCATCCTGCGGCACGGTGATTTGCGGTTCGAGCGCATAACCGTCAGAGGTGACGATGGTGCCGTCGGACCCCATCTTCAATGCCCCGTCGCGAGTAAAGGATGTCGTACCGTCGGGCAAGGTCACCTGTAAAAAGCCATTGCCGTCGATCGAAACGTCGAGTGGATTACCCGTCGGCACGATGGTGCCCTGCGAGAAGATCCGCTGTGTTGCCACGGGGCGCGTGCCATAGCCGATTTGCAATTCCACCGGCACCTGGGCGCCCTCGGCTTGTGTCGCACCGGCAAGGCGCAATTGTTGGTAGAGCAAATCCTGAAATTCCATTTTGCTCTTCTTATAACCCGTCGTATTAACATTCGCCAAGTTATTGGCAATATTATCGACGTTCATCTGCTGAGCGATCATCCCTGTGGCCGCGGTATACAGTGCCCTACTCATCTTATGTCTCCCCTTCTCTATCTATTAACTGACGCGACCGAGATCGTTGACGGCCCGCTCCAAAGTGCTGTCTTGGACCTGAATGGCTCGTTGTTCCGCCTCGTAGGAGCGGAAAGTGTCGATCATTCTGACCATTTCCAATACCGGTTCAACATTCGACTCTTCTAAAAACCCCTGTACAATTTCCACCTCATCAGCCGGTACCTGTGAGGTCGCGGGGTGAGGAATAAAGAGCCCGTCCTTGGACTTTCTTAGTGGATTCTGATAGGGGGTCTGCGCCATAGCATTTTTATCATAAAGCTCTGGAAAATCAACTATTTGTATCGTAGCTATAACGGTATCTTCCCCCGTGGCTTCATCGCGCACTCGCACAACCCCTGCCCCATCGATGATCGGCGCTGTTATGTTTTCAGGTATAACGATCGGCGCCCCACCCTCATCGAGGACTTGATGCCCCAGCGGATTGACCAACATGCCCTGGTCATTTTTAGAAAAATTGCCATTGCGGGTATATTGCACACCAGAAGACGTCTGTAGCGCAAAGAAACCTTTGCCGCTTAAAGCCATATCGAATACATCGCCTGTTTTGCGCAATCTGGCTTGCTCATGGTCGGTCCAGGCCCCTTCAAAGCGATTGATGCGCCAATCTGGATAGTCGCCAGATTGCCGTTTCATCGCCTCGCGCACCTCGCGCATAAAGAGGTTATCCTTTTTAAAACCAGGTACTTCGGCATTTGCAAGATTATTTGCAATCGACTCTTGTTGCGTAGCCTTTGGCAACATGCCCGATGCTGAGATAAATAGTCCTTCGATCATGGTCTCTCGTTATTATTACTGGTAGAATGTCTTTTCACATATCATAGGGAAGCAAGCTATGTGCCACGTAGAATAGCATTTAACATGCCCCTTACTATACCCTTGTTTTTATACCACTTTAACTAGAAAACAGCACCGGCCTATGTACAAATGTGACAAGGAAATAATTTCCACCAACTTTTAGCCGGAAGCGATGTTGGTTGACCGGCGCTATTTTTTGTATATTCAACACCGCCTTGTGTCTTTAAAAATGGAGAACTTATGCGTTGCTTTCCGCGTCTTATGCTCATTGTCCTATGGCCCGCGCTCGCGACTTCTGAACAAGCACTGACCTCGGTTGGTCCATTGGCCTACTATGCGGTAGAACGCGCCATAGACCCAATAATAATCGACGGCAAACTCGATGAATTTTCCTGGGAGAAATCCAATCAGATCAATAGTTTAGATCGAATTCTAAACGATTATGCTGATGTACATTTCGCCACGCGCAGCAAGATGCTCTGGGACGACGAATACTTCTATTTTTCGTTTGTTTGCCAGGATGCCGATATATGGGCGATCTACGAAAACGAAGACGACCGCCTATGGGAGGAAGAAGTCGTAGAGGTCTTTATAGACCCCGACGGCGATGGCAAAAACTACTTGGAATTGGAAGTCAATCCGCAGAATGTGGTCGTCGATCTGTTGGTCTACTCGATTTCCCCGGAGTGGGTTGCATCGATAGATTGGGATATCAACGGACTTAAAACAGCGGTTTCCATCCACGGGTCGGTCAATGATTCGCTACAACTCGACCAAGGTTGGACCGCGGAAATCGCTATTCCCTGGGCAGCAATGGCCGATAGCGTGACCGGTGGCGCGCAACCTATATCTGGCGATATCTGGCGCCTCAACCTCTACCGCATCGAACGCAAAGGCGGCCGGGACTTGAAAAAACGCATTAACACCCTGCAAGCTCAGGCCGCTCCTATTCGTGCCGCGATAGACACCTTATGGCTAGGCCATGAGGACCGCGATGAATCACAACTCGATCCGCAGAGCCGGCAACAGCTTACAAAATTGAATAAACGCCTGGCACCGATAATCGAGGCTTTATCCCCTCTACAAACCCACTATGGCCAGCAGACCGAGTATACCGCTTGGAGCGAGACATACCAACGGGGCTTTCACCACCCTGAGCGCTTTGGCGCGATTCAATTTGTGGAATAAGCAATGAATAGACTATTAACCCTCTCAATCCTACTGGTCTTGCCCTCACTGATCTCAGCTGGTGAAGGAAATATGGCACTGATTGAAGGGACCTTTTATATAGATGTATACGAGTACCCCAATCAGCGCGGCCTATTGCCCAAAGTCGACGTAACCTGGCGCCAGGCCGAATCGCTTTGTGCAGCGCAAGACAAAAGACTTTGCACCGAACAAGAGTGGCAAAAAGCCTGCACTGGTCCGCAGCATTTCAAGTATTCCTATGGGGATCAATTAGAATCGGGACGCTGCAATACGCCCATCAAAGTTGATGGAGCATGGCAACGCGGTCCGGGTTTAGCCCCGAGCGGGGACTATGAGCGCTGTACTAACGACTATGGAGTCCACGATATGATCGGCAATGCCTGGGAGTGGACGGCCTCTTGGTATTCACAACCCGACCTTTGGCGAGTCGTACGCGGTGGGTCCTATTTTCAAAGTGTCAACTTCGCCCGATCCGACGCCCGCTATGGCTATCATCTGGGGCCTGAATACCGCCTCGACCTAGTCGGTTTCCGCTGTTGCCGCTCGCCCGCCCAATAATTGGCCTATTCTTTGCTTGTTTTTATACCAAAAGAGTAGGCAAAGAAGTTTATATATCTGTTTTTACACCACTTGACCTACTTCACCGTATATTAAATTCAGAGGTGAAGTCGCCAAACGTGCCCACAACAGCAGCAAATTTTGCCATGAACCCCAAATCGCTCCTGTTGATATTCGCAGGCATGACCCTCTCCTTCGGGATGATTCTGGCTATTATGCTGGCGGCAGTAGACACCAATGCCAAACGCCCCACCCGCCGCCGAGTGGCGCAAAGCCGCATCCAACAAGAAACACCTGTGGAGACCCGTACAGAAAAACGCCGCCCAAGCACCCGCAAAACGCGTGCGGCACGTCGGCCGCAATCGACCACCTCGCCCAACGCCGCAACCCCAGAACAGCCGACGCCGACACCAACCCTGGCAAGCGAAACACTATCCTCCTCCCCATCGGCGCAACAACCTGCGGCATCCGCCGCGAGCCAACCGGCCAACCTGGCGCCCAATCAGGCCGCCATGAACCAACTCGGCACGCTTAAGCAAGAGTTAGGGCGCGAACTAAAAGCCTTAAAGAAAGACCGCGACGCCATGCTGAAAGCGCTGGCGCAGTCGCTGGTCGCCCTGCCCGCCAAAGAAATCGCCCTGGAAGTCGCCGCGCTCGACGATCAGAGCGCGACCTTCCTGCTGCGCCAATTCTCGGCCGAGGCCCGCAATAAGGTGCTTAGACACCTCAAAGCCAAACGCGCGCAAAAACTCAAAAAACGCCTCAAATAAACCCCGGCAATTGACAGATTCCCGCCAACAGCCCTTTTTCTCTTTTCCACCTAAAAAGAGAAAGAGCCATGGCCATTCTCAAAGTATCGCGCATGGGGCACCCCGTGTTGCGGCAACGCGCAAAGGACATACCGCCCGAAGAAATGACAAACCCGCCATTACAGCGCCTAGTCGCGGATATGGTCGAAACGATGGTCGACTACGAAGGTATTGGACTCGCAGCGCCGCAAGTCTATCAACCCCTGCGCTTGATCGTCTTGGGGATGCCCGATGTCGATCCAGAAGAAGAGGGGGTTATTCCGCTAACCGTTCTGTTCAACCCGGAACTTACCGCCATGTCGGACGAACGAGTAGATGGGTGGGAGGGGTGCCTGAGCATCCCCGACATCCGCGGTGTCGTCCCCCGCTCGGCGGCGGTGGAAGTCAAAGGGTTCGACGTTGAAGGGCAGCAGGTCGAATTTGCAGCCGAAGGTTTTTTCGCCCGCGTCCTGCAACACGAGATCGACCATCTCGACAGCGTGCTCTTCCTAGACCGCATGGAGGGTTTCGAGACCTTAGCTTATTTCGAAGAGTACCAACGCTACTGGATTGAGGACGAAGAAGAAGAAGAAGAGTAGGATATCGCGGTCCGCTTTTTCTCCTTTACACACCCTATATTTTTATCGACGAACCACAGGTCTTCAATCCCCCGGAACGGACCTGACGGTTAATATCGCCCTCGTCGATACCGTCGATTACGCCGCCACTCAACGCTCAGACCAACCCGTCGTAGATTCGCTCCAACGCCTGGATCTGCCGCCTTGCCCCATATCGGTCCTCAACATGAGACCGCCCCATCCTCCCCATTTCAGCCCAACGTTGCGACTGATCCACCAAGAGCGACATGCGTTCGGCCAGACCCTCCACATCTCGCTCCTGGGCCAAATAGCCGCTTTCGCCGTCGCGCACATACTCCGGGATATCCCCGTGCGTTGTAGCCAATACCGGCATTCCCGAAGCTTGCGCGTCGAGCAGGATCACCGGGGCGCCGCCCTCGCCGTCGCCGTTTTGCGCCGTAACGCTGGTCTGCAATAGGATATCATGCCGGGGTAATTCCGCCAGCACTTGCTCATAGGGCATCATGCCTTTGAAAGTGGTACACGGGCGCAAACCCAACTCGTCAACCAGCGCTTCGATCTGCGGTCGGTCCTCCCCATCGCCGACCAAGGTCAGCGCATAGGGGAAGGGTCGGTTGGCCTGGGCTACAGCGAGAGCTTTAAGCGCATAAGGGATGCCCTTTTTCTCTTTAAAACCCGCACAGATGAGAAAGCATACCCGCTCGCCCGGCGAACGCTCAATGCATTCAATCCGCTCGATATCCACACCCAATCGCCATACGCGCACCTTGTCTTGCGGACAACCGAGATCGACCAGTTTCTGCGCCATCGCCCCACCTTCGGCCAGAAAGAGTTCACCGGCAGCGAAGAGGTGCCGATAGCGTTCACGCCATTGCGGATAACGCGGATACTCCGTCGCGTCCGCCCCGTAGAAGGTCGTCAATAGCGGCAAGCCGCTCGCCTTTTTGCTGGCCAACAGCCGGCACGCCTCATAGCCGAAATGCGCGTGGATCAACGCCGCGTTCTCGCGCTGTAAAATACCTTTATAGAAGGGGTAGCTATTCGTCGTTTTACGCCAGATCCTATTGCAGAGTTTTTTTAACGGCGGGAAGTCTTCAGCCGAGTACAGCGGCTCAACCGGATAGTGTTCGAGATTACAAGCGCCCTGGGTCAAAACAACAGGGCGAAAGCGCTCGAGCCGGCGGATTTGCTCGTAGACCCAAGGGCCGGCGGTCTGCAAGTAGGGGGAGATGCAATGCGCGATGGTTTTCACGAGCGAAACTCGACGTGGCCGGGCAGCGGAAATTCAGATGCGATCGGCCAGCGAAAGAGCGGCAAATCTCCCTTTAGTGGTTGTAGCGCTCGGCTCATCAAATCGAGGCAGGGTTTGTTCTTTTCTGTCGGCAAATACTCAACTAGCAATTCTTCCCAACCCAAAACCTGTGCACGCGCAACCGCATGGTGAAGCAGCGTTTCCTCCACACCGCGTCCCATCACCCGGCAACTGAGCACGAAGTCTACCACCCGACCGCCACCGCTGACGGCCTGTAAACTGAGGATGCCCGTCAAGCCCGAATCGCCAAAGCGATCCTCAACGCGATAAACCCACGCCTCCCGCCCCTCCTGCCCTACCCATTCGACCAACTCGGCCTCACTCAAACGCCGGGTACTGAGGTTCATCTGATTGGTCTTGTTCAATAGCTGAATCGTCCGCCGCACATTGGTCCGATTCACCCGTTCGGCCGAAACCTGCAACGCCAGGGTATGCAACCATTCATCAAGTGCCCCCACAGCCTCCCGATCAGTGTGCCTTTCTTTTTCCTCGGCATACATCTGATTGCGCGCGCCGTCTTCCCAGGTCCGGTCCGGCGCATCGAAGCAGACCATCTGCTCTAGGGTCGCGGCATAGTGCGATGGGTCGGCCGGCCAATCTGGGACCAGGACTTCGGGTAGAGCTTCGCGCACACGGGCGCGTTCGGCAGGGTTGTCGTCGATAAAAACGACATCCTGCAGCCCCAGATTAAGTTCCGCGGCCAAGCTGGCGATATGATGCGCCTTATCGGTCCAATCGATCCGCCAGCCGGCAAAATCCGCTCGCCCCAATACCATCTCCGGGTGGCTATTGATCGCCGACAGCGCCACCTGCTCCTCATTCTTGCTCACAATGCCCAAGAGCACCCCGCGACGCACCAGCGCCTTCAACGCCCGTTGAAAATCGAGAAAGGCCTCGCCCACCCGGTCGTGCCCTCCCAATACCAAACCCTCCACCCCTACCTCGCCGACAATTCCCCCCCACAGCGTATCGTCGAGATCGACGACCAGCAACTTCTTCGCGCGGCCATTCACGCCCCTCAGCGCGGCCTTTATATCCGGAATCGCCGCCTTGAACACTTCGTGACCAAAGGGGATCTTGCCCAAATACCAAAGCTTGGGGTCAAAGGCTTTGGCGCCCGCCCTCTCGCACCACTTCTGCGCATCAAGTACATAGACGCGCGGATCACCGGCCAATGCCGCGACAAGGCGGCCATTCATTGTCATCAGGGCATGCGCGACACCGCCGGGTCTGAAATCGGACATGCCCAGACCACGGCGATAGGTCGGCACGACCCAAGTCGGCACCAGCATCAATTGCACCCTAAGGCCGGCTTCGATGAGCAATTCGGTATAGCGGTCGACTTCTGCCGCCAAGCGGCCGAGATCGGCGACATCACCGCGCAGGATGGCAGAAAAAGTCGGGCTCACCGCCTCGGGCCGAGTCCACACTACCGCGATTTGCGCGCCCGCAGCCCAACTCGCGTGCCCAGCATCGGCAAGAATCGGCACCACTTGATCATAAGGAGCTTCGACCACCTCGAAGAGCGGTGCCGCTTGGTCATTACGCAAATAGGCCGCGAGGTTACCGCTGTTAAAATCGGCCAAGAGCAGACAAGCATCACCGCTCATAGGATTCCGTCGATATAATCGACCAAGCGGCCGACGCTCTGGAAGGGGCTGCCTTCGCCTGCAAACAAGGTTTCATCCGCCAAGTTGACCCATTCGCCGAATTCAGCCTCCACCCGACCTTCCAGATCCGCGATTAGATTGACCAAACCCAGCGAATCAAGCGGACCACCCAGGGTAAAAAGCAGGGTATCCGCGGCCTTGCCCAGCGCTTCACCTGGACCTCGTTGCAAATTTAGTTCGTCTATTGCCGCGCCTACAAGCGCCGCAATCTTCTCGCGCCTTTGCAAAATTCTATCTCGCCTCCAGTTTCTCCGCCATATAGCTCAAGATGGTTTCAAAGGGACTCTGCCGATGGATGCTGCGCCAATATATCGTCACCCCCCGCTGCGCCAGGGTCATCATGCTTTCGTATAGAGGCTTAGCTTCTACTCGATAAAACGGTACGCCCTCGACCTGCAGTCTCCGACAAACTCGTCCGTCGATATGGCACGCCATAAAATCCAACATGCGGCGAAAGCGCATGCGCGGGTGGCCGATGGCCGTTTTGACCAGGGACTCGTGCCCCTCCATATCCAATACCCGAGCAGAATATAACTCGGAACGCCGCGTCTGGACCGGAAAGCGTCCGCCGAGCACATCTTCGACGCAATGCACCATGGTCAGCACATCCGCGTCGACACCCAAACCCACGACAACTCCCCCCTTCTCAAGCATTTTATAATAAGGGCTATGCACCCCGCAAGGCGCTGGACTCCAGTGGTGCTCGCCGAGCAATTCGACCGCTAGCGGCCCCTGCGCGACCACCGAGTGCGTCGGGTGCATACTGCGCTCGCTGCCGCGTTGGCGTCGGGCCCACTCGGCCAATAAACCCATTGACGTCGGGCTGCGCTTGAGATCGAAAACCTGCCCACCAGCCAACCAAGTTTCGGGGCGCTCAGTCAACTGGCTCGCGGGAAAAAGCAGGGTTCCTTCTGCTCCGACAACTTCGCGCAACATACCCAGCAATTTAAAGAAGGGAAAGTCGAGGTTGAGCGCATCCACCGAACTGTGCACAAATACGATATCGCCGCGAACAAGCCGCAACTCATCGGCGAGAATACGACGCATGGCATCCTCTCCGATCTTGGGTTTGAGCAACTGGCGACGAACGCGAAAACGCTTGAGCCTCGCCTTGCCCACGCCATATACCCCAGCTGGCAGTATGCGACGCAAGATCCGCTTGATCATCCCACCTTCCTTCGCCTCTCGTGCAAAAAATCAAACATCAGTTATAATATATAGCGAAGCGAATCCTGACCAACTCGCCCGCGGCTACAAAATTGAAACAACATCTTATCGCCCTCTATGAAAACCTGCGGCTTGCCAGCCGCCCCCACCACTGGTCCGTGCTCTGGCGCGACCGGCAAGAGACTCGGCCTTCGACCTTTAGCGACGACGAGCATCTCGCAGCAGCCATCTCTTGGCTATGTCGCGCCCAAGACGTGGTGGCAGGCGGCGTCTCGGCCGGTTATTTTTTTAAACGCGGCTGGATGCCCCCCTATCCGGAGACGACCGGCTATATTATCCCGACCCTGTTGGCCGTCGACCAGACAGACCGCGCCATAGCACTCGGCGAATGGGAAATCGAAGTACAGTTGCCCTCAGGCGGCGTGCGCGGCGGCATCGGCCTGAACGACTATCCCATCGTCTTCAATACTGGACAGGTTATCCTCGGCTGGACCGCCCTCTACCGCGCCACCGCCGAGGAAAGGTTCTTGACCGCAGCGGTCCGTGCCGCCGACTGGTTGCTCGACATACAAGACCCCGACGGCAAGTGGACCCGCCACACCTACCTCGACGCCCCACGCGCCTACCACACCCGCGTGGCCTGGCCTCTATTAGAAGTACACGCGGCGACCGGAGAAAAAAGCTACCGCGCCGCGGCCGAGCGCTTCCTGCAATGGCTCAAAATCCAGCGCTTGCCCGCAGGTGGCTTCGCGCACATGGCCCTCGAACCGGGACAAGTCCCCATCACGCATACCATCGCCTACACCCTGCGTGGCCTGCTCGAATGCGGCCTGGCATTAGGCCCGCCCTCGCAGAACGAGCTAATCGACCTCGTCTCATCGGACGTGCGGCAACTAGTCACCGCGCAACAAGCCCAACTGCAAGCACCCCCAGCCAAGCTGCCCGCTGCACTCGACGAAAATTGGCACGGCCGCGCCCGGCATTCCTGCCTACCAGGCAACGCGCAACTCGCCATCCTCCTGCTCAAGCTCCACGCTCTCGCCCCAGCGCAAACCGCAGATTTCGCCCACGCTGCCCAGACCCTTATCGAGCAGGTAAAAGCCGGTCAATTTTTAACCAATGAAAATACAAGCCTATTCGGAGGCGTACCCGCCTCAGCGCCAATCGGGGGAGCCTATGTGCCCTATGCCTTGCCCAATTGGGGCGCCAAATTCTTGGCCGATGCCCTCTTGCTAAAACGCACCCTGCCGGCCTAAAAATCCCAAGCAAAACCATAGGACGGCCGCCGCTTGCCGGAACGGGAGCCAGCCCCCATATTAGCACCCATGATACGACTTTATAAACCCGACGACATAGACGCGCTCAAGCGCATCACCGCCATTTGTTTCGACGGCGTATCTATTGACCGCAATATAGAAGAGCGCTTCGGCCAGATTGGCAAACGTGATTGGCAATTTCGAAAATTGCGCCATATTGATGACGATGTCACTGACGAACGAGCGGACGGTGTCTTCGTCTGGGAAGAAGCCGGCACAGTCGTCGGTTATATCACCACTCGCATCGACCACGAGAGTAAGATCGGCGGCATACCCAATATCGCCGTTTTGCCCGACACCCAAGGGCAGGGCATCGGCCGCAAACTACTCGAACATGGCTTGCAATATATGCGCTCCCAGGGAATGGAAATCGCAAAGATAGAAACGCTGGCGCAAAACCCGATCGGCTCCCACCTCTACCCCAGCCTGGGTTTCGAGGAAGTCGCCCGGCAAGTCCATTATTGCATGAAGATCTAGGAGAGATATGCTCCCCAAAGAAGTCGCCGGCCGTCGTGCCGCCGAATATATCGAAACCGGTATGGTCGTCGGGCTCGGCACTGGTTCGACCGCCGAATTCGCCATCCGCGCCATCGGCGAACGCGTCGCCGCCGGGTTAGAAGTCAAAGCGATCCCGACCTCCGAAGCCTCCGCCCAACTCGCCGGCGAGTTGGGCATAACACTGACGACATTGGAGGACGACCCGGCGGTCGATTTGACCATCGACGGAGCCGACGAGGTCGACCCCGATCTCGATCTGATAAAAGGCCTGGGCGGCGCCCTGTTGCGCGAAAAAATCGTCGCCTCCGCCACCGCACGGCAAGTGATCATTATCGACCCTTCGAAACTCGTCAAAAAATTGGGCACACAAGCGCCGTTGCCAATCGAGGTCGTGCCCTTTTCCTGGTCCTTGGTCTGTAATCGCCTCAGCGAGCGTGGAATCGAACCAACCCTGCGTATGCAACAAGCGGAGCAACCCTTCGTCACCGACAATGGCAATTACATTATTGACGGCCGTTTCCCCGAAGGCATTGATGACGCCCAGGCGACCGATATCTGGCTCAACACTCTGCCCGGCGTCGTTGAAAACGGGCTCTTCGTGGCGATGACCCATCTTGTCGTCATCGGCGAGGCGGACGGCACCTCCCGGGTGATCGAAAAAAGCTGAGGCCTACAGTAGCCCATTCATAGCGAGCGAATTCAAATTGAGACTTACACCATGAGCAAGACCCCTAAACCCAGTGCAAGTAAAGACTCGAGCACCCGACGGTCCTTCTTGCGCCAAGCCCCATTATTGGCCACCGGTGCGATTGCGGCGTGTGCGCAATCCGAGCAACAAACCGCACCCGCGATACAAAGCCAACAGCATTTCAAATGGAAAATGGTCACGACCTGGCCAAAGAATTTCCCCGGTCTCGGCACCGGTGCCAATACGCTCGCAAAATATATCGAAGCCATGTCGGGTGGGCGATTGCAGGTCAAGGTTTACGGGGCGGGTGAATTGGTGCCCGCATCAGGGGTTTTCGACGCCGTCTCCGGCGGCACAGCCGAAATGGGCCACGGTGTCTCCTACTACTGGAAGGGCAAGCACGAGGCGACCCAGTTTTTCGCCGCCGTGCCCTTCGGCCTCAACGCCAATGAGATCAACGGCTGGTTGCGCTACGGCGGCGGACAAGAACTCTGGGACGAGCTCTATGCTCAATTCGGGCTCAAAGCCTTCCCCGTCGGCAACACCGGCGTACAAATGGGCGGCTGGTTTAACAAAGAGATCAACGAAGTCGGCGATTTCTCGGGACTAGTAATGCGCATGCCCGGCCTGGGTGGAGAAGTGCTGCGCCGCCTCAACGCCACCGTAAAATCCCTGCCCGGCGGCGAGATATTCCAGGCGCTAAAAACCGGCGCCATTGACGCCACCGAGTGGGTCGGGCCCTATAACGACCTGGCTTTCGGTCTGCACCAAGCCGCCAAATACTACTACTGGCCGGGTTGGCACGAACCGGGCACCGCCCTTGAAGGCATGGTCAACGCCAAAGCCCTTGCCGCCCTGCCCAGTGACCTACAGGCCATCGTCGCATACGCCTGCCAGGCCGCCAACGAAGACATGCTCAACGAATTCACAGCCCGCAACAATGGCGCACTGCAAATCCTGGTCAAGAAACACGGCGTACAGCTGCGGCGCTTTTCCGACGAATTGCTCACCGAAGTCGGCAAAACCGCCGCTGATGTCGTCGCCGAGATCGCGGGTAAAGACCCCTTCTCGAACAAGGTCTACACCTCATTCGACGCTTTCCGTAGCGCATCGGTTTCCTATACCAGGATCTCCGAGGAAGCCTATACCCAGGCCCGCGCACTGACCTTCGGCTGAGCTTCGCGATGCAGCGCTTCAACCGATTCGTCGTCTCCACCGTGCCCTGGCTGACCTTGGGCATGGTACTGGTCACCTTCACCATCGTGGTCTTCCGCTACCTCTTTGACCGCGGTTGGGTCTGGATGCAGGAAATCGCGCTCTACATGCACGCCTTCACCTTTCTTATAGCCGCCGGTTATACCCTCGCCAAAGATGCACACGTCCGTGTCGACATCCTCTACCGGCCCATGAACGCGCGCAAAAAAGCATGGGTTAACCTATTCGGCAGCCTGTTCCTTTTGCTGCCCACTTGCCTAGTCCTGCTCATGGAATCTCTGCCCTTTGTCTTCGATTCTTGGGCTGTCTTTGAAGGCTCAAAGAACGGCGGCGGCCTTGAAGCCGTTTTTCTGCTCAAGACCGCCATTCCGCTCTTCTGCCTATTGTTATTATTACAGGCGCTCTCGCTGATCAGCCAGAGCGCGCGGACATTAAAGGCCCCATGAACGCCCTATTGCCGCTGGCGATGTTCCTGGTCACCTTCGCCGTACTGCTCACGGGGTTTCCCGTCGCCTTCTGTCTCGCCGGCACGGCGCTGATCTTCGCCGGCATCGGCTTGCTCACCGGGCACTTCGACCCGGCGTTCCTCTCCGCACTGCCCTCGCGCATCTACGGCATTATGAGCAACGAGACCTTGATCGCCATACCGCTCTTCGTCTTTATGGGGATCGTACTCGAACGCTCGAAGATCGCCGAAGACCTGCTGGAAACGATGGCCCAACTCTTCGGCGGCCTGCGCGGCGGGCTGGGCATTTCGGTCTGCCTTGTCGGCGGTTTATTGGCCGCCTCCACCGGCATCGTCGGTGCAACCGTAGTGACGATGGGACTGATCTCGCTGCCGGCGATGCTCAAACGCGGCTACGCCCCTCCGATCGCCACCGGGATCATCTGCGCCTCGGGCACCTTGGGCCAGATCATCCCCCCGAGTATCGTCTTGGTCATCCTCGGCGATGTCGTCTCCTCCGCCCACCAGCAGGCGCAATTGAAAGTCGGCAATTTCGCCCCCGTCTCGATTTCGGTCGGCGACCTGTTTATGGGCGCACTGCTGCCCGGCCTCGCCTTGGTCGGCCTTTATGTATTGTACATTGTATTGGTAGGCATCGTCCGCCCGCAAACAATGCCTGCAATTCCCATCGACGAACGCGAGCAAGTACTCAGCACCGCATTTTTGCGCCGCCTCGCCGCCGTTCTCTTACCGCCGCTCCTGCTCATCTTCGGCGTTTTAGGGTCGATCCTGTTCGGCATCGCGACTCCGACCGAGGCCGCTTCAGTCGGCGCGATCGGCGCGATATTCCTCTCGCTGCTCAAAGGACAATTCAACAAAAAAGTGCTCAAGGAAGTCATGCGCGCCACCACCGAAGTCAACGCAATGGTTTTCACCATCCTCATCGGCGCCTCCATCTTCTCGCTGGTCTTCCGCGGCTATGGCGGCGACGTGGCCGTCGAGGAATTTCTGTTGGGCATGACCGGCGGCGTGGTCAGTTCCTTCTTTCTGGTGATGGCGGTGATCTTCCTGCTCGGCTTCTTCCTCGACTTCTTCGAGATCATTTTCGTCGTCGTGCCCATCGTCGGCCCGATTCTGTTGGCGATGGGCTTGGACCCCGTGTGGTTCGGGGTCATGATCGCCCTCAATCTACAGACCTCTTTTTTGACCCCGCCCTTCGGCTTCTCGCTCTTTTATCTGCGCGGCGTCGCCCCCCCCGAGATCAGCACCCCGCAGATTTACAGGGGTGCGGTGCCCTTTATCGCAATACAGGTTTTATTGTTGATCGTGCTGTGGTTTGTCCCCGAAATGGCGACAAAATTACCAGAGATCGTCTTCGGCCGCTAAGCGTCCCGCCGAACACTTCGACGAATAACGTCTCATATAAGAGCATCTAATGGTCGCAGTATTTAAACCACAGTTCAACGCCAAATTGGTCCAGGGAGTGGTCAAGGCTGCGCACAGGGACCTCGAACGCATTATTAAAAGACCACAGCAAAACCATTCAGATGCAGCGCCTATAAGATGGCTGCAATAACGCAATCGATAACAGCCCCTAGCCCCGCCCTGCCCTTTTCGACGATTTTGCCCGGGTGCATTCGACCAAATCGTCGAAAGTGATAACCTCTTGTGACATATAACCATAGAGCCTAAAAGACCCTGATCAATCGAATACATTCGACCAGGATGTCGAAAGTGTGTTGGGGAACACGTCGCACTCATAACCCACACAAGTCAATAATAAACAATTATTTACATTTAATTTATTCAATCATTACACCCTGGCACGCACCTTGCATTATCTCTGGTAGAACATCGGCAATGGGCCCAGTCGATATTCGACACAACGCAAAAATCAACACACGATTTAATTCATCAGGGAGCAATACCATGCAACGGATCAATCAACTCGCCGCCTTTGCCTTAGCCCTCGTGGTTGCCGGAGGCGCGCTCAGTGAAACAGAAGCCCAACGCAGAGGGCGCCAATCGGCGCAAACCCTCGTCGCAGATGAAAATGCCGATGGCATCAGCGATGGCCAGGCCTCGCGCCATCGTCGCGGCGGTCATAAGCCGGGCCGGGCCGCGTTCGCCGAACAATTGACTGCGGATCAACGCAGCGAGCTCAAAGACCAACTCAGCGCCTTGCGCGAATCAGGCGCTTCCGCCGAAGAAATCAGCGCTGCATTAACGACCGAACTCACCGTGGCTGGCGTCGAACTACCCGAAGATTTCACCAAACGTGCCGCCCAGCGCGAAAGCCAACGAGCCGAGCGGACAGCCCAACGTGAAGAGATCAAAGCACTCGTCGACGACCTCAAAACCGAGGGGGCAACGCGCGCGGAAATTCGCCAGGCACTCAAGGATGCTGGCTACGAAAAACCCCACCGCGGGCACAAAGGCGGTCGACAGGGCGGCAGAGGAGCAATGCCAACGCCGGAAACCGATGCACCCTCTACCGAGTAAACCGTATATTAAACGGAAAAGGGGTCGAGCGATTAGGCTCGACCCCGCATTCCCTTTTGTCAGGAGACCTAAACCGTGCTCTTGCTTTTCGCGTTATTCGCCCTCGCCCTGTCGACGCTGCCCGTCGGCGCGCAACAGCAACAATCCGCCCCCGACGTCGTCGGCTATGTCGACGAGGACCGCGACGGCCTCAACGACCACTTTCGCGACCACGATGGCGACGGCCGCAACGATATCGGGCAGCGTCCGTATCCACACCACTTTAGTTTTGTAGACGCGGACGAGGACGGGCTCAATGACCACTTCCGCGATAAGGACGGCGACGGCGTCAATGACCTAGACGGGCGTTTCATAGACTCGGATAAGGACGGCTTCGTCGATAATATCATCGACTTCGAGGGCGACAATATCAACGATATCACCGGCGAAAAATACGGGCCGCGCGGCTTAAAGGGCTATCGCTTCGGTCGTATCTTTGAGGAGCGCGGCCACCCGGTCAAACGCTTCCTCGACGAAGACGGCGACGGTATGCACGATCCCTTCAAACGACTGCATCAACGCATGCGCATAATGGACCGCCGCATGGACTACTTTTTTGACGAAGACGGCGATGGCATTGATGATGCCCGCCTATTGCACAAGAAACGAGGCCCACCGGGACTGCGATTGCAGAAAAGGTCTAAGGTCGGACCGCCACGGCGGAGCTTGCCTTCGCGCTTGCGACAAGATGACCCCGAACGCGACAAAAAACGCAGAGGACGCAAATGAAATATTGCCTGGCCCTTCTCACCGCGTTAGTCTCCGTCGCCGATGCGCAAATCATACCCAATGTAAACCTGTATACGACCTATACGGACAATCTCTTCCTGAGTTCGACCCAACGCGGCGACGTAGTCAATGCCAGCTATGTCGATCTCGACTACGTCGTCAACGAGGATCTCGGCCTCTACTACTCGGGCAGCGCCAGTCTCTTCAGCGAAAACACCGACCTCTTCAGCCACCTGCACACCTTTGGCTTGAGCTATACGCGCCCCTTGCGCACCGACGACCTACTCGTCGCCGGCCTTGAAACGGGGTTGCGCCTGGACCACCCGCTCTACGACTATCGCGACTTCGCCGAGGGCCGCGCCTTTGCCACTCTCAAGTCCTATCTGCGCCCCGACCTGCTCGGCCGCATCGGTTATAACCTGCACTACCAGAATTTCCTCAACGCCAACGACTACAGTTATGTCGAACAACGCCTCAATGCGCAATTCACCCATGTCCTGCCGACACGCACTACATTGCAATTCGGTGGCGAATTGGGCCTCAAATCCTATACGCAAGCGAGCGGGGCTGATCCTTTCTTCGATCTTTCCGCCCGATCGGACCAAGACCACCACCTACTGCAAGGAGTCAGCCGACTCAAAGCCGCCCAGTCCCTAGGCGCCAATGCCGGCCTACAGCTCGAATGGCAACACCGGCAGAGCTTCACCGGCCAGAGCCGCTTTGCCGACCTGTTATTCTACAACCCCGACGACGATCTCTTCGACGACCAATTTAGCTATGACGGCCAACAACTCGGCACAACCTTGAAATACCTGGCGCCGTGGCAGAGCGAGCTAGTGGCCTCTTTCCAGCGCGAAAGCCGTCATTACAGCAACCGGCCGGCCTATGACCTGAGTGGTTTCCCCACCGGAGACTCGGCATCAGAAAACCGCCAGACCCTGCGTTTGGGGCTGGGCCGAACATTCTATCCGGTAAACTCATGGATCCAGGAAGCCGGTGTCGAATTGGAATGGCTCTACCGCGATATCGACTCCAACGACGTCTTCTACGACGCCACCGCGCGGTCGTATACAATCGGTCTACAATTGGGCTTTTGAAGAGAAGTGCTGTAGGTGTAGGTAGAACACCTACAGCAACTCATCGATTATGTGACCGCCCGGATGGGAACTTCGGCCAGCCATACCCGACATCCGCCCACCCGCGTGTTACTCCGTCCCCGCCATCATTGATCGCACGTCTCGCACCCGTCGAGTTAGATCGAATACTGCGGGTCATCTATAACAGTATCGCACTAGTCGACGCACATGCTTAGTTGTCCGCGCCGCACGGTCAACTAAGCGTCTATTTCAGCCCGTATTTCTTCAGCTTATACCGCAGATTGCGTTCGGTCAAACCCAAGATATCGGCCGCCCGGCTCTGGATGCCATTAGCTTGCTGCAAAGCCTCGGCGATGGCCTTTTTCTCTAAGTCTTCAACTTGCTCCGACAAGGTCGTTCCGCTCGGCAGCGACTCGGCGGCACTTTGCATTTCTTGCCCTTCGAGCGACAAATCATTCTTCGTCACGACATCGCCGCGTGCCATAACCACCGCCCTCTCGATAATATTCTGCAACTCACGCACATTACCCGGATAGACGTAGCGCATCAAAAGATCCATCGCCTCTTTCGAAACCCCTTCGATGGTCTTGGCGTTTTCTTCGGCGTAGCGGGCTAGGAAATGCTCGACGAGCACGGGAATATCTCGCTTGCGGCTTCTCAACGGCGGCAACTGCACCGAAACCACATTGAGCCGGTAGAACAGATCCTCGCGGAACCCGCCATCAGCGACCAGCCCCTGTAAATCGCGGTGCGTCGCCCCGATCAAACGCACGTCGACCTCGATCTCTGTGCCACTACCAACCCGCTCTATTTTGCGCTCCTGCAAAACGCGCAGAAGCTTTACCTGCACTTCGGCGGGAATTTCAGCCAGTTCGTCGATAAATAACGTGCCGCCGTTCGCCTGCTCAAAACGCCCGACCCGACGGTCAATTGCACCGGTAAAAGCGCCCTTCTCATGGCCAAAAAGCTCACTTTCTATTAGCCCCTTGTTGAGTGCGGCGCAATTAACCCCGACAAAGGGTTTGTCCGCCCGCGGACTCGCGTCGTGCACCGCCCGCGCAACCAATTCCTTGCCCGTGCCCGACTCTCCCCTGACCAGCACCGTCGCCCGGCTTGGCGCGGCGCGCGCGACGACATTCAACGCCTCTTCCATCGCGGGGTCGCGGGCGATTATACCGCCGAATTGTGCACCTCCGCCGATACGCTCGCGCAATAACTCGTTTTCCGAGACTAGATGGCTACGCTCCAGCGCGCGATCGACGATCTCATCCAACTCATCGAGGTCAATCGGTTTCTCCAAATAGTGAAAAGCCCCCTCTTGCATCGCGTCGACCGCTCCGTCGACTGAGCCAAAAGCCGTGACCAGTACCACGCCGATATCCGGGTTGGTCTGGCGAGCCGCTTCGAGCACGCCCATCCCGTCGAGCTCTGGCATACGCAGATCGGTGATGACCAAATCGACGACCTGCCCTTGCAATATCTCTAATCCCCGCCGCCCGTTATCGGCCTGCAAAACGGTGAATCCACGTTTGCGCAAATAACCGCCGACCGCTTCGCGCTGCGACGCCTCATCGTCAATAACCAGAATCGTGTCTCCGGCCATATCAACACCCCCTCGGCAATAAAATGGTGAATCGAGTGCCCTCGCCCAGCGCGCTCTGCACTTCAATCCGGCCCCCGTGCTCGGAGACGATGCGGTGCACTATACTCAAACCCAGCCCCGTGCCCTCGGCCTTAGTCGTAAAATACAAATCAAAAATTCGTTCGAGCTCCGCCGGAGGTATGCCGGGACCCGTATCTGCGACGGTGATCTCCACCCAGCCATCCGCGAGGGAGCGCGCCGCCAATTTGATCGCCTCCTCGTCCATCGACTCCATCGACTCTATGGCGTTGCCCAACAAATTCAGCAACGCCTGTTGCAACTGATCTGCATCGACTTCGACTGCACCGACATCGTTGAAATCTCGCTGCAAACGCAAACCCGTCGCCAGGACGCGAGGTTCGATGGTCTGCGCCGCCCGTTGCAAAAGCGCCGCAAGGTCTGCTCGCTCCTTTGCCAGGGCCGGTGGGCGCGCTAGTTCGAGAAATTGTTCGATAATGCGATTGACCCGCTTGACTTCCTCCGAAACGACACCGGTCAATTGGCCGTATTCCTCTTTATCCTGCTGCGGGATGAACTCGCGTCGCAGCCGCTGTACTATGACGCTTATGGCATTGAGCGGGTTGCGTACTTCGTGGGCGACCCCCGCCGCCAAAGCCCCCATTGAGGCCAAGCGGTCTCGTCGTCTCAAATCCGCCTCCATCGCTACCTTTTCGCTCAAGTCCTGAACGACCAAGACTATCGTCTCCACCTCGCCGTCGGCGTTGCGCACCTGCGAGCTCGAAACCGCGAGCGTCCGCTCACCACCCTCTTTATTCGTATATAGGCAAACGGCCCCGAGCAACTCCTCGCCTTGTAATGCCCGGTCGACAATCTCGTGCGGCCAGACCTCTTGTAAGCGCCGCCCCCGAACTTCATTGCGATCGCCACCCAACAGGTCTTCTGCCGCCTGATTGAACACCTCGATCACCCCGACCGGGTCCGTGGCGATAACGGCGTCCGCCATCTGGGTCAAAATCCGGCTGCTATACGTTTGAATACGGGTATAGGCATCGCCGAGCAGGGACAGGTTTTGCCGCACCGTCACCGCGCCTGCACCGACCGCTCCGAGCACCAACAACAGCAATACCAACAACAACACCTGCAGCCTGCCGCGCCGCTCTTGCACACGAAGCTCGTCGAGCGAAAGGCCGATCCGCAGTAGGCCGAGCGTCTCGCCCTCGGGCGCGAAAGGAATCACTGCCTCAAAAATCTGTTGGCCCTCAAAGGTGACTAACCGCGAGTCCACCGAATCTTTGACCAACGCCGATTCGAGGAAGGTGTCGCCGGTTATCGGGTCGATCAACACCACGTCGCTGGAGGCGGCCAACACACCCAGCGAATCCTGTAACACCATATATACGACGCCTTTATTAGAGCCGATCTCCTGGATCAGCCTACCGGCCCCGGAACGAATCCGCAATTCTAAAAGCCGCTCGGCAGACGCCCGCACGATCACCACCCCCCCATTGCGCATCGCCACCGCGACGGCAAAGAGCCGTTGATCTAATTCAAATAGCAGCGCTTGCTCCAAACCGGCGAACAATCGCTGCAAACCCTCCTGCCAACCATCTAGTTCGTCATCATCGACAATGCCACTAGACGCCAAAAGCCGACCCTCCAGATCCAACACGTCCACCTGATCTAGTTCATGCTCCGCTGCCAAACGCTCGATAAGCGTATCGGATAAGGCCTGCCTACTGCCCAACTCCGCAAGCAACCGCGCATTGTCGAGCAAGCGCTCGCCGACGAGCGCTTCCATATCGGCTTCGGCGCGCAACACATTCTCCTCCGCACGGGACACCGCCTCAGCCAGCGACCGCGCACCGCGTTCCATCGTTTCCAATGTCGATCGTCGTTCCTGTTGTAGCCCATATAGAGCAAAGGCGCCCAAAACGACGGCCAGCACCGCAAAGAGAGCGGCCAAATAACCGGGTTTGAGCGCCGTGGGCCTGACCGGAACGATATCCGGTGTGAAGTCAGCCACCCGTCACCACACCTATCCCATGCACATAAACCAATTCGCCCCCGCGATAACCGGTCAACGCCACTAACACGCCGATCAGTATGCCCATCCCGATGCACGCGTAAAGCGCCTTACCGTCCATTGCCCCCTTCAACTGCAAGGGCAATCGCCCCAACGTCGTGCCTAAGGCCAATAACATAGTCCATGTCGCCAGGTCCTCATGCGCCGAAATCTCCCCGGCGGCAGCCCCCTGCCAATGGCCTTCGGCCGCGGCATTGCCGCTGAGCACCGCGACGCATGATGCCAGGGTCCCGAGGACCATCAACCCATAGGCGAGCAGGTGTCCTTCGCCTCGCCGCGACCACAACGCGACCAGATCGCACAACGGGCTCAAGGGCAACAAGGCGATGGGATAGTGAACGATAAGGGGGTGCCAATCCATCTTCGAAGGATAGGCCCTAAACCCCGTGCGGGCAAGCGCGATTGACACATCTGCTACGAGGTCATATCATCTGGGAAATCGACCCTCTTTGACGGGATAAACATCATGGGCACAGATCTGTCACAACATATAGAAAGCCTATCGTTAATCGACACCCACGAGCATTTGCGCAAGGAGCGAGACTGGGTCGAAGACGGGCCCGATATCCTACAGGACCTCTTCGGCAACTACGTGCCCGCCGACCTGATCACCGCCGGAGCCAGCCGCGCTGATCTCGACCGCCTGACCGATGCCGCCGACCCCGATTTTGGCGCCCGCTTCGAGGCGATCCGTCCGGCCTTCGAAACCACGCGTTTTACCGGCTACGGCGAAGCGGTCACCATCCTCGCCCGCGAGGTCTACGGTATGAGTGAGTTCAGCGGCGACGAATTGCAAAAAGCCCAGCAAAAGCTCACCACATGGCGGCAACCCGGCGGGCGCTACAAACTGCTCAGCGAAGTCGGCAAACTCGATCACGTGCAAACCGACGATTTCTGCTGGCCCTGCGTGCCGGACGACTCGGGCGTCGACTTTTTCCTCTACGATCTATCCTGGGCCGGCTTCTGCAATGGCCAGGTAGACCCCGCCGCCCTAGCCGGCGAAACGGATATCACGGTCACCAACCTGGCCAGCCTCAAACAGGCGATGGAAGCAATTTTCGCGCAATACGGCCCCAGCGCCATCGCGGTCAAAGCGCAACACGCCTACAACCGCACCCTGCGCTGGCAAGAGCGAAACGACGCCGACGCCGAACGCGTACTCACCCGCTCATTGAAAGGCGAGGAATTGGACGAACCAAGCCGGCTGCTTTTAGGCGACTGGTGCTGGGCGCGCGGCTGCGAACTCGCAATTGAATACAACCTACCATTCAAGATTCACACCGGCTATTACGCCGGCAACGACCGCATGCCCGTCGACCGGATAAAAAGCGGCCATCTCTCTCCCCTATTAGCCCGCTACCTCGACTGTCGCTTCGTATTGATGCACATCGCCTATCCGTATTCCGGCGAACTGGTCTCGCTCGCAAAGCACTATCGCAATGTCTACGCAGACTTGTGCTGGGCCTGGTCGATCGATCCATACAGCGCCTGCGATTTTGTCCGCCGCTTTATCCACGCCGTGCCCGCCAACAAGCTCTTCGCCTTCGGCGGCGACACCTCCTGGCCTACCAGTTCAGTGGCCTACGCGATTCAGGCGCGCCGTTGGCTAACGCGCGCGCTGCAGGGCGAGATCGACGACGGCCTGCTCACAGAGGTCGAAAGCATCGAATTGGCAACGCGCTTTATGCGCGGCAACCAGGAAGCCTGTTTCGACATCGCCGGCACTCGCCAGGCCCTCAAGGCAGGTTGAGATGAAATTTCATTGCCCCGCCTGCAAAATACCCGTCATCGAACCGATATACCGCTGCCCGACCTGTGACGGACCGGTAGAGTATCTGCCATCGCAAACGCCAACATTCCCCCGCGAGGCCATCGCCACCCGCCCATCCGATATGTGGCGTTATAGCGAGGCACTGCCCGTGTTCGCCAAACGCATTTCACTCGGCGAGCCAGTAACCCCATTAGTCTCTTTCGAACAGGACGGAATCGAGGCCTGGGCCAAGTGCGAATACCTGATGCCCACCGGCTCCTACAAGGACCGCGGTGCCGCCTTGCTCGCCAGTTATCTCGGTGACATAGGCATCCGCGAAGCAGTCGAAGATTCCTCTGGCAACGCCGGAGCCGCCCTCGCCGCCTACGCCATCCGGGCCGATATTCGCCTCAAGGTCTTCTGCCCGGCCACAGCCTCACCCGGCAAGCTGGCGCAAATTCGTCTCTATGGCGCCGAGCTCGTGCCCGTCGAAGGACCGCGCCCTCGTGCGACCGAAGCACTGCTCACCTACGCTGCACAACACAAAGTGCCCTACGCTTCTCATCTGTGGCATCCGCTATTTATCGAAGGGGTCAAAACACTGGCGTTTGAATTGGCCGAGCAAAACAACTGGCAAGCGCCTGCCGCCATCCTATGTCCCGTAGGGGCAGGCAGTATCCTCCTCGGCCTCTATAGGGGCTTTCGCGATTTGCTCGCAGCAGACGCCATAAGCTCCATGCCGCGCCTCGTCGCGATACAGGCAGCCCACATATCCCCCCTACACCGGGCTTTTCACGAAGGGGCGTGCACAGTCGCGCCCGCCAAAGACCCGCAGCCCACTTTGGCCGAAGGCATCGCCCTGCCCAAACCGGTACGCGACGTCGAACTACTGAGCGCGTTGCGGGAAAGCGGGGGCGATGTGCTCGCCGTATCCGAGGAAGATATCAAAAAGGGCATTACTGAATTAGGGCGCAGGGGATTTTGCGTCGAACCGACTTCGGCTGTAATCTGGGAAGGCTTGCGACAATATCGGCAGAAAGCGGATTTGCGACCGGGCGATCGGGTGGTCAGCGTGCTCTCAGGACACGGCCTGAAAGCCTAATATACCAAGCTCGTTCGGACTACCAACCAAGTGCGGAAAGTCCAATTTTTCAATAAAGCGAGCAATCCACAGCGCACTAAACCGAACGCCTAGCCCGCTGCACCTGAATCGCACGCTCCTCGGCCAACTGCCTGAGACGCAGTTTAAAAAGCGGCACCTCACCGATCCAGCTGAATTCTTCCGGCGCCAAGCGCAAGACCATTGTTCGGCGCCGGGCGACGACCCGATAGGCCTCCTGCTCACCGGTCGTAAATGCGGCTTCGCCAAAAAACGGATAAGGGCCGGCGTCAATCGCATAACTGTCGACCTCGACGGTAAAGGCATCGCAGTCATCACTGATAAACAAGGATCGCTCTCCGGCCGCCCCCAATAACACGTCCCCCTTTTCCAAACAGACTTCGTCAGCCCGTTGAGCGATCTTGTTTTGCAAATAGAATGGTACTTCAGCACCGAAAATACCCGAGTGTTGTACCATCTCACGGTGCCGCCAGACTTTCTCTATCACCCCCTCGCTCTGCCCGTTGTCTTTGTCGGTAATACCCAGAGCCACCGCGACCTCCTCAAAGAGCATCGCCGGTATACGCAGTAAGTGCATATAGGTATCAGAGCGAATGGTCACGGTGCGCGGCATTTTTAACAGTATTCCCATATCGCCGATCACATCACCAGCCTGCACTGTCGCGACGCGTGTGAGTTCGCCATCTCGATCATCCCAGAGACTTCCCGCCCCGCTGATCACGACATCGACAAAGGTCGGCTCCCCGCCCTCTTTAAGAAAGGGCGTATAGGGCTGGATAACGCGAATCTCGTTGTCGGCGAGGATCCGCAAATAGCTGCGCAACCGATGCCTACCGAGGTCCCCGTCTTCGAGTCGGGCTTCCAATAACGAGAACAGATAGTCGGCCAAATAGCTAAGGGCCCGCTCGCGGTATTGATCATGATAAGTATGGATTCCGCGTTCGCCCATATCGCGGGCAGAGCCGGCTACTGCGAATTGGCCAACCTGCACCTTCGCCCTTTCATCGAGCGCATCTGCCGAAGTATGAGCAAGCACAATATGCTCCGACTTATCCTCAATAAAATCGCGCCAGGAGCCGTGTACGGAGAAGTCTTCGGTACCGTCGCGCGCCCCGACGTCGATTTTCTTAACCGCCGCCGGCTCCATTACGAATTTTTTGTACTCGGCCAGACGGCGCGTTGTCAGATGCCCCTCTTGCAACAGTTTCTGACAGCGCTGAAAGTTGAGGATATCGCTCATATGGGCGTAGGTCTTCCACTCGCCGTTGACGATTCCGCGGATGCGGTAGATCGCACAGGGCACCGAATGAATCGAAGGGTGCGCGAGGATGCGCAAGCCTGCGTAGTCGTATTCTTCGCCGTAGACGATCGGCACATAGTCGAAGTACTCCGCCAACTCGTCAACGGACATATCAAAGACGGCGGAGGCCTTGAGCAGGATCGCCCGCCAGATGACGCGCGGGCAGAAGATGGTTAGCTTGCGGTCCATCTGCAGCAGTAACGAGAAGTCGCCGATGTGGTCGTCGTGGTTGTGGGTGAAGATCACTGCGTCGATTTCCGTTTTGGAAATACTCACCTTGCCGAGCAGATACGAGACATTCATCGGCAGGTCGACGCAAATAACCCGGTCACGCCACTGGATCACCGTGTGCATGCAACTCTTGGTTGAGAAACCGTCCTCTTCCCCTGTATCGATGATTTGGAAAAGTCTGTAGGGAACGTTTTTGACATCGATATTCAGCGGCGGCCGGTACTCCTCGCCCACTGGAAGCGTGCAGTCGATGGAAACCCGGTGGCCCTGGTATTCGATACCGAAAACATTGAAGTCCTCTTTCCAGATCCGCACGCCATTATAACAGGTCGCATCGAACTCGCTGGGCAGTTCCTGCAAGGGCACCAGCGGCACCAATTCGAGCAACTCGTCTATCGGCTGAATCCCGTTGAGCGAGAGCCCTTCGATCTCGCGCATTACTCCGTCTATTTCCGCGGCCGAAAGGCCGCAATCGGCCAATTCCTCCGCCGAGTAAAAACCGTAAAGGCCCCGGCGAAAGCTCTCGCTAGCCAGCGTCAGTTGGTGCTCAGTACCGATGAGGCAGGGTTTTTCGTTGCGGAAGACCATCCCCTGGTTGAACATCGCATGCAACAGGGGGAACTCGATGAGATTGCAGCTTATCCCCTTCGAGGTTTGCATGCGTAAATCCGGATAGACGACGCCGTTGATCTCGTGCTGCTGCTGGATCAGGTATTTGGTGATATCGGGCCAGGCGTTAAACAGCAAGGACACGCCCGCCTCGAGAACCTTGAGCAGAAAAGACCCCGGACAGATTTCAATAACTTCTAGTGGCGTTATGTCATGCGTTTTGGACATAGTTTCCTCCAGCCTATTGGAAGATCTGTACCGTAGGTTTGATCACCAATACCGGCACACAAGCACGAGGGGGCAAGGAAGCGACGAAGAGCACGGTGCTGGCCAATTCCTCGGGTTGCAGCATCGCCGCCCGGCGCTCGGCGCCGACCGGCTCCGGCCGCTTCTCAAGCAAGGGCGTTTCCACCTCGCCTGGGCATATCGCGCAGGCGCGGATGCCATTTCCCACTTCTTCTTCGTTGAGCGAATGCGTCAAAGCCACTGCACCGTGCTTTGAGGCCGAGTAGGCCGCCCCGGCCAGTTTGCTGGCCCTGAGACCAGCTATCGAAGAGACCGTGATGACCACTCCATCCCGCTGAGCACGCATGCCGGGCAATACCGCCCGAACCATATTGTAGACCCCGGTGAGGTTAATGGCGATGGTCCGATCCCAGTCTTGCGGATCGACCTCGCCGACAGCGCGCGGATTGGAATTGGTCCCGGCGTTATTGACCAGAATATCGACGGTGCCCCATTCGGCCGCGACTTCGGCCGCCAAAGCGTCAACGGCCTCGCGGTCGGCCACGTCACACGACCGCAGCATCACCCGCTCTGCATCAAGACCGGCGGCGGCCACTACCAGTTTCTCGGTTCGTCGGCCGACAAAAACCACCCGCGCCCCGGCATCAACAAATCCTCGGGCTACGGCCTCGCCAATCCCCGTGCCAGCACCTGTGACCACCACTACCTTGTCCACAAACGCACTCATTAGCTCAGCTCCCCTCAACAGGATGCATTTTGTCTATTTTTAACACTGATAGATAATATCTCCAAACGGCTTTATTTCAAAGCCTTCTTAAGCTCTTTCATCCGCACCGCCTCCTCACGCTCTTTATAAAATGGGTCGAGCGGAAAACACCCCGAGACCATCCCATTGCGCGGCGCCGTCGTGCAATCTGAGAATGTACGGCAGATATACTTGCGTTTCATCTGCCCCTCTTCTAAAACGTCGCGAGGCAAATCCGGATAGGACAATACCATCCGCCCCAAGCCGATGAAATCGACCATCCCCTCTCGCACCAACGCCTGCCCAACATGCGGCAAGTACTCCTGCAGATACGAGTAACCCGAACCGACGATAAGCGGACCTGGAAAGCGCGCTTTAACCCGAGCAACTGCGGCCACCTGACGCGCCACACCGCAAAGCGGGTCTTCCGGCGGTTGATATCCATCCGAAGGCGGAAAAAGCGCCGGACGTTGGATATGCGGATTATAATAGGGGCTTCCACATGATAAGTTAAACAATTCAACGCCGAGCCCTTCGAGCAGTGTAATAAACTGTTCCGCTTCTCCCAAATCGATTTGCAGCGGATCATCTTGAGACAGCCCGAAGCCGTATTGATAAGGCAGAAAGTCCGTATGCGGTTCGGGTATGCCCCGCCCCAGCTTGCCATCCTCCCCTTCGTTTGGATCAGGCATAAATGGCACAAAATCGAAGAGGCTCAAACGTACACCGATCCCTAGGCCCGGAGCTTCGGCGCGAATCCCCGCGATAATCTGGCGAACAAAACGCGTGCGATTCTCAAAAGAACCACCATAGGGCCCCTCGCGGGTAAATGCCCCCAGAAACTCGTGTCCAAGATAGCCGTGGCAATGCTTGACATCGACGAAGTGGTAGCCCAATTCCCAGGCGATCTTCGCGGCGGCGACATAGCGGTCGATCAACATTTCGATATAGGCGTCTTCGATCAATGGATAATCGGCGTCGATACCGAATTTGCGATCGAGAATCGGATGGCGATAGAGGATCGCCGGTTCCATCCGGTCCTTGCGAAAGGGCCGGCAGAAGCGCCCCGAATGCGTCAACTGCAAACCCAATAACACGTCATCGGTCTTACCAAAGCGCTCGTTATGGGCCGCGAGTAGAATGTCGCGCAACTCGGCCATGCCCGCGCGATTTCCCTCCAGCGCCATTAGTTGGTTCGGATTGGCGCGCCCCTCCGGCACGACCGCGAAAGCTTCCCCGCCCCAAATCAGTTTGGCGCCGCTGAGACCGAAATTTCGCCAGCGGCGACGGGTCAAATCACTAGGCTCGCCCTTTTCATTGCCGTCCCAACCCTCCATCGGCTGGATCGCAAAGCGGTTGCCGATGCGCACCCCGCCGACTTCGGCCGACTGCGCCAGCGGCGAAGCCGGGGCCGTCTCAATAGCATCATCACAGGGCATCACCGCATCCACCTTCTCGAGATGGGCGCGAAAATCGTCCGTTTTTTTAAAGCTCGATACGCGGGGATACCGCACTTTTTCCGTCAATTTGACTCTTCCTTAACCTTAAAATGCAACCGAGCCGCCAAAAATAAACCAAACACCATAAAGGCGATGCTGATCAACTGCGCTTCACTAAACCCCCAAAGGACCCGCGGGTTCAACCGGATCGACTCCACCATAAATCGCGCGCCCCCCGCCAATACCAGATAGATGGCGAACAGAAGCCCCGGCGGTTGAATGCGCATCCGCAAACTCCAGAGCAACCCTGCGATCCCTAAGTGCGAGAGCGTTTCATAGACCGGCGCGGGATGTACCTTTTCCAGCGTCGGGACCACGCCGTCCGGATAGGCCATCGCCCAGGGCAGGTCGGTCGCTACGCCATAGTCACCGTCGCCAGCCAATTGACAACCGATCCGCCCAATCGCATAGCCCAGCGCCAGCGCGATGCTCACCGAGTCGACGACCTGGCCCAGCGGCACGTTATGGCGGCGAATTTGCCAGATGACCCCAGCTGAAGCAACGACAAAACCGCCATACCAAGTCAGGCCATAACCCGAAAATAGTTGGCCAAAAATAGTCTCCCAGTCTTGGTTCGGCGGTGTTTCGAATAGGACGAAGTAGAGCTTGGCCCCGAGCAAGCCGCCGACCATACAGGTCGTGATAATCGTCGAGCCCAACTCGTCATCGAACCCTTTTCGTTTGAAGTCCAGATTGAGGATGTACAGCGCGGCGATAAAACCCAATGCGACCATCGCGCCGAAACTGGCGATGGTAATCGGGCCGATCTCAAGCAGATAGGGATACATATCAGATATTCTTTCGCCCCAACGCCTCGATCTGCCGCTTGAGCGACTCGGCGATCTCGCGATAGACCTCGTAGGCATTCAAAGCATCGTCGCGCCCTTTGAAAGCGTCTATTTCGAGGGGCAGGCCGAAGAGCAGTCGCAAGGGATGGCTCGCCGGCTTGCGGCTACCCCGCGGCAATGCTTCCTCAGTGCCGGCGATATGCAAGGGCACCACGGGCACACCCATCTCATAGGCCAACAGCCCGACACCGGCCTTAAAGGGTTGCAATTGCCCGCTTGCGGAGCGGGTCCCCTCGGGAAAGACTAGCAGCGGCCGCCGGACACCGACCAACTGTCGTGCCCGTACCAGGCTTTGCGCGAAATCGCCGTGGCCATCGAGCGGCACGGCGTTGACTAGAGCATCTGAAAACCAGCCCCCCAACTCCGCGTCGGTGAAATAATCTTGCGCGGCGATGACATTGAGTTCGTCCACCCGGGAACGCACCGCCGCATAGACGCTCGGGCCATCGAGATGGCTGGCGTGGTTGGCGGCGATCAAATAGGGTCGATCCTGTGGCAAATGCTGCAACCCGCTGGCGCCAATGTCGAAGTATTTGCGAAACAAGGACCCCCCCACCCCCCATACGGCCCCTTGCACCATTTTCTTGCCGGTGCTGGCTATTTTTTCCGCCTCAGGCACCGCCTCAGGCACCGCCTCCAGGGTCTGCGCCCAGTACCCGGATGCTTGCCCCTCCACCCCCCAATCGACCACTCCCTTAAGGTCCGATTCATACGGGGCCAGCACCTTTCGCAAGGTATCCTGTGAACGGTCCATTCCGTTAAGACGGATCCCCAAACGCGTTTCGAGCAACGCGGCGAATTCCACAGCCATCAGCGAATCCAGCACAGTATCGAGCGGCACATCGGCGTGCGCGGCGACCTCGCCAGGGCTCAAACCCGAAATCTGACCGATCCGCCGATAGATTGCCTGTTCCCACGGCGGCAACGAGTCTATCGGCTCCGTGCTCGTTCGCAAATCCCCTTCGAGTTCGACGAGTAACGCCTGACGATCTACGGCCCCGTCGTCAGTGCGCGGCAAGGGGTGCGTCCAGATGTGTAGCCGGTGAATCCGGTGATAACTCGGCAGCGAACGCGCGATTTCGTAGACGCTCCCAATAACGGCCTCCCGCAACACCTCTTGCTCCTGCCCACCCCGTTCGAGCACCGCAATCCCATGCACTTCTTCGCCTTCAGTGCGCTCGGCAAACACGCCGACGACCGCTAACTCGGCTACGTGCGGCAAATCAGCATATAGAGATTCTACCTCTTGCGGATAGATATTTTTACCGGCGCCCGTAACGATCAAATCCTTACAACGACCTTCTATAAAAAGATATCCCTCGCGGTCTAAATATCCCAAATCGCCGGTGTGCATCCACCCGTCGGACAATAGCTCTTGGCTCAGATCGGAGCGGGAGAAATAGCCCCGCGTCACATTAGCGCCCCGCACCAGAATCTCGCCGACACCAAGCTTGTTCGGGTCGGCAACCCGCACCTCCTGCCCGGGCAACACTTTCCCCACCGACAACGCCTTGCACTGCCCGGGTGCGTTCACCGCAACGACCGGCGCGGCCTCGCTTAATCCATAGCCCTGATATACCGTCACCCCCAGTCGTTCATAAGTGAGGCGCAATTCCTCCGTCAGCGCCGCACCGCCACTAACGAGCAAACGCAATCTGGCCAGCGCCGGTTCCCGCTCCTCTGGCGGCCGCAAACGCGTGATACGATCGGCCACAATCCGCAACAGGCGCGGCACAGTCAACAGGGCCGTCGTGCCTGTGTCTCGCATCATCCGCAAAATCTCGCGGCTATTGAGGGCCTCTAAATAGGTAATCGTCGCCCCCCCCAAAAGCGGCACCAACAAGCCGCCCGTAAATTCGAGTGCGTGGTGTAAAGGCAGCGTCGAAAGCACGCGGTCTTGCTCGTAAAGTGCTTGCACTTCGGCCAAGACCAATAGATTCGCAACGAAGTTGCCGTGACTCAGTTCTACCCCGCGCGGTTCAATAGCAGAGGTGAAAATTATCGAGGCCAAATCATCGGGCTCGACCCGCGCAGCCTGCCAGCTTCCTCTCCCGACCGCCGAGCCAGTAGACTCCTTGCCGCCAAAAGACATGCCCTCGCGGTCAATACTATTAAAGGACATCTGCTTGTGGGCGATCACGCCCTCAGGGGACAGCTGAGAGAAGCGTTTCTCTGTAACGATAAGCGCGCGAGCTTCGACAAAATCGCACAAAGCCCAGATATCCACCTCGCGGGTCTGCGGATCGACCGGCACTACCACTAGGCCGAGAAGGCTCGCGGCCATATAAGCGACAACCCACTCCGGACTATTTTCTCCGCACAATAAAACCCGGTCCCCGCTCGACAAACCCTCGGCCTGCCAGTAGCGTGCCATAGTTTCGGCATTGCCCAACAATTCGCCATAACTAACCCGCTTCCAACCCGACGGGCGTTCTATCTGCAACGCGGTCTTAGCCGCATACCGACTGCTGACCGCGCGCAAGAGATCCGGAATGGTGCGGATCTCCTCTTCAATCTGCCAACGGCTTTCCTCGCCACCCATTTCTTCCCCAGGAGCCGCCCGCAATGGCTCCTCATCACCTCCCCCGCCCAATTCATGACGGCGCAGACCGGGCAGGTGGGTCTTTTGGTAATACTCGAACCAATCTATCTGCCGCACATCCATATTGAAGATCCGCTGCTCTTCCGGTGGCAACGACTCGTAAAGAGCCAACATCCGCACGGCCTCGTAGCGGCAATCCAAGGTCGTATAAGGGCTAAACAGATCGGTGAAATACTGCACCCGTTTGAGCCGCGTGTTGATCGCCGCCAGCCGTCGCTTCTTACTCGCGGACGCCCAACGCTCGGGCAGGCGGTCGTAGATTCGTTGTTTTAATTTCAACGGATAGAGGTATCTCCAATTAAAGACCCGCTGGAATTGCTGCACCGATGGAAAGGTCCAATCCACCAACTCAGGGCAAGTCCCGTCCTTGTTTAGTAGCGGAAATTCCTCGAAATACGCTTTGATATACTTGAACATCCGCGTATTGGGCAACGGGTTCTCGCCGCTCGTCGCGGCGTGATAAACCTCCACCCCGTCGCTGTGGGCCCTTGTCGCCGCCGTCAGCACCGTATTGACGACAATATCTACCGGGACCAGGTCCATCGGCGCGCCGAGCGCGGCCGGAAAATCGGAAACCAATCCCCGACCGTAGGCTACGACCAGTGGATCGGTCACCTTCAGGCCGTGAATCCAGCCTGGATGTGGGTCTGTCAGCGCGCCCTCAGTGGTACTGGGCCGCACGATGACCAGCGGCACCTCGCCCCGGTGCTTGACCAACAATTGCTCTCCCATCGCCTTCGTAAAGGTATAGACATCGTTCCAACCGTAGAGCCTGGCCCGACGCATCCCCTCCTTAACCAACTCGCTTTCAGTCCAACGCCGGCTGCGATCAGCTAACAGCTTTTGCAAACGGCTGTCCGATAATTCGCGGCTATAGCTCTTTTCGACGATCTCGCGGCGGAATTCCCCTTGTTGCTCCTGGCTTTCCGCCCGTTCGCGTATCGCCCGGCAATGCGCCTGCGCGTTGGCGACCTCGTCTTCTGGCACGAAGGGGCCCCCCTGCACGTTGCCGTCGATCAATTGCTGCACGGTCCGATCGATGGCCAGCGGCTGCTCTGGAATCGACCCGGTCTGACGCCCATTCGCATAAACGGTGGACACGTGCACCAAAACGGGTTTTTTGGCACCCTCTCGGGCTAACTGCAAAAGCTCTTGCGGCGCCAGGGAATTGAACTGAATAGCGGAATCGAGCGCTTCATCGAAAGTGACGCTGGCCGCATTGCCAATAATAAGGTCGACTTCGCCGAGCAATTCAGCCCTCGACTCATCGTCTAAGCCGAGGCCAGGGGCCCTCATATCACAGGCGAGCGCCCGCACCTTGCCACGCGCAACAGCGAAAGCGGCCGGGTCTTCACGGCGAAAACGATCAAAGACGACTTGCTCAAAAAGGCCCTGTAAACGCTCGTCAACCGGCAAAGCGACCCCATCGGGGCCTCGGCTTGGTCTCAGGATTAGATACAGCCGTCTTATCTCGGGCAAATAGCGCAGAATCTTAGCGGTCAGTCCCTGACCGTAAAACCCAGTGCCCCCGGTCAATAACACGGTGCGGTCTTGGTAAAATTCTCTGATCATAAAGGACAAAAGCCCCATCTCTGACAGCGGTAGGCCCGGTGGCCAGGATAGGGCTAAGACGGAGTTTATATTGGGGTTATAATATAGTGCGCTGAATGGTCCTCCACAAGGAAGCTCATGGATTGGTAGGCGATGCCCCCGATTCGCGATCTCCCCCTTCCGCTGCGCGGCGCTGGCGGTCTAAGCCCTGCCCCGTAATATAGGGATGTTTGACTTGCTTTATTAGCTCCCGCCGCCGAGCGGCCGCTTTGTCCGGAGGTGTGTTTTTTTGTTTGGCCATAATCTCCCAATGCTCGCTGCACTACCACCTAATGTGTTATAATATACTGCATGCGGCGACTAAGCGCCGAGGGGCAAGGGGCGAGCCAAGCTATGGCGATTTTGCCCCCTCGCAGGTTAATGACAAAAGAGCAAGCAAACCCCAATGACGCAACGCTGGATCCTAATCGCCAATCCGGTAGCTGGCGGCGGCCGTGGTCGCGCGGTCGCCGAGCAAGCCACTCTGGCCCTGCAAGCCGCCGGCCAAGCGGTCGAATTGCGCTATACACACGAGAAGGGGCACGGCACGGAATTGGCCCGCCAAGCAGTCCGCGAGCACGCCGACAGACTCATCGTCTGCGGGGGCGATGGCACGATCGGTGAGGTCTTACCCGCGCTCGCCGGTTCACAAACCGCGCTTGGCCTGCTGCCCTTTGGCACGGCCAATGACCTAGCCCGCGCACTGGCTGTGCCGCGCAAGATTGACGCCGCCGTGCACTGTCTGCTCAAAGGACAACCACGAGCGATCGACCTAGGCCAGGTCGGGAATCGTTTCTTCGCCACGGTCGCCGCATTTGGTTTCGACGCCGAAATAAGCGAGCGAATGGCCAATGGCCAGGTGCCCTTATCTGGGACAGCCGGTTATCTTATAGAGACATGGCGCCATACCGCCCGCTATCAGGCGCCACGCGTGCGCTTGCGCGGGGATTTCGGCGAGATAGAACAAGAAGTATTGCAAGTATCCATCGCCAATACCCGCAGTTATGGCGGCGGCCTGCAAATCGCCCCTGGAGCCGACCCCACCGACGGGCTCTTCGAGGTCGTGATCATCGACAATGTCCCCCGATGGACCATTCTATCCGTTTTGCCTCGCCTTTTCACCGGCCAACATATCGCTCATCCCGCCGTACGCGTCGAAAGAACCGCCAAAATCGAGATTTACACCGAGCATAAAAGGGTCGTGCACGCAGACGGCGAACACCTCGGCGAAAGCCCGCTAAGCATCGAGATCTGTCCCAAGGCTTTGAACATCATCTTACCGCCCGTCTGACCATCTTATTCACATCGCAATTATCCTTGCCTCGGATTATCATATTGCCCATATTCCCAAACTCGGTCGATTTACCCATTTCTTTCTAATTTCATCTCTTTCCCAATACTCTTTTATGGCTACCAGGGCTCAGAAAATACGCCTCGCCCTATTCTTTATAATATCTAGTAGTGTATTGGCGCTCTTTTTTATCGTAGTCGCCGGCAGCCACCTCCTGCACCAACGCGATTCCTATAATATCGAATTCACCGGCGTAGCGGTCAGCGGTCTCAACAAAGGAGCCTCGGTCAAGTATCTCGGGTTCAATGTCGGCCGGGTCGAGGGTATTTATATCTCCCCCGAAGACCTGACCAAGGTCGTTGTCGCCATTTCGGTCGAGAGCCAAAAAGCCGAAAATGCCATTCGCACCGACACCGAAGCACGCATGGCCTCATTGGGCATAACGGGCCTGAAGTATATCGAGCTCTTCGGCGGCAGCAATGGCGCCAAAGAGCTTCTCCCCGGCTCCAATATTACCGCCAGCGAAACTTTTTTCAGCAACATACAGGAACGCGCCGAAGTCCTCAGCATAAAAATCGAACAGTCCGTCGACAATCTCAATAAATTGCTCGGCGGCGAGAACCAACGCGTCTTCACCGATCTGCTGCGCAATACCGGTGACTTGATGGCCACCGCCAACACCTTGGTCCAGGACAACCGACTCGCCGTAGACGAGACGGCAAATAATATCGCCGCGACCACCCGTTCGCTCTCCCAGGCGAGCGCGACTCTGGCGGTGACCACCGACTCGCTGCACAACCTGCTCGTCGGCGCCAAGCTGCAACAAACCGTGGCCGACCTACAGGTGACAATGCACCAACTACGCCAACAAATGGACGGACCTTTTCCCCAACTGATCGCTCGGATGGACACCATGGTCACCAATATCGACCGGACTTTCGTCGGCATCGACCAAACGGTCGGCGCCAGCCGGCAAAACCTCCTGCGTGCGATGCAGGATCTGGAGGAAACCTTACAAAACGTGCGCGAGACCACTGAACTTATCCGCGACAATCCGTCCGTACTCATCCGGGGAAGCAGCAGCAGTGCGAGCGAATAAACACCTGCTCTTTTGGGGCTTCATAACCATGTCGGTCTCGTTGTTATCGGGGTGCACACACCTGCTCGGCGGCAAGGCCGAGCTACCCCAGCGGCGCCTCTATATGCTCAACGTCGAGCCCATGCGCAACGATATCGAAAATTCCACACGCCCCTATGCCTTCCAGATTCAGATCAAAGGTTTCGAAGCTCCAAGAGCCTACAACCGCAAAGAGATCATCGTCCGCCGCGACCAATACGAGCTTCAACACGACAATTTCCATCATTGGACCGAGCGTCCCGCGGACCTGCTCACCGACGTCGTCAAACAATATCTGCGTCAAGCCAACCTTTTCACCTATATCGGCGGGGATCGCGATTTCTACGATCGACGCCCGCAATATGTGTTCAACGGCAGGATCAAGGCCATCGAACGCTTTGATAGCGGCGATGTATGGGCGGCCCATCTGGCCATGAGCATGGAACTAGTACGGCAAGAGGACGGCCACGTTATCTGGCAGACCGACTTTGACGAGGAACGCAATGTCTTCTTCCCAGAGATGAAGCACACCGTCTCCGCCTTCAGCGTGCTCCTCGGCGAGCAAATGAAAAAATCCATTCGCTCGATCGACTTCGTCTTCCTCAATCAACAGCGCTCGAGTCTGAACGAGGCCTTAGGGGAATTGACCTCGTCCACGAATGGATTGAACGCCACATCCGAGCCCGATACTACCTTGTTGATCGACACCGATTCCAACGACTACGAAATTATACCGGGCAAGCTCAGCCCCTAGGACCCGCACTCATGTTATTGCGCCTGTTCTATATCGCCCTCGCCGGCCTGCTCTTTGCCGGCGGTGCGACAGCACAAGACAAGAGCTACACGTGGCTAAGTCCGCCGACTCGTGGCCAGTTAGAGCTCGACCCAACCATGATCCCCAAGGGCAAAGGTTTTCTTTTCGTCCCGGCGATGACCAATGCCCTCAACGAACCCAGCTTCCGCGTATTTCAGGGCAACAAGCGCATCGCCGAAGCCTCGCCGGGCACCGGCGTACTGCTCTCGCCGGGCTTCTACGAAGTACTCGTCGGTACCGGCACCGACGCGCAAATGATGAGCCGAACGATACCGATCGAAGAAGGCATGACCACCCTGTTGAAGCCCTTCTGGGCTGGCCTCGTCATCAACGTCATCGACGAAAACCGCACCTCGCTCAACGAGTCGTATGAACTCTACTGGGAGGACCAGCAGGAAAACTACGGCATCGGTTTCGGTATCGAGGAAGAGCGCGGCGAGGCCGTCAAGACCTGGCTCTTGCCCCCGGGCACCTATACCGTGGTGCGCGTCGGCGATAATATATCGACCCGACGCAAATTCAGCGTCCGCCTCGAACCAGGTGAACTGGTCCAGCGCAACCTAGTAGCCAACGTCGGCGACAACACTTTCATCGGCTTCTATCCCCCGACCTTGCGAGGTCTGTTGGGTCAAGCAATGGGTTCCCACTGGAAGACCAACTGGCAATTGAGCGGTTCGACCCAGCTTTCGACTTCGCAAAACACGACCGGCGAGGACCTCTCGGTCATCTCGCTTTCAACCCAGATCTTTGGTCGCAGCATCTACAGCTCCGACCCCCATTTCGCCAATCTACGGCTGATCTTTGAAGAAGGCTTCACGCGCGAAGAAGGTGATGCCTTTCGCAAGTCCATCGATGAATTTGAGGTCCGCGCCACATATATTTACCGCCTCTCCGAACGCGTCGGCCCCTATTTGCGCGGCGTCATCAATACCAAGCTATTCGCAACCCAAGCCCGCTTCGACCAGCCGCAGACCCTGCTGATCCGCGACGCCCTCGGCAATATCGCAAGCTCCCGGACCGGGCTCAATGAGTTCACGCTGTCGCCCGCCCTAAGCCCGCTCGAACTCCGCCAAGGGATCGGCATCAACTCGCAGCTTATCCGCAGCTTCCCGCTGACCCTGGACATGCGCGTCGGTATCGGGGCGCGACAGAGCTATGTAACAGAGACCTTTGCCCTCGACACCGACCGCACGGTAGCCCGCAAATTGCTCGACACCTCGACCACCGGCGTTGAAGCCCTGTTGATCCTCAACGCGCATTTTTCGCGCTACCTCAGCCTGGACTCAGAATTCGACATCCTGATCCCGGAGGTGGCCACGAGCGCTTGGGAGTTCACCTTCGAGAACCGCTTGCGCCTGCTGCTCAGCCGCTTTGTCAATATGGATATCGTCCTCAACTTCGAACGCGTAAAACCGATCGTGCGCTTGCAGGCCAGACAACAGGTTCTCATGCGCTTTGTCTACCTGCTATGACCGCAGCACAAAGCGACGACCTCGGGATCTCGCTAAGCGGTCCCCTAACCTTAAAGACCATTGGCGCCCTGCCCCCCGATATCCGCGCGCTCATCGCAGCCCATCCCCACCCATCCCTGAGAGCCGAGTTGAGCCAAATCAGCCAACTCGATACTTCCGGCGTGGTATTCCTGCGCGGCTTGCCCGCCATCGCCCGGAGCTTGGGCAAAGACCTCGACCTCACCGGGTTGCCCGAGCGCCTTCAGCCCTTTTTCGACTTCGTCACTCCGCCGTCGCCATCGACCCCGCCAACGCCTCCAAAGACCACCGTACTCGAAAAGCTCGGAGACCGCCTCGACCGCGCCTATGCAGAGACCGCCGGCTTCCTCTACCTGACCGCGGACTTGACCGTTTTCTCGGTGCAGTCCCTCTATCGGCGCGGCGGAATCCGCAAAGGCAGTTTTATCGAACAATCCCACACCATCGGTGCCCAGGCCCTGCCGATCGTCGGTTTGATCCTCTTTCTCATCGGTGCAGTCTCGGCCCTGCAATCGGCCGCGCAACTGCGCCAGTTCGGGGCCGACATATTCGTCGCCGACCTGCTCGGCATCGGTCTAACCCGCGAGTTGGGCCCGCTAATGACCGCGATAATGGTCTCCGGGCGGTCCGGATCGGCGATCGCCGCCGAGATTTCTACGATGAAGTTCACCGAAGAATTAGATGCCCTACAGACCATGGGGCTCGATCCGCTGCGCTTTGTCGCCGTACCCAAAATGTGGGCGATGCTCCTGTGCATGCCGCTCTTAACCATTATGGCCGACCTACTCGGTATTCTTGGCGGCACCTTGGTCGGCCTCGTCTCGATGGACATACCCGTCACGACCTTCCTCAACCAGGTTTTTTCGGCGCTCTTCCTCAAAGACCTACTCACCGGGTTGGTCAAAAGTATTTCCTTCGCCTGGATCATCACCATAATCGCCGTACACCGCGGCCTCAACTTCAGTGGTGGCGCGGCCGGCGTCGGCCAGGCTACGACCTCATCGGTCGTAACCTCCCTCTTCGGCATAATTATCCTCGACGCCTTCTGGGGCCTGGTCTTCTATCTGAAATGGTAAACCCGGCCATCGACATCAGCGCACTCAGTGTCGCCTACGGCGAAACCACGGTCCTAAATGGCATTGATGTACAAGTGGCAAAGGGCGAAATCGCCATTGTACTAGGCGGCAGCGGCTGCGGAAAAAGTACCCTGCTGAAAAGCATTATCGGTCTGGTCCAACCCCGCACCGGGCGGATCGAGGTACTCGGCCAGGACGCCACCGATCTCGATGAAGAAACGCGCACCGCCCTCACCAGACAATTCGGTGTGATGTTTCAATACGGGGCCCTATTCAATTCGCTGACCATCGGCCAGAATATCGCCCTACCGCTCGAAATGCATACCGACCTCACTCCCGATCTGATCGCCGACATCGTCCGTACCCGACTCTCCCTAGTCGGGCTCGAGCACGCCTACGACCGTTATCCCGACGAACTCTCGGGTGGAATGCGCAAACGTGCCGCCTTGTCCCGGGCGATGGTCATGGACCCCAAAATCCTCTTTTGCGACGAGCCCGGCGCCGGCCTAGACCCCGTCACTGCGGCCGAAATTGACGAACTGCTGCTGACAATCAACCGCGCGCTCGGCACCACGATTATCATTGTCACGCACGAACTACTCAGCATCGAAAGGCTCGACGGCCGCCTGATCATGCTCGACCAGGGCAAGGTTATTTTTACCGGCACCGTCTCCGAAGCAAAAGATTCCGTCCACCCCTTCATCCACCCCTTTTTCCACCCGGGAGACCCGCACGCTTGAAAACCGTCATTATCGCCGCCCTGAGTAAGAACAGGGTCATAGGCCGCGACAATAGCATCCCCTGGCACTATCCAGCCGACATGAAACACTTTCGCCGCACAACCAAAGGGCACCCGGTCGTCGCCGGCCGCAAAACCTACGAGTCCTTCCAAGTGCGCCCGTTGCCCGGCCGCCTCAACTTCATCCTCAGCCGCAACCCCGCCTACATCTCCGACGAGGGGGTGATCATTTGCCAAGACCTACAACAGGTTATCACCACCGCCAGACAACGCGACGCGCAAAAACTCTTTATCCTCGGCGGCGCGGAAATCTACAATCTCGCCTTGCCACTGACCGACGAGATGATCCTGACGCATTTGCCGATCGAAGTCGAGGGCGACGCGTATTTTCCGGCTTGGGACAAAAGCGAATGGGAAGTGGTCGAGGAACGACCGGAAGCAGACCTGGTATTTACCACCTATAGACGGCGTTGATCCAGCGAACTATCCCACCAGTCCTTTGGTTCGTAGTCGTCCAAGATCTTAGCGAATTTCTCCTTTTTACCTTATTTTTTATCGCGCCAACCGCAACACCAACGGAGTCCGCAGCGCTTTCTGCGCTCCGAACTCCCGAAGGGCGCGTATCGCGTAGCGATGCGTGTATGAGCGAGGGGATGCCCTCAGCCAGCCCGTCCACCCACAGAAAGGCGATAATGTTCGAACAGCTGGAAATGGCGCCGGCCGACCCCATCCTGGGGCTCAGCGCGGCCTTTAAAAGCAATAGCAACCCCGACAAAATCAACCTCGGTGTCGGCGTCTACCAGGACAGCAGCGGCCAGACGCCGATCCTCGACTCAGTAAAAACCGCCGAAGAGCGCATCCTTGCCAATGAAAAGAGCAAGAGCTACCTGTCCATCGAAGGTAGCCCCGAATACGGGATCGCGGTGCGCAAGCTATTACTTGGACCAGAGCATGAGATTCTCTCCTGCGAGCGCGCCGTCACCGTGCAAAGCCCAGGGGGCACCGGCGCCCTGCGCATCGCCGGCGACTTCCTCGCCCGGCACTATGGCGACCGGCCGATTTGGCTCAGCGAACCGACCTGGGCCAACCACCCCAAGATCTTTCAAGCGGCCGGACTGCAAGTCGAGACCTATCCCTATTTCGACGCAGAGACCAATGGACTCAACGAATCGGCCTTGCTTACCGCACTAACCAAAATACCCGAGGGGCACATCGTGCTTTTGCACGGCTGCTGCCACAACCCGACCGGCGCCGACCCGAGCCCAGCCTGCTGGGGACATATCGCCGATATCATCGCCGAACGCAATCTGCTGCCCCTGGTCGATTTCGCCTACCAAGGCCTGGGCGACGGCTTGCGCGAAGACGCCGTCGGCCTCGAAGCGCTCAGCCGACCGGGTTGCGAATTGCTGATCGCCAGTTCATTCTCGAAGAATTTTGGGCTGTACAAAGAACGCGTTGGCGCCCTGACATTGGTCGGCGCCGACCGGGACGCGGCGGCCAAGGCCATGAGTCACCTCAAGATCGCCGTACGCACCAGCTATTCAAACCCCCCGGCCCACGGCTCGGCGATCGTCAGCGAAATACTCGGCGATGAAGCACTTAGCGCGCAGTGGGAAGGCGAAGTCGCCCAGATGCGCAAGCGCATCAACGACATGCGCGTGGAATTGGTCAGAGGGCTGAAAGTCAAGGGCATCGAACGCAACTTCTCCTTTATCGAACAACAACGCGGCATGTTCTCTTTTTCGGGATTGGGCACAGAGCAGGTCGAGGCATTGCGGGAAAAATACGCGATCTATATCGTAGGCGGCGGCCGCATAAACGTTGCCGGGCTCACCAGCACCAACCTCGAGTACTTCTGCGAGTCGGTCGCCGCGGTCCTCTAAAAGACGCTTATTGCACCGAAAAACTCAGGGCACGCGCCAGCACGGGCGTGCCCTTGAGTATTTCCGCCTGACTCGGCAGACGAGTACCGTCGTCGTAGACGATCGTCTCCGGCCGCCCCACCGCGATCCCCTCGCTTCCCCTCTGCACTGCGATGACCGAGTCCTCCTGGTAGGAGCGCCGGAGAAATTCCACGATCGTTTGGTCTATATTTTCCAACCCATTGAAGCGATCGACTTGGCGCTGTTGAATCAGTTCACCGAGTCGCTCAAAGAGCTCGCCGGTATTTTCCTCCAAGAGGCGCGGCCCGGCGAGAAAATAAAGTGTGTAGACCCGGTCGCTCTCCTGTAGGGTAATCCAGCCATTTTCGCTGGGCCCATATTGCTCGATCCCCGAATAGACGAATTGCTCCGGGACCACCACTTCGAGCGTGCCTTCCGAATCATAGAGGAAAGCGTAGACCTCGACGTCCCTGTGCAGTTTATAGCGCAATTGCAATCGATCCCCTTGTTGCAGTTGCGCGCCCTCGGCCAGCTCAACGATCTCGTCGACACCGCCTTCTACCCGCTTAACGATCAAGTGCAGGTCAGCCTGTACCGGGATCGTGTCATCCGCACCGCCGTTGGCCTTCGCACGCAGCGCCACTTCGTCGTTAACTTCGCTTTCGGGCACCCGAACCGTTCGCTTCGCCACGAGCTTGCCGCCGTCTCTCTCAACGAGGAAGAGCCGCACGTACATCCAGGGGGCATCCCCCTGCAAACGCCCGCCCAAAACCAACGCTCCCTCGCCCCGGTTTAAGTCGAGCACGCCGCCATCTGACCACTTCCCACCCACCGTGTCCGCCAAAACCAACGCCACTTCGGCTTGTAAAAGCGCTGACACCAAATAATCATCTAGCACCTTGACGGCCTCGCTCCGGTCGCCCCCACCGTCACGCAACCCGATCCAGTCGATCGTTGCACCACTGCCCTGGGCGACCTGCACCAGTTCTCGAGCTGCCGCCGTCAATTCCGCGCTTTGCGGTCGACCGCCGCCAAAAGGCAAACAACCCCATGCCGCCAAACCTACGGTGGTCGCAACTATCGCGACGAATCCCCTCATTTTCCCCCCTTCGTCTTAGCCCGGGCTTTGGCCAGCAATCTGCTCCAAAGGATCCGCGCCTGTTTGAGTATTTCCCGTTTTTTCATATCGCGCTCGGGTATCTGCTCAAAGACATTGTGCAGCGCCGTAAAGGCCGGCGTGCCGATTTCAAACACCCGTTCGAGCAATTCGGGATACTCGTCCGCCTGGTCCAACCGCACCAGGATCGAGGCCAACAGAAAATCCGAATCCGGGTCAGCCGCCCCGAAGCGGTTCAACGAATTCTTATAGGTCCTTAAATACATCATTACTCCACTGGGATCCGAGGTCAAGCGATGCGGACGATCAGAGATCAGCGATCGAATTTTCTCGTCCTCGTGCAAATTGACGCGCTCCGACGCGCCGCCATCTTCGCTGCTGGAGAGGTCTTCAAGGGCCCGACAGGCGTTGGCGACGATCGCCTGCTTGCGCCCCTTAAAAGCTTCCCACTCGTCCTCTTCGAGCAAGCGCTGGACGGAGATCAACGCCTGTAATTCGGCACGCACGACTTCCCCCATCGCCGCTACCTCGCGGACCAACTGCATATAGTTTTCCGCCCCGTCTAGGCGGATCAGCACACCGGCGAGGTGGCCATCGAGTGTCTCGTCCAGCGCCTCGCGTCCCACCGCCCGCAAACGCCCCGCCCGCGAAAAGATCCCCGCCGGATCAGAACTGAGCGAGCACAGATACATCCACAACGGATGCACCAGGTCGCGCACCCCCGGTTCGTCACGACCATACGCTTCGAAAAACCCGCGCAACCCGATGATCCCGAGGCGCACGACGGTCTGCAAAAATACCGCCCGCGGTTTGGGCACCACGGCCTTACCCAAGGTCGTCATCAGCGGATGCGACTCGAAACGCAGCACGTCGTGGTAATCGTGCAGTGCGTCAGCAAAGCTCCGAGGCTCAATCTCGAGCCCTTTGGCCTCGGCCAACGCGCGGGCGGTGCCGTGGATGATATCGCGATCGAAGAGAAAGAGCCGGGGGTAGCTGAAGACCTGCGCTATGCGTTCCATCTTGTCATGGGCCCAGCGCTGTTCCAACTCCGAGTCGAAGATGCCGCGCGCCAGAGCGAACACATCCTCGTTCGCCCCTTGCTCGGGCGTTACCCTTAATAGTTTTCCCTTATATCCGTCAATAAACTCAGCGACCTCCGAACGCCCCGCCGACGCGTGATCGCGCCGGTGGTTGTTGTGGTCATCGACCAAGCGGGTCTGCAACGCCTCGCCCAGGCGATACCCGGGCAGTTTGCGCGCCAGTTCGGCGTATTCCTTGAGCACGTCTACCAACAGCAGATAGTCCATGATCATCCACCCCGCGTAGATAACGCCCTCGGCGATCGCCCAATAGTCGTAGCCGCGATCCTCGGCAGCGTGCAGGAGTATTTCGGGCAGATAGATCGTACGGCGGCGACAACCGATATGCAGCGCTTGATGGCAACGGTAATTCTCGAAATGCAATAGCGTATCGTCGCGCACTAGCGTCAGACTCAAAGGGGCTTCGATCAAGGCGGTGCGCAGATTCTCGGGAACTTTGCGCAATACCTTCCAGAACAGCAGGACCAACGGGTCACCGGCATGCAGCTTTGGCAGGGGTTCGTCATCGGGAAAATAGGGCAACCGGGTCTGTTCGCCGAAGAGGACGCTCTTGTCTCCCTTGGCGACAGCCGTATTTATTCGGGCATGGCTCACCTCGCCGTCGAAAAGCCCCAAGTTGACATCTACAGTTGCCGGTTCCATCTCCGATCAATATATAATCGCCGCCATCTTTTGTCACCCTGCCCTCCCCACCGATTGACAGCTAGGACCTGCAGATGTATTATTGGGCTTGGACGGCTCCCCGCCGACAATCCCCCTTGAGAAAAGCCCGGTCATGTTCCTTCACTTTGCCATCCCGGTCCGTGCCGTATTCTTTTTCGCCCTCTCCGCGCTGCTCTTGCAGTGCAGCGCGCCACCCGCGCCGCCTGCACCCAACCAGGCGCCCGTCGCCGAGGCCGGCGCCGACCAGCAAGCGGCCTTGGCGCAAGAAGTCTCCGTAGACGGTTCGCTGAGCACGGACCCCGAAAGCACCTCATTAAGTTTTACCTGGCGGGCGGCCAGCGAGAATCCGGTCCCCACCGTCTTTCCCGAGACGCAACCCCGTTTCAGTTTCACGCCTTCGGTCGCCGGAACATATATCTTCATCCTCATCGTCAGCGATGGCGCGCTCAGCAGCGACCCCGATTCGATCCGCATATCGGTCTCGAACCTTAGCAACCAAGCCCCGATTGCTAAGGCCGGCCCAGATATCGTCGTCGGCGTCAACAGCGCCGTGCCTTTGAGTGCCTTGGCCAGCAGCGACCCCGACGGCGACACGCTGACCTATCAGTGGACCGTACTCTCCTCCCCGGCAGAAGTGCAATTAGCCGACTCAACGGCTCAACAGACCTCTTTTACTCCCATTGCCAGCGGCGCATACAGACTCAGACTTACCGTCAGTGACGGTGAACTCAGCGACACTGTTGAAAAAAGCGTGCTAGTCCGCTCGTCCGGCAACCAAGCACCCGTCGCCAACGCCGGCCCAGATCAACAGGTCGCCGTTAGCACCGCGGTAACCTTGGACGGCAGCCTGAGCGTAGACCCCGACGCCAAAGACGGCGCGACGTTGCTCTACCACTGGATTGTCGGCGCCGCCCCGAGCGGGTCAGTTGAGCTTTCGGATTCGACCGCGGTACAACCGACCTTTATTGCCACCGAGCCCGGTGATTACGTATTCGGGCTCGAAGTCTCCGATGGCGACTTGACCAGTCTGCTGGTCGTAGTCACCGTGCAGGTGGTCGATCGCATTTTTGCCGAACAGAACGGCATGATCGAAATTCCCGCCGGCTCCTTTATTATGGGTTCGAACCTAGGAGCGCCGGACGAATCCCCCCAGCACAGGGTCGAGTTGGCCCTCTACTGGATCGACAAATTCGAGGTCACCACCGGTCTCTACAACGCCTGCGTCAATGCCGGGGTATGCCCTGAGGCCGCGATGACCGCAGGTTGCAATAGCGGCCGAGACGACCGCCTCGAACACCCCATCAATTGCGTCTCGTGGGATCAGGCGACCACCTACTGTCTCTGGCAGGCCAAACGGCTGCCCACAGAAGCGGAATGGGAGCGCGCAGCGCGCGGCGAGGATGGACGCTCCTATGCTTGGGGCGAGGACTTTCCCTCGGCGCAGTTACTCAATTTTAACAATAACGTAGGAGCCACCGTGCCGGTCGGCACCTACCCGCTCGGTGTCAGCTTCTACGGCTTGCACAATATGGGCGGCAACGTGCAAGAATGGACGGCCGACTACTTTGCCTCCGACTATTACGCGCAAAGCCCCGAACAGAACCCGCAGGGGCCCGACAGCGGCACCCTAAGAGTCGGCCGGGGCGCCAGTTGGAAGCTCGGCGTGCCGCTCGAGGTCCTGACCACCACGGTACGCGCGGCCTTCGTGCCGAATACGATTGAAAACTCGGTGGGATTCCGCTGTGCTTCCGATATGGCCCCCTCCCCCTAACGGCCTCTGGCTTCTCTTGCTCGGTCCCATACCCGGGCCTATATTCCCCGACGCCTTCCCCTCCCTTCAGGACGATTCTACCATGCCCGATACCGCATCAATCTTGATAGTTGACGACGAAGAGCCCATACGGCGGCTCCTGACGCGCATTCTAACTGATGCGGGTTATACCCCCCTTGAAGCCGATACCGGTGATCAAGCACTTACCATGCTCGGCCCGAATACCATCCAGCTGATCCTGCTCGACCTGCATATGCCCGGGCAGGTCGACGGCGAGGAATTACTCTTCCAACTGCGCGACCAAGGCGACGAGATCCCCATCATCGTGGTATCGGGCTGGGTGGACGACGAAACCATCGCGAACCAACCAGACTGCGTACACGCGGTACTCAAAAAACCGATCCAACGCGAGCATCTTCTCAAAACCATAGACTTGGCTCTAAATAAATAAAAACCTGGTCGCCCTAAACCAGGCAACCAGCTACTCCGCTCCCGGCCTAGACACTACACGACATTTGCCCGCTACAACAAATATCAAACCAAGGCGATATACTCGTTTTCATTTTTCCAAACGACGCAACACCGGCAATAACATATCCTCTACAACCCTCTCCCAGCTCATTTCCCTAGCCACGGCAAAACCTTCTTCGAGCAGCTTGCGCCGCTCGTTTTTATTGGCGGGTAATTTTTGCGCCAACTCCGCAGCGACCACCTTACTCTGCATCGCCTCAGCCCTGACGCCTTCGGCCGCACCGATTGATCCACTGTCAGCCATCAGCGGATCAAGGCGCGTATAGGCCCCTTCGACAAAACCGCCCAGCACCTGCCGGTCCCTCACCCGGTCGACGAATCCGACACACCCACATATATCGCTGACAACGCTTATCGTGCCGAAACTCATAGGTTCGATTTGGGCTATGCCAAAGGGCTCGTAAATCGACTGCCCGAATTCGACGTCACTGCCCCGGCGCAAATCGGTGAATTCGGCGTCTGGCGCCAGAAACTCACCGCAACTTTGCCGATCCCAACCGAATTGGTTTACAAAGAGCGTTTTGATCGCGCGCGAACGACCGTTAAAAGCGCGAACCTGCAAATCAAATTCCAGTTCTCCACCGCTCAAGTCGGCGCCACCCTCGCGATGCACCGACGGCCAACCATAAGCCCCCATCCGGCGCACCTCGTCCGCGCTACGCCGCCCCGTCTCGGTCGCCAAAACGATAAAGAGCGCCTGCTCACCGCGTTTATGCAACTCGCGATCCAAGTGATCGAGGACTAGCAGATCACGCCACAGGCCCTTGCTTTTGACCAAACGGGTCACGTGGGTAAAGACCCGATCCGGAGTCCAGCCCAATAATTGAGCGCCGCTTGCCTGTAATTTTAGCCGCGCCTCTTCCCGATCGGCAAAAGGCAGATCCACCGCAGGTACTCCATTGTAGACTAGATCTATAGCGCGCGCGGCGAATTCGGGACCTAGAAAGCGCAATTCCTCGACCACCCAGTCTCCCACGGCCAGCACCGCGTCGAGACGCCAAGCTTCACGGACTAATGCATGTTTGAAATACGCGTCCTGCGGACCAAGTACCTCATCAATATACAGCCCCTCCGCCCGCGCCCGACGCAATGTATTGTAAAAAGCAATATCCCGCCCCGGCCCCTCTTCGACCAAGGGACGCACCGTAGCTACTTCGTGCGCATAGAACAGCGTTTTACAGGCAGGGCTACCACTGAGTTGGGCCTTAAAAGCTGTGCCCAACCCCATAAACTCATGAGCCAACAACATAAAGGGCTCGGCGCCGACAAGCGCTTGCACCGCGGCAAAACCAGGCTCGGCCAAACGCAAATACTGTTCGTATTCCCAGTGGTGTTCATAGCGCTGCGAATCCAGACCGAAATGCTGAAATAGCGCATGTTTGAAGTCATTCAACCCATGCGGTGGATGCCGCACGTCCACTAGTAAAACTTCCGGGCGCGCCTGACGCCCCCCCTCGCTCAACAAACGACGCCCGTAGATCAAGCGCACACCAAACTCGAATTCGACCCGTCTCAATACATCGGCCACTTCGCCGGTGCGAATCTGCCGATCGGCGTCGTAGAGCACTTCCCCCTCCGGCCCCAGCGGTTGCTCGGCACCGGGATCAGTTAGCGGACCGAGCAGGATAGTGCGTTGGCAATAATCCCGATAACTGTCGGCCGTAATTAAACCGCGTAACACGGTGCCGATTCCACCGGCCTGCTGCACCGCTTCGTGTGTGACATGCACAAGTGTCGTCATACCTTATTCCTTTTATACCTTATGCTTTTTCGAGCCGTCAAAGGGCCACCCTACAAACCATCCGCCGCGTCCTCGCTCACAGCCGCCTTGGCAACGATCGCGCATATTTAGTGCGATACTAGGGAAAATACGCCGCCATAAGCCTGCTGTCTATTCGCCAATTTCATCGCCGCCGACGAGAACAATACCGATTATCCTGGCTTGGTCGAAGAGGCTGTAGTCGAAGAGAAGAATGCACTGCGCCTAGCCGTCTACCACTTTCGCCGCCTCAACAACGACACGATCTCGGCCCAGCACACTTTGCAGAAAATACAACTACACCTGGACACCCTGGACAAAAAACTAAAAACCCAACAATCCACAAAGCGCACGATCAAACGCGAAATCAAAGGCCTCAGCAAACGCACCAGCCAATTGCACGCCCGTCTTAAGGCCAGCTTGCCCAAGGGGGTCTTGCCGCAACTCGAACGCTGCCAAGCGCTCAGGGCCGAAAACACGGTGCGTGAATACAAGATGCTGCACGAGCTGCATCTTATGGATCGCGTCAGCGAAGTATTCGAACCACTATCATTATTGTTGGTGCCTTCCCCCGAAGGCGAGGAAGCCGAACGCGCCGAGTCGATCGCAGCCCTAACCGACACGCTAAAAGAAAATAGCATGGGACACCGCGGGCCCGAGGAAGGCCTGTTGGTCCGTTACGCGAGTAACCCGCAAGCCGCCTCCCTGCTCATGCGCTGGTTGCCCAATGCCGAGCGCCTGCATATTTTTTGCACCGTGCTCGCTGTGTCTATAGCCGCCATACTTGAGTGCCGGAATACAAACCGCGATAGGAACAAGCAATGCCCGTCATCTTCCATAGCGACCAGACCGCTGCCCCAATCTATATCACTGCAAACCCATAGTGGACCACATCGGCAAAAACCTATTATGGCTGATAAGCGCCTTGGTATTGCCAATCGCCTGCCAAACAAGCCGGAGCAAACCCGAACGCCCGAAGCTGCTCTGGATCGGGTCGAGCAGCAAACATACGCAACCGTTATGGAACATCGACAATAGCCCGCTCTGCCCCGACTTAGCCGATGCTCACGCTTGCGCACGACGTATTGAAACACACTATATCACCCTGTATCCACAACAATGCGCGAGAAACGCAAATATTCTGACCGTCTATTTGCGCACCGGTCAGCCACTCGAATACGAAGACACTAAGGACACTGGATCCGCCGACACCGCTCGCTACAACCTCTTGGCCTATCTTCCCGACCAGCAATACTATCTCCTACGCAAAGCGTCTTCAGCCGCCCAAAGTTTCACGCTCGTCGACGCATTGAACGGCGAAGAGCTGCAGATTCCCCACATCCCTTTTTTCTCGCCCGACAAAGCGCGTTTTGTCGCCGCCACCAATCACAAGGGGCAAAACAACCGGATGGAGGTTTGGACGATCGATCCACCTGCATTTGAAATAGCCAATAAACAAGCAGAGACCGCCGGGCGTCTCACGCGCGAGTGGGCCGGGGAATCCGATACATGGCGCTTTTCAGGGATAGAATGGATCGATGTCAGATCATTCAGCCTGACGCGTAAACGATCCGCCGCCCCGACAGACATCGTTGGCGAAACCATGCACATGGCACACAGTAGCACAGGCTGGGTCGGCAACCTCATGGGCGCCACCCCCAACAGATAACAATCATCGCACGCAAGTAGATTCTCAAAAAAGAGAGCTCCAATGCAAAGTAGAGCCATACAACTCAAACGCTACCCCGAAGGCCTGCCAGCAGTCGCAGACTTCGAATTGGTTTCGATCGACTTGCCCGATCCAAAGCAGAACGAAGTCCTGGTGAAAAATCGCTATATGTCGGTTGACCCTTATATGCGCGGCCGGATGCGCGAGGGCAAAAGCTATTTCACCCCTTTCGCGCTGAACACCCCGCTCGACGGCCAGAGCATCGGCGAAGTCGTCGCCTGCAATCATCCCGATTTCAAGACGGGAGATTTTGTCGCCGGATTCGGCGGCTGGCGCGAGCACTTCATAGCACAAGGATCAGACCTAAGCCCCATCGACCCCGAGATCGCGCCACTGCAAACCTTCCTCGGCACCCTGGGTATGCCGGGCATGACCGCCTATGTGGGGCTGCTCGATATAGGCCGCCCGGTAGCGGGTGAGACCGTCTTCGTATCCGCCGCATCCGGTGCCGTCGGTTCCATCGTCGGGCAAATCGCCAAGATCAAGGGCTGCCGCACCATCGGCAGCGCCGGGTCCGACGAGAAGGTCGCCTGGCTGGTTGACGAAGCGGGTTTTGACGCCGCCTTCAATTACCGGCGCATCGACAACCTCAATGCCGAACTCGCCCGCCATTGTCCCGACGGCATCGATGTCTACTTCGACAATGTCGGCGGCGAGCATTTACAGGCGGCTATCGCGCAGATGAACTTCCATGGCCGTATCGCCCTCTGCGGCATGATCGGCCAGTACAACGCGACCGAGGCGGTAGCCGGACCGAACAATCTGATGCTGGCCGTGGGGAGACGCCTCGCCCTGCAGGGTTTTATTGTCAGCGACCACTACGCGCGACGCGAAGCGTTCCTTGCCGATATGAGCGACTGGATTGCGGCGGGAAAAATAAAATGGCGGGAAACCGTCGTCACCGGTCTCGAACAAGCACCGGACGCCTTTATCGGCCTTTTTCGCGGCGACAACTTCGGTAAGATGATCGTCGAGCTATAAAGCTATTGCAACGCCGCCAGTTTTTTCTGCGCCTCGGGGCGCTCGGGCACTTGGCGCAAGACCTCCTGTAATTCGGCGATCGCCGCCTCGTGTTGCCCGGCTGTAGCCAATGCTTCGGCCATTAAAACGGGCGGCCACCAAGTCTGGAACTTCCGTCAGCGCCTGGCGTTAATGGCCGATCGCCTCGCCCAGTCGGCCGGCGTCCTATAGCGCGTAGGCCTGGTCGTTGCGCGCCTTCACATAGACGGGTTGAGCGCAAGCACCCGCTGCTAAGAGGCGATCGCCTGGCTCCTGCTGCAGTAGTTATCGCTCGCTCGCAGAAACGATCTAACAACAAGGAGCAAAATCAACAGATTCCCCCCAGCCCGCTGCCACAAAATTCAACCCTCCACAGCCGTCCGCATTAAGGTGCCATACACCTCGACCCCGCGCTGTAATTCGGCCAGATCGATCCACTCGTCCGCCGTATGGGCTTGCGCGATGTCGCCCGGACCAAGCACCACCGCCGCGAAGCCGGCCTGCCCAAAACTACTGGCGTCCGTGCCATAGCCCACTCCCTGCAACTCCCCTTCCAACCCCATCTCCAATAACACCCGCTGCACAAAGCCAGCAAAGGCCTCGCCGCCGCTCGGGTCGAGCGGCGAATCGATCATCGCCGGCGTATGCTGCACTACCTGCAAATCGGGATCGGCACGACGCAAAGCCGCAAGCACTTCTTCCACCGCCGGCAACACGTCGTTTGCATCCTCTCCCGGCACCAGCCTGCGGTCGATCTGAACCTCGCAGTATTCGGGCACGATATTAATTTGCACCCCACCCTGGATCAAATTGATGCTGCACTGCGCCATGCCCGTTAGCGGATGCGCGGCGACCAGCCCCGGGATATAACGCTCCTCCAGCGCCTGTACGACCTTGGTCATCGCGCTAATCGCCGACCGGCCCTTCGACGGATCGGACGAATGCGCCGCACGACCACTAGCCGCAATCGACCAACGCACCACCCCATTGTGCGCCACCACGGCCTTGAGCTCGGTCGGTTCGCCGACAATCACTCCGGACGGCCGCCAGGGGAGCATCGGCAAATGCTGCTGCACGAAAGTGCGCACGCCAGTCTTATAAATCTCTTCGTCTATCGTGAACACAAGCGCGACATTATTAGCTTTCTCGGTTGTCGCACCCGCGTATTCTCGCAGCGCCCATAGCATCGCGGCACCTGTGCCCTTGGTATCGCACGCGCCGCGGCCATACAAACGCCCGTCGCGGATCTCCCCGGCAAAGGGGTCGACCGTCATGCCCTCCACCGTTACCGTGTCCAGGTGGCTCTCAAAAAGCAACCAAGGCGCCTGCTCGTCGACCCGATGACTCACCAGCAGGTTAAAACCCTCACCGGTAACCGGCAGCCGCTGTACCGTCAGGCTCGAGTCTTGTGCCAACTCCTGCAAATAGACGGCCAAGGACATTTCAGCATCGGCGACACCCGAGATATTGGCGTTGACCGTATCAAAACCGACCATCGCCCGCAAAAGTTCCGTACACGATGTTGGATCTGGCAAAATAGTGGCCTCCCATTGACATTAATCTATCGCCTACCCGATTGTTATTCTCAGACCATAGTAGTATAGGCAAGAGCCCGACATCACCCAATAACCGGAGGGCGAAATTGCAATTTGACGAGCTAATCGCTCAGCACTCATTGCAGTGGACCACTGCCCCGAGGAATCCTAGTCGAATTCACACCGTACGGACGAGTCCCTCGACACGCAACCGACCACGCACGCCTACGCTTATGCCCCCCTGTCAATGCCACCCCGACGACCTCCGCCACCCGCCTGCCTAGCAGCACGGTCGAACCGGGAGAACGCTGGCAAGCGACCCTGCTCCGCCAATTGCTCGAAGAAACGGGCGGCGCAATCAGCCATTCCACTCCCTTCGCGCCGATCGCGAAACTACAGACGATCAGACGGCCAACCGCATCGTATCGCTGGCCGATGTCAAAAAGGTACAAGCCCCCGCCGATCCCGATGGACCGCGAGGCATTATCAAAATCCGCGAACTGCCACCAATAGAAGCCGCCGAACTCTTGATCGACGGCTTCACCCATTTTCGCGCCATCGACTTAATAGCGCAAGGACTGCGCGCACAGTGTCTAAAATTGGCCAATCAACTCAAGACAATCCTCCAAGAGATTCTGCACCGTTGACCACACCCCGCCACCGCAGTACAATCCCCCCATAGACATCGCCCGCGCCCTACCCACGGAGCACGCCGCGTTGCGGCCTATCTAAACGAATTCCGCGCATGCTCACTCCAGTTTATCAAAACTTTTACCAGCGCAAACTCCGATCATGAACCAGCTCCCACTCAATTCACCCACCTCTGCAAAGGGCACCTGGCGCACCTATTCACTGGCCGAAGGCCTCTGCGGCATCCAGGTCGAGCACATCGCCGAAGACCACGAGGGCTATCTGTGGTTCGCCACCTATGACAATGGCGTAAGTCGTTTCGACGGCGACGAATTTCGCACCTATACCCGCACTTCCGGCCTCTGCGGCAACCAAGTCATGTGCATCCTGTCCGACAGCCAAAACCGCCTGTGGTTCGCTACCCGCGACGGCGGTGCCTGTTGGTATGACGGCCAATACTTCCACAAATTCACCGGCAGTGACAACATGGCCACCGGCAGCGTTTCCTATATCGCCGAGGATCGCCAGGGCAGGATTTGGCTTGGCGGAGAGACCACCCTGGGCTTCTATGAAAACGAGGTATTCCACGACCTCCATCCGGAATATCGACGCTCCCTTGGAGGACACCCGACCACAGCGGATTTCTTCGGCTGTTTCGGCATCGCGCAAGACTCGCAAGGCCATATCTGGCTTGCCTCCAACCCCCTGACCCGTTACGACGGCCACGCATTTAAACACTATGGTCCATCGGCAGGGTTGCCCACAACCGGATACTCGTATTCCCTTGCCATTGACCTCAATGACAATCTGTGGATCGGCGGTGAACAGACCATCGGCCGTTTAGTCGACCATAGCTTTTACCCCGAACACTTGGATGTCGGCGCCATGATGCGCAAGATCGAGATCGACCGCGAAGGGCGCGTGTGGTTTTGCACTGCGGGGAGAGGCGTAATTTGCTACGACGGCGAAAGATTCGAGCGCCTGACCGTGCAAGACGGGCTGGCCTACGATATGGTCAATTCTGCATTTGAAGACCGTGAAGGCCATATCTGGTTCAGCACTTGGGGCGGGGGCGTCAGTTGCTGGGCTCCTCGCAGTATGCAAGTCATGGATTCCGAAGACGGCACCGCACTGGAGGGCACCTTCACCCTACTCGAAGACCAGTACAAACACCTTTGGCTGGGCTTTGCCCCGCCTTTTACCACATTGCACAAAAACGTCGCCCACTACGACGGCGAGCAAATCATCGGCGTTGACGACATCCCGGACCTCGGCCGCTGCTGGACCCTCTGCGCTGACGAGCAAGGTTATATATATTTTGGCGGCGACAACGGCCTCGCCCGCTACGATGGCGCACATTTCAGCCCAATCGGTCCCGAGCAGGGCTTTGACGGCCATTCAGTGCATGCTCTAACCGTCGACCGCCAAGGCAACCTGCTGATCGGCTATTCGGCCTCCACCGACTCGACCGCGCAAATTGCCCGCTACGACGGTGCGCAATGCACCTTGCTCTTCGCCGACGCGGCGAGCAATGCGGAAGAAAGCATAAACGCCCTCGTCCTCACCCGCCAAGACGCGCTGTGGTTCGGATACGGCACAGCCATCGCCAAGGACCGAGGCAAAGGCATCGGCTGCCTGCGCCCCGGAGCCGGGGTCTCCTTCCATACCACCGCTGAAGGCCTAGCCGACGATCGCGTCGAAGACCTGCTCGAAGATCACCAGGGCCGCATCTGGATCGCAACCCTGGGGGGCTTGAGTTGTTTCGACGGCATACGCCTTCGCAATTTCACCACCGAAGACGGCCTGCCCAATAATCGCATCCGCAGCCTCTGCGAAGACCGCCAAGGACATCTCTGGCTGGGCACCGACAGCGGTGTAGTCCGCTACGATGGCCAACGATTCCAGACCATCCGCTCGCCGCTACTTTCTTCGGTGACCAGCATCGTCGAAGACCACAACGGCCACCTCTGGTTCGCCGCCCTGCACCACGTCGTCCGCTACCAGCCCAGCACCACTCCGCCCAAATGCAGAATCGTCAGGGTGCTCGCCGACCAATGGTATAAGAGCACCGATCAGGTCGAGATCACCGCCGACAACCACCAGGTTATTTTCGAATACAAAGGCATGAGCTTCCGCACCCACCCCAAAGACATGCTCTATTCGCACCGATTGCGCGGTTACGAGGAAGAATGGCAACCTGCCGACAACGCGGAGATGCGCGCCTATTACCATGATTTGCCGCCGGGAGACTACACCTTTGAGGTCCGCGCCGCCGACTGTGACTTTAACCACTCCGAGCCAGCGGTACTGCCGTTAAAAATAAACCCGGATCCCCGCGTCGAAATGCTCATCAACAACGCGGTGCAGGATGCCGAGAATTTTGTCGGCCAAAGTGCGGCATTGCGCCGCATCCTCTCGCAAATCCACGAAGTCGCCCATACCGACCTGACCGTGCTCGCCCTAGGCGAAACCGGCACCGGCAAGGGCCTAGTCGCGCGCGCCCTGCACCGATTGAGCAAGCGCAGTACCCAGCCCTTGATCCAAATCAATTGCGGCGCCTTGCCGACCGGGCTCATCGAAAGCGAATTCTTCGGACATGAAAAAGGCGCCTTCACTAGTGCCGTCTCGCGCAAACCGGGAAAAGTCGAACTCGCACAGGGCGGCACGCTCTTCCTCGACGAAGTCGGCGACCTCACACTCGAAGCTCAAGTCAAACTCCTGCGCCTGTTGGAGGAGCGAACTTTCGAGCGCGTCGGTGGCACGGAGACCTTCCACGCCGATGTCCGCGTTGTCGCGGCGACCAACCGCAACCTACAGCAAATGGTCGCCGCTGGCACCTTCCGCGAAGACCTATATTTCCGCCTGCAAGTCTTCCCGCTGCAATTGCCCCCCTTGCGACAACGCCGTGACGACATTCTGCAATTAGCTATCCACTTCATGGAAAACATGGCCGCGCATCTCGACAAAGAGGTGACCCACATAAGTCCGGAAGCCGTAGCCGCACTGCAACGCTATGATTGGCCGGGCAATGTCCGCGAACTCGAGCATTCAGTACAACGAGCGGTCATTATTTGCAAGGGATCGACCATTCTCGCCAGGGATATCGCATTGGAACTTCCCGATATCCCTACAACACAAACGCCCACTACCATGACGCTATATGAAAACGAACGCCGCCACATATTAATGGTCCTGGAACAAACAGGCTGGATAATCAAAGGCCCTAATGGCGCAGCAGATATTTTGGGCTTGCCTTCTTCCACCCTGCGAAGCCGCATGAAGAAACTAGAGATACAACGCCCCATCGTGTGATATATCGCCCCCATCGTGCGATATATCACACGCCACTCAACATCATTATTATCAATGAAATCCCCCCATCCCTCCCCATTACAAGGGGCGACATATCACCCTTTGCGCTATGCTTTCTTTTTTCTATACCATCTATTTTTCTTCTTATATAAATAAATAACAATAGCTTATACATTATATTTCTCATTTCTGATTTACGGCATAATAATTGCAGGTACCTTCAATATACCTACAATCATTGAAGATACATGCTGATCAGGAGCCGATAATGCAAGCCACAGAGCCCAAACAATCCGATCAACGCACAGCACTGCGCATGCGCGCATGGGAACTCAAAAAGTTGGGATGGAAGCAAAAAGACATTGCCAGTAGCCTGGGCGTGAGTCAGACCGCTGTGAGCAATTGGGTTCGCAGAGTTCGCCAAGGAGGCCCACAATCGCTGCGCACTCGTTATTCACCCGGCGCTCCGTCTCGCCTAAACGCCGAGCAGCAAGCCTCGCTGCTCAAACTGCTCGAAGAAAGCCCCGCCACGCACGGTTTCACCCAACGCAACTGGACCTATTTCCTTATCGCCGATCTTATCTCGCAAAAATTCAGCGTAACCTACCACCAATCACATATCCCCAAACTGCTTAAAAAACTCCACTGGGTCCCACCACATAAGCACTCAGCGGTAATGCACGAAGACAAATAGAAAAGGTCGGGTGAGGAAATTTCCTCACCCGACCTTTTCTATTTTATTCACTACCGACATCATTTCACAGGAAAGAAGTTTTCATCATCTTTACCCATTAAATTGCGCATTAGCCACCACAGCCATAAAATCCCCGGAAGCATCGTTACCGCCGCCATCCAATGCACGGCATTCGCAATTGTAAAGACCTCCAGATACTGCCCGCCCAAACCCGCACCGACCGCACTCATCAACGCAACTAAGGCATATTCGCTGGAAAAAACTCGTCCGCGGACTTCCCCTGGCACCACTTGCAATAAAATCTGACTCGAAAAAACCCAGAGAATGCCGCTGCCGCACGCCCGAATGAATATGCCCAACAACACGACTTGCAACGAATCCAAGGTACCCACAATCCACAGCCCAACAGCAGCGACACCATATGCCAACGCAATCGCCCAGCACAGCGCCGCGATGCGATCCCCGGTATAGCGCCGAGCGAAAATCGGCCCCACACCGGTTCCAATTCCAGCCATCGCGTACATCAAACCCAGACTAAGACTGCCCCCCTCACCGATCACAAAAATATCGCGCGCTATCACCACACTCACCACCTCCAGCGGCGCCCCAAAAAAAAGCACCAGCGCCGCTTTGTGCAGCGTGATATATGCGACTTGGCGATGTTTTTTGAAATAGCGTAAACCGTCGAGATATTGACGTAGCGCTACAGCGACATGCTGCTCCTCTGCCGGAAGACTGGATTGTATCTCTAATTTGATCCGCATGATACACCAAGCCGAAAGCACAAAAGTCATCGCGTCGATCAGAAAGGCCGGCTTGAGTCCCCAAGTCCCGGCGACCAACCCACCCAAAGCCGCGCCCAAAGCGAGCATAACCGACCAGGTGGTTGAGGTCAGCGCATTAGCGGTACCGACGGCGCGCTCGGGAACGATATCGGGCAGGATGGCGCTGCGCGCCGGAAAGAAGAAGCCGCTGATACCCAACTGCAACACAGAAAAGAGATAGAGCAGCCAGACTTCATCCGGCTCATCGACAAGCAAAAAACCCAACGCGGTGAAGATCCGGCCCAAATCGGTGAGGATCAGGATCCACTTGCGGTTATAGCGATCGGCGACCACCCCGGCTATCGGGCTGACCAGAAAGGGCGCCAGCATCCGCACCATAAAAAGCGTACCCACCGCCAAACCCGATTCTGTCAGGGTCGCGACCAACGCCGCTGAGGCGACCAGATTGAACCAATCGCCCAACAAGCTGATGATCTGGCCCAACCACAAATAGCGAAAGTTGGCGTTTTGCAATACCAACTCCCGATAGCCCATAGGGCGTTCGCTCAAAAAAAAACCTCCCCGTGCGAGATGCCCTAAGATAATTGCCCCGCCACCGACCCGCTATTATTTTCAAATGCCCACCAAAGGAGCACTGATATTATGCAGTTGACCCACCAACAAAAACTCAATTTCCACCGCGATGGCTATATCAAAATTCCCGGTGCCATACCGCAACTTATGGTCGAGCAAGCCCTACGCGCAATCAACCACTCGCTCGGCGAGGAGGGCATGAACAAAGAGGACTTGCCCACTTTGCGCTCGCGTTCTTACTGTGGCGAAGTACAAAAAAATCCAGCCATCACCGACATCTTCAACCACTCACCAGTCTTTACGCTCTCCGAATCACTATTGGGCGAAGACAATGTGCTCGAGGCCAGTGCCGGTCAGATCGCCCTGCGCTTTCCCACTGCCCCCGTCGCCGACCCCGGCCCCCCGCGCGGCCATCTCGACGGCATCGGCTCCGGTCTCAACGGCCAGGCCAAGGGCCAGTATCGCCGTGGTTTCACCGGCCTCGCCGTAGTGCTGCTCTCGCAATTGACCGGCGACTACGGCGGCAACTTCACCGTCTGGCCCGGCTCGCATACCTTCTTCGAAAATCATTTCAAACAGCACGGGCACGAAATCCTTGGCGAGGGCATGCCCAAAGTCGACCTGCCCAACGAGCCGGTGCAGATCACTGGTGAGCCCGGCGATGCGATCCTCGCCCACCACCAGATCGTGCACACCGCCGCACCCAACACCTCCTCCCATATTCGCTACGCCACCATTTTCCGCCTCCGACACAAAGACTGCGATGAGATCGGCCACGACGCCTACACCGATATATGGCGCGAATGGCCCGGCATCCAGGCGGCGCTGACCGAACCCATTTGAGCACTGCAGAAGCACCGATTCCCGGCCCATTGGCCCACAGCGGCAAGCGAGGGTAGTTGAGTTGCTAGTCTCCCCGAATTTCTTTAAGATCTGACCGCCTGGCCTCACCATCGAACACACCTGCAAATCCAGCTGCTATTATTTACATAGGAGTTCCACCCATATGAACGGACAACAAATCCGCCAAGCCCTGCACGCCGGCGACCGCGTCTACGGTACTCTAGCCTCCGCCCCGGCTACACTCTGGGTCAATATGAACAAGGGCAATGGCTTGGACTTTGTCTTCATAGATACCGAACACATCCCCAACGACCGCCAGACCCTATCGTGGATGTGCCAGGCCTATCAGGCCATCAACCTGCCGCCGATCGTACGCGTGCCCAACCCGGACCCCTACGAAGCCTGCAAAGTCCTCGACGGCGGCGCCAGTGGCGTGATCTTTCCCTATGTCGAAGAAGTATCGCAGATCCGCGATCTGGTCGGTGCCTGCCGCTACCGCCCGCTCAAGGGCGATCGATTGCAACAAGCCCTCGATGACCCGCAAAGCCTCGAACCCGAATTAGCCGCCTATCTCGCCGAACGCAATGCCCACAGTATCGCCGTGGCCAATATCGAAAGCGTGCCGGCCATCGAAAACCTCGACGCACTGCTCGCCGTCGAAGGCCTCGACGCAGTCCTGATCGGTCCACACGACCTGTCTTGCAGCCTCGGCATCCCCGAAGAATACGAACACCCACGCTTTGATGAAGCGGTTCGCACCATTTTCACTGCCGCTCGCAAAGCCGGCAAAGGCGCGGGCATCCATTTTTTCTCTGGCGGCATAGCTCAGGAAATCGATTTCTTGCAAGCCGGTGCCAATCTCGTCGTACACGGCGCCGACGTGCTTATATACAAACACGCCCTCAGCGAAGATATCACCACCCTGCGCAAAGCCATGGGCGACGAGCGCCAGACCGGGAGCGAAGACGCGATTATATAAAAATGCCGCAGACGATCCGTTCCCTGCAGCCTACTATCAACCCCCGACCCCTTGCGCATAATCACCGAAGACCACAGCTTATAAAGCTCATCTAACACCCTATACCCAATAGACCTATGCCCCTTAATCTCTACGACACTTACGCGCGCCAACAACGCCCCTTTGCCCCCATCGAACCCGATAAGGTCCGCCTTTATGCCTGCGGTCCGACCGTCTACAACTTCCAGCACATCGGCAATTACCGCACCTATATCTTCGAGGATATCCTGCGCCGCGCACTCGAATACAGCGGTTACGACGTCTATCACGTGGTCAATATCACCGATGTCGGCCACCTAACCTCGGACGCGGATACCGGTGAGGACAAAATGGAAGCCGGTTCGCGCCGCACCGGGCAGACCGCCTGGGAAATCGCCGAGCAGTACACGGCCGACTTCCAGGAAAAACTCACCTGGCTCAATGTGCTCGAACCCCACATCTGGTGCCGGGCCACCGACCATATCCAAGAGCAGATCGACGCCATCAGCACGATCGAAGAAAAGGGCTTCGCCTACCGCACCGAGGACGGGGTCTATTTCGACACCTCGAAACTAGACGACTACGGCCACCTGGCCCGCCTCGATATCAAAGGTCTGCAAGGAGGCATGCGCGTCGACTTAGGCGAGAAGCGCCGATTCACCGACTTTGCGCTGTGGAAGCTCAGCCCCAAAAATGAGCAGCGACAGATGGAATGGGACAGTCCTTGGGGCAAAGGCTTCCCCGGTTGGCATATCGAATGCACCGCGATGTCGACCAAATATCTCGGTCCACGCTTCGATATCCACTGCGGCGGCGAAGACCACATTCCGGTGCACCACACCAATGAAATCGCGCAAGCCCAAGTCTGCTACGACACCCGCTTGGCCGAATTCTGGCTACACGGCGCCTTTTTACAATTGGAAGGCGAGAAGATGTCCAAATCGAGCGGCGATTTTCTGCGGCTCGAATCGTTGATCGAAAAAGGCTACGACGCGCTGGCCTACCGCTTCTTCTGCCTAGGTGCCCGTTATCGCGCCAAGCTCTCCTTTACCTGGGAGAGCATCGACGGCGCCGCCACCGCCCTCAACCGCCTGCGCGCCGCCGCCCACAGTTGGGGTGATCCCGGCACAGCCGACGAAGACTATATCGCACAATTCAAAGAGCGGGTCGAAGACGATCTAAACATGCCGAGGGTTCTCGCCCTCTGCTGGGACCTGGCCGGTAGCAACCTGCCCGACGACATCAAAAAAGCGACCTTGCTGCACTTCGACCAAGTCATGGGCCTGCAACTCGCCACATGGCAACCGAAAGCCGCAGCGGAAATCCCCGCAGAGATCCAAGCGATGGCTGAGAAACGCCAACAAGCCCGGACCGACAAAGACTGGGCTGTCGCCGACCAGATGCGCGACGAAATTACGGCAGCCGGATACGAAGTCGAAGACACGCCCGAAGGACCGAGGGTCAGCCCGCTCAAGAGTTAGCGTATTCTTAGCGTCGATATCAACACGGTAGAACGCACCGCGGGCGCCCTCGAACCGGCGGCACAATAGTTGTCGAAGAAGGCACGAAGCCTTCCTCGACAACCCAGCACTCAAGGTCGAAGTCATCTTCCTCCCAGCGCCTATCGACTACCTGCACCAAGGCCATTCCCGACCGAAAAAAGTAATCGAACACCGACAACTACAAGACCAACTCGTCGGCCGATTGGCCACCCAACCTGAAATACACTCGATCTATACCTTGCGCCGCGCCGTACAAGGCCAAGCCGACATCCCCAGCAACTTCCTACCTGCATCGACCTGATCCGCGAACTCTACCAGAACAAAGCCAACGCCCTTAACGCCAAATCAGACCACAATTTCAACACCTACATACGCACCTTCCTCGTCATAAAAACCCAACGATTCCGCACCCTCCCTCCCCCTTAAACTCAAACCTTGTGCCTATTCATCTTCTACCGTATCATGAGGGGCGAAAATAGTCTATCAATGCCGCGAAGACTAAAGGTATTGCTGAGGACACACCGACGCTGCGAAGGTTTGCGGGGACCGCCGCAGGACAAAGCCTCCCCAAGGCCTTACGATCGAACTACAGCGCCCCACTCGCGATGCCCGTTAAGGTTGGGCTCTGCCACACCACCCAAGCGCCCTCCCGCAAGTTTATAGGGCCGCTTATATTTGCCCGAAGGCAGCCTCGGAAACCGCAGCTTGAGACGCACCCCAAACCAACCACGAACAAAAAACAAACGGACATCAACCCCATGCCCCGCATCCTAATCGCCGAGTGCAAACAAGAAATATCCTCCTTCAATCCCCAAATCGGCACCTACGACAACTTCACCATAAACCGCGGTCCCGAACTCACCGCCTACCACCAAGGTAAAGAAACTGAACTCGGCGGCGCACTCGACGTCTTCGCCAAAGAAGAGGATATCGAAATCTTCCCGACCTACGGTGCGCGCGCGCCCTCCGCCGGCCCCTTGGCGCAAAAAGATTTCGAACGCATCACCGCCGAGTTCCTGCACGCAGTCAAACCCCACGCCGAAGAAGCTGACGGATTCCTCTTCGTCTTGCACGGCGCCATGGGCTGCACCGAAGAGCTCGACCCCGAAGGCTATTTACTGCAAGAGGTCCGCAAACTCACCGGCGACAACCTGCCCATCATCATCACCCAAGATCTGCACGGCATCCTCACTGCCCGCATGCTCGAACACTCCAATGGTCTAGCCATCTACCACACCTACCCGCACGTCGATTTCGCCGACACCGGCGCGCGCGCCGCCCGCCTATTGCTCAAGATACTCAACGGCGCCGAGCCGGTGGTCGCCCGCGTCAGAGTGCCGGCTCTCGTGCGCGGCGATGAGCTCATTACGGCCTCCGGCATGTACGGCCAGTCGATCCGCTATGCGCAAAGCCTCGAAGAACAACCGGGTATCCTCGCCGCCGGCATGATGATCGGTAATCCTTTCACCGACGTACCCGAGCTCTGCAGCCAAGCCATCGTCGTTGCTGACACCGACGAGGATTTGGCCCGTAGCGAAGCCCTGCAAATGGCCTCCGATTTTTGGGAACGCCGCGAACAAATGCAGCCGGTGCTCGTCAGCATCGAAGACGCCATCGCGCAAGCGCCCGACCACGACGGCCCGGTGATCTTCACCGACGCCGCCGATGCGCCTTCTTCCGGCGCCACCGGTGACAGCAACTCGCTGATACAAGCTCTACACGAAAGAGGCTACAAAGGCAAGGTCCTTGCACCATTAGTCGACGCCGCCGCCGTATTCATGGCCTACGACGCAGGGCTCGGCGCTCGGATTTCCGTAGTCTTGGGCGGCTCACTTGACTCGCGCTTTTCCCCGCTCGACCTGGAAGTCGAAGTCATGCAGCTAGGCGACGGTGAGTACCTGTCCGAATCCTGGAACACGCCCGAGCATGCCGGGCACACCGCCGTCCTCAAAAGTGACAATTTCACCATCATCTGCGTCAGCCGGTCGGTGCGCTTTATCGACCGCTCGGTTTTTATCGCCCACGACATCGACGCCAAGAACTACGATATCATCGTTGTCAAATCACCACATTGCCAATGGCATTTTTTTGACGAGTGGGCCGCGGCAAACTTCAATGTCGATGCCCCCGGCTCGACCAGCGCTAATCTGCAAACCCTAGGACACAGCATCTGCCAGCGCCCGATCTTTCCACTAGACGACGATGTCTCCTTTGACCCCACAGCAGAAATATACGCCTGAGGAGAAACCATGTCCGCCATCAGACAATCCGTTTGTTTTAACCCCTTCAACCGCGACGACATCACACCGGAACAACTCATAACCGCCGCCGCCAACATTGGCTACAAATCCGTGGAGATGGCCCCACAAGAACACTGGCCGTTGATCAAGGACCACGGGCTCGGCATCGCCATCGTCATCGGCCACGCCTCCTTGCCCGACGGGCTCAACAAAAGAGAAAACCACGACCGTATCGAAGACGAAATTCTCGTGAATATCGATCTCGCCGTCGACAATGGCATTCCCTCCCTTATCTGTTTTTCTGGCAATGCCGAGGGCAAATCGTCAGAAGAAGGTCTCGCCAATTGCGTCGAGGGCTTGCGTCGCGTCACTGCCATTGCCGAAGAAAAGGGCATCATCCTTTCCATGGAACTGCTCAACTCGCGCGTCAACCATCCCGACTATCAATGCGACCGCACTGCATGGGGCGTGGCGCTGTGCCGGGCCGTCGGCTCGCCGAGTGTCAAACTACTCTACGACATCTACCATATGCAGATCATGGAGGGCAACCTGATCCGCAATATCACCGACAACCTAGAGTATATCAGCCACTTTCACACCGCCGGCAATCCTGGCCGCCAAGACCTCGACGACGCACAGGAGATCTACTACCCACCGATTATGAAGGCCATCGCCGCCACCAACTACAATGGATATGTCGGCCACGAATACCGCCCCAAAGGCGATACGATCACCTCACTCAAACACGCATTTTTCGTCTGCAATGTCTGATACGAATAAGACCGCCAAGAGCGGAACTGCAAAAGCCGCAGATCAACGCCTCAACCGGGTTGCAGGCACAAGCAAGCTTCTCACCATCGTAGCAACCGGTGGCGCACTTGGCGCCGAAATAAAAGACTGCGACCTCGCAAACCCGCTGACACCCGCCCAGGCCGCGCAGGTCCGACAAGCCATGCTTGATTATGGCGTGATCTTTTTTCGCGGCCAGGAACTCAGCGACGAAGACATCGTCCGCTTCACCGCCCATTTCGGCAAACCCGTGCCGCATGTGCGCAAACAGCGCGAACGAAAAATAAAAGAGATTTTCATCATCTCCAATGTCAAAGAAAACGGCGAGCCCATCGGCGAACTCGGCGACGAACTGATCCCCTTCCATTCCGATCTCTCCTATCTCGAACGCCCCGGCACGCTCTCGGTACTTTATGCGGTCGAGATACCGGCTGAAGGCGGCCAGACGCAATGGTGTAACTGCACCGCCGCCTACGAAACCCTCGACGATACAATAAAAAAACGACTCAACGGCCTGCGCGCTGTGCACCGCCATCACGTCAATGCACAAAATCCAACAGAGCATATCGCCCATCCCATCGTGTGCACCCACCCCGAGACCGCTCGCCGCTCGCTCTATGTCGGCCCGCACCTGACCCGCTATATCGCCGACCTCGACAAGCAAGAGAGCGACACCCTGCTCGCCGAGCTCTATGCCCATCTCGAACAACCGCGCTTCGTTTGGACGCACGAATGGCAAGTCGGCGACCTCGTACTCTTCGACAACCGCCCCACCATGCACCGCCGCCTGGCCTTCCCCTCCGATCAACGCCGTATCATGAAACGCACGCAGATCTTCAACGATGAAATTCCCGTGGAATAATACAATGTTTAAAGCACTGCTACTGGAGCAACAAGAGAAAATTATTTCGGCGACGATCACCGACCTCGACGAGAGCCGCCTACCAGAAGGCGAAGTCGAAATTGCCGTTGAATACTCTTCCCTCAACTACAAAGACGGCCTAGTGCTCAACGGCCTCGGCGGTCTGGTCAAAAACTACCCGCACGTACCCGGTATCGACCTAGCCGGCACGGTCACGCAAAGCGACCACCCCAACTTCCAACCCGGCGAACAAGTCCTTAGCACCGGTTGGCGCGTTGGTGAAGCCCAATGGGGCGGTTACGCGCAAAAAGCTCGCCTCCAAGCCGCTTGGCTAGTAAAACTGCCCAGCGGCCTGAGCACCCGCACCGCCATGGGCCTAGGCGCCGCCGGTCTTTCCGCCGCCATCGCCTTAGAAGCGTTAGAGGCCCACGGCCTCACCCCCGACATGGGCGAAGTCCTGATCACCGGCGCCGCCGGCGGTGTTGGCTCCTTCTCCGTCCTGCTGCTCGCCGCCCTGGGGTATACCATCACCGCCTCGACCGGCCGTCCCGAATTGGAACCATATCTAAAAGACCTCGGTGCACAAAACATCATCCCCCGCCAGGAACTCGCCGAGCCGTCGAATAAACCGCTTGAAAGCGCCCGTTGGGCCGCTTGCATCGACTCGGTCGGCGGTACGACCCTGGCCCGCGTCCTGAGCCAAATGGAATACGGCACCTCCGTCGCCGCCGTCGGTTTAGCCGGCGGTAACAAACTCGACACCACCGTCATCCCCTTCTTATTGCGCGGCGTCAACCTGCTTGGCATCGACTCGGTCTTCTACCCCGCCGAGCGCCGCGCCGCCGCCTGGACGCGCTTGGCCACGGAACTGCCACTCGAAAAGATTGACGCGATATGCTCAGAAGCCGGCTTACAGGAACTGCCGCGCTTGGGTAAGGAAATACTGGAGGGGAAAGTGCAGGGCCGGGTGATTATCAACCCCAATGCTTAAGCGCAACATCACACGCCATTATTGACCAGCACTTTATGACCAACCGCTTTTTATATACACGTTAACCGACAACTTTGCCGAGCGAGACGTCTGGGTAGAGACCATCGCTCCACCTTCTCCAAAGGAGTCCGCTATGCGCTATCTCTTTGCCCTTTTCGCCCTCGTCCTAACAACCGCCTACGCCGGAGCTGATGACAAAATGCCAGGCACCGACCGCATCACCTACTTCGGTTACGAAAACTGCATCCTACTCGAAAATACCCACACCCGCGTCGTGCTCACCGAGTCAGCCGGCCGCATCCTCGAATATTCGCGCAAGGGTCCTAACGCCATCTACCTCGACCCCATACAGGAAGGAGAGACCTTCGCCGATGGCGAACCGACCTTCGGCCCGACCGGCGGTCGCCTCGATATAGGCCCCGAGATGATCATCCCCGCCCACCCCGACCTCTGGCTCGGACAGTGGGAATCCGTCATCACCGGGCCGCGTTCCGCGCGTCTGATCAGCAAGAAAGACGAGCCTACCGGCGTGCAGCTTATCCGCGATTTCGTGCTTGACGAGCACTCCACGCACCTCAGCGTTACGCAGACCATTAAGAATATTTCCGACAGCGAAAAAAACTGGGGCCACTGGAGCCGCACTTTCGGCACCGGCGGAGGCATCGTGCTCGTGCCGCTGACCCCGGAGAGCCGCTTCCCCGACAACTACATCATGTACGGCCCCGGTCCGGTCATCAACTACCATCCCGAGGATCCTAATATCCGCGTCCGTGACAATTTCCTCGAAGTGCTGACCACGCCACTCAGGGCCAAGCTCGGTATGGACTCGCAGGCCGGATGGTTCGCCTATCTGGACAAAAATGATCTATTGTGGGTTAAGCGCTATCCGGTCTATCCCGATCGCCCCTACGGCGAATTGGCCGGTCTGACGATCTCGATCTGGTATTACCAGGACCAGATGTGCGAGTTAGAACCGATAGGGCCGAAAGAAAATATCCTGCCCGGCGGTGAGGCCTCCTTCACCGAAGACTGGTGGCTGTTGCCCTACACCTACCCCAAGGACGGCAGCGATGTCGACCTGCAAGCCATCGACGCGCTGGTCGAGCGAGAAGCGCGTTAGGCTGGGAATTTACGCATACCGAATTGACTGCTGGCGAAGCCGGTCGGAGCTTCGACTTCGCCAGCAACCAATTCGCCTTCCACCACGTCATCGACCAGGCGCGGATACTGCATGAAGTCTATCGCATATTAAAACCGGGCGGCCGTTTCGGATTCTGCTCATTGCTCCCAATCCAACAACACCCCCAGCGCCTCACCCATATTATTGTAGAGCAAGTCAAAAGCCTGCGCTGCCTCCGCAAAAGAAAAACGGTGCGTCGTCATCCGCTCGGTCTGAATAACATCCGCTTGCAAAAGCTTCATCGCCCTAAACGCCGTACCGGAGCCGATACTCTGCCCATAATAACCGCCGATAATTTTGCGCCGTTGGATCTTGCCCGAAGACAGCGGCAATGGCTCGTCCTCATACAACCCGATCAAGTGCAACAGTCCCCCGACCGCCAACATATCCAGCCCCTGGTCGAATACGCTGATACCCGCCGGCCCACCGACCGCATAGACGACAATATCGGCCCCGGCGCCCTTTGTCAGCTTGCGTAGCGCGCTTACCGGATCTTCTTGTGCGGCGTTGACGACCACGTCCGCGCCTAATTCCTCGGCCAAAGCACAGCGACTCGCCACCGCATCGACGGCGATAATCCGCCCCTTGCCATTGTGTTTGGCCACTTGCAACATCAAGCTGCCGACCAGACCCTGGCCCAAAATAACTACCGTGTGGTTCGGCTCGATCTGCTCTATATCCACCCAGGCCACCGCGCCGGAGACCAAGGGCCAAAAGGGCGCCACGTCAAACTCGACCCCCGGCAATAAAGCCACTACGCGCGGCTGGTCCTCGGGCGAAGAAAGCACCGCCGGGCATACGACGTACTCGGCGTGCGGCGCCAAGGCCACCACCCGGTCGCCTACACTCCAACAATCGACCCCTTCGCCCAACGCGTCGATCACCCCCGCCAGCGAATAGCCCATGATATCCGGGCTGACCGCGTGCTCGCGCGTATAGCGCGCGCCAATCTCCGAACCGCGGCTGATTAGGCTGCGCACCGCTTTGATGCGCACCTCACCCGGCCCCGGTTCCGGCATCGGCACTTCTTCAATCGCGATATTGAACTGGCCTTCGGGTTTTATTACACGTTTCATCTGCTCTTCTCCTGAACGAATTGGCTGCATATAGTTGATTGCTTAATGTGTCGATCGCCCCATCAGTTAACAACCCATAAACGGGACCACTGGAAAGATTCCGCTCTAAATGAATTCAGCGCAATTATCGAGCGGCGAAATCGACGTTACATCTACGCTGGAGCAAGGCTCGATATTCAAATATTCGATCGCCGCGACCTTCACCGATCAGACGTAAATATAGCCAACAGACTTTCCACATCCTGGTCGTCGAGGACCAGTGGGAACGCCGCAAACTACTGGTCTATTTATTGGAGCCTTGGGGTTTCGAGGTCCGCGAGACGCACAACGGACGCGAGGGCGTGGAAGCCTCAATCGTGGGAGCTGCCGGTTGCGACGAGTTTATCCGCAAACCTTTGCGCGAAGAATACATCGTTAAGGCCATGGCCGATCATATCGGCGTGCAATTCATCTACGAAGAAGCAACCGAAGCCCCTGCTACGACGGCACACCGATCGCTCACTGCTGACGTGTTGGCCATCCTTGCCCGCCGCGCGGACCACCCCCGCATTGCACCAAGCTGGCCAGCGGAAATAACCGCCGAGCACGGCGAACTAGCCGCGGCCCTATCGCGCTTAGCTGACGATTTTCAATTCGACGAGATCCTGACGTTGGCAAGGGCTACGGGGACCAATAATCGATTGATGCCCCAATAGTATTTCTTTAACGCACCAACATCAAGCGGCGGCTCTGTAGCATCTCGCCAACCTGCAAACGATAGAGATAGGAACCCGAAGCCACATCGCGTCCGGCCCCATCGCGGCCATCCCACTCGACGCGGTGCATTCCGGCCGGCAAGGCACCGGCGACCACCGTGCGAACCTGCTGCCCCAACATATTGAAAATATCTAAACGCACTTCGCTCATCCTCCGTTCACCCACGCTCCCCACCGCGAAGGGTATCGTCGTGGTGGGGTTAAAGGGATTCGGAAAATTCTGCAACAACGCGGATTGACGCGGCTGTGCACGGGTTGCGATCAACCGCTCGACTTGGCCGTCGGGCCGCAACAACTCTACCTCAAGCACATCGGTCGATCCTTCGATAATCGCCAAGATCCCCGCTGCTGCAAGCGGCTGCTCCTGGTCGAATAACGCTCCGACTATACGGGTGTTGCCCTCTTCAGGCCAGTGCTGTATCAGCATCTGGCGACCCGCCCAAATCGTCCCTGACGTCGTAAAATCAATCGCCTCGATTCCAGTCGTCAGCAGTGAAAATCCGACGATCTGCCCTTCTTGCTGCAAATGCACTTGCCCATCGAGCAACTCTATCTTGCCGACCGCCGGGCGCTGAGCGGCGGTCGTTGGTGCAAGCAATTGCATCCCGACCGCACCGAAATTCTGCGCCAGGAGAAAAAAGTCGTCGATATTAATACTCTCATCGCCGTTGAAATCGGCCGTTACGGCCTCGGTCCAGGACACCTGCTCGGCCGAAGTCGTGCCAAAATGCCGTACGAAGACGCCGAAGTCCGCCAGATTGATGCTATTGTCGTCGTTGGCATCACCCGCAGGCAAGCTGCCCTGGGAGATCGAATCCACCGAGACCCAGGAAAAAGAAGTACTGGTGCGCAGCGTTGTGCCCACGGATATCGTATCGGTTAACCCCTGCAGGTGCGTCGGCGCCTTAGCCAGCACGTGATAGGTGTCTTTGGGAATCTGCACCAGGCTGAAACTGCCGTCGGCCGCCAATGTATACTGGATCCCAGACCGCAAACGATCTTCGTCGTTGAGCGGTGACTCGAGCGTATCGCCGACAATGCCCACAAAGAATAGTGAAATCTGCAAAGCTTGGTCGAGTAAAGCCCGCCCCTCTAATTGGATCTGCCCCTGCACCTGAAAGTCGCGGATGGAAACTTGCGTCGGCCGCTCTGGTATAAAGGGTAGAATCCATTCACCCGTCCGCGCTTCGACCACTGAGGAACGTCTATTACTGGCCGGTTCGTCATCGATGGTGATAAAAGTGACCGTGTCGACGCTAGTAAGGAACCAAATCTCGCCCAACTCAACCGGCTCGACCCCAGCGTTGAGGTCCAATTGAGCCAAGGAGAGATTCATCTTGTTATTTTGCAGAGGCTGCAGACGATTTTCCAGAACGGCCGCATTGCTCAATGCAGCCTCGACCCGGAAAGGTTGTACCGCGGGCAAAGCCTCGTCGGCGTCGATCAAGGTCAGCGCACTGTCCTCATAACTCATAAAAAGCGATAGCCCGGCGATATCGTGCTCGGCTGGTGTTATAAAAGCCCGCAACTTTAACGTATCGCCGACCGAGAAACGAGACCCGTCCACGATCTGCAATTCAAAAAAGGGCGCCGGCCTGGAAGCAGCGGCGACAATCTCCGACGGATCGGAGGCGAGCAAGGCGTTGCCGGCTACCACATAATAGTAAAAGGTGTCGGCCAGGGTCGCCGCCACGTCGACATAGCGGCGCTGCCCGGCGGCCAGGGTATCGACCGGGGCAAAGGGACCTGTGCTCGAAGTCGAGCGAAAGATCATATATTCGGTCGTCCGGCCGATCTGCTCGTCCAATGCAGGCGCCTCCCATACGACCTCGATATTACGACCTAGGTCGCGCCCAACGTCAGCGGCGCTGACGCCGGTTGGCGGTCGGGGAGCATCGAGCCGGCGCGCGTCTTCATTAAGAAACACCTGCACCAGCCCTTGGCCGGCGAACAAGGCCACGATATCGTTGGCACCGTCGGCATTCAAATCGGCGACACCAACGCGGCGCACCGGCACCTGCGAGGTGAGAATATCACGCGAGACGAAACCCGTGCCGGCTTCATTTTCGAAAAAAGCTAGATGCGATCCCGTCGAGCTGGCCACGACCAGGTCGCTGAATATATCAGCCGTCAGGTCGGTAAGCGCCAAATCGACCACCGGCACCCCGACGTTAATCCGCTGGACCAATGTCAGACCGCCGGCGCCGTCATTTTGCAAGATCGCCACATCACGACTACCGCGACTGCCGACCAGTACGTCATTGTCGCCGTCCGCGTCGTAGTCGGCCATCGATAGCGCCGCTGGATCGATACCGACGACAAAATCTTGCCGAGTCTCGAAACCACCATTGCGGTTACCAAAGAGCACGGAGATCGTACCGGCAGTGCTATTCGCCACGACCAGGTCGGCATGTTCGTCGGGGTCGAGATGCGTCGCCAACAGCGCCGTCGGCCCGGCTTCGACATCGCAGGTGATGCGCGCATTGAAACTGCCCTCGCCATTATTGAACAGCACCGTAACCGAGGCGGCATCGCGATTGGCCACGGCGATATCGAAATCGCCGTCGGCATCGAGATCGGCCGTGAGCACATCGGCGATCTGATGTCCGATAAAGATGTCCTCACGGCTTATATCGAAGAAACCCATGCCATCGTTCTGCAGAATAGAAATAGACCGGGCGACCGGATCGCCGACGACCAGGTCCAGCCCGTTGCCGAAAATAGCCGCCGCCGCCAGTGTCACGGGTTGGTCCCAATCGCCATAGGACGATGAGGCGCCCGGATAGACGACAGCTTCGAGGAACAGGCCGGTGCCGTCGTTGAACAACACCCGCAACTGGCCGCTAGCCGAATCGGCGATGGCCAAGTCTAATGCGCCGTCTTGATCGAGATCGACCACCAGCATATCCGCCGGTCCAACACCCGCAACCAACTCCGTTAGGGGCCGCAATGCCAATGCCCCACCGGCGCCTTTTAAGCTGATCGCGGTCGAGGAGAGCCGCCCGGGAGCGTCACTTTCGATTTGCAGCGATCCGTCGTCTTCCCCCGCGGCAAGCGGCAGGAAAGTCACGTTAATTTCTTGCACCTGGCCAGATGCGATGGTGATAGGCGCCTCTACATCAATGCGAAAGGCTTCGCCATCCAGTCGTAATTCGAGGATATTCAAGTCAATATTGCCGCTATTCGACACCGACAGCGCCACGGTCTTAGAAGACTGGAGATCCACCGTAGCAAAATCCAAGGCCCAGGAGGACACACTGATATCCGGTGCCGTGCCGACACCGTCGACTCCGATCTCATTGCGGCCGACCGCATCTACAACGACTAATTGCGCACTCATCCCTCGCGCCACCAGCGGCAAGAAGCGGATCGTCACGCCGAGGCTTTGATTCGGTGCCAGGGTCTGCGGCTGGAAGTTCAAAATGCGAAACGAGGCATTTTCGATAAATGCATTGCGCAGTTTCAACGCCGCATTGCCAATATTGGTCAAAATGACCGTCGTATCCAGAAAACTGCCCACGCGCACTTCACCAAAGGCAATAACCGCCGGTTGCACACTGAGTTCGGCCAATACGCCGGTGCCGCTCAAAGCGACCGACACCGCGTCTTCATCGGGGTCATTGCTGCGCGCAACAAGCACAGTGGACGCCATGCCGCGCACCGTCGGCTGGAAGCGCACCTCGACCGCGACGCTGCCCCCCGGAGTGACCGTCGCGGTCGCTGGGCTGACCGAAAAAACGCTTTGGCGGTCGATGCTAAAATTTGATATGACCAGGTCAACTTGGCCGTCGTTGACAATATCCAACGTCTGCACACTCGGCACCCCCACCGAGACCATCCCGAAGTCCAGGGCCGCCGCCCCTAAGCGAATCTGTGCTTCGGGTTCAAAGCGAATCTCCTGAATCCCGTTGCCGACACCGCCACCGAGAATACGGCCGTCCGTAACGACCGCCACCCAGCGCGTCGTTAAATTATCCAGCCCATCGTTGACCGCGTTCCAATTCGCGCCGCCGTCCTTCGAACGGTAAAAGCCGCCATTCGCTGTGGCCGCATAGATCAGCTGATCCACATCTGGGTCGACTTCGACGCTGCGCGCATTGAGATCACCTAGGCCATCGTTGGCCGTCTGCCAGGTCTGACCGTCGTCGCCGCTGAGCCATATGCCCGCCCCATAGGTCGCCACGACGATCCGTCCTGCGTCTTGCGGGTCGGCAGAAAGATAGATATCGCGCACGCTCAAACCATCCAATTCCTCGCCCGCCGAAACCCAGCTCTCACCGCCGTCGCGGCTCTCGAAAAGACCCCGCGCCGTACCGGCATAAACCGTCAATGCCTGCAATGGGTGTGCGGCCAAGGCAAAGATGATATCGCTTTCCAACTCCGAACCGGCAACCACCCAACTCACTCCTGCATCCAGGCTAGTAAACACCCCACGACCAAAGGTCGCCGCATATACCCTGCCCTCCGCCCCTGTGCCCACCGCCAACACGCCCGGCCCCACCGCGTCTACCACCGCCCAAGACTCGCCACCATCGGCGCTTTGGAACAAGCCGGTATTCAGCCCCGCATAGAGCCGGTCGCCATTCTCCGGGTCAACCGCCAAGCTCAATACGCTGCGATCGACCAGACTCGGACCGCGCAACGACCAACTCTGGCCGCCGTCCGCGCTGTAGTAAAATCCATTTTGTGCACCAGCGTAGAGCGTTTGACTCTGTCCATGATCCTGGGCAAAGGCATTTACCTCGGCCGTTATGCCCGTGCCAGCCTGGGTCCACCCATTGGCACCGGCCGAAACCGGAATGGCCTGTACTGCCAGCCAGCCCAGGCACCAGATCATATATATCGCTTTTATATTCTTCATAACTGCACCGCTCGTTTATTGCTCTTATCGCACTAGGATCAGCGCGCGGTGGTATCGCCGCCCGCCTTCTTTTAATTGATAGAAATACATGCCGCTGCTCAACGATTTACCCCCTGCATCGCGCCCATTCCAAGTCGCCGTCCACACCCCCACCTCCTGGAATTCGTCGACCAATGTCCGCACTCTGTGCCCCAGCGAGTTGAATAGCTGCAATTGCACTTTGCCGGGTGAGTCAATTTGATACACGATCTTGGCGACCGGCACCCGACTCGGCGAAAAGGGATTGGGATAGCTGCCCAGTTTCATCGCCGCCTGACGATTCTCTGGCTCGACCCGGCCTAGGCGAAAAAGACCTAATTCACCCACGGCCGCCGCCAGCCAATCCGTTACGGGATCGACCTGGGTCGGTATTTCCTCCCATACGCCCCCGAGTTCGTCCCAGCGCAGAATCCCCAAAGCCGGATCTTCATTGGCACCGGGAAAGAAATTGAGCGTTACCGGCTCGCCGAGTTTGCGCCCGCGCAATAGATCGACCGAATACACCGGCTGCCCCTCGTTGCCGGGAGGCATCTCTGCCTCCCCCAGCTGATAGAGTACGGCCATCTGGCCCGGCCCAGCTGCGGCATCGGTCACATTGAGCATCAATTGCGGGTCCGGACTGCGCACATTACCGCCCATCTCATCCATCCATTTTAGCGCCACTATCAACGCTCGCTGACCCTCATTTCCGCCTGGGTCAAATCCCGTAACTTCGATGTCAACCATCCGCTCCTCTTGGTTTTCGGGCGGATGCGGAAAATTGACCCGATAGGTGCCGTCGTCGAGACGCTCGACTTCCTGCAGTTCGTCATCAACCTCAACCTCGGGATCTTCGCCTAACTCCTCACTCGCCGCGATGCGCAACTCCAAGAGTTCACTGAAGACGGGATGCCTGCGAACCGACAGCGTAAACTCTGGCGGCACCTCGTCCTGTTGGATCAACACTTCCATCTCGGCCGATGTCTGGTTGCCCTGTGGGTCCTTGGCCGTCAAGTGCAAAACGCGCGTCCCGGCCTCGCCCGCCGGCACCGAGACAAAAAGCTGATCTCCTTCGATCCGGGCGGAGATCCCCGGTTCAACCGTAACCTCCCAGGTCAACTCCTCGGCCGGCGTGTCTATATCGGCGGCAAAGGGCGATAGGGCGACTTGCGATTCTTCGTTACCCGCCTCGATAAGGATCTGCGGCAACGCGCCAATCTCTGGCGCGGCCCCCCCTTGGACGACGACGACTTCCATCACCCCGAGCGCGGTATTGCCCGCAGGGTCTCGGACCAGAAATTGGATCTGGTCGACCCCCGTCTCTAACGCCCCCGCCGTCAGCGTAACGACTCTCGTATCTGCGGCGATCTCGACCGTCACCAGCCGCTGCCCGCTAGCCGACCAATTCAACTGATCGTCAACATCGTCGTCGACGACAAAATCATCTAGGTCAACCGACTCGTCGACTTGTCCCAGTTCCAACTGAAAACGCGGAAGAACCCGAATCTGCGGCGACAGACCCGCCCCCTTGAGGATGACCCGTAAGCGCTGTAGGCGCTCGCGACCAGACTCGTCAGTAGCGGTGAATTCGACAATCTCGCTGCCTAAAAATGCCGGATCGGCGATAGCGATCAGTATGCGGGTCGATTGAGGATCGAGAATCACGTCAACCGCCGTAGAAGGCACCACGCGCCATACCAGCGCTGGAGCCAACCCACCCGCCGCACCGACGGCGTAATCACTGAGCACTATACTCGAGTCGATCTCCCCCGGGAAAAGTTCGACATCCGGCAGGGGCTGCAGCGAGAAGAGCGGCGGCAAACCCACCGTGATCAAAGCCGTGGTCTCCTGTCCGTCGGTATCGCGTACTCTCAGGAGCACCTGGGTCGCGGTCGGCGGATCAATTGCATCGGGGTCGCGGCTCAATTTTAATTCATGAGTAACCAGATCGAGTACAGCAATGATCCCTGGCTCGCTTTCGACCTCCCAAAATAGCTCATTATTTTTGTCCAAGGAATCGAAGGCGAATTGATCTAGGTCCAAACGAGTCTCGGCCTTCAAACTATCCAAACTCACCGAGTTAAAATCGGCGAGTTGTGGCGGATCGCCGGGTGCCGAAAATAATACCGGTATCTCTGCCGAAGCACGTTCGCCACTCGGATCCGAAGCCACAAGACCCAACGAAGCCGGCTTGACGAAGTTTTCACCGGCGCTAAGTGTCAACTGCCGAGTCTGCGAATCAAATACAGCATTCAGCCCCGATGAAGGGAAAATATCCCATATGATATTCGCATCCGGGTCGTCCGGATCGGCAACGATCTCATCAAGCGCTACTATCCTTTCCTCACCCAGCCGCAAACCGATGACCCCGGGGACGAAGATCTGCGGCCCTTTTGCGTCGTCGGGACCGAGCACGCTGACCTTAAAATCGACCTGGTCCTGATTGCCTTCGGGATCGGTGACGCTCAACCGCACCTTGCTGGTGCCGGAAAATCCGCTGGCGCCGCTGATTAATAGCTGGCCGTCCTGGACAATCGCCGACAGACCACTATCGGGCACAGCCTCCCAGAGCAATGCCAACGCCGAACTATCGTCCACCGCCAATTCAGCCAACGTCAACTCGACTGCTTGGCCGCCGAGGAAGCGCTGCTCGGCCAACGGCTGGATTTCAGGTCCGACCGACTCGCCAGGCCCCAACACGACAGCGACCTGCCGGGTCTGCGCCACAGCACCTGAGGTATCCTGCGCGGTTAAACGCACAATACCCCGTCCGGCAACTTGACCGCTGACGACAAGTTGGCCGTCGATTATTTCCGCGCTGACTCCACCTTCAACTTCAAGAAAAACTTGCATGCTCGACACATCGTCGTCGCGATCGGAAAAAAAATCGGTCAGCGGCACGGACACCCCGGCCCCTTCGACCGGATAGACCGGCGATACCTCGATCGACTCAGGAGGATCGTTGACGGGAAAAACCTCAACCACCGCCATCACCGTATCGGCCAGACCCGTCGGATCATCGACGATAAAAGAGATTACTTCACTGCCAAAAAAATCGGGCGTCGCGGTCAATCGTACCACGTGACTAGCCTCGGCTACCACGGCCAGCACATCCTCGCCCCCAGAGGCAGTCCACAGCAATTGGTCCAAACCGTGGTCGAGATCTGCAACAAAGGCATCGAGGTCGATATCCTCATTGCTCGTATCCTCGGCAAAGCGCAACGTATCCGGAAAATCGCTAATTTTCGGCCGAGACAATATGAGCACATAGATTGTGTCCGACGCCGTCAACCCTTCGTTGAGTTCTAGCGCGGTAAAGATCATTTTCCACTCGCCGACCAAACCCTCCTGGGCAAGCATCGTAACCTGATTAGTTTCCGCGTCGATCGTGGTTTCAATTTCGCTCAACCGCGAATTCGTCCACAGAACACTAGTCCCCACCGTATCGACGAAGTTGTCCAAATCAAATACTTCTAATCGCTCTCCTTCGATAAGCGTCAAATCAGGCAGACGTGGCGAAATGCGGAAGCCGGTAACGCGCACCACGGCTTCGCCCAGCGGTTCGGTAAAACGTTGCTCAATACCAGACAAGCCTACCCGGACATAATGGGACACGCGATTGTGGCCACGTTCCTCAATGCGAATCGAAGTCGTCTCACTGAGAGTGCGTCTGGCCACTTCCAGTTGAAAACGCACTGCGACCCCCTGGCCCGTCGCCGTATTGAGCGAAATCCCGCCGGCCGCTTCGGTATAACTCAAGATGGTTTCGTCCCCAAGCTCTTCAACCGCGTTAACCAGGGGTATACCCCCAAGAAAGCTCGTCGCCGCGAAAGGTAGGGGTTGCCCCGTCTCATCGAAACCGGCGGGCACTAACGTGAATACGGCGCTGTCATAGGACAGGAAAAGACTAAAGCCCGTCAACTCTTCGGCCCCCGCGTCGACAAAGACTTCCAGATCAATGATCTGTCCCAGCTCGGCGGTGAACTCGCTCTGGCCACCTGTTTGCCGTACGGCGACCGAGGCCGCCCATACGTCGGCCGTTAGCGCGCACAGCGCGAACGCGATTATGTGTATTAAGGCGCGCATTATCTCACCAGCACCATGCGTTTAGCCATTCGTTGTTCCCCGCTCTGCAAGCGGTAGGTATAGATGCCGCTGGCGACGGGTCGACCCTCTTGGTCCAAACCGCGCCAGTGCAGACGATGTCCTCCCGCCGCCATCTCGCCGTCCCAGAGCACCGCAACGCGCTGCCCGAGCATATTAAAAATCTCTAATCGCACCTGCCGACTGTCGGCCGGCACGGTGAAGTCGATCGAGGTTTCGGGGTTGAACGGATTGGGCCTATTCTGCTCTAGGGCAAAAAGCCTCGGAGTGCTTATGGCCCCATGCCCGATAGCTGCGTCAACGAGCCGGTGATCCATTTCGACGAAGCTGGCTCGTCGTAAAACTGGAGACGGTGCCCCGTCCTGCAGCGCCTGCAACCGCCATTTAAGCAACGCTTCGACGCCCTGTAAATCCCCGTCACGCCCAATTTTACTCGCTCCTATAATCAAGCGATCAGCCATCTTGCGCTCTGCCGCCAACAATTCGTGTTGCCGATCTATATCGGCTGCGATCCACCGCCAGTGCACCGCGTCAAATTCGAGTTCCAATTCATAGGCCCTCATCCCCGCCAACCCTTCGCCGACGACGACAAATTCGACCACCTCGCCCGCATTCACGCGCTGCCCCGGACCAATAAGTTCGGCCCGCTGCACACCCGGGACCGCTGATCGCTTGTAAACGGGCATTGGACCTCTGCGAAGAAAATTGGCCCCAACCAGGGACAAATCCTGGATATTGACCAGGTTGTCGCCAGTTATATCGGCGGGTTCACCTGCCGAACCCGGGGTTGCCTCTAAGCCAAAAAATGATGCAACGAAGTCCCAATCGGCTAAAGTGACCTCATTGTCCTGCATCCCCACCCCATCCATTCCGAGATAGCCGGTCACGTCGCCGCCCAACATCCGCGGACGCTCGCCGCTACCGGGACTGACCGGCAAAACATTTTCGACCGTTTGCGCTGGAAAGAGTTCGAGTCCGGGGACCCAAGCCTCCAGATAACCGCGCAGCCCCGCGTGCAGGTCCCACCGGCCAGTAGGCACTTCCGCCAAGACAAAGCTGCCATCGGCCGCCACCTCGACTTGCACCCCGACCCGTGCCGGATCGACATCATTGGCCTCGGTAAAAAGCGGGTCGACGAATTCGGCATAATCCCCCCAACGTCGTAAGAAAAAGTCGACCTGAGCCGTCATGTCCTGACGCCCCTCCAAAGTGAGATTGCCCATAACCGTAGCGCGGCCTGCGACCAATTCACCAGCGGCAACCGGCCCCGTCGTCAACTCCACCACCGACTGGCCGTCAAGCTCAAGCCGCGAAGCCTGGCCCTGCGCCGTCTCGACTTCGAGACCGATACTGACCGGACCGACTAGGTCGAGCGAACTCAATTGGAAAGTCGCCAATATCCGATTGGAACTCAGTCCGGCAATCTCGGCAACCGTCGGCTCGAAATAGCCCATGCGCAAACGCAGCACGCCCGCCTCGTCATCCACCGCATCATTGGTCACCAACTTGGCGACTTGGAAACCCGCCCCGACGAGAAAGGGTTGCACACCGTCCAAAAGCGGATTCTGGTCGACGGGCGCAAAACTGGCAGGGTCGGCAGTGAACGTCGCCTGTACTAAATCGACGCTGGCTCCGGCGTTTATTCGTACTTCAAAGGTCAACAGTTGGCCGCCCGTGCCCATACTGAACACTTCGGGCAACAACTGGATCGGAGCAGGCACCGCGGCTACGCCTTCCATGCCAAGTACCTGGACGGGACCAACCGCCTTAACCGCCATCGCCTCGGCAAAATCTCCGGTGTCCGTAATGGCCAGATAGATGAAATATTCGCCGTCGACCAGCGGATTATCGGTCGTCACCCCCCTCGCGAGGTGGTCGATACGCACTTCGAGGTGGTCGACCGTGGAGTCTTCGCTCAAATCCATTAGCGAATCCACCGCGACATCGGCGCGGCCATCGACGGAATTGACCACATAGGACACACCCGCGGCGACCGCCGCATACGTTGAAACCTCGCCGCGGTCTTCGCGACTAAGCAGCACGCGTATCCGCGCGTCGTCGTCTAAATCCATATCCTCCCAGCCGACTCGGCCACTGCGACCAGGTTCGACCGCAACAGACGAGACCGGCTGCAGAGCGCGAATGCTCGGCGGATGCAAAAACACCATCCGCGAGGCCGCGTCGTTGAGCTGCCCGCCGTTCATCTGGTCTAGGCGGCGGCTTTCACCGTCACTGATCACCCCATAGGCGTAATGCGTCACACCGGCCTCCGGTACACTCGATCCGCTGCCGGCTAACGACCACAGATCCCATACATATTGGTTATCCGTGCGCTCGTCAGGGTCCTCGGGGATATTGCCGAAAATTAATTGCGTTTGCCCGCTAGCCAACGCGAGCAAAACCTGTTCCGCACCGCCGGGTATTGCGAAGCCCGTATCAATAAGGGTCGAGGTTGCCGGCAAGCGACTAAGATAGAGGTCGATTCGCGCGTCGTCATCGACATCCGCGTCGCCATCAAAACCGCGCCGGCCCCAGGTAAAGGAGACAAAGCGCTGCGGACGACTGCCGCCGGTGACGATTGTATCCGCATCAACCAATACGCCGTCGTCAAGCGCGTCCAAACTCAGAAAGGGCGTGTGGCGGACCCGAACTTGGCCCTGACTGCGCACCAGCGCCGTGGACAACAAATCGCTTGCCGCCGCATAGATATAATAATCCCCCGCAGATACCAGTTCGGGAGCGAGAATATTCCAGAGCACAGTATCTTCTTTTGCCAACAGCCCTTCGACGGGCGTTATCGGGATACCTTCGGCCAAAGTCAGCCCGCCACTACCATCAACGGTGAGTGCCGTTTGCTCAAGCTCGCCATTGACGCTATAAAATAGATGCACGGGCGGTTCGCTATCGTGATCGATAAGGCTGTACGCGATCTGCAATTGCTGGATACTGCTGCCGGTCGCGACACCGTTCGCATCGAGCAAATCACCCGAATCAAGTGTGCTCGTGGTCTCGGGTCCCAAGAGTTGAAAAACGGGTTCGTGCCGCACCGCGATGGCGCGGCTGCGCACCAGCGGGATCGCCCCGGTGACCGACGAGGTCGCATAGAGATAGTAGATACCTGGAGCCACATCGCGGAATAGCAGACTCGTTGCGCGTCCAACTCCCTCGCGCTCGACATAGGCGTCTCCGGCCGCAGTCAGAGCTTCTTGTGCGGAAGTCTCGTCGACCGTCTTCAGATTCGCCGATAAAGAGAGGAAAAAGCGATACTCGACATCGTTGGCGTCATCGCCATCGCCCAAACCCACCTCATTGCTCGCCGTACTGACTCCGCCGTCAAATATCAGATCGGGCAGAACCAAGGCTAATATTTCTTCTGTGTCGGGATAAATCGTACCCAAGGTCGAGGTTGTCGTATCCGTACCCGCAGCGATCAATGAAGGTCCCAATGCGACAAAGTTCATCGAGCCTGTGGCGTTAAACTCGGCCGAG
>Ga0233433_10000083_pt1 | contig 109662 bp, 109 predicted proteins | sample SI_122_August201_5_FD_179868 | JGI IMG/M metagenome (GOLD analysis project Ga0233433, IMG submission 179868) | Seawater microbial communities from Saanich Inlet, British Columbia, Canada - SI_122_August2016_100_MG | ecosystem: Environmental > Aquatic > Marine > Inlet | place: Canada: British...
CCCTTTTTCAATACGCCCCTATCGCGCAGCACCTGCATAGCCCACGCTTCGTTACCGACGGCTATAACCCGCACCATGGGCTTGATACCGTCAGGCATATCTCCACGGTATAGAAACGGGAAAGCGGCTGTGTCGTATCCCACATAAGGGTTCCGGCCGTAGGGGCGCATGTTCGGATTGTTGGGGATCAGAACCTGGCCACGGGGTGCGCGCGCCCGAAAATCAGCCCACGATTCCAGGCGGGACGGCAGCATGCGAAGCTTCGCACCGGTCAGCTCGCCGATAATCCCCTGCCCTAAAAATTGCTGCCACCAAGAGGACGTCTGCCGATCATACATCACCATGTCCGAATTTCGCAGCTTGCCAGTTGTTCCAAATTCCAGGGTTTGTCCATTGTGCCTGCGATCAAACACGATGGAGGAATTGCACAATGGGCAAAATGTAACGGCAACCGGGATGCCTGCAATCTCATCATTCACGATCTCATGGAATGTCAGGATGCGGATGGGGTAGGCTTTGGCTTCACCATCAATGATCAAGCCAATGACGGGTTCCATGTCCGTTAGGCCCGTAATATCTGAAACAGGAACGAATACAGGTGCGTCAATGGACGGGATACCGTCCTTGGGCGGGCCGCCGGATATGATCTCATCAAAAGGCACGGAATGGCGGCTAAAATCTGTCGTTTGCCATTCATAGTCCCAACTGGACGGGTGATCGTCGGCAAGAGCCAGACTGGTTGTTATTAACAAAAGGCCAGCCAAAGCATGCAACGCGTAGCGTCGGAATAATGTAAACACAACACAACCTCACAGCGGTTTGGGTGACTGACGATGCCGAAAACAGGTTTACGCTGCAAAGCAACAGGCATCACAACTTGGTGAGGCTGGTAACAGAGGTGGCAACAACTGATTAACCAGTGTGGTTTATGGTGTGTGCAATTAATTCTGTTACAATCGCGTTGTAGGCATTCACGAGTTGGATTCTGATACATGAAAATGAAGAACTCTCTTCGGCACGCTGGTTTTGCTCTTTTTATAGGTGCGAGCCTGCTGATCATGCCGAATTTAGTCCATGCCCAAGAGATACCTGATGACGATTCCGGAGTCGTTCGTATCCAGGGGGAGGATGTGAATGCTCAAGAGGATATTGATCTGACACCCAGCGGCCCGTTGGTTGATTACCGCGAGGAAATGAGACGTTTTATTCAGAACATCGCTCGGTTTGCGCGCGGCTATAAACGTGAATTCAATGTGATAATCGAAGACGCGCTTGAGCTGATTGTCAAAAGAAACGTGACGGATGAAACGTTGGCCATGCCTGCACGCACATTCACGCGCTCGATTCAGGGCGTCATGGCTACCGGTTTGTATCACGGCACCCCGCAATTTGGCGAGCCAGCCGGTGACGATAAAATTCTGACGGCAAATCTGGATCTGCTGCTGAAGGCTGATCAAGCTGGATTGGCCGTTTTCGTTCTGGATGAAACCAGCGATCGGGCCCAGATTGATGCTGGCCGTTCTCAGACCAAGGGTTTGGGGTATGTGTATGGGGCCACGGATCATGCTGAGTTTGATTTGAGCATGCTGCCAAGTTATCCGAGGCGCCCGTTCGACGAGAATCCGGTTAGTATTTTGTCACTGGGGGCCATCAAGAATTTCGCTGTGATCGGTAACGCCAATGCCTATGGTCGCGAAGATGAATTCGCCTTGCAAATGCATGAAACTAATCACGATTTGATGATTGTTGATGTGTTTCTGGGGCAAAAGCCTTTAAGCAAGCGCGCGGTCGAAACATTGAAATACAAGAAAAACGGGGCGCGGCGGCAGGTCTTTGCGCGCGTTGATATCGGCACCGCCGCCAGTTACCGGTATTACTGGAAAGCCAACTGGCGTGAAGGCTTCCCACCATGGCTGGGACGCACGCTACCAGACAATCCAGATGCTCACTATGTGGAGTACTGGCGACCGGAATGGCAGCGTATTATCACAGGCGATACGCAGTCCTACATTTATGGTGTCATTGATCAGGGGTATGATGGCGTGATTCTCGCTGGCGCAGACATCTACCAGGCATTCGACGGCAGCACCGAAGAGCAGTAACAGAAATCAGAAGTGGGCAGGTTCGCGAGAGGCTTACAGCGTTGCAGATGTCTGGTGAACATCCTCTACAACAAAACCATCATCCGGGGGAAATCGCTGAGCGATGAGTTCCCGCGCTTCAGTTTCGTCTTTGGCTATAATGTCTCTTAGTTGTGTGTCTGCCCATTGATCGTCGAAGTAACGATGGCTCTGATTTTCTTTGACCAGGCTTCTTACTTCTCGATTGTAGATGGCCACTTCGTAAATATTGTGACCGTTCTTTGGCTGCTGTAGCATTACTGTAACCTTCCGGTTATCGTTGATTGCGTTCCCAAACACTCAGCGGCAATCTTGAAACGTTCAGGGTTGCCCGCCTGATTCTTATTTTACAATAGAATTGTTAACACGGTGTTTCGTGCTGTCAACGAGTGCTGTGATAACAATCGCAATTTCTTACTTTATTTGTGGATTTTAATGAAAAATGGCAGAAATCACACGTATTGTGGCGTGTTTGAGCACCAATTCGACTTGAAGGCCCGATTTAAATTTCAATCGTCGCGAATCGGGTAAAGCGAGCAATGCTTGGCTTACGACAAATCAGTTTCCCGGTTTGCCAGCGAAACCAGCGTATGCAAAAGCACGTTTGTGCCAGCTTCAAGATCGTCGGCTTCTGTGTATTCGGCCACATTGTGACTTATACCACCAACACTTGGCACAAAGATCATGGCGGTGGGGCAATTGGGTGCGAATGCCTGGGCATCATGCCCGGCCCCGCTGGGCATTTGGCGAACAGAACACCCCAATGTCATGGCATTGTCAGTGATCAAGTCCACGACGCGTTGATCAAACGGGGTGGGATCGTACCGGGCCAGTGTCTCGATTTCCACATCCAGCCCTTCAGAAGCCGCGATATTGTTCGCATGGGCATCAAGCCGTGCCTCGGCCTCGCGTAATAATGTCAAATCCGTATTTCTGAGATCCACCGTGATGATGGATTGCTTGGCGATAACGTTGATCAGATTGGGCTCCATCAGGATAGTGCCCACTGTGACAACCTGTGGCTCACCCATATCTATCGCTAAATGGCGACCAAAGGTGGCGATTTCACCAGCCGCGTAACCACAATCATGGCGTAAAGACATGGGCGTGGTGCCCGCGTGATTGGACGTGCCGGAAAACGTGATCTGCTTCCACAGCAAGCCCTGCACGCTATCGACCGCACCAATGGTGATACCCCGCTGCTCAAGGACCGGCCCCTGCTCCACATGCAGCTCGACAAATGCCGCCGCGCGCATGGTGTCCACATCCACGTCACCGGCGTAACCAATGCGGTTCAGTTCGCCATCCAGCGTCGCACCATCTCGGTCTTTTGAGCGCAACATACCGTCCAGCGGAAGGTGCCCCTGATGCACCATGCTGCCCATCATGTCGGGTTGAAACCGCACGCCTTCCTCGTTGGTGAAAAAGCCCACGCCAAGGGGCAGCGTTGTCTGCATGTCCATATCGTTCATACTGGCAATGACCTCGAGACCTGCCAGCACACCGAGCGTCCCATCATACCGCCCGCCAGTGCCCACAGTATCAATATGAGATCCGGTCAGAACCACCGGTCCATCCTCGGTTCCCGCACGGGTGCCGATAACATTGCCAACCCGGTCAACGCTCACATCAAGCCCCAGATCGTGCATCCACCGACACACCAGATCACGCCCGGCCTTGTCCTCATCTGTGAGGGCAAGGCGGCAGACTCCGTCGCCATCAATTTTTCCGATTTGAGCCAACTGGTCGAGGCGATCCAGCAAGCGGGCGATGTTGATGCGTAAGTTGTTTGTATCCATGGACATCACACTAACCAGCCACCTGCTACAGGCAACAAGAAATTGCCCTTGCCGGAGGCAACAAGAAATTGATTGGCTGTTACCACGCGCTGGTTCATATACTTAAGTTATGAGCACAATCTTTCACCTCACTCGCGTTGCTTGTTGCATGGCCGCAATCGTTCTGATTGTTGGTAGTGTATTCGGCGCCCCGTCACTGGCTGGCAGCTTACAGGTTTCAGGCCCGGCGACCGTTATCACGGGCGATACGCTGGATGTGGCTGGGCATCGGTTCCGGCTGTTTGGCATTGCCGCCCCTGATTTGGGCCAGTCATGTCAATGGCCGGACAAGGTCATACCCTGTGGTGATGTGTCACGCACGGCGTTGATGGACCTGGTTATTGCCGCCGACGTAAACTGTGAAGCTGTTGGCAATATGGATCCCATGTCTGATGGCACCACCCTGGCTCGATGTGACGTGGACGGCTTTGATGTAGGAAAGAACATGGTCCACACAGGGTGGGCCGTTGTGTTTGCCCAACAATCCATTGAATCCCAGGGCGAATACCAGGATACTGAGGACAAGGCGAACGAAGCTGGGCGTGGATTGTGGAAAGGCACTTTCCAGTTGCCATGGGAATGGCATGCCGATAACGGAACCGTCAATGACTGACCCCTCTGTTTTGGCATCTTTGAAACCGGGTGAAGATCTGTGGGTCTTTGGCTACGGTTCGCTCATGTGGAATCCGGGCTTTGAATTTGAAGAGCAATGTGACGCCGTTCTGAACGGGTTTCATCGTTCATTTTGTCTTTATTCCCACCACTACCGGGGTACGTTTGATAACCCGGGACTGGTGCTAGGTCTTGATCAGGGGGGCGATTGCCGGGGGTCGGCCTTTCGAATTGCGGCCCATATGGTACGGGACGTGGTTGCCTATTTGAATGAACGTGAATTGGTCAGTTATGACTACCTGCCGCGTTATCTTGATATCACGATTACCCAAGGTGGCACCGAAGCACAGGTCAGGTCCTATACCTTCATTGCGGACACCGTCAGTGAGCAGTACGCCGGGGGGCTGAACGTGGACCAGAAAGCCTCGCTCATCATGAATGCACAAGGTATCGCCGGGCTAAATCGTGACTATCTTATCAATACGGTTCGCCATATGGACGATACCGGTTTTGGTGATCCGGATTTGCTGGCACTGCTTGATCAGGTCGAGCGTCTAACCGGTATGATCGACATGGGCGGCGGCATCTAAATGGCGCCTTCATCGAAAGCTGTCAGGTTGTCAGGCTGAATATAGGGAGAAATCAGCGCGCGATATTGCATCCCTGCCTTGTTGTTCGGATTGGCGGTTTTTTCCCTGCGTGACATCAACCATGACGGATACGAAAACCCTTAAATCATCACCAAGTGCCGGGGTGCTTAATGTGATGGCCGTGCCGTCATTATTCTTGATCTCGAACATCCAGTCGTTCATGGCATGGGCCACGTGGGACAATGCGCCGAACCCAAAGGTTTTTGCGGTTCCCTTGATGCTGTGAACCTCTTCCAGGATGAGTTCGAAATCGTCGGACAATCTTTCTTCGTTGGCTTGAAACTCACCAAGCAAATGAACAATCGTTTCAAGGCGAGCCAGTGCATCAGCACGAAACTCTTCCGCCATATTGTCGATCGTGGTTTTGTAGTCTGGGGTATTCATATCTTAATGGTTATAATTTCAGACCTTGGGGGCAAACGTATTGTCGCTTATTTACGCGCCATCGTCACAAATTTGACGAATTGTGGCGCTTTGCAGGCTGTACGGTCACGCACATGAGCCTTAGACTAGGTTATATGGGGATGAAGGTCGGGATTGACCAGTTATGAGTGAAAAAATAGAATTATTGGCCTGGAATCAATGCATTGGCCGGGTTATATCGAATATTGATCGGGCAACTGTATTGGATGAGTTGCTTGGCGGCATTAGTGACAATGTGCCTTTCGATCTTTGGTATGTGGCGTTTTTCCGTACCGACGGCCCTCCGTTGGAAGTCGGTTATAGCTACGCCGCCAACACACGTGAAGAATATGCCGAAGGCCCCTATTTGCTGTGCCCGTTTTACAATGCGTTTCTGGATGGCCTCGCCAGTGGCTGCTACTCTATGAAGCAGTTCGCCCCGCCGGATTTTAAGAACAGCGAATATTATCTCACCTATTATGCCCCGTGGGGTGACTCCAGTGAGGTCGCTTACAATCTCGTTATGGACGAAAACACAGCGGCCCATGTGTCACTATCGCGCCGGGGCAAACACGCCCGCTTCAGCGCTGCCGAAATGCGGTTTCTTGAGCAGGCCTTGCCCGTTGTCAACGCCGTCATGGACCGTATCTGGCAACGCACTCGGCTGGAAAATCAGGATGGTCAACAGTTTGGCATGGATTTCCATGTGCGTATGACACAGGCGTTTCGAAAGTTTGGCACTGCGTATCTTACAGATCGTGAAAGCGAGATTACACATCTGCTTTTACGGGGGCATTCCGCCAAATCTATTGCACGCCTTTTGGATATTTCGCCAGGAACCGTGCGAAATCATATGAAAAGCATCTATATCAAACTGGAGATATCATCACAGGCAGAGCTGTTTGGCCTGTTTTTCGAATCCCTCTCCCATGTGGGAAACGATATGGCAGAAGACCCCCTAACGACGTTACGCAAGACGGGATAGCCACAGGATATTTAGAGGGAGAAGTGGTAGACGAGGCGGGACTCGAACCCGCGACATTCCGATTAAAAGTCGGATGCTCTAGCCAGCTGAGCTACTCGTCCTTATCACTTGTCAATGCGCTGTCTTGATAATCACCAAGCTTGCGCAGGTTATGTTCGAAGCGATGACCAAGCTTGCGCAGGTCATGTTCGAAGCAGAGGTTTTATATGATTTGGGGGCGAAGTCAAACCCGACTGAACAAAGATTGTATGATTTTTTATGTGCCGAAATGTTGCTTTAGATGAGCAGCCACAGCGGGTGACACAAAATGCGAAATATCGCCGTCTAAACGGGCAATTTCCTTCACAAAACGCGATGAAATGAACTGATAACGGTCTGATGCCATCAGAAAGATCGTTTCCACATCAGGCTGCATACGGGCATTCATGGCGGCCATCTGGAACTCGTATTCAAAATCAGATACAGCGCGAAGCCCGCGAACAATAACCGAGGCCCCCACGTCGGTGACAAAATTCACCAGTAGTTTGTCAAAACTGACGATTTCAATGGTCGCATGACCGTTGGTTCGTAAAGGAGCGATATCCTCTTCCAGCAACGCAACACGTTCTGTCATCGGGAACAGCGGGCCTTTGCCGTCGTTGCCAGCCACGGCAATAACCAGCTTGTCCACGACCTTCTGGGCGCGTGAAATGATATCCGTATGGCCCAGAGTGACCGGGTCGAACGTGCCGGGATAAATACCAATGCGTTCGCCCATGATCTATCCCCTATTCACTTTCCGCCGGTGTGTCATCATCATCAGCAGCATCTTCGTTCACGTCTGTCGGACCTTCTGGAGCGGCTTCGCCTTCGTTGATTACGGCTTCGATCTCGCCGTCTTCCTCATCACCTTCATCGCCATCCACATCTTCACGCAACCGGGACACCGATACTACGGATTCGTCCTCGGCGGTCTTGAAGATGGTCACGCCACGGGTGCTACGACCGACGATGCTGATGGAATCGATGCCGCAGCGGATAAGTTGACCACCGTCGGAGACCATAACCAGCTGGTCACCCTCGATCACAGCAAATGATGCCACCACGCTGGTTTGTTTTTTACCGCGCGCCGTGTCGATAGCGGTAATACCCTTCCCGCCTCGCCCGGCGATGCGGTATTCGTAGGCGGATGTGCGCTTGCCAAAACCGTCCTTGGTGATGGTGAGCACGAATTCTTCATTTCCAGCCATGTCCTGGAACATGGGTTCAGCCAGGCGTGAGGCCAATTCTTCATCCCGTGCCTTGTCATCGGCACGGTCTGTATACTCGCTGCTTTGCAGGCGGCGGTTGGCGCCAACTGATTGCAGATACGTATCCCGGTCCGCCACTTCGGCCTTCACATGGTGAAGCACAGACATGGACATGACTTCGTCGTCTTTGGCCAGACGCATGCCCCGCACACCGACTGAGGTGCGGCCTGAGAACACGCGCACGCCTTCTACAGGGAAACGGATACATTTACCGGAATAGGTATTCAACAGCACGTCTTCGTCTTCTGTGCAGGTGCGAACCCGGACCAGTTGATCACCCTCATTCAGCTTCATGGCGATTTTGCCATTGGCCATTACATTGGTGAAATCGCTCAATCTGTTTCGCCGCACATTACCGGCGCTGGTGGCAAACATGACGAACAGATCGCTCCACGTGGCCTCGTCTTCCGGCAATGGCATGAGGGTCGAGATCGTTTCATTCTCATCCAGCGGCAGCAAATTGATCAAAGCCTTACCGCGTGCCGTCGGGGTTCCCAGTGGCAGCTTATAAACCTTCGTCTTGTAGACCATGCCGGTGGACGAGAAGAACAGCACCGGCGTATGCGTATTCACCACGAACACCTGGGTCACGAAATCCTCGTCCCGGGTGCTCATGCCGCTGCGGCCCTTGCCGCCGCGGCGTTGGGCGCGGTAGGTGGAAAGCGGCACGCGTTTCACGTATCCGGCATCGGTCACGGTGACAACCATGTCTTCGCGCTGGATCAGGTCTTCTATGTCGGACTCGAATTCCTGTTCAATAATCGTGGTGCGCCGTTCATTGGCAAAATCCGTACTGATTTGCACCAGTTCCTCACGCAAAATACCGTAAAGCTTTTCGCGGGACCGAAGGATTTCAAGGTATTCCAGAATCTGTTCGCTCAATTCACGAAGGTCGCCGCCAATCTTGTCCCGCTCCAGTCCGGTCAGCCGGTGCAGGCGCAGTTCCAGGATGGCTTTGGCCTGGGTTTCGGACAGATGATATTTGCCGTCCACCACCTGCTGACCGGGTTCGTCCAGCAGGGCGATCATAGGCTCCACGTCTTGTGCGGGCCAGGCGGTGGCTTGTAACTGCTCGCGCGCGGTTTGTGGGTCTTTTGCGGCCCGAATGAGTTTGATGATCGCATCAATATTGGCCACAGCCACGGCCAGACCAGCCAATACGTGGGCCTTGTCGCGAGCCTTGCCCAGCTCAAAGATAGTGCGACGTCTGATCACCTCTTCGCGGAAGGCCACGAAGGCGACGATGATCTGTTTGATGTTCATCTGTTGCGGCTGGCCGTTGTGCAGGGCCAGCATGTTGACGCCGAAACTGGTTTGCAGCGGGGTGAAACGGAACAATTGGGCCAGAACCACCTCCTGTTCAGCGTCGCGCTTCAACTCAATGACGACCCGTACGCCGTCACGATCAGACTCGTCACGCAGATCGGATATGCCTTCGATTTTCTTGTCGCGAACGGCTTCGGCCATGATTTCAATCATGCGCGACTTGTTCACCTGATAGGGAATCTCGTGCACGATGATGGCGATTCGATCCTTGCGAATCTCCTCAAACGATGTACGTCCCCGCATAACCACAGAGCCGCGGCCTGTGTGAAAGGCCGAGCGAATGCCGGACTGACCCAGAATGAGCCCACCGGTGGGAAAATCCGGGCCACTCACGTACTGGTCGATGATTTCGTCGATGGTGATATCCGGGTTCTCAATATAGGCACAGCACGCGGCCACAACCTCGCCCAGATTATGGGGCGGGATGTTCGTGGCCATACCAACAGCGATACCGCCGGCGCCGTTTACCAGCAGGTTGGGATAACCGGCAGGCAGAACACTGGGTTCCTTTGTTGATTCGTCATAGTTTGCCTGGAAATCAACCGTATCGCGGTCGATATCTTCCAACAGCGTATGCGCAGCTCGATCAAGGCGGGCTTCGGTATACCGCATGGCAGCCGCCCGATCGCCATCCATGGAGCCGAAGTTACCCTGCCCGTCAATCAAGGGCAGGCGCAGCGAAAACGTCTGTGCCATACGCACCATGGAATCATAAATGGCCTGATCACCATGGGGGTGATACTTACCCATGACATCACCGACGATACGCGCCGATTTACGATATGGCTTGCCCGCTTCATAGCCACTTTCTTTCATGGCATAGAGGATGCGCCGGTGTACCGGTTTCAGCCCGTCCCGCACATCGGGCAGCGCCCGGCTGACGATCACGCTCATGGCATAATCAAGATATGACGAGCGCATTTCCTCTTCGATGGTAATGGGCGAAACGTCGAATCCTGATGGCGGTGTCGGGGTAGCGTTTTCGGGCGAATCTGGCGGTGTGGACAACTTGGAAAAATCCAGTCTTTTCAGTTACTTAAATGCGCAGGTAAGACGCACGAATCGGTCCCCTATTTTTACCATTTTTCGCACCCGCACACAACCGCAACAACGGCTTAAATTGGTACTGGGTTTAATGGTGAGAAACCGCGATCAGGAACGTGATAAGGGCGCTGGATTAGGGGGTGCTGCGCTCGGCAATAACGGTGGTATGGCGCCGGGTTCGGAGCCAGAAAGCAACGCAGAAAACGATCAGTGCCGGTGCGATAACGGCCAGATTGACGGCGTTCCATCCCAACAGGCTTTGCAATGCGCCGGATGAAAAACTGGCGATAGCCGCTGTTGAGAATACCAGAAAATCGTTGGCGGCCTGGACCTTGGCCTTTTCTTCCGGCTGGTAGGTTTCGGTGAGCAGTGTGGTGCCACCGATAAACATGAAATTCCAGCCAATACCCAGGGTTACCAGGCCAAACCAGAAATTATAGATGGTGATGCCGCTGGTGTTTGCGATCATGGCCATGAGCATGAACAGGGTGCCGGTCATAATGACCACCGTCACGCCGAACCATCGCACCAGATGACCAGTCAGGAACCCGGGCGCGAACATAAAGAACGCATGCCATTGAATAATGAATGCCGCGTCATCAAAGACAAACCCGCATGCCATCATGGATAACGGCGTTGCCGTCATTACCAATACCATCAGGCCATAACCCACCATGCCGGACATGACCGCCACAATGAACGTTGGTTGTCGCATGATTTCCTGCAACGGTCGCCCGCCACTGATGTTCCAGCCCTCTGCCGGTTTTGGGATATTGAGGGACGTCAGCACCAGTATACCGGCCACACAGAACCCTACATAGGCCAGATATGATCCGGCAAAGGCAACGGGGGCAAACAGGTCCTCAGCGATCTTGGCCACTTCAGGGCCGACCAGAGCCGCGATGAGCCCACCTGCCAAAACATAGCTGATGGCGCGGGCTTTATAGTCCTCACCCGCCGTATCCACCGCAGCAAAGCGGTAGTACTGCCAAAAGGCGTTTGATACGCCAACAAGCAATCCCGCCACGCATAGAAGCTCAAATGATTTTACATACATCAGGGCATAGGCACCCAGACAGCCGCCAGCTATACCGATGATTTGACCAAAAATGAACCCTGCGCGACGGCCGACTTTGGCCATCAGCAGCGATGCCGGGATGGTCATCAGCATGGTGCCCGTCAACTGCATGGCCAGCGGCAGACTGGCGAATGCCGGGTCATCGGACAGAAGCTGGCCTGCCAGAACCGCCACGATGCCCAGAATGACCAGTCCGGACACAGACATGCCCTGACAGATTGCCAGAATAATCACGTTTCTTTGTGCTGGCGCCATAAGGACCACCAAGGTCAGCACCGGAACCGGCTTGCGGATACCGGGCTATAAGGGAAAGAGTTTTAAGAGACTGTGATGTGACCTAGAACGGGATTTCATCGTCCAGATCGCCACCGCCGCCGCCCACACCGCCAGAATCGGCGCCGGAATCGGGGCTATCCCAATCAGGGGGCGAGGAATCGCCGCCACCACCGCCACCACTGTACCCACCGCCTTCACCGCCACCGCGGGTGTCGAGCATGGTCAGTACACCGTTAAAGCGCGGCAGGACAATTTCTGTGGTGTATTTCTCAACACCGTCATTGCCCGTCCATTTGCGGGTCTGAACAGAGCCTTCCAGATAGACTTTGGAGCCTTTGCGCAGGTATTTCTCGGCCACATCACCAATGCGTTCATCAAATATGACCACGCGGTGCCATTCTGTTTTTTCCCGGCGCTCGCCAGAGGACTTGTCTTTCCACGATTCGGACGTGGCCACAGACATGTTGACGATTTTCGAGCCGTTTTGAGCGTGGCGTACTTCCGGGTCACGGCCCAGATTTCCCACGAGAATGACTTTGTTGACGCTACCAGCCATGAGATAAACCTTTTGTTGTATGAAGCGGGAACTCTAAGCCAATCATGGGGCTTGTGCCAACCGTTTTACGTGCCAATCTGTGGATGAAATTGATTACTTTTGTATCGGGAGCGAGCCATGTCCTCATTGACCCTGGAGCAAGCGGTAAGGATCGCGGATGCCACCCTGAAAGCCGGTCGCGAAATGGCGCTGAAGCCGATGTCTGTTACGGTGCTGGATACCGGTGGCCACATGGTCGCCTTCATGCGCGAAGACGGTAGCGGTATCCTACGCCAGGAAATGGCCACCGCCAAAGCCTATGGTTGCCTTGGCCTTGGTAGCGGTAGTCGCGGGTATGTGGACCGGGAACTAGAGTTCCTGGCCCCGATGGCAAACGTGTCTCAGGGTCGCTTTTTCCCCAAGCTGGGCGGTGCGCTGGTTCGTGATTCAGGTGGCGGCGCCATATTGGGCGCTGTGGGTGCCAGCGGTGATACCGCCGACAATGATGAGGCCGCTATTATCGCCGGCATTCAATCCGCTGGATTGTTTGCCGATGTGGGCGACGCGTAAAGACTGATCTCGTAGAAAGCCTGGCCCCCTAAAATGATGACCACAGAACCCACCACTTCATCGCGTGAGTTCCACCGTATTGTGTGGCCCATGGCTATTGGTGAAACCATCGTATGGGCGTCGTTCTACTATCTGTTCCCTGCCCTGTTACCGGAATGGGAACGCAGCATGGGGTGGTCCAAGACAGAGCTTTCCGGGGCCATGACACTGGCGTTGTTGACCTCTGCCCTGTTGGCACCCTTTGCCGGTCGGCTGATTGATCACGGCTACAGCCGGATCACGTTTACCGGCGGCACGGTGTTTGGCGGCTTGATGTTGGTTGCCTTGTCTCAGGTCACCCAGTTGTGGCAATTCTACGTGGTCTGGTTCGGGCTGGGTGTCGCCATGTCGGCAACGCTCTATGTGGCATGTTTTGCTGTGCTTACCCATTACATGGCCGGTCAGGCAAAGCGCGCCATTACCCTGGTCACACTTGTGGCTGGATTGGCGGGCACGATCGCCTTTCCGGGTGTTCACGGCTTGATGAGTTTTCTGGACTGGCGACAGGCCGTGCTGGTGTTTGCGGCCTTCATATTTGCCGTGGCCGTACCAACCATATGGAGCAGTTGTAAGCGGGCAGAAACCGCTGGCGAACAGAACGTGCCCGAGACCAGCGGCAAGTCGAGGGATGTGATGGTGGTAACCAAAACCGCAGCTTTCTGGCTGTTAGGTCTTGTTGTTATGGCTATGTCACTGGGGCATGGCATGATTATCACGCACCTGTTGCCGATTCTGGATGACAGAGGTATTCATCCTGAAACAGCCATATTGGCGGCTGCAATGATCGGCCCCATGCAGGTTTCAGGCCGTCTGGCTATGATGGCGGCCGATCGCCATGCGTCTGTCCTTGCCGTTGCTGTGGGCTCTTTTGTTGCGTTGTTTTTGGGCCCCGCTGCCCTGTTATTTGCGGGCGGATCCCCGGCTCTGGTTGTGGCCTTCGTTATCCTGCAAGGGGCCGGAGCTGGTGTTACCAGTATCGTGCGCCCTGTCTTAACCGCAGAGTTATTGGGGCGCCGGAATTTCGGGATGATTTCAGGCTTGCTCGCTATTCCTTACATGGGGGGATTTGCTCTGGCCCCGTCGGTCGCGGCTGTTTTGTGGACTTGGGGTGGCTACGATCTGGCGTTGATGCTGGCTGGAACTGTCGCTGGCATTGGCATGGTTTCGGTTTTAGCTGCCTGGCACTGGCGGCCAGCCAGGGTGCCCGGTGACGATAATTAAGGAAGCCTAACTCAATATTTTACCGACCGTCGTCGTGATTGTCTTTGCTGAAAGCGGTTTTGCCATAACGGCATCAGCACCGATTTTACGGGCCGCTTTCAGTGCTTCCTCCGCGTTCATCCCCTCGAAACCACCTGACATAGCGATGATCTTTACCTTTGGGTTATGTTCCCTGATTTCTGAAATACCTTTGATTCCGCCCATGCCTTGCATGAAAATATCGGTGATAACCAACGCATAATTCATGGTGCTGAAGCCATCCAGGGCTTTCTCTACCGAGTCCGTAACAATGAGTTGATAACCATCGTTTCTGAGTACGGTAGCAATAAAACTGGTGATAACAGCGTCGTCGTCGATAACGAGAACGCGTTTAGGTCCTTTGAGGGCCAAGGTGTCATTCCTTTTAGGGTTTGTTGCCTGTGCAGGTGTGTCCGAATAAATCACATCTTTGGTGACTACTTTGCAATAGAAAAACTATCCAACGCCTTTACCCAATGCCAAAATATCTGCGATGCACCTCAATCGGGACTCCCATTCTGGCCGCTGGCAATTTATAACAGGCGATTGCGCTGGCTTTCGGGGTCAGCATCTGATGCCAGAATTTAGAGAGTCTCCATGCAAAATATTAACGTGCGCGGCGCGCGCGAACACAATCTGCAAAACGTCGATGTGGAAATTCCGCGCGACAAGCTAACGGTGATCACCGGACTGTCTGGTTCAGGCAAGTCATCGCTTGCCTTCGACACCATATACGCCGAAGGCCAGCGCCGGTACGTGGAAAGCTTGTCGGCTTACGCGCGCCAGTTTTTGGAATTGATGCAGAAGCCCGATGTGGACTCTATTGACGGCCTGTCACCGGCCATCTCCATCGAACAGAAGACCACGTCTCGCAACCCCCGCTCTACCGTGGGTACGGTGACGGAAATTTACGATTACATGCGTCTGATGTTTGCGCGTGTAGGCGTGCCGCATTCACCGGCTACGGGCCTGCCCATTGAAAGCCAGACGGTCACCCAGATGGTGGACCGGATCATGGGTATGGCGGAAGGCACCCGGCTTTACCTGATGGCACCAATGGTGCGTGGCCGAAAAGGTGAATACAAAAAAGAACTGGCTGAACTGGCGCCCCAGGGTTTTCAGCGCGTGCGCGTGGACGGTGAAATTTACAGCATTGATGAAACGCCGACGCTGGACAAGAAATTCAAGCACGATATCGACGTGGTCGTAGACCGGGTGGTGGTCAAGGAAGGCCTTGAAACACGCCTGGCGGATAGCCTGGAGACTGCACTGGCCATGTCTGATGGGCTGGTCTTCGCCGAAGACGGTGACAGTGACGATATGACGGGGGAAGGTCGAACCACATTCTCGGCCAAGTTCGCCTGTCCGGTATCGGGTTTCACCATTGATGAAGTGGAGCCAAGGCTGTTTTCCTTCAACAATCCGTTTGGTGCCTGCCCGGCCTGTGATGGTTTGGGCACCGAGATGTATTTCGATCCTGACTTGGTCGTGCCCAACGATACGCTTTCGCTGAACGAAGGTGCCATTGCACCGTGGGCCAATTCATCGTCCCAGTATTACGGCCAGACGCTGATGAGCCTGTCGGAGCATTACAATTTCAATCTGGCTGCCGCCTTCAAAAAACTGCCGCAAAATGCTCGCCAGATTGTTCTGTATGGTTCCGGTGAAGAGGATGTGATCATCCGTTACAACGATGGCCGAAAGTCCTATGAGGTCACCAAGCCCTATGAAGGCGTCATCCCCAATATGGAACGGCGCTGGCGGGAAACGGATTCGTCGTGGGTACGGGACGAGCTATCACGCTATCAAACGGTAACCACCTGTGAAGCGTGTTCTGGCCACCGCCTGAAACCGGAAGCACTGGCTGTTAAGATCGCCGGGTTGCATATTTCCCAGGTAACCATCATGTCCATTGACGAGGCACAAAACTGGTTTGCCTCTCTGGAAGGAAAACTGAACAAAAAACAGGCAGAAATTGCGCGACGGATTCTGCGTGAGATCAATGAACGTTTAGGGTTCCTCGTTAATGTAGGCCTCGAATACCTGTCCATGTCACGCTCATCGGGCACCCTGTCGGGTGGCGAAAGCCAGCGTATTCGGCTGGCATCGCAAATTGGGTCTGGATTGACGGGGGTTCTGTATGTGCTGGATGAACCTTCAATCGGGCTGCACCAACGCGACAATGCGCGCCTGCTGGAAACACTGAAACGGCTGCGCGATCTCGGTAACACCGTTATTGTAGTTGAACACGACGAAGATGCCATCCGTCAGTCTGATTACCTGATTGATATGGGCCCCGGCGCCGGACGGCACGGCGGCCATATTGTGGCCGAAGGCACACCGGATGTGGTTATGAAGGCCGCCGAAAGCCTGACCGGGCAATACCTGAGCGGTCGGCGGCAGGTTCCCATGCCTTCAAGCCGCCGCAAGCCGCGCAAATCCCATCAACTGGTGGTTAAAGGCGCGCGTGAGAACAATCTGGATAATGTGACCGTGGCCTTTCCGCTTGGCACGTTTACCTGCATCACCGGCGTGTCGGGTGGCGGTAAATCATCGCTGGTTATCGAAACGCTGTACAAGGCCCTGGCCCGTCGTATCCACAACACGCGCGTTCACGCGGGCGAGCATGATGATATCACCGGTATCGAGCATATCGACAAAGTGGTGGATATCGACCAATCCCCCATCGGCCGCACGCCACGATCCAACCCGGCCACTTATACCGGTGCGTTCTCACCGATCCGTGACTGGTTCTCTAACCTGCCTGAGTCCCAAACCCGAGGCTACAAGCCGGGCCGGTTCTCGTTCAATGTAAAGGGCGGCCGGTGTGAGTCCTGTCAGGGTGATGGCGTCATCAAGATCGAGATGCATTTCCTGCCCGATGTGTATGTGCAGTGCGATATCTGCAAGGGCAAACGGTACAACCGTGAAACGCTGGAAATAAAGTTCCGCGGTAAATCCATTGCAGACGTGCTGGATATGACCGTGGAAGAAGCCGCCGATTTCTTCAAAGCCGTGCCCAGTATCCGTGACAAGATGGTTACGCTACAGAAAGTGGGGCTGGATTACATCCATCTGGGCCAACAAGCGACCACGCTATCGGGTGGCGAAGCTCAGCGCGTGAAACTGGCCAAGGAACTGTCACGGCGTGCCACAGGCAAGACCTTTTACATTCTGGACGAACCCACCACGGGCTTGCATTTCGAAGACATTCGAAAGCTGCTGGAAGTGCTGCACACACTGGTGGAAAGCGGCAATACGGTGGTGGTTATCGAGCATAATCTTGAGGTCATAAAGACCGCCGACTGGATTGTGGACATGGGCCCCGAAGGCGGCCACAAAGGCGGTCGCGTGGTGGCCCAAGGCACACCCGAAGACGTGTGCAAAGTTGCTGACAGTCACACGGCGCAGTATCTGGCACCCTACCTGGGCATTTCGCCCCCGGGTGCGGCCAGCAAGCCTAAGAAAGCACGCAAAAAGGCATCCTGATTCATGGCCAAATCCACCGCCCATGCTACCAGTGATCTATGCCGGTCCTGCGGCTTGTGCTGTGCTGGATTGTTGTTTTCTTTTGTGGTGATGTTACCTGAACAACAGGGAGAACTGTCATGTCTGAACAACGTGTAGCGATTATCACCGGTGGTGGCAGCGGCATTGGTGCCGGGGCGGCCCGTAAATTGGCCGCCGAAGATTATGCCGTGGCGATCATGTCTTCATCGGGAAAAGGTGAGGCGCTGGGCGAAGAACTCGGTGGTATTGGCATGACCGGGTCTAACCTTGTGGCAGAAGACCTGCAAAAATTGGTGGATGCCACCATGCAAAAATGGGGTCGCATTGATGTGGTGGTGAACAGCGCCGGCCATGGACCCAAAGGTCCGGTTCTGGAAATTTCAGACGATGACTGGCACCTGGGTATGGATTTCTATCTGATGAACGTGATCCGCATGGCCCGTTTGGTCACGCCCGTCATGCAAAAACAGGGCAGCGGCTCCATCGTCAATGTTTCCACCTATGCCACGTTTGAGCCGGAAGACACCTTCCCCACCTCTGGTGTGTTCAGGGCTGGTTTGGCGGCGTTTACCAAACTGTATACAGATCAATACGCGGTTGATGGTATTCGCATGAATAACATACTGCCCGGCTACATCGATAGTTTGCCCGAAACGGAAGAGCGCCGCTCCCGTATTCCCATGGGGCGTTATGGTCGGGTGGATGAGACGTCCGATGCCATCTACTTTCTGGCATCTGATCAATCCAGCTATATCACCGGACAAAACTTACGGATTGATGGTGGGATCACACGGTCGGTTTAGGGGCTCTTACACAACGTCCTCAAGCCCTATTGAGCCGCGTTTGTCTGTGTTATTCAGGTTGGCCCCACGTAAGTCGGCGTCGGTAAAGTTTGCATCGCGTAACAGAGACCCCGATAGGTTCGCATCACGCAGATCTGCGCCCTCGAAATTCACGCTCGCGTAATCGCCGTTCCGCATATTGGCACCGTTAAACCGGGCGCCGCGGGCGCGGGCGTGATCCAGGCTGGCACGCCATTCACCACCACCCGCCCGGCTAGCCAGCATAACCTCGCTCAGATCAACACCGACCAGTGACGCGCCGTCCAGGGTTGCACGCTGCAACTTGACGCCACGCATAACGGCCTGATCCAACGTGGCGTTTCTGAGATCAACGAAAGACATGTCGGCCATGATCAACTCGGCCCGGTCCAAATTGGCCTCCGACATCACGCTATATGATAAATCAGCGGCGGACAGATTAATTCGCCCGAGATCCTGTCCAGATAGATTGGTGAGGGATAGATTGGCGCGATTGCCCTTTTGGCCATTGCTGTCCACCCATTCATTATGCTCTCGCAAAATGATCTGTAGTGTTTTGTCCAGTTGATCCAGCATCTTGACCATCCTGGCGTCTTTCAGATCAACCTTGGCGAAGTTCATATTATCGAACACGGCACCGACCAGATCGGCCCCGGTTAAATCCGCATGATCCAGAACAGTGCCGGAGAAACTGGCACCGTGGAAAATAGCCCCGCTCAGGTTCGCATTGGAAAGGTCTGCCCCTTCCAAATCGCATCCCGTCAAGTTGGAAAGCGACAGGTTGGCACGAATGAACTTGGCATTCTTCATGATGCAATCGGTCAGGTCTGTCTGAACAATGAACGAATTCGTTACCCGTGCACCGGTCATGTTCGCGCCACGGGCAATAGCCTGCTCGATACCGGGCGATGCAGTAAGTTCAGTCACCGGCTCGATGTCACCACCCACTTTTCGGGCGTGAACCAGCGTACCTTCGCGCATATCAGCTTCGATCAGCTCAGCCCCTGTCATGTTCGCCCCGGACAAGCACGCGGCACGCAAATCAGCCCGGTTCAACTTTGCGCCGATCAAGATAGAATGGCGTAAATCGGCACCAAAGAGGTTGCTGTCGCTTAAATCTGATCCTCGAATTTTGGTGTGACATAGTAGGGCGCCCGTTAGATCAACACCGCGCAAGTCGTGGTTGCTCATATCTTGATAGGAAAGGTCTGTGAATTTCAAATTTGCGCGAATACCACCCATTTGTCCGGTGGCAAACAGCTCGTGGCTATCCATGCGCTCGTCCAGTTCGCGCTGGGTTAGTTTTGTCCACGTATGTTGATCGTCATTAGACACGCTTGGGCGGCTCCCGTAGTTTGACATTCCTATGGTTGAAGTTCCCATACCCGAATTCACACTAGATAACACTGTCATGACGGAAAAGTCGAGGAAACCGGGTTCGTCTGGGTTCCGTTGGGCCTCCCCTTGCACATCGGTCTAAACTGCCCGGCTGTGAGATATGGGTTGAGCCTGCCGGGGTTGGCCTCTATCAAGTGGCCATGAGCACAAAACAGAAAACAGAACAGATGAAAACCGTTCATGTCATTGGCGGCGGATTGGCCGGATCAGAGGCCACATGGCAACTGGCGTCGGCTGGCGTGCCGGTGGTCCTGCATGAAATGCGCCCGGAGCGTGAGACAGATGTCCATTCCACCGATGGTATGGCAGAACTGGTGTGTTCCAACTCATTCCGGTCTGATGATGCAGACTATAACGCGGTTGGTGTGTTGCATGCAGAAATGCGCCGTATGGGGTCGATTATCATGTCGTGCGCTGATGCCCACCGGGTTCCGGCGGGCGGTGCGCTTGCTGTGGATCGTGATGGATTTAGTGAGGCCGTCTCGCAGGCACTGGAACAACATCCTTTGGTCACAATCGAACGGGGCGAGGTCGCCGGCCTGCCGCCGGAAGATTGGGACAGCGTGATTGTGGCCACCGGGCCATTGACATCGCCGTCACTGGCCGAGGGTATTCGGGCGTTAACTGGTGAGGATTCGTTGGCTTTCTTTGATGCTATTGCCCCCATCATCCACCGCGACAGCATTGATATGAGCAAGGCCTGGTTTCAGTCACGCTATGACAAAAGTGCGCCCGTTGAACATGGTGGTGGAGATGGTAAGGATTACATCAACTGTCCCATGAACAAAGAACAGTACGATGCCTTCATCAATGACCTGATTACAGGTGAGAAAATTGTGTTCAAGGAATGGGAATCCAATACCCCCTACTTCGACGGCTGCCTACCCATTGAGGTTATGGCCGAACGCGGCCCTGAAACCCTTCGTCATGGCCCCATGAAACCGGTGGGCCTGACCAATGTACATGATCCAGAGCATAAGCCGCGCGGCATCGTGCAACTGCGCCAGGACAACGCGCTTGGCACGCTGTACAACATGGTAGGCTTTCAGACCAAGTTGACCTATGGCGAACAGCAACGCGTGTTCCGCACGATCCCCGGATTGGAAAACGCTGAATTTGCCCGCCTTGGTGGTTTGCACCGCAACACCTTCCTGAACAGCCCCAGACTGCTGGATGGAACCCTGCGATTGAAAGAACGCCCTGCCCTTCGTTTCGCCGGTCAGATCACCGGGTGTGAAGGCTATGTGGAAAGTGCCTCTATCGGGTTACTCACCGGCCTGTTTGCTGTGGCGGAACGGATGGGAATTGATCCTTTCATCCCGCCCGTTACCACATCTCATGGAGCATTACTTAGCCATATTACGGCCGGTGCCGATGAAAAAACATTCCAGCCCATGAACGTGAACTTTGGCCTGTTCCCACCATTTGAGCAGGAACCCGGCGCCAAACGCGTGAAGGGTCGTGACCGTAAGGCCATGATGGCAAACCGCGCTAAATCAGATTTCGAAGACTGGGCCGTAACCGTCAGGCAGCAGATACCGCAGATTTAGATGTCTCAGCCAGCGACGTAACCGGCCCCATCACGCCTTCCAGCGCGTCGTTGTGCAACTCACGTACCAGCACGCGGTGATCCTGTTCACCTGACATGGTGATGTCGTGAGGGCTGGCCGGGCCAAACCCGAAGCGGCCATAATAATCCAGTTCACCCACCAACAAGACGATGCTGTGCCCCTGATCGCGAGCCATATTCATGCCGTGTGTCATTAAATCCGCCCCGATGCCGATGCTCTGGTGTTCCGGATCTACGCCCAGAGGCCCCAGTAACAAGGCCTTGGTGGAAGCACCAATGTACACTGGCCAGAACCGAATTGTGCCGCACAAATGACCACCCGTAACGGCCACAAATCGAAGGGTCGGAACGTCTTCCACGCCAACGCGGAAATGATAGGAGCGTTTTTCGTGGCGGTTAGGGCCAAACGCCTTGTTTAAAAGCTTTTCAACGGGCTTGGTGTCTTTGGGCCGGGCGACCATTATATCAAACATGGTGGTGTCCTAGAGTATCGAAGAGTGGCAAATCAGGATGAGCAGAAATACTGCGGCCGATTACCGACTTGATACCTCAGAGACCATGGATGATGTAATGGTGGCGGAGAGGTCGTAGCCGTGCGCTAACGGGCCGCAGCGCAAATTCGCTGAACTCGTCGTCGTCGCAAACCGGATACCGGACTGTTGGTCACAAACACTCTCCAAAACAACTGGCGATACGCCAATTAGATTAAGTACGTAGCCTTCATTTCTGATGCTGTCAACGAGACTTTCGATACACACATACCCAGTGACGCAGATCGGCATACTGCTTGGAAAAAGGATAGGTCCGGAAAGGTTCTGTCTTTTCTTCCAGTGTCCACGCACCGGCATTTTCCAGTTCAGTGAACTTGTCGCCAACGTCGTGCATCAACTGGCTCATATTTCCGGTGCCGCACCCGGCATCCAGAATTTTGGCGTTGGTATCGGCTGCATACCGACCGACCAGGCCGTTCATAAGTGCTAAATATGGATTTCCGGATGCCCACAGAGTCTGGTCATAATCGCGCGATCAGTCATCGTAGACCTTAGTCAGATTTGCGCTCACGTCCAATAATGGTGGTTGCGACCACCCCGGCCAGTACCATCACGCCCCCGATAAGCATAGGCGTTGTGAAACGGTCTCCCAGCAGGATTACACCAGCCGCAATGGATGTAACCGGGGTCAACAACAGATATGGTGATAGCTTGCTGACATCACATGTGGCCAGCAGGTGATACCACACGCTGTATCCCAGCGCCGTCATGATCAGGGCCAGATATAATACCACGGACCAGTCTTGAAGGCTGGCATTGGTTACAGCCTGCCATTGCCCTTCTTCAACGAAGAATGATGCAATGGCCATTTGTGGCGTTGCCATGAGCGCGACCCAGGCCAGCACGGTTATGGGCGGAACGGTTTTCAGGCGACTGACCATGACTTGCGCAACGGTCCAAACCGCCGCGCCTGAGGCCACCAGGGCCATACTGCCCAGGTTGTCTTCCAGGCGGGGCTCGCCAGCGATGACGGCAACACCACCAAGGGCTAAAGCCATACCAATGGTGCGGGGCCAGCCAAATTTTTCTTTTAACAAAATGGTGCCGAGCAAGGCCAAAAACGGTGCTTCCAGCTGTATCACGATAACGGCGGTTGAGGCATCAAGGCCTTTCAATCCATTGAACGTAAGGCCGTATTGAAGCGTGGCACCAATCAGGGCGATCATGAATATTTCACGCATATGCCCCCACGGAGGCTTGGTGAACCAGATCAGAACCAGTGCCGCAATGCCAAAGCGCAGAGTCATAATCAGCAGAGGTGAAAATTGATCCATACCGATTTTGGCAAGCGTAAAGCCCAGTCCCCAGGTGCCGGGAACAATCAGGGCAAGCAGCATTTGTGCTGGGGTCATGGGGCTTCCTGATGATGCGAGTGGCGCGCCGAATTGGCACCGCCAGAGTGTCCTTACTAGACCGATTGTACGTTTTTGGATACGGATTTCTTTTCGAGCAATCAAAGCGCAGACTTCTGCGGGTTTCCAGCGTGCCACACGAATCGATTTGCCCGACCGAGGGAAAAATCAGACCTGTGTTTTGTGTCCGGGCATTTTAGCATATGGGAAACGGGAGAAAAACGACCGTTATTTTTGTTTATTAATGTTGTTTTTCAAAATATTAGGACACATATTTAATGAATCAAATTAAATCTATATATAGTATATGGAAACCAAGGTTGGCACTATTTCCTGTAACCGCTATGTCTATGGGGTGAGAGTCCATCATTGTGTCCGCCTATTGGGCGGGATTGCTTTGGTCATCAATTGGGGCGAATGCGAGTGTTGAAGCGGCTACAAATTGGTCGGAGGTTCCGGCAACTGGTGGTAATTGGCGCGTTGGCGACGGGGCTCTCGCTCCCTGTGGCGGCGATCAGTGCGACGCCTGAGCAGGGTGCCGAAGTCGGTCCCAGTGAGTTGGGCCCGCAAACCATCACGTTGTTTGAAGCTATTCGAACAGGTAGCCTGTCAGCGGTTCAACAGGCCGTTTTGAACGGTGCCAGCCTGAAGGCGCGCGGCCCGGAAGGGAAAACCCCGGCGGAATTGGCTGAGTTTCTGGAAAAGTACACGATAACCCATTTTCTTCGGGCCTATGCGACAATTGAGCAGATAGACGACAGCAGCCGAGCCACGGAGCCGGCACCTGAGCCCGTACTCGCCCCTGTGCCTGCCCCCGTACCATCCTCTGTGCCGGAACCGGGGCAATCTTTGCCAACGGTAAGCCTGCCGGTGAACGACACGCCGTCTCAGCCCCAACAGCTGACTCCACCACCTCTGAAATTATGGCCCCTGAAATCATGCTGGCGCCCGTGGACGAGCAGGTGGTCATGGATGCACCTGTTGCTGAACCGATAACGAAACCTGAATTGGCAGAAGACCCGGTTGAGATGGCTGTCCTTGCTGAGCCGTTTGATCCAGTCCCGGCGCCTCGCAAACCGGACAGCGCCAACAGCATGGGTGAGCCGGATATTTTTGCGGTTATTGGATCAGCGCCTGAATTCGAACTGAAGCAGGCAGAAACTGATGATATGGAATTGGCCCAGATTGAGCCTGCTGATCAGACTGCCCCTCTTGAAATGCCTGAAGGCACAATGGAAAGCGGTGACGAGGAGAGTTTCTTTTCATCAATGAAGTCGTTTTCTGAAACCGGGGACGGGCTGGAAAGCGGCGATCTGACGGCAGCGCCGGAAAGTAAAGCCAGCACAGCCATGAAGCAGGCGTTAGAGGGGTTGCCAGAAATACCGGCGCTGGATTTACCTGACCACGAGTTGATCCGCGCTGCTGTATTGAAGAAATTACAAAACGAATCCCGTGACCGAATGAGCATTTTGTCCGATGCTCGCGATCAGGCGGGCGATGAAGTGGAGACGGTGCAGCAGATGGAGGCCCATGCCACAGGCGTGGAAAACGTTCAGAAGGACCTGCGGATTAAAGAATACCTGGCTGCCGCAGGCACCAACCTGTCGCCAGGGTATGTGCCACCACCGGATGGTGGCAGTTCGGCCGTTCGATTCTTGCAACGCATCGGTATGCTATCGTCGCCATCTGATCCAGAAGCAACATCTGCCCCGCAGGAAACGAAAACCTCTATCATGACGGCGCTCGAATCCGTTGACCCGGTTGCCGCGATGGCAATGGATGCAAAAGTCTCACCTTTCGTTGTGGGTGGTTATAGTGCCCCGCCTGCCGGTCGCGCTGTGGACACCAATGATGATCGCTCGGTCGCTGTCCTGGGCCAGATGGCCCGGTTGTTTGCCTCTCCCGGAATCAGCGCCCCCGGCCTGCTGGGGAACATGCCGGCTTCTAATGCCGCGTCTCAGATGTCATCACAGGGGTTGATCCAACCGTCAGGTACAGTGCTACCCGCACCGGCGCCCGTGTTTGGGGTCACGCCTGCTCCTGCCCCGTTGGTTCTGCCGCAAAACCCGCCACCGCCTCCCGCCGCCGGGGTGACTCCGATGCCGGGATCTATTGCTGAGCTCAATCAGCTTGCAGGCACGTTGCCTGCCGATCCTGATTTGCAAGATGGTTGGGAAGCCGTTGCCAGCACGGAGCAAGCCCCCCGCACAAATACAGGCACAGATACGGGAGCCGAGAGCGGCATCGTTGAACGCTTGGCGCATATCTTTGATCCGGAGAACCCCGATGGGGTTGGATCAGGTGGTGCCGTCCGCGACTCCTCAGGAAACCCACCGCCAATTACAGAAAGCACGGGAAGTTGGGATGTAGTGTCGGTACAGGCGGCACCGTCAGCGGCCCGAGTCATGCTGACACCGCCAGCCGCCACCGGACAACCTGTGGCATCCAATGCCATGTTGACCGCAGGTGTATTGGTTCTGGGCCAGAATGCTATATTGGGCAAAGGGCTGCCCATGGGAAGTGATCTGCTGGCGCAAAACAAATCCTGTATCCAAAAGCGTAACGGTGCGACCACATTTTGCATTGAGGGCCTGAACTGGTCTGAAGACATTCAGGATCAGCTGCGTGTCAACACGGTGATGTATCAGGGCCTGAACGCTATCGTGCGTTATGACAACGGGGTTGCTACCCGCTATCACAGCCTGTTCCCGAGCGATACATTCCCCGCCATTGTAGAGCATTACGTGGCTCGCATGGGGCAGCCGTCAAATGTATGGAACCGCACTATCACCCCACTGGCGGCACCGGCGCAAGCCAACCCCACCGTTTCATGGCAAGCGTACAATCCGGCCACACAGATGCATCTGGTTCTGGAGATTCGCCAGTACGATGATACCCGTGGTGGCTTCCCCGATGAGCAACGCGGCGCGATCATGCTCTATAATGTGCAGGCAGGCACCATCTTCCCACAAGTCTCAGCGTTTGAGTTGATGCGCTTGAGGCCCGGGCCTGGCTGAGGCCCCGATAAGAGCACGGCTAAACCCGTTTCCACATCGTTGCCCACATAAGGCGTAGGGTCTTGGAGATGCTGTGCGTTTGTTGCACGCGGGCGTCATAGGGATTGAAACCGGCTTTTCGCAGCACCGATAAATAATGACTGGCCAAGGGGATCACGAGAATGGAGGCAACGGCACTGGTTGGCAGGTCACGGGCCAACTGTCGTGCTGATGCCAAATGTTGCTCGGCGGTTGTGGCCAGGGTTTCCATCAACGGTATAACCGCATCTGTGTCGTGGTGTAAATATTCCCACCCTACACCGGCGTCGGCCAGCATCTGCGCCGGAATGTAACACCGGCCGTGGGCCGTATGATGGGGCATGGCACGGATTAAGCCGCAAAGAGCCCAGGCGATACCCGTATGGTGGGCCAGCTCTGACACCCCCTCACCCGCCGATTGGCTCATTGAATATTTCGGGTCCAAAAGTTCCATGGATAACTGAACCAGTGTGGACGAGGTGCCTTCACAATAGGTGATCAGTTCTTCCCGTGTTTGTGGCGGTGATTTGTCAAGGTCACGTTGTCGGCTGTCCAATAATCGCTCGAACAAACTCTGGCGAATGTTGCTGGTCTGGATAGTGTCATACAGGGCACCAGCAATTCCGGATGAGCGGGGCCCCTGGGCGTATGCGCTGGCGATCTGATCGCGCCACCATTGGAACCGGATATCACCCAGGATTGATTCGCTAACGTTGTCACATATCTGGGCCACTTCCACATTAAAAGCATACAGCGTCATTAACTTGTGTCGTGCCACCGAAGGCGCCGCCATGGTGACCAGATAGCGATCCTTGTCGAAGCTGTAAACGTGCTCCGCGCATAAGGTCATAAGACCTTCATCCGATTCGCTCTGCTCAACATTCACAGTGGAATATATCCTGTTTCTGTCATTTTCCCTGATCCGTCTTAGGCATTTTATTATGTTTTATCAATACGTTGCGAAATAATTATGGTCTGTGAGCTGTAATGGATTGATGAAAAATTACAGACCACGTATATAGCATATCAGAATTAGATCGCCTCTAAACTCTAACACCGGAAAGGGTATTTATCATGGCTGGCATTCTAACCAACCTGAAATCAACCGTCATCGCAGGTTTCGTTCTGACCATACTCATGGTTCTGGCCGTATCTGGCATGACTGACTACAGCGTCACTGTAGATCATGCTTACATGGCATTTGTCATGCGTTGGCTCCACGTTATTTGTGGTGTCATGTGGATCGGCCTGTTGTGGTACTTCAACTTTGTACAAATCCCCAACATGCCGAACATCCCCGATGAGCAGAAACCGGCCATTGGCAAGGTTATCGCACCAGCTGCCCTATGGTGGTTCCGCTGGGGTGCTATGGGCACCATCATCACTGGCCTGATCCTGGCTTCCATGAACGGCTATATTGTCGAGGCCCTGACACTGGGCGCTTCAGAAGGCTTTGCTGTTGCCAAGCACACCGCTATCGGCATTGGCATGTGGATGGGTATCATCATGTGGTTCAACGTGTGGTTCGTTATCTGGCCAAACCAGAAACGTGCGCTTGGTATGGTCGAAGTTGATGCTGACACTAAAGCAGCTTCAGCCCGTACCGCTATGCTGTTCTCACGGACGAACACACTGCTTTCGATCCCCATGCTCTATGCCATGATATCGGCACAAAACATATTCTGATCTGAATAGAAGCCAAAATAGAAAACTGAGGAAGCCCGGCATTGCCGGGCTTCTTTTGTTTGTGGGGCGTTTGTGAGCGTAATCCGCCATCCTACCCCATTGGGTGGCGGGTGGCCCATCAGGGTAGTTGCCGCACCAGGGTACAGGCTGTATCAAGTGTCGAATATTTAAGGATACCGCCATGGCAAACTCGACCTCATCCGGCGTTTCATTCAGTGATACCGAATCCAGCCTTGAGGGCTACGTGGATGATCTGCGCGCCTTTCGAACCGCCGTAGAGAACGATCCCGATCTTAACCCGACGGCCCACCTCGGTTTTCTCATGTCCCGTGATCTGGAAGCGGGCAACACATCAATTGAGAAACTCGCAGCCATAGCCAAGCAGTTGAGCGACCGCGCCTTTGTTGAGCGGGCGAAACATCTGGGGCGTTATGTGGGGGCAGATCAAGGGATGTCATCCGTTGAATCGCGCCTGGATAGCCTGATTGATTCCACGGCCACACAAGATGATCAGCCTGTGGCTTTTGAAGAGTATGCAGCTTTCTGGACGCATCCTCGGGTTGGTGCCGTGTTTACGGCCCACCCGACCTTTGGCATGTCACAGGACTTGCGTACCATCATGGCGGATTTGGCTATTACGCCTGATGCTCAGGATGCCGTTGATATGAACAAACGACTGTCGGCTCTGCCTCATGTGCCGGACGCACGAATTGAGCTAAACGACGAACATGCCCAGGCCCAGGCCGCCATTGAGCGCATGCAGGCTGCCTTGCAATGGGTTGGGCAAAAGGTTCTTGAGCGGGCTCGTATTCTTTGGCCCACACGCTGGACGACCCTTGATCTGAATCCTCTGAGTATCGCCTGTTGGGTAGGATACGATCTGGACGGCAGAACAGATATTGGCTGGCCCGAAATGGTGCGGTTGAAGCTGGAAGAAAAAGCAACGCAGTTGGAGCGCTACCTGTCCCAGGCGCAAGTTGTGTCGGTCAGCACCCCGGCCCCGGAAGTCACCACGGTGGTCCAGGCCATTCAGGACAATCAGGATGACACCCACCAGCACATAACCGGATTTGGCGGCGCGGTTGATGACCCTGAATACCTGTCGGGGGTTGCCAATGCGCTCACAGCCGCCGCGCTGGCGGGTAAGGCTGTATCTGTTGATCATTTCGTTGATCTGATCGATGAGGCAATTGCCGTGGTCGGATCACCAGAAGACCAAATCCGATTGGTTCTGTTGCGATCTGAGATGAAAAACCTGGGATTGGGTACGGCACATGTCCATTTCCGCATCAACGGCACTCAATTGCACAACGGCTTTGTGCGCATGCTGGAACTGGCTGATGAAGACGGTATTTCCGGCCGTATGGGGCAGACCCGGCTGAATGACCTGATCCGCGATGTGGAACCGCACAACGTTAACTTCAGTGCGTTGATGCATGAGCCATCCACGGCCGTGCGGCAATTCATTCTTATTGCCCAGATCATCAAGCATATCGATACGCGCACACCCGTGCGCTTTTTGATTGCCGAATGCGAAGACTCGGCAACTGTATTGGTCGCCTTGTATTTTGCGCGGTTGTTTGGCGTTGACCATCTTGTGGATATTTCGCCATTGTTCGAGACGCCATCGGCGTTGGAACGTGGCGTTCGTATTCTTGATCAGTTGCTGGATAACGAGCACTACCTGCGGTATGTGCGATTGCGCGGTCGTATGGCGATACAGACCGGTTTTTCTGATGCCGGCCGGTTCATTGGACAGATTCCGGCAACGCTCGCGATCGAGCGGTTGCAGATCAAGCTGGCTCGGATTTTGGGTAACCAGGGCATGGAAGGTATTGAGGTCCTGTTTTTCAATACGCATGGCGAGTCCATGGGGCGTGGTGCCCACCCCGGCAGCCTGAGTGACCGTTTTGATTACGTCATGTCGCGTCGTGTGCGCCATCAGTTCTCGCGTATTGGGGTGCCGCTTAAGCACGAAACCAGCTTTCAGGGCGGCGACGGGTATCTGTTGTTTGAGAATGACCTACTGGCGCGGGCGTCCCTGCTGGGTATTTTGGAAAATGCTCGCACCATTCCCGCCGGTGAGGAACTGGATTTTCCCGATATCCAAAAAGATGTGTTCTACCGGGATACAGACTTCAGTCTCGATTTTTTTCTACACCTGAAATCATTTCAAGAGCACTTATTCGAAGATGATGATTACCGCGCGGCACTAGGCAGCTTCGGTACCAACCTGCTATTCACCACCGGGTCCAGGAAATCTATTCGCCAGAACGAAATCAAGAACCCGTCTGATCGTGGTAACCCGCGCCAGATGCGCGCTATTCCCCACAACGCGATCATGCAGCAGCTGGGTTATCCGGCGCACGTGGTGAGCGGTATCGGTGAGGCGGTTGGCGATGAGTACGAACGCTTCGTTGATATGTGTGCCAATTCGGAACGGGCAACGCGCCTGATGGGACTGGTTGCCCATACCAAAAGGCTAAGCAGTTTGAATTCGCTCGCTGCTTATTCCCGCCTGTTTGATCCTGGGTACTGGATATCACGGGCCTATGTGGGGATCGAAGCCGATCATGTATCATCGTTTCGTAAATTGGCTCAGTTGTTGATGTCCGATAGCCGCCATGAACGGGTCATGCGTCTGGTTCATCACCTGCGCCAGGACGCTATTGATCTACACCGGATCCTGGACCGTCTATCGCTGGATAGCGGTAAGATGCCTGACGACAACCGGCTGCAACTGGACCTGTTACATTCTATTCGCATTGCGATTATAGAGCACATCTACTTACTGGGTGCGCGTATCCCTGAATTTGCATCACGCCACGACGTGACGCAGGAACAGGTCATGTCTATGGTGCTGTCACTGGAAATTCCGATGGCGGTATCGGTTCTTCGAGAGGTTTTCCCTATGGAGCCGTTGGAAGAAGCCGATGTTTCCTTCGACGAGACTTCTACTTACCATGCAACGGGCGAGAATATTGGTTATGTGGTTCTGCATGAAAACCTGATTGATCCCATGGAACAGGCTTACGAAATGCTACGGCAAATTAGTGTCGGTATTTCCTATCATTTCCTGGCACATGGATAATCCTGCGAAGGATCAGTACAGGTACTGAACGGCAATTTTGTAACCGGGGTTCATTTTTCGATGAAAACTTGCGTGCAGAACAGTGCGATTGTCGAACATACAGATTTCACCGGTTCCAGGTGGTGCATCCCATATGTGTTCGATGACGTATGCACCGATCACGCTGTCCGCTTCTTCACGTCCGAACAGCCTCATGCTACCGCCCGGTGACTTTACACCACAGCTATAAGGGCGGCAGCAACCCGCCGGGCTTCGCTGAGCAGCACGTTGAACGTACGGCACGCGGCACCGGTATCCATCCATTCCAGCACGATTCCGTGTTCTTTCAGGGCGGCGCGCAAGTCTTGTGGTGGTGGGCCGAAACGCTCGCCGCACCCCAGCACCAGAATGTCGACATCATCAGATCGTTCCACGATGGCAAGCAGGCTTGATGCTGTGATGTCTTCTGTTGATTGTACCGGCCACAGCTGTGCGTGATCGCTAAAAACAATGACAGAGCCTTTGTAAACTTCATCGGCAATGCCAAACTTGCCATCGCCGTACCGTTGAACGGTATGGCTGGCTGTTATGGATGCGGGTGAAATTTCAAACCCAGACATGCTAATGCGTTCCAGAAAATCAGGAGGCGTCGGTTACAGCGTCTTTGGATTCATCCTCGTCTACCGGATTTCGGTCCAGATCCAGATGTAACAGCATGGGTACAGCCAGACAAATGGATGAATAGGTACCGATCAGAACACCAAAGATCATGGCAAAGCTGAAATCAGCGATGACGGCTCCACCCAGCACATACAGCGCAGCCAATGCAATCAACGTGGTTACACTGGTCATCACGGTACGGGACAGGGTCTGATTGATGCTTTCGTTCAACAACTCATTCAGCGGTTTCGTTTTGTACTTACGCAGGTTCTCACGAACCCGGTCATAAATAACCACCGTATCGTTGATGGAGTACCCGGCAATAGTTAAAACGGCGGCCACCGTGGACAGATTGAATTCAAGGCCCAGCAGGGCAAAAACACCAATGGTCGCCACGACGTCATGGCCCAAGGCAACGACGGCGCCCACGCCAAACTGCCATTCGAACCGGAACCAGATATAAATCAGGATTGCGACCAATGCCAAGCCCACGGCCATGACACCATCCCAGAATAGCTCATCACTGATTTTTGGGCCGACGAATTCTGTGCGCCGATACTCGACGCCTTCGCCCAATGCAATTTTCACGGTTTCGACAGCGACTTGCTGTGCGCTCTCATCACCTTTCTGCTTCTGGATGCGGATCAGCACATCTGTAGGGCTGCCGAATTCCTGTAAAGCGACTTCGCCCAGGCCCAGAGCATTCAGGTTGCGGCGCATGGATGAGACGTCCATGGCCTGTTCGGTTCTGATTTCCATCATAATACCGCCCTGGAAATCAATGCCGTAGTTCAGGCCCTTGCTCAGGAACAATCCGATCGAGCCTAAAAAGATGAGAACGCTGAGACCGAAAAATATTGTTTTCTTCGGAATAAAGCTCAGCTTGGTGCCAGCCGGGACAAGATGTATTCCACGCATGATAATATCCGTTCCCTGCTAAATCGGCAGCGTTGATGGTTTCTTGGCACGAAGCCAGGAAACGGCCATCAGGCGCACGAGCATGATGGCGGTGAACATGGATGTGACGATACCGACCGCGAGCGTGACGGCAAACCCCCGCACGGGACCTGAACCAAACGAATAAAGCAACACTGCCGCAATCAGTGTGGTCACGTTGGCATCAATAATGGTTTTGAAGGCCCGCGAGTATCCCGCGTCCACCGCCGACATGGCGGTACGGCCAATTCGGAACTCTTCACGGATACGCTCGAACACCAGAACGTTGGCATCCACCGCCATACCGATGGTCAAAACAATACCGGCAATACCGGGCAGCGTGAGGGTCGCCTGTAAGACGGACAGCACAGCCAGGATAAGAAAGATATTCATGATCAGCGCCACGTCCGCCATGATCCCGAACAGGCCATAGGCCGCGCCCATAAAGACGATGACAGCGATCAAACCGATGATGCTGGCGATTTTACCGGCGGCAATGGAATCCGCTCCAAGCCCCGGGCCCACGGTGCGTTCTTCCAAAATAATCAGTGGCGCGGGGAGAGCACCGGCGCGCAATAACAACGCCAGATCCTGTGCAGTCTGGAAACTGAAGTTACCACTGATCTGACCGGAACCGCCAAGAATCGCCTGTCGGATAACCGGTGCGCTGATGACTTTACCGTCCAGCACAATGGCAAATGGCTTGCCCACATTTATGGATGTGACATCGGCGAATTTCTTGGCACCGCGTGTATCAAATCGGAAGCTGACGATGGGCTCCCCTGTGCGCTGGTCCTGCGATGGTTGCGCGTCCACCAGGGTTTCGCCGCTGACCATGATCCGTTTGCGAATCAGATAAGGCCGGGGCTCGCCACCGTTTTCACCTTCTTCATACATCAGACGTGAACCGGGCGGAATACGACCGGCGAGCGCTTCGCTAATGCTGTTCTCCTGATCAACCAGATGGAAGGCCATCTTAGCCGTTTTACCCAACAATGCCTTGATGCGTTCCGGATCATCAACACCGGGTAACTGAACCAGAATGCGGTCGTCCCCCTGACGCTGAATGGTGGGCTCGCGCACACCTGTTTCATCAATACGCCGACGGACAATCTCAATGGACTGCTGAATGGTTGAAATTTTACGGTCGCGCACCGTTACTTCATCCAGCTCAATGGTAATCAGACCATCGTCATTACTTTGTGTGGTCGTGCCAGGCTCGATCTGACGCAGCAATTCGTAGGCAATATCCAGTTTCTCCGGGTCCGTAATCGACACCGAAACACCAGGTAGTTCTTCATCACTAAGGCCCAAGTTACGATACTTGATACGCTCTTTACGCAAATCGGTTCGCACAGAATCGATAATGGCTTCCAGATCATCCTGAATCACGTTGTCTGACTGGACTTCCAGTAACAGGTGCGACCCGCCTTGCAGATCAAGACCAAGGCTCACCTGTTTATGCGGCAGCCAGTCGGGCAGGCTATCTGACGTGCGCTGGTCCAGAAAGTTTGGTGCCGCAAAGGCTAACCCGAGCACGCAGATGCCGAGAATGGCGAATATCTTCCACTTGGCGAAGTAAATCATGGGGAGTACCGGTTCTGTGTATGCTTATTTCTTGCCGAACAATTTGCTGAGAAGACCACCGCCACCAGCGCCCGCATCATCGTTGGCGGCTGTGCTGGTTGATTTCGAGGATTTATCGGCAACGGCATCAGTCTTGCTGACCACGGCAGCGATCAGGTCGCGCTGCACTTTGACTTTAACGTCCGGCGCAATTTCCACCTGAACTTCAGGGTCATTTTCAGAAATCTTGGTTACGGTACCAAGGATACCACCACCGGTGACAACCTTGTCGCCCCGGCGAATGGCCGCCAATGTGGCCTTGTGCTGCTTCATCTTCTTTTGCTGCGGACGGATCAACAGGAAGTAAAAGACGACAAAAATCAGCACCAATGGCAACATGGCCTCAAGTCCACTACCACCTGCACCACCAGCGGCTTGTGCGTAAGCTGGGGAAATCAACATATGAGTCTCCTTAACAAAAAATGGGCACTGGACCTTAAATAAGGCCCGGAAAAACGTGCGCGGACTATACCTGTACAGCCACAACTTGCAATGTGAATCCTTCGCTTAACCACGAAGTTAAATATGGTTCAAAATTCCCGGACCACAAGGGTGCCAATGTGGTTTAACCCGTTGATTCTGTGTGCTAACGTCCGGTCCATGAGTGAAAGTGAAATTCATCATGCGCTGTTGCGTATTGCTGACGCGCTGGAGCGTTTGGCCCCACCGGCCCCCTCGGACAATGATCTGGGGGCCAGTGACGCATTTGTGTGGCATGCGGACGGTGGCTGGTTGCAGCCTGTAGTCAATATCAATCGTATTGAGTTGGCATTGCTGAAAGGCATTGATCATCAGGCTGATCAGTTGATGGAAAATACGCAGCGGTTTGCCGAAGGCCTGCCCGCCAACAACGCGCTTCTCTGGGGCGCGCGTGGCACGGGCAAAAGCTCGTTGGTGAAAGCGGCCCATGGGGAGGTAAACCGCATCACGCCCGGTGCCTTGATGCTGGTTGAAATTCACCGCGAAGACCTGCCATCCCTGCCCCGCCTGTTACAGGTATTGCGGGCTGGTGGCCGCCAAAGCCTGGTATTTTGCGATGACCTGTCGTTTGACGGTGATGACGTATCCTACAAATCGCTGAAGGCTGTGCTGGAAGGCGGCATTGAGGGTCGGCCTGAGAACGTTTTGTTCTATGCCACATCGAACCGACGCCACCTGATGCCGCGCGATATGATCGAAAACGAACGCTCCACCGCCATCAATCCGGCGGAAGCCGTGGAAGAGAAAGTTTCGCTCTCAGATCGCTTTGGCCTGTGGCTTGGTTTCCATGTGTGTAATCAGGACACCTATTTTGCCATTGTCGAAGGTTATGCTGAGCGGATCGGTCTGGATATACCCACCGAACAATTACATGCTGAAGCCAAGGAATGGACCATGACCCGTGGTTCCCGCTCAGGCCGTGTGGCGTGGCAGTTCATTCAGGACCTGGCCGGCCGCATGGGCCATAAGGTCAATCTGTAGATCGATCTGGATTAATTCAACGTCGCCTCGATGAGACCTTCGGTCTTGCGCGTCATCGAACCAGACATATATCCACCATCTACGGGCAGGTTAGCGCCCGTGATAAAACTGGCGGCATTTGATGCCAGAAAGTGAAAGGCTGTGGCCACTTCGTCGGCTTCACCGATACGCCCCAGTGGAATAGTGATTTTGCACGATTCGATAGGGTCTTCACCGCCCCAGATTTCGGACTTAACCGGGCCGGGGCTGATGGCGTTGACGCGGATACCACGTGATGCCAGCTCCAATGCTGCCGTTTGTGTGAGGCTGATCAAAGCCGCTTTCGTAGCGCAATACGTTGACATGCCGATCTCACCTTCCATACCGGAAACCGATGCCGTATTGATAATGGAACCACCATCGTTCATGTGGCCAGACGCCAGCTTCATCACCAGATAAGCTGCGCGCATATTGACAGTGACCACCTCGTCATACTGATCCATATCTGCATCGGCTATGTCGCGAATACCCCCGCCCTGCCCGGCATTGTTAATGACCACATCCAGTTTACCCAGATGCTCGACTGCTTTGGAAAACAGAGTCTCAATATCGTCGGGCTTAGTCATATCTGTCTGAATGAAATGACAGCCAATTGATTTCGCAATTTCGCCACCGTTGTCACGTCGGCCGCTGATCACCACCTTGGCGCCTTGTTCTGCAAAGTGCTTGGCGGTGGCGAAACCGATTCCGGCTGTGCCGCCGGTGATCAGGGTTGCTTTACCCAATATGGAAAATGGCATAACGATGCTCCTTAATTAAAATGTCTAATATTCACATGACAGGATTTCATCATGGATGACAAGTCACCTGAATTTATCCCGGTTGCCTTGTCCGGGATCGAAGATGCCACACGGCATCACGGGTTTGATATGGCATCGGAATACAAAACCGGGACGCTGCTGCGCACACTTGCGGCCAGTAAGCCGGGTGGGCGATTTCTGGAAGTGGGCACCGGCACCGGTCTATCGGCGGCTTGGTTGTTGGATGGCATGGATAAGAATTCCCACCTTATCTCGGTTGAACTGGATGCGGAAGTGAGCGCTATTGCCAACACCCATTTGGGCGATGATTCGCGCCTGTCGCTGGTGGTCGCCGATGGCAATGCGTGGTTACGCGAAACCAACGAAGATCCGTTCGATCTAATTTTTGCGGATGCTATGCCGGGCAAGTACGAAACCTTTGGTGAAGCCTGGAGCTTATTGAAGCCGGGCGGTCTCTACATCATTGATGACATGTTGCCACAGCCCAATTGGCCGGATGGACACGCGTCGCGCGTGGCCGCGTTATTGACGAATCTGGACGAACGGGTCGACTGTCACTTGACCCGTATGGCGTGGGCCAGCGGAATTGTTGTGGTGGTAAAGAAGTAGGCTAAGTGTTACCGGACGGCAGAAGTTTTGCCGGATCAAGCGCCTTCTTGCCTTTGCGCAATTCAAAATGAAGTTGCGGGGTGATGACATTGCCGGTGCTGCCCACGGTTGCGATGGATTGACCTTTGCTGACCTTGTCGCCACGTCTCACCAACAAATCAGCATTGTGCGCGTAGGCCGAGACATAGCCGTTTGAATGCTTGATCAGGAGTAGGTTTCCGAACCCGCGCAATTCATTTCCAGCATAGGCCACCACACCATTTTCTACGGCGTGAACCGGGCTACCGGCCGGGGCGGCAATATTGATGCCGTCATTCCGAAGGCCCTCTGCCTTGGCGCCGTAACCGGAAATCACGTTGCCCCTGACCGGCCACTGGAACCCGGCACCGGTTGCCGAGGGTGGCGCTGGAATAGCCTTGACCGGCTTGGGTGGCGGTGCAACCGCGGCCATTGTTGTCGGAGTCGTCGTTGCCGCTGTTGTTGCAATGGTCGGTTGGGATGTCGTCATAGTGGCTTTGGCAACGAATGAGCCCTTGGTTCCCGTGCCCGGAATACGAAGCTCCTGTGCCACATAAATAATATAAGGCGAGCCAACGTTATTGGACCGTGCCAGATCGTACACGTTCACCCCATAGGTTTTCGATATGCCATACAGCGTTTCGTCTTTGCTGACGATATGAACGGTGCCACGGGGCAACACGATGCGTTGGCCGATAATCAGCAAATATGGTGCTTGCAGCTCATTAGCGACGATAACGTCGCGCACGGAAACGCCGTGCCGTCTGGATAAGCCATAGACCGTATCGCCGGGGCCGACGGTAACGGCGCTGGCATTGATGAAGCTGGCGCTGGACCCTGATGACAAGGTGCCTGCCCCACTGTTGCTTTGGCTGAGATCATATCCCGGTGGCGGCCATTCCAAACCACCGCAGGCCGTAACCAGCAGCATAATTGCTGCGTTGGTCATCGTCGCCTGGCAAAACTTGATCACTCTGGCTCTACTCCGGGTAACAGGGGAACAAACCTGACGCCACCCAAGTCTTCGGTCTCTGCGCCATCTTCGGTTTTGGTCAGTTTGACCAATCGCTGATCACTGTCATCCAAACCCACGGGCAAAACCATGATACCACCAATGGCGAGTTGATCCACAAGCTGGGCCGGAATATCGAGGGCGGCGGCCGTTAGCATGATGCGGTCAAACGGGGCTTGTTCTTTCCACCCCATTGAGCCATCGGCCAGCACCGCGGTCACATTGGTCAGACGTAATTCCCGGAACCGGGCTTCGGCTTCTTCCAGCAAAGGCGGATGGCGCTCCATGGTGTATAGTCGGCGGCATAGCTTGGACAGAATGGCGGCCTGATAGCCGGACCCGGTGCCGATTTCCAGAACCTTCATACGGTCGTTAAGGTCGAGCGCCTGAGTCATCAGGCCAACGACCACGGGTTGGCTGACTGTTTGATGCCGACCGATGGGCAGGGCCACATTTTCAAATGACCGTTCCTGAAACGCCTGCGGTACGAACAAGGGCCGCGGAATACTCTCCATCGCCCTGAGCACCGTATCATCCGTTACGCCGCCTTGGCGTACTTCCAGAATCAATCTGGCCTTGGCAGTGTCGGAATCGGAAATGGGCGTTTCTGTGTTCAAAGGGCCCTCTTTACGGAAAAATCGTCTTCAGTGACTTTGCCGTTTTGCGGTCTGTCAGATCAACGGATAACGGTGTGATGGATATGCTTCCGCCAAGCACAGAAGCCAAATCTGTGCCTTTTGGGTTACGTGGATCGTGCTCTGAAAAATTGATCCAGTAGTATGGGTATCCCCGGGGGTCGCTGTTTTCGCGAATGAGGTCGGTGAATTTACAGGCCCCCTGCCGGGTGATATCGATGCCTTTGACCTTGTCTGCGCTCACGTTAGGAAAATTGATATTCAACAAGGCATTATCCGGCAGGCTGAAGCCTTTTAGTTTCTTCATGATCTTCGGGACCCACTGCGTGCCTGTGGCCCATTTAAGCGGTCCGCCACTTTCGAAATATTGGGAAAATGCGATTGCCGGGATACCCAGAATTGTGGCTTCCATGGCAGCGGCAATGGTGCCGGAATAGGTCACGTCATCACCCAGATTACCGCCCCGGTTAATACCGGAAAGAACCATGTCGGGGGGATTGTCGCGCATGATCTCACCGATAGCCATGAGAACACAGTCGGTCGGTGTGCCATCTACCGTAAAACGCTTTGGCCCCAGTTTATTGATGCGTAATGGTCGACGCACGGTCAAGGCATGAGAGGCGGCACTTTGTTCATCGGCGGGGGCCACAACCCAGACTTCACGGGCAATGGAGCGCACAACCTTCTCCAGCGCCTTTAGACCGGGTGCATGGATGCCATCATCATTGGAGATCAGCACGCGTGCCTTGGAGATATCCATGAAGGTATGGGTGCTCATGTGGCTGAAATGACTTCCAACCCATTCATGTAGGGGCGCAGGGCCTCGGGAATCGTAACCGATCCATCGGCTTGCTGATAATTTTCCAGAATGGCAATCAACGTGCGGCCAACCGCAAGGCCTGAACCATTCAGGGTATGAACGAATTCTGTCCCCTTCTCGCCCTTGGGGCGATGCCGTGTATTCATGCGTCTGGCCTGGAAATCCCAGCAGTTGGAACAACTGGAAATTTCCCGGTACTGATCCTGACCGGGAAGCCAGACTTCAATGTCATAGGTCTTACGAGCCCCAAAGCCCATATCGCCGGTGGACAGAACCACGGTCCGGTACGGCAATTCGAGCCGCTGTAGAATGCCTTCAGCACTCGCCGTCATGCGCTCCAGCTCGTCCATGGATTTATCGGCGGTGGTAACGCTGACCAATTCTACTTTGGTGAACTGGTGCTGGCGGATCATACCGCGCGTATCACGTCCGGCTGAGCCGGCTTCGGACCGGAAGCACCATGTTTGTGCGGTGTAACGGCGCGGCAGACTCTCTGTATCCAAAATTTCGCCGCGCACAATATTGGTCATGGGGACTTCGGCTGTGGGAATCAGCCACAGGCCATCCTCAGTTCGGAACAGGTCTTCGGCAAACTTGGGCAGTTGGCCGGTGCCGTACATGGTGTCGTCGTTGACCAGGGCTGGAGGATTGACTTCGGTATAACCGTTTTCCTGGGTATGGGTATCCAGCATGAAAGCGGCCAATGCGCGCTCCATGCGGGCCAGTGCACCAGTCAGCAACACAAAGCGTGCACCTGAAATTTTTGTGGCGCGTTCGAAATCCATGAGGCCCAGGTCTTCACCGATATCGAAATGCTCTTTGGGCTCGAAGTCGAAATTGCGCGCATCGCCCCAAGTGCGGACTTCCACGTTGTCACTCTCGTCCGTGCCCACGGGTACATCGTCGAATGGCAGGTTCGGGATGCCGGACAGAACGTCGTTTAGTTTGGCTTCGGCCTCCTTGGCCGCATCCTCTGCACGGGCCTCGGCTTCCTTGCTTTCTGATACTTGGGCCATGATGCCGCTGGCGTCTTCGCCGCGTGATTTGGCTTGCCCGATTTCTTTGGATAGTTTGTTGCGCTCGGCCTGAATTTCCTGCGCGGTTGTCTGGTGTTCGCGCCGTACGCGATCCATTTCAACCAGCTCAGCCGCCATGGGGGCCAGCGCACGGCGGTTCAACCCCTCGTCAAAGGCGTCGGGATTCTCGCGTATCCATTTGATGTCGAACATTGTGCCTTCGCGGGCGGGATCAGGTCGGTGTTACCGAATTATCCTCATCGTCTGCCGCGTCCTTTTCGTCATTTTCATCTGCGCCCGAATCAATATCCGAATCGTCATCTTCATCATCCTCATCTGAGGCGTCTTCGTCACGCTTCTTTTCCACCATCTGCACGCTAAGAATGGAAATTTCGTAGAGAATGATGGTCGGAATGGCGAGACCGATCTGGGAAATAACATCGGGTGGCGTCAGGATGGCGGCGGCCACAAATGCGGCAACAATCGCGTACTTGCGTTTGGCCCGCATGCCGGACGCCGTGGCAAGGCCAATACGACCCAGCAAGGTCATGATGACGGGTAACTCGAAACATAATCCGAACGCAAAGATCAGACGCATGACCAGCGACAGGTATTGATCAACTTTGGCTTCCAACTGGATTGGCAACGTACCGGCACCACCGCCGGTCTCAAAGCTCAGGAAGAATGTCCAGGCCATGGGGAAAATGAAATAGTAAACCAACGCACCGCCCATAAAGAACAGGATCGGTGTGGCAACCAAAAATGGTGCAAAGGCCATTTTCTCATGCTTGTAGAGGCCCGGCGCCACAAACGCCCATATCTGTATGGCGATGAAGGGAAATGCGAGAAATATGGCGCAGAAGAAGGCCACCTTGATATAGGTGAAGAAGGCTTCGTGCAGGGCCGTAAAGATCATACGGCGCTCACCGCCCATGCCTTCGAGCACGTCGGCCAGTGGCTGGACCAGAAAATTATACAGTTGGGGTGCGAAGTAATAGCACACAAAGAACAGCAAAATAATCGATATAAATGAACGCATGAGTCGTTTGCGCAGCTCAATCATATGGTCGAGCAACGGCATGGTAGATTCTTGCACGCTATCTGAATTTGTATCTGTGTCTGTATTGGGTTGATCGTTCACAGGGTCTCGCCCGTCTGCTCAGGTTTCTTTTCAGCCTCGGCGGTATCGCTACTTGAAGCATCGCTCTCAGCGGTTTCTTTTGTCGCCTTTTCTTTCGCCATGGCCTCGCGCAACGCGTCGCCGCTCTTGTTCTTGAACGGATTCTCGGGCTCGCTCTCTGCGGGTTCAGCCTCAGCGGTTTCCGGCTTTTCCTTGATGGCTTCTTTCGCGGTCTTATCCATGTCTTTTTGGATTTCGCCCAGTTCCCCGGTGGGATCTATGGCATCGGTAACCTTCTTGGTCAGGTCACCTGGCTTTGTCATGCTGCCAATGTCGTTCTTGAGATCATCGAGATCGGCTTCGCGGACCATTTCGTCCACGCCGCTCTGAAACTCACGGGCCAGACCGCGGGCCTTGCGAACCCACATCATCACGGTCTTCAACAAGCGCGGCAGGTCTTTAGGCCCGACCACCATGATGGCGAAAACCGCAATTAGAAATAGTTCCTGCCAGCCGATATCCAGCATGAATGCCTACCGTTTCTGGGGTGATTAGAAAAAAGGGGTTACGTCGAGGCCAGTTACCTAGCTATTCGAAGTCTTGTCCTTGTCGTCTGCTGTGGCATCGATGGTTACACCACCGTCGTCATCAATGGCTTTGTCATTTGTGCCGCCAGATGCAGTATCTTCAGCCATACCTTTTTTGAAGGACTTCAATCCCTTGCCGAAGTCGCCCATGAGGCTCGAAATTTTGCCCTTGCCCCCGAAAAGAACCAGAACAACAACCAGAACGATAAGCCAGTGCCAAATACTAAAAGTACCCATAAATGCTCTCTTGAATTAAGTTAAAATACTGAATTGGAGGCGGATAATGGCATTTCCCCGGTGGGACTGCAATCCACAAAGTCTGCCATTTAAATCCAGCGACGCACTTGCGATTTGTACGTTCTGTATTGTTCGCCAAACTTTGCTTCAAGGTAGCGCTCTTCGCGGGCAATGACATACGTTTTCATGATCAAAATACTTAACGCCAGCGTTATGCCAGCGGCCATGCTGCCACCACAAAGGGCCACCCCACCATGGGCCAGCACCATGCCCAGGTATATGGGGTTACGTGAATACTTATACGCGCCTAAGGAAATGATTGTGGTGGTTGGCTTCCACGGTGCCACGTTCGAGCCAGCACTCTTGTGACCGGCCGCACTGTGGATGATCAGGGCAAGCCCCACAGTTGCAATAATGCCTCCCACAATAGTGGCTTCAATAGACGCCAGCTTACCATCAAACCAGGGCGAATCGTACCACAGGCCCAAGGCGAGAAATCCGAGGAAAATTAAGGGCGGTGGAACGCGAACACCGTCACTGTCTGTATCTGGCTGAACCATGGGCGGCAGTATAAACCACATTTGGCGCAAACTGATAACTTTATAAACAGGTGATGAAGATCAAGCGGTACAAGGAATTTCCGTCATACAAACAATGATTTACAAGATATATCGAACCAGCCAACAGCTTAGTTAAGGCAATCGAGGTTTAGTCGCTGTTCGGATCCAGTGGCTCATCTTCTTCCGGACTGTCGTTCACCTCGGGCAGAGCATCTTCCTCACCCTGACTTGAGAATGGTGCCAATGAGTCCGACAGTGAGTCCGGGTTTCCTTCTGCTCCATCCTCACTTGTGACCTCCCCCTCTCCGCCCTCACCGGCGTGAGAGCGATAAACATTAAGCGCCGGGCCGCTTTCCAGCAGGCCTGCGGCCTTAAGCTCATCCAGGCCGGGTAAATCGGAAATTCGGGTCAGGCCGAAATGATCAAGAAAATCGTCGGTGGTACCCCAGGTCATGGGACGGCCCGGGGTTTCGCGTCGACCACGCGGCTTAATCCAGCCTTTATCAAACAACAGATCCAGTGTCCCCCTGCTTAGAGAAACACCTCTGATCTCTTCGATTTCGGCCCGGGTGACCGGTTGGTGATAAGCGATAACGGACATGGTCTCGATGCCGGCCCGGTTCATCTTGCGCGTTATTTCTGTTTCCACGTTCAATGTGGCGCTTAGGTCATCAGCCGTACGGAATGCCCATGAAGCGCCCACACGGTTCAGATTGACGCCTCGAGCCGCATAATCTTCCTGCAACTCCTTAAGCACAGATTTGACATTGATGCCCTCTTGTACCCGATTGGCCAGCACCCGCTCGGTCATGGGATTAGCTGAGGCAAACAACAACGCTTCTACCAACCGTTTGGCAGCCTGAATATCTTCATCACTGGGGGCGCTAATGGAGGCGCTATCGTCATTGTCGTCGTCATCCGTCTCGGCTTTTTCTTCGACAACCTCGTCTGAAAGATCGACGTCTTCGATCTCGACCTCATCGTTATCGTTTACCACGGCGGCGGGAATGCTGGTTTCTTGTGTGCTCATGATTCCTCATCACGGGTTTGATCGTCTGTTTTTGATGTGTTTTCGGCTTCATCTGCGCCACTGATAAAAATGGGACCGAATGCGCCGCTCTGGCGAATACGGGCCTTGCCTTCGCGGGCCAGTTCCAGGGTGGCGGCAAAGGTGGATGCTATGGCTGACCGGCGTTGCAGCGGATCTTTAATATTTTCGGGCAGGAATTCCCACAAATTGGACCATTCCTTGGTGTTGCCCAACATGCGGTGAATACGCGCCAGGGCCTGCTCAACCGTATGAAGCTTAACGGGCTCAATTGCCATGTGGTCGGGTATCGCACGGCGTCTCATATCACCATAAGCTCGCATGAGATCATGCAGGTCTGCATCCAGCACGCTAACGCGGGTCACGGTAAAGGGTTCCGGCGCACCTCGGGCAAAGAAGTCGCGCCCCAATTGGTCGCGTTCCAGCATCTTGGCACCAATATTCCGCATGGCTTCCAGACGTCTGAGTTGAAAGGCCAGCACGGCGGCCATCTCGGCGCCAGACGGTTGGTCTTCGTCTTCCATGTCCGGCAGCAGCAACCGGGATTTGAGATAGGCCAGCCAAGCCGCCATAACCAGATAGTCTGCGGCCAGTTCCAGATTGCGTTGGCGGGCTTCGGTTACAAAAGCCAGATACTGATCGGCCAGTTGTACGATGGAAACCTGCGTAATATCCACTTTCTGGCGGCGTGCCAGATCCAGCAGCACATCCAGTGGCCCTTCGTAACCATCCACGTCCACCATAAACGCATCACGCGGGTCACGCGGGTCTTCATCGTCCATGAATTCCATACCCATGGTCGCTTTCACGCCTTCTGGTGCTTCAGGTGTGATTTCCGGTTCCGTCATTTACCTAATACCTGTGACATCAAGGATCATCTGCATAATGTACTCCGATGGCGTACCCACCAGCCACCAGAATACGTTTAAATCCATACCCAGTTGCTCGCCAATCAACGGCAGTCCAAAAATCATTCCAAGAATGATCAGGAATCCAACCCTTTCAAGGCGCGCCAGCGGCCTGGCCAGAGAGGCCGGCAGCAGGCCCACCGCGACCCGCCCACCATCCAGTGGCGGGATCGGCAGCATGTTAAATACGGCCAGCAGAACATTGATCCAGATTGCATTGAAAATGTTGTAGGCCAGCCACTGCGCCACGTCGCTTGGTGCATAAACCAATGCATGAGCACTTATAGCACAAGTTATTGCAATCGCTATATTCATCGCCGGTCCGGCGATGGCGACCAGCACCATGTCCCGACGGGGGCGGTTGAGGCGCCTCACATCCACGGGAACCGGCTTGGCCGCCCCGAACATGACCTTGCCGCCACTGGCAAACAACAGCATTGCAGGCAGAATAATGGTGCCAACAGGATCGATGTGTTTGATCGGGTTGAAGGTTACCCGACCCATCCGGAATGCCGTATCGTCCCCCAGTTTCCAGGCCACATAACCGTGCGCCGCTTCGTGGAGCGTTATAGCCATAATGACGGGTATGGCCCACACCGATATCTTGAAAAGTATGTCTTCCATCAGGCCGATTCGCTCATCAACGTGTTCAGGCGATCCAGCGCAGCGTGTTTATCCAGTGCTGCTGGCGCGGGTAGTGACGCTCTCGCCTGCTCAAACCGGCGCATGGATTGATCGCTCATGGCTGGTGCAATCGCGGCAACAGCTTCTCTGTGTTCTAAATCATTGCAGTGCAGGATGGCGTCCGATCCAGCCGCAAAGCATGCTTCGGCGCGCTCGACAATGGTGCCGGATAGCGCATTCATACCGATGTCGTCGGAAACCAGGAACCCCTGGAAGCCAATCTGCCCCCGAATAACATTTTCAATGATGTGTGCCGACGTGGATGCTGGCTCATCGGCATCCAGTGCTGTGTAGACGATATGGGCGGTCATCGCCCATGGAATGTGAGACAGATCGCGGAACGGCGCGAAATCCACCTGTTCCAGGTCTTGAAGAGACGCATCCACGCGCGGCAGGTCGTGATGACTGTCTGCCGTAGCCCGGCCATGACCGGGGATATGCTTGATCACAGGCATAACGCCGCCCGCCATCAACCCATCACAGGCAGCTTGGCCTAAGATACTCGCTTGTTCAGCGTCCTGCCCCGCCGCCCGGCCCTTCAGGAACGGGTGGCTTTCGGGTTGCGGCACATCAAGCACGGGTAGGCAATCCACATCCACGCCAAGATCAATCAAGTCTGCGGCAATCAGTCGGGCATTCAGGGTTGCCGCTTCTATGCCGGCTTCCGGGTTGATCCTGTGCAAATCAGCAAATGTGCCGGGCGGCGGCACGTCACGCCAGTGTGGGGGCTTGATCCGTTGGACTCGTCCACCTTCCTGATCAATCAGGATCGGGGCATCATCGCGGCCGACCGACGCCCGCAAATCACGGGTCAGGGCACGCACCTGGTCCGGGGTATCAACATTGCGGGCAAATAGAATGAACCCCAACGGGTTGGCGTCGGCAAAGAAGGCTCTTTCCTGTTCACCGAGAACAGTCCCCTCACATCCAAATATGATGGCGCGTGGATGGCTCATTTGCCGGGACGAATGACAAGACACGCTACATTGCGTGCAGCCAGTTTGTCACAAACAGCCTTGGCGGTTTCTTTGGTCGCCATGTTACCGGCCCGAAGCCGGTAATAAATGCCCTGATCACCACCCAGATCAACCTTGACCACAAACAATGCCATGGGGCCGAGGATACCAGGGTGCGTATTCTTCAAGCGCTTCCATTCGGCCTCCGCACTGCTATGGGTGCGTAGTGCCGCTAGCTGGATGCGGAAGCCACTGGAATTCGATGCCACGGCAACGGTTTCAGACTCTGGTGCTGCGGCGGGCTCTGGCTCTGGCATAGGTTCTGGTGTGGGAGGAGCAGCCAGTTCAGCGGCATCCACCGCTTCTACCGGGACAGGCGGTGGTGGTGGAGCCTCTGATGTCTCTGTTGTCTCTGGGGCAATTGTGGCGGAGTCAGCTGGAACTTCAGGAACCGGGGTGGGTTCCAGTGCGACAGGTGCTTCGACGAGTGGTTCCAACGTGGTTGGGGCCATCGTTTCTTCTGTTGTTTCTGTAGCACCCTCAGATTTACTGACAGATTCACCCACAGGCTGGCTGTCAGGTAGTTCCATAGGCTCTTCCGGTGGCGGTAACAGGCTCTCCACCTCTGAACTGCCGCCCTCACCATTCAAACGGTCGTAGACCAGCTTGTCGCGATCAGGTACATCCAATCCGCCCGGATCAGCTGGCTTAATTTTGACCGGGGCCACATCCGCACGCACCACCGGCACACCTTTTTGGTCCCCCGTGGTGAGCCGATCGCCAAGATAGAACCACCCAGCGCCTGCTCCAACGATCAGAATAATCAGCACAGACAGCCACCGGCCCCAATGGCGTTTAGGTGCCTGAACCTCTACAGGCTCAAACTCCAACTCTTCTTTGGGGACTCCAATGCGGTCGTCCTGGTTCGGGGGCATCAGCGCATTTCCTCTACTGGCGTTACACCAAATACATCCAGCCCTGAGGCAATAACGAGGCTAACGCCCCGTATCAGGGCCATTCGGGCGCGGGTTAGTTCTTGATCACCCTCAACAATAAATCGCAGTTGGGTGTTATCTTTGCCCAAATTCCACAGGCCATGGAACCCGGCGGCCAGATCATTCAGGTAGAACGCCACCCGGTGCGGCTCGTGGGCCAGCGCCGCACTCTCCACAATACGCGGCCAGTTCGCCATCTGCATGATCAGGACTTTTTCCGCCTCATCTTCCAGTCGGCTCATGTCAGCACCCGACAGGGCCTCAGGTGTCAACGCATCTTCGCCAAAGGTTTCAGCGGCATGACGCAGAACTGAACAAATGCGGGCATTGGCGTACTGCACGTAGAATACGGGATTGTCGCGAGATTGCTCGGTCACTTTTTGTAAGTCGAAATCAAGTTGAGCATCGTTCTTGCGCGTCATCATGAAAAACCGGAACACGTCCTTGCCCACTTTATCCACCACGTCGGCCATGGTGATGAAGTTACCGGCGCGCTTGGACATTTTGAACTGCTCGCCATTCTCCATCAGGTTGATCATCTGGCACAACTTCACGTCCAGATCGCCCTCGCCCCCACTCTCACCCGTTGTCATAGCCTTAACCGCGGCTTGCATTCGTTTCACATAGCCACCGTGATCAGCCCCCCAAATATTGATCTGGGTCTTGAACCCGCGTTGGTACTTGTCCCAATGGTACGCAATATCGGTGGAAAAATAGGTCCATGAGCCATCAGATTTAATCAATGGCCGGTCCACATCGTCGCCAAAATCGGTGGATCGGAACAACGTCTGTGGGCGCGGCTCCCAATCATCAGGCTTCTTGCCCTTGGGTGGTTCCAGCACGCCTGTATACAAGAGGCCCTTGTCGGTCAGGGAATCCAGTGCTGCCTGAACCTTGCCGCTATCGACCATGGAGCTTTCGAACGTGAATACATCGAAGCGAATACCAAGACGTTCCAGATCCGCCCGGATCAAATCCATCATGGCGTCAATGGCATAGCGCCGGAACACGCCCAGCCATTCGCTCTCATCCTTGGCCAACCATTGATCACCGTCTTTGTCGGCCAGTTCTTTGGCTGGACCCACAAGGTAATCACCGGGATAGAGACCTTCGGGCATCTCACCAATGTCTTCACCCAGCGCCTCCCGGTACCGCAGGTGAAGAGATTGCGACAACTTGTCGATCTGCGCGCCCGCGTCATTGACCCAGTATTCCCGTGTGACGCTGTACCCGGCCTTGGTTAATAGGGTCGACAGGGACTCGCCGAAGGCCGCACCGCGTCCGTGACCCACATGCATGGGGCCGGTGGGGTTCGCTGAAACGAATTCCACATTAACGGGCTCGCCCGCGCCCATGTCTGATGAGCCGTAATCGGTTCCAGCCTGCAAAATCTGCGTCAATTCATTAAACCAGACGTTGTCGCTCAGGGTGATGTTAATGAACCCGGGGCCAGCGATTTCGACCTTTGTCACCGCATTATCGCTGCGAAGTTTCTCGGCAATAGCCTCGGCCAGATCGCGTGGTTTAAGTCCGGCCGGTTTGGCCAACACCATCGCCGCATTGATTGCCACGTGACCATGGCCTTCTTCACGGGGTGTTTCCACCGTGATCCGCTCGTAGCTCAAATCACCGGGCAGCGTGCCATCCGCTACCAGTGCATCAAGGGCCGCAACGATGCCGTCGCGTCCGTAAGGTTTGTTCCAACTCATAGAGTATTTTTACCAGCCGCAACGAGGGTCGGAAATGCCTGTTCAGGGTGCGGTTACCCAAACAGGCCTCAGGATTGCCTTAAGATGTACGTGCCTGCTCGTCAAATAGTTGTCGATGCTCGTCCAACGCATGGCGATCTGTCATGCCGGCGATGTAGTCGGCAACCAGTTCCGCCGTCCCCTGAGACCCCGGCTCAGCCGCATTATTCCGCCATTCCGTGGGCAGGCACTCAGGTTCATTGACCAGCAAATTGAACAGATCTTTGACCACCCGTCGCGCTTTGCTTGTCATGCGGTTGAGTTTGTAATGGCGATACATGTTTTCGAAAAGAAACTTTTTCAATGCGGCGTCATTTTGTCGCATTTTTTCGGAAAATCCGGCTATAGGCTGGCTAAAATGACGAACAGCCGTTGCCGATTCGGGTTTAGCATCATTCAGCCGCCGTGTGGTCTCTTCGATCAGGTCGGTCACCATGGCCCCAATCATGCGCCTGACGGCTTCATGAATCTGGCGTGAGACGTCCGCATCCGTGTGTTCGGCACGCACGCCGTGAAAGATCGGCCCCACCAATGGCACGTCGATCAGATCATCAATCGTGAACAAACCAGCGCGCAGACCATCGTCTATGTCATGGTTGTTATAGGCAATGTCATCGCTTTGGGCCGCTACTTGCGCTTCGGGTCCGGCGTAGGAATGTAGCTCCAAATCTTGTTTTTCTGCATAGACCAAAATACCACGCGGCAAGCCGTCGGTGTTGCCTTCCTCACGCATGAGCGGACCATTATGCTTAACGATCCCTTCCAGAGTTTCCCAAGTCAGGTTGAGACCATCGAAATTCGGGTAACGTTCTTCTAGCAAAGTGACCACGCGCAACGATTGGGCATTGTGATCGAACCCGCCAAAGGGCTGCATGGTTTCCTGAAGCGCATCTTCGCCTGCATGCCCAAATGGCGGATGGCCGAGATCATGGGCCAGCGCCAGCGCCTCACCCAAATCTTCATTCAACCCCAAATACCGGCATACGGACCGGGCAATCTGGGACACTTCCAATGAATGGGTCAGGCGGGTGCGGAAGAAATCACCTTCATGATTCACAAAGACCTGTGTTTTGTATTCCAGTGCTCGGAATGCGGCACAGTGGACAATGCGGTCCCGGTCGCGCTGAAAACAGGTTCGAGTTTCGCTGCTGCCTTGATCAAACAGTCGGCCACGAGACTCGTCAGGCTTGGATGCATACGCTGCCAGAGGCGCGCCATGGATATAATCGGATGTGGTGTTGCTCATGGTATGAACCTAACGGCACCCTGCTACAGGTGCAATCACTGGTCAATCAATGGCGACTGAAAAACGTAATTTCAGGGCTTATGCCGGACACATTGCTTTGATGTATTGAAATTTTAGATCGCCATTGGTTAAGGCATTCAAGCGGCTCTGGTTTCTCGCCACCATGGCCTCGTACCCGCCTTCTCCCAGAGATTGCGCCAGATCATCGCGGGCGTTGCCGGTAACTTGTTCCACAATATTGCGGGCATAGGCTTCAACAACGGGTGTGGCGTCTCGAAGTTCCACATTTTCAAAGCCAGCCTCTACCAGGGCATCTGCGTGGGCTTGAGGTGTTCGGAAGAAAAATTCCAATCCGGCGCTGGCCAGATTGCTTAGAAAATCGTGGTAACTTTGCGATAATTCGTCGCGTTCACCCTTCATCCAGTCTGCGGCAAAGAAAGTGCCATCCGGTTTCAGGACGCGGCGCAATTCCTGAAACATCGGGGCCAGGTCGTCCAGATGGCACAACATGGCCTTGCTGTGGACACCATCAAACAGATCATTGGCAAATGGCAGAGGACCGGGTTCCACCAGCGTGGGTGTGATGATGTGGCCTAGGTCCGCGTCGGCCACGTAGTCGCTGGTTACCTTCAGGTTGCCGGGATCCACATCAACGCTGATCACACTGGCGGCACCAAACTCGCCAGCCAACAACAGGGAATCGCCACCAAGCCCACACCCCAGGTCCATGACGTCTTTACCAGTCAGGTCCAACCCGTCCAGTAACTGTGTCATTTCGGTGAGGCCGCCGGGTGATGTAAAGCCTGTCCCATAAATCCGTTGCAGGCCTGCCCGCGACTCATCATCGTATTGTGCGTTAGCGTTCATGGTGCCCCCTAGCCGTTGTCGTCACACGTCGATTACTTGAAAGTAGTATGGCTTGTAACGCAAGGTTTTGCGAAGGCAAATTGAAAGGGATTTGGTCATGCGTAGAAAAGGATTTAGTGGCGACAGTGCGACAATTGGTTCAGAGTTAATACAGAAAGAACTGCGACACCCTATGGAGGACCAAGATGCCTGATTCCAAAGTGGAAAAAGATTACAATGCGCTGGATGAGGCCGTGGCCTCTCTGCCGAATAGCTGGTACTTCGATTCCGACCAATACGCTCAGGAGATGAAGGCCATTTGGCAGCGGTCATGGGTTTATGCCTGCCGCGCTGATGAGTTGGCTGCCCCCCTTAGCTACCGGACCATGGAAATCGGCGATCAGAACATCGTTGTGTTGCGTGATGGTGATGGGACTCTGCGGGCCTTTCACAATGCCTGCCGCCACCGGGGATCGGTCCTGTGCACGGAGCGCGAAGGACGTCTGGCATCAAAGCTCTTGATCTGTCCTTACCACCAGTGGTCTTATGCCGTGGACGATGGCCGGTTAGCCCGCATCACATCGCTTGCTGAACCTAAAGGATTTGATAAAGCGGATTATCCCCTGTTCCCGGTATCCGTCGGGGAATGGCGTGGATGTGTCATGATCAATCTGGATGCCGACGCCCAGTGGAGTCCCGAGACAGCCTTTCACCGGACGCCGGAAAATCTGGCTAACTACCCGTTGGAAGATTTGGTTATTGGTCATACATGGCGCAAAACCATGAACTGTAACTGGAAGGTTTTCTGGGAAAATTTCAATGAATGTCTGCATTGCCCCGAAGTACATCCGTCGCTCGGTCAACTGGTGCCCATATTCTCGCGCCGTATCATGGGGGCCAAAGATCATCCCGACTGGAAGGATAACGTGGGCAGCGACGACCCCCTGTTGGTTGGTGGACTGAAAAAGGGAGCGGAAACCTGGTCTATGGACGGCAGTGCACAAGGTCATACCTTTGAAGGCCTCAGTGATGAGGATCTGACCCGTGGCTATACCTATGCCACGTCACTGCCCAGCGTGTTCATGGGCGGCTATTCCGATCATGTTCGCATTGTGCAATTGGTGCCCAAAGGGCCAGAGCAAACAGAGTTGGTATCACAATGGCTATTCACCAGAGAAACCCTGGACGCACCCGACTATGACATATCGAATGTTGTGGATTTCGCCATTCAGGTTATGGAAGAAGACATGGTTGCGTGCGAGCTAAACCAGCGTGGTCTGCATGCCGCCCCCATGAAACAAGGCGTCCTTATGCCCGAAGAATACGTCCTCAAGCGTCTGCATGAATGGGTGCGCGAGCATTTAGAAGACCAATAATCGAATCCTCAGGGCTGCATAATTCCACCGCGCAGGGCACCGGCCTCAATCTGTTGCCAAAGGATTTTGTGGTCGTCGGGCAACGGACGGCTATTGGCCATTGATAACCATAAACGGTGCAGACATCGTGATTTCGCTGTGCCGGCGGCCTCATCTTCAAAGGCCGTTCGGGCATGATAGATGATGTGGTTGTTGATAAATTGCATGTCACCGGGGGCAAACGTCATTTCAAAACAAATCTCTTCTGCCACCTGATTTAGATAGTCGAGAGCTTCCCATTGGACCGGTGTAATAGATGGTAGCTGTGGCATTTCATCAGCGGCCTCTATATACGTCCGCGAATAGTGGCTGGTGAAAAAGCCGTCTTTCAAACCAAAAACGGGTAAAGCGTAATAATCGTTTTCGCCGCCCTTTTCCTCACCCAGGCGGGCCCGAAAATAGGGCTCGCAAAGGACGGCATGCAAATCAGGCCGACGTTCCAATATGTGATTGTATAGCGACGGTGAGGCCGCAATTTTACTAATCCCGCCTTTCTTTGCCTGCCCAATGCAGAAAAGCGCCACCACATCCGTGCGGTCTGTATGGAAACGCAATGCTCCGTTCGCCAGCGTGCGGGCTTTGGATGATTGAAAAGCACTGCCGTCACGGGTTGCCAGATGATGACCATTGATCTCGTCGGTATCTTGCTGCTCATCCCTGATATCGCGCATCATCTGACCTTTGAAGTCTTGATAAACAGGGGTTCCCATATGTTGCCCGATGGCAAACCATATGGCCCGCCTTTGGTCTTCGGAATATTTGTCCACGGGGAATCCTTGCAACAAAGCAAGGCCAGAACCATTTTCCAGCTCATGCGCCATCTTTTGTGCCAGTGGCGTGAAGCTGTTCAGGGGGAAGGCTTCAACGGTGGCGTCTTGCCATTGGCCGTCATTCGCCATGAATTCAGTTAAAGCGGCATCCACGTCAGCAAGAATTTCACCCGTAAATGAAAACCGCCACGACGGTTGAGAGGCCATCTGATCCCCGGTCCATACGCTTGCTCCGGTAAGAAACGGTCGATAATTATCTTTGTTATCAGGTTTGTTCATAGGCTCACCATACAGTCGCCACATCATCGATAATCATCTGTGGTGTCGATCGACCTTGCCACGTATTGATACGAAGCTTGCCGGCGATATGCAATGGTGCGCCCCCTGCCCGGCTGTTTTTTAGCAGCGCTTCGCCCAAGCCGGTTTCCATACACCGGAAGGCGATGGCGTTCAGCGCCGGGCCACCGGATGCGTCCTCAATCCGGCATTTCACATGATCACCACCGGCGCCGATCACATCGGCATAAGTAATACGGGCTTCGGCGATGGCAAAGCGCGGTTCAGGGTTGCCTGCTCCATATGGGCCCACTTGATCCAGCGCCTCAAGCAATTCCATGTTGGCCCCGGCGGCGCGGACGGCACCGTCCACGTTGAGCACAGGTTCGATATTTTGTGCGGCAATCTGATCACCAATGCGTTCTTCCAAAAAGGCGCGCAAGTCGCCCAGCTTTTCCGTTTCCAGCGTGAACCCGGCGGCCATGGCATGACCACCACCCTTGATCAGATGCCCAGCCTGACGCGCAGCAATAATGGCGCGCCCCAAATCAATACCCGATATGGACCGGCCACTGCCTGTGGCAATGCCGTCCTCACTGAGCGCGATAACACAGGACGGGCGGTTGTAACGATCCTTCAGGCGGCTAGCCACAATGCCGATGACACCGGGATGCCAGCCTTCACCCGATGCGATAACCACGGCGGCATTCGTGCGGCTTTGTTGTTCTTCCACCTGGGCGATGGCTTGCTCCAGAATGCTCTTTTCGATGGCCTGACGTTCCTGGTTGAGCGCGTCCAGATGGTTGGCAATCTCATCAGCCATCACACGGTCATCGGTGGTTAGCAACCGGGTGCCCAGACCGGATTCCCCAACTCGGCCACCGGCATTGACGCGGGGGCCCAGAATGAATCCCGCGTGGTACGCACCGGGGGCTTCATCTACGCCCGCCACATCGGCCAGCGCGTTGATACCGGTATTGCCGCGTGCGGCCATGACTTTCAGGCCCTGATGAACAAAGGCCCGGTTCAATCCGGTCAATGGCACCACGTCGCACACGGTGCCGAGCGCCACCAAATCCAGCAAGCTGAGCAGATCAGGTTCCTTGCGGTTGTTCTCGTCGCCCGCGAACCATCTTTGGGCTCGTAGTGTTCGGTTGATCGCAACGACCAGCAGAAATGTGATCCCCACCGCGGCCAGATGGCTGTAAGGGTTATCTACTTCATCCAACCGTTTGGGATTCACCACGGCGATGGCCACAGGCAAATTAGCCTCAGCCTCATGATGATCTACAACAATCACGTCCAGCCCGGTATCGTGCGCGGCCTGAAGCGGCTCGAACGATGTGGTGCCGCAATCGACGGTGACAACAAGATCGGCGCCGCCGTTCTTGATGGAAACCATGGCCCCGGCGTTCGGGCCATACCCTTCTTTCAGACGGTCTGGGATATAGCTGGACGCCTGTCCACCCACCGCCTTCAGGTACCGCAGCAAAACGGCTGAGGATGTGGCGCCATCCACATCATAGTCACCAAACACGACGATACGTTGCCCCGCTGTCACCGCATGGGCGATCCGCTCGGCCGCGCTATCCATGTCTAGAAAGACGCTGGGGTCGGGCAAGGCTGATCTGAGGGTCGGGTTTAAAAAGGATTCTGCTTGATCCGGATCAACGTCGCGCATGGCCAGAATACGGCCAACGACCTCCGGTACACCAAGCCGTTGCGTAAGCGCCATGGCCGCGCGGTCATCGTTTGTGTCACGTCCCACCCAACGCCGTCCAGTGACGGATTTATCTACACCAAGGTAGGGTTCAGGTGCTGGGTCCGTCATGGGTTGCTGTGGTGGTGAGTCTCAATAAACCGCCAGGTGTTCGTGCTGGAACGCAACACCATGGAATGGGAAATATGGGTGTAACCATCTCTACCATATGGGCTGCGCTCAATGCCATCCAGCAACGGACCCGTGGTAATGCCAGTGGCGGCAAAGGTTACATTGCCGGGTGTCATGTCGTCGATGGTGTACACATGGTCCGCATCCTCAATACCGGCAGCAGCGATTATACGGTGGTCATCCTTGTTGCGTGCAACGAGGCGGGCTTGCATCTGGCCGCCTGCGCAACGCAGGGCGGCTGCGGCCAAAACCCCCTGTGGTGCCAAACCGGTACCCATATACACATCAATACCGCTGTTGCCGCGAACGGGTGCTATTGCACCACTTACATCACCATCAAGGATCAGGCGAAGCCGGGCCCCCGTCGCCCGCACACTGTCGATCAGGTCCTTGTGCCGGGGCCTGTCCAGCATGCAGATCACCAGATCGGAAACAGCCACGTCCTTGGCCTTTGCGATACGGCCGAGGTTGTCTTCAGGCGGCGCATCCAGATCGATCACATCGGCGGACAGCCCTGAGCCTACGGCGATCTTGTCCATGTAAATGGCGGGCACTGACAGAAAACCGTGATCCTCTGACAGTGCCATAGCGGAAATCGCGTTAAACCCGCCGCGTGCAATGATAGATGTGCCTTCGAGCGGCATCAGGGCCACGTCGACATCGGGGCCTTCGCCGGTGCCAATTTTCTGGCCCACATAAAGGTTATCCACCTCGCCCTCATTACCCTCGCCGATACAGACACGGCCGCTGAAGGGCAGCGTGGAGACGGTATCCGTCATGGCTTGCATGGCGGCACGATCAGCGGCTTCCTCGTCGCCCTGTCCCATATGTGAGTAAGCCGCCAGTGCAGCAGCCTCTGTGACCCTTACGGCCTCAAGTGCAAGATTACGCCCCATGATCTCTTCCGTATTTCATTGGGTTTCTATTATTATGACAAAGGATGGCAGGAATTCAGGCTGGCAGCAATTCAATCCTGATCATGCATGGCTCGCCATCCACAGCATCAAGGGCCGAAATTTCCGACAAGGCGGCATTCATGCTGGATTCCCGGGTTTCGTGGAGGGTCATAACAAGCGGTACTGGCTCACCGGGGGCCCGGCCACGCTGCAGCACAGATTCCATTGAAACCTCGTGATCGCGGAGTACAGCGGCGATTTCGGCAAACACACCGGATTGGTCAACGACCATCAGGCGCACGTAGTATCCACCCCGGTGCTGATCCATGGGTGTGGTCGCCATGGGTGTGAGGGCATCCACTGGTACATTCAATGGCGCAACCCGGTGGCCGCGCGCAATATCAATCAGGTCAGCAACCACGGCCGACGCGGTTGGACCAGCGCCAGCGCCGGGGCCCACATGAACAATTGTATCAGCGAAGTCACAGTCCACTTCAACTGCATTAAAGGCATATTCCACATTGGCGATGGCAGCCCCTTCTGGTACCAGGCACGGGTGAACGCGTTGCTCAATGCCGTTATCTGATTTGGCAGCGATGCCTAACAGCTTAATGCGATAACCCAGTTCCTGAGCGAACTGAACGTCCATCAACGATATGTGACGGATGCCTTCGGTATACACGCCACCGAAATCAATGGCTGAGCCAAATGCCAGTGCGGCCAGGATGGACAGCTTGTGCGCCGCATCTACGCCATCAATATCGAAGCTCGGGTCCGCTTCCGCGTACCCCAGTTCCTGCGCATCGGCGAGAACCTCATCAAAGCTGAGTTCTTCATTGCGCATACGGGTCAGGATGTAATTAGAGGTGCCGTTGAGAATGCCCAACACGCGATTTACGCCATTAGCGGCCAGGCCCTCACGCAAAGACTTGACGATGGGAATGCCACCAGCCACCGCAGCTTCGTATTGCAGGGACTTATCCGCCTGTTCTGCCATTCGCGCCAGCTCGACACCATGATGCGCCAGCAATGCCTTGTTCGCCGTCACCACATGCCGGCCAGCGGACAGGGCTGCTTCGCAGGTCGCCTTGGCCGGACCGTCTGATCCACCGATGAGTTCCACGACCACATCAGCATCTGCCTCTTGTGCCATTTTCACGGCATCATCGAACCAGGTCAGGCCGTCAATTGAAACACCGCGATCTTTGTTTCTGTCCCGGGCGGAAACGGCTGTTACCACGATCTCGCAACCAGCACGGTTCTTGATGATTTCTGCCTGACGGGACAGAAGCTCCACAGTCCCCGCACCAACAGTGCCCAGACCGGCGATCGCGACTTTCAGGGAATTACTCATGTTCTTTCCGTTTCAACTGTAATACGTGATTTTCTTGTGCCACAAAATAACGAGCCCTCTGCCGTTGTCCACGGCAAAGGGCTCATTTGATACAGATTATTTGCCTTTAGCTATCGATATAAATCTCTGCCCGACGATTTCCAGCCTCTCCCGAAGGCATCACTTCGTAATAAAGCGGCTGGGTATCAGAAACGGCCCCAATCATGATCTGAGTCTTGGCAGCGCCCATGCGAACAAGTTCACGGGCTATATGATCAGCCCGGGCAACAGAAACGCTGTAGTTCACCATCTTATGACGTACAGGGTCCATGGCACGGGTGCGGCTGCTCGCGTGGCCAATAATACGGAGAACACCACCTTGCTCCTGGAGCAGGACAGCAACTTTCTGCAAAACCCGGCGGTCGGTAATATCCAGGCCAGATGAGCCATTGGTGAAGTGAATCGTCGCAACCTTGACGGAATTGGACGTTAACAACGGCTGGCCGCCAGCGCTGTTAATTTGCAGGAACCCGGACTCGCTCATTTCGTCGGGCGCTGACATCGTGGTTACGCCACCGCTGTATTGTCCGGCGTTTTGTACACCAAGCGATGAAATGATCAGTGTGTTGGCTGCTTCAAGCTCGCCACCGGATGCTTGAGGCGTGATGAGTACAGTCGTTGCGCTGGACGTGCCGGTTTGAGTCAGGCCGCTCATAAGACGGGTTCGGTATTGTTCGTATGTTTCTCCAGACGGCAGGCGCCCCGGTTCCACCACCAGCGGCGCAGAGGACGTAATAGTGCCTGCGGCTGCTGTTTCGATTACGCTGCTCTGCTCAACCACAGTGCTCGATACAGATGATGCCTGCTCAACGGGTTGGGCTTCGACTGCAATAGCCGGTTGTGCCGGTGGCGCAGGTTGCAGGTCGCCTGAATCAGATGCTGTGACAGCGGTGCCGTCGTCGTTTGTCTGTCGAGCAATGGTTGATGCATAGGCCGGTTTGTTCGGATCGGCGATCAGGCCGTCCGCAACGTCACCGCCTTCCTCGACCGCAGGACGCTCAGGCACACTGGCCAGCGTCGGGAAATCTTCATCTTCGCCCGGTACCGCATCATCACTGGTGGGTTGTGCGTCGGCGCTAACGTTCTGTTCATCGCCCGAAATCATGTCAACGGTGCCGCGGTACCATTCAACAGGGTTCATGGCATCGGGAATTGACGAACAACCGCTGAGAAACCCTAAAACAATCAATGAAGCGCCCAAGCGCTTCCAGGCGCGCTGGTTGCCGCTCGTCTGGCCGGTCATGAAGTTGATACTCATCGTTGTTTGGCTCCTGGTTTTAGCGAGGTAGTGAATTGTCTCACATATTCACCGCGCGTCAAATCTTCTGAATCCGTTAAAGTGCCGTAAAAAGGTTAACAGATTAGAAAACGCCCCCTAGTTGATGGTGGGGATAGCACAAAAAGGTGTTTTGTAAAAACCATTTGGCCTATCCGGGAAAAGGCCATGATCAAAGAAATTATGCAATGCGCTCAAACTTCTGGCTCTTGCCAAGAGCCAGGATATGTCATTAGGTTGTTGCGATGAAGAGCCCTCAAGAAATAGAAGAGCTGATCGAGTCTGCGCGTGGTTGGTACGCGCGGGGGCTGATGTGCCCCGCTGAGCTTTGTGTGAGAGAGGTATTTGACTCAAACCCCAATCATGCGGATGCGTTCCATATACTGGGGGAAATTTGCCTGAAACTTGGGTTGCCTGAACAGGCTGCTACCGCCTTCGAAAAGGTGCTCGAGTTTGATGCGGGTTCGGAAAGTGCACAGGAAAATTTCCAAATAGCGCAAGAACGACCCGCCCCCACGGCTTTTACCACGCCGCACTATCTTTTGATCAAGTCTTGGGGCCACGGGTTTTGGTCCGATGTGACACACACGCTGGCTTGCCTGTTGATATCTGAAATTACGGGCCGTATTCCAATCGTTCATTGGGGGCGTAACAGCGCATTTGACGACGGATCTGATAACAATGCCTTTCACCTTTATTTCGATCCTGTGTCCGACCTGACGATTGATGATCTGGCAGGTATAGAGACGCTGACAATCTACCCGGACAAATGGTCCAAAGAGAATCTTCGCGAAGAGGATCTGGAGATTTGGGAAGGCAAAGGTGCGCGGTTAGGTGGAATCCTGTATTTAAACCGCGCGGAGACACTCGTCGTCAGTGACTTTAATATGTCAATCGCCGAACTGTTGCCCTGGATACCAGAATCGCATCCCATGCATGGCCAGTTGCATGATGATATAGGACGTTATTTGGCTGAAAAATATCTGAGTCCGGTTGTGGCAATACGTGATGAGGTTCGCTCGTTTTTTGACACACATCTTGCGGGCCGCTCTCCATTGGCTGTTCATATTCGCGGTCTGGATAAACAGTTTGAAGTGAGTGACCTGGACGACAAGAACAATGCCATTCTCAAGGCACTAGATAAGAAGCATCCAGAAGGCCCCATCTTTCTATTGACAGATGATGAAGGCTGGTTAGCCAAGTTTCGTGATCAATATGGTGATCGCGTTGTGACCACCGATTGTGAGCGAACAACGGGCCATGTGGGTGTGCACAATCTTCCATTGGATGAGGGCGCCCGACTGGGCCGAGAAATGATGTTGGATACCTACATCGCCCTTGCCTGTGACAAATTTATTGGTAACGGCTTGTCAAATGTTTCCTCCATGATTTCCCTCTTAAAGCAATGGCCAGGTGATAGCTGTGAGCTTGTATCGAGGACGTACTTTCGCGGATTGGCATATGGTATTCACATTGTGGTGGAGCCCAAGTTGCAAGCGCACAAGGTATTTTCCGGTAACGCGGGCAGTTACCCCGATGGGATCATTCATGCATTGGAGCGAATCGATGCATCTTCCTCACCTGTTCCCGACTTCATTGATTATAGGGATTCCATTGATCTGAACCGTGCGTTTCAGCGGGTTGCTGATTCCCTGAACGGGAAACGTTGTTTTGAAGCCATGATGCGTTTGCAGACTGTGAATGCCTTATTCATTGGCCGACCTCCTCAACAACTGCCGACGACCATCCAGTATTTGAACATGCTGATATTCCTTGCAGAACTGAGACGGCAATCCGGCGATCAACACATTGTTTTGGACCAGATGGTTTTCGTTTTAAACAGCCTTTCGCGCCAGGATCAAGACAGGGAGATGCGGCTGAAAGTCAATGCGCTTACGGTAGCGTACAATGAAGGCCATATGGCTGCCTGTGAAAATGGTATATCGGCGTGTTTAGAAAATTACCTTCCAGAAATCGCCGCACCAATGGCGAAAGATGCCCGAGACGTTCTCATAGCGATGAGCCAAGAATTTGAAAACCAGCGGTCATATGGATTGTTGGGAGAAATTGATCTGGCTGTTGATCAACAACCACGCGAGAACGTCACGCCGTAGATTTTGACCGTGAGTTAATTCCGCAGCCGGGTACCTTCCGTCTTGCACCATATGAAAAATTCGCGATGATCAGTGCTCGCTTACCTTCGTTTTGGAACCCTATTGCCATGGCCGCCGACGCACAAAAACTCATCGACAACTGCCTGATTGACGCCCATTTCCAGGGCCTGCCAAACCACTCTACAGGCAAGGTCCGCGATTCCTATGATTTCCCTGACGGGCGACGGGTGATGGTGGCCACAGATCGCCAGTCGGCTTTTGATCTGGTACTGGCCGCCGTTCCGCATAAAGGCCAGGTCCTCAATCAAACCGCCCGCTTCTGGTTTGATGTGACTGAAGATATCTGCCCTAACCATGTGATTGATTTTCCCGACCCCAACGTGGTTGTGGCCAGGAAATTAGAGATGTTGCCGGTTGAAATGGTGGTCCGTGATTACATGACGGGATCGACCGAGACCAGCATCTGGCCCATGTATAAACGGGGCGAGCGTCATCTTTATGGTCACGATTTTCCTGATGGTTTGGTTAAAAATCAAAAGCTTGGAGACACCATTCTCACCCCCACCACCAAAGCCGCCCAGGGGGATCATGATGCCCCGATCGCGGCGGCCGAAATTGTGGAAAGTGGCTTGTTACCCGCTGAGCACTGGGACGAACTGGCTCGTATCAGCCTCGCCCTTTTCGCCCGCGGCCGAGAGGTTGCCGCCCGGCACGGCCTGATTTTGGTCGACACCAAATACGAGTTCGGCGTGGATGGGAACGGCACGATCACATTGGCTGACGAAATCCACACCCCTGATTCCAGCCGCTTTTGGATCGCGGGTAGCTATGAAGATCGCATGGCAGCTGGCAAGGAGCCCGACAGTCTGGACAAGGAGTTCCTGCGCCTGTGGATTACAGCACGGTGTGATCCCTACAATGAACCGGTACCCGATATTCCGCCTGAAACTATTCTGGATTTTTCAAACAGATACATCGCTCTTTACGAGCGTGTTACGGGCTTGAGCTTCGAAGTACCTGATGGCAGTCAGTCTGTGCGTGAACGCATCGAATCCAATTTGCAGAAAGTATTTCCAGAATACTTCTGATCCCCAGCTTCAGGCCCCCCGCTTGATATCCATGGTCTCAGCCATCTAGTGCGAAATCAACATCGCCCCAAAATCTGTCTGAATAGTGAATGTCTTTCATTTCTTCCAGCTGTACCCAAAACCGATCGCGCGCATCGCTTTTCATGTAGGTATCTAGCGCCGCACGATCTTCGAACCCGTATAGCAACAAACATGACGACCAGCCGTTCTCGTCGGTTTGGTCCAGCAGGGCCTTGCGTGCCCATGCCACGCCGGGTTCGGCCAGCACTTCGGCCATGTGCTTGTTTTCCAGCCAGTCCATGTAAGGCTGGCCATGTTCCGGATCTACCCACGAACGCACCACGTATAGAACTTCATCTTTGTTCATCATGCCTCCGCGTTTCCTGAATCCAGATTGATGAGAATTTGCGCTGCGCTGTATGGGTCCAGATCGCGGTTGCTGACTTGCGCCATGGCATCGTCCAGTGCTTTGCCCTTTGCCGCCGCCACGCGTTCACGCGCGATATCTTCTGCGGCTTTAATAACCCGCATGTGAGAAATTTCCTGTGCCCGTATTTCGCGTTCGCCAGACGTGTTCAAATGCTCCAGATGGGCATCCAGTGTACGGATCAACTCATCAATGCCCTGCTCTTTCTCGGCGCTTGTGGAGATTACGGGTACCTGCCAGCCAAGTCGGTTGCGCCCGCTGAGACCCATGCCCACCATGCTCTTTAGGTCGGCTACGGTCCGGTCAGCGTCCTTGCGATCACATTTGGAGACCACGTGCATGTCGGCGATCTCAAGCACGCCAGCCTTGATGGCCTGAATATCATCGCCGAGGCCGGGTGCCGATACCACGGCGACGCTGAGGGCTGAACGGGCAATATCCACCTCGTCCTGGCCGACGCCAACGGTCTCAATCAGCACCACATCAAAGCCTGCCGCATCCAGTGTATCAACGGTTTCCATGCACCCCCGCGTCAAACCGCCAAGCGATCCCCGCGTTGCCATGGACCGGATGAACACGCCGTCGTCACCGGCCAGTTCGCCCATGCGCACCCGGTCACCCAGAATGGCGCCGCCCGAAAATGGACTGGATGGATCGATGGCGACAATACCGACCGTGCGGCCCGCTGCTCGCAGGTGCTGTGCCATGGCGCGAACCATGGTTGACTTGCCGCTGCCGGGTACGCCGGTCAGGCCAATGGTATGCGCTCGCCCCGCACGGTTGTAGATGGTGGCAAACAAGGCCCGGGTATCTTCGTTTCTGGTCAGTGACTCAGCGAGCGACATGGTGCGTGCGATACTGCGCACGTCGCCGGCGAGAACGCCGTCGAGCAAGGCTTGTGAGGCTGGGGTCAGGTTTGCCATGGCCTATTCAGAATCTGTCTTCCGCGGAACTCGCAGATCCTGCCCGGCATCTACATATTCCCGTGCCAACGTTACGTAGGTGGGCCAGATGTAATCGAGCATATCTTTTTCGCGGTCACCTGTCTCACGCACACGGCGGGCGGGTGACCCAGCCCAAAGCTCGCCAGCCTTGACCCGTTTTCCGGGCGGTACCAGCGCGCCAGCGGCAACCAATGCACCGGATTCCACAACCGCACCATCCATTACAGTCGCCTGCATACCAATCATACAATTGTTTTCGAGCGTACAGGCATGCAACAGGCACATATGCCCCACGGTTACATTGTCACCAATAATGGTGGGCAATGTCCGGCTGTCGATGTGAATGATCGTGCCGTCCTGAATGTTTGTATTCTCGCCGATACGGATCTGGTTCATATCACCACGGATCATACAGTTGAACCAGATACCGGCCCCTGTTCCAATTTCAACGTCACCTATAATCACGGCATTGGGGGCGATGAAGGCATCTTCGTGAATTTTTGGCCAGATATCCCGATAGGGCAAAATCATTCCCGGCCAGCCGTTTTTATTCGGATTCCCATTGTTGTTGTCTGGCTGGGACATGGCGTTCTCCTACAGCGTCTCGAATAGTTGTGTTTATGTGGCTATTGGGCCTGCGCTTCAAGCCAATATCGCAAATTAGGCAGTCATCGCACAAGGCTGTTCCATTGGCGGTGTCAGCTACCTGCATTTGGGCTACATCATCCACGACGGCAAGCGGTATTACGCCCGATTCCATGGGAATCCCGTTTCGGCCTGATAGAAACTGTGACAAATTGGCATCACCATGGTGTGTGATTATTGCAGGAGTGATTGACACAACGCTACGAAACCATACACTCCGCCTCCTACAGTTTAGAGAAAGAGCGACCCCTCCCTGGCGATTGGCGTCAGCATCGGTTGCCAGATTGGTTTTTTACCGCTTCATGAGCTTTGCAGATTTAGGATTGAGCGACGAGCTTTTACGAGCAGTCGCTGACGCTGGTTACGACACCCCCACCCCCATTCAGGAAAAGGCTATTCCGAATGTGCTAATGGGGCGGGATATCATGGGGTGCGCCCAGACGGGTACCGGCAAAACCGCATCATTCACCCTGCCTATGCTGGATATTTTGTCTCATGGTCGTGCCAAGGCGCGTATGCCTCGCTCATTGATCCTGGAGCCGACCCGCGAATTAGCGGCGCAGGTTGCTGACAACTTCGAGACCTATGGCAAGTACCAGCGCCTGTCCAAGGCGTTGCTGATCGGCGGCGAATCCATGGCCGAACAGATCAAATCCATGGATAATGGTGTGGATGTGTTGATTGCGACGCCGGGACGCCTGCTGGATCTGTTTGATCGTGGTCGGCTGCTCCTGAATGATGTAAAAATTCTGGTTATCGATGAAGCTGATCGCATGTTGGATATGGGCTTTATCCCGGACGTTGAACGAATCGTGTCGCTGTTGCCGAAAATGCGTAACACGCTGATGTTCTCGGCGACCATGCCCAGGGAAATCCGACGGTTGTCAGAAGCTTTCTTGATGAACCCCAAGGAAATCACAGTGGCTGCACCGTCATCCACGGCGGCAACGATCATCCAGGGGCTGGTTACGCTGAAACGCGGTAGCGCACAGAAAGAAAAACGAGAAAAACTGCGTGAGCTGATCAAGCGTGACGACGCCAAGAACGGCATTGTCTTCTGTAACCGCAAACGTGATGTGAGCGTGGTTTGCCGGTCTATGGAACGGCATGGTTTTAATGTGGGACAACTGCACGGTGATATGTCACAGCCCGCGCGTATGGAAACCCTTGCCAAGTTCAAAGGCGGCAATATTCAGTTTTTGGTGTGCAGCGACGTGGCTGCACGAGGGCTCGATATTCCGGCCATGAGCCATGTTTTTAATTTTGATGTGCCCACCCACGCGGAAGATTATGTGCACCGGATTGGTCGTACAGGTCGCGCCGGACGTGAGGGACATGCCTACACCATTGCGCTCAGTGAAGATTCCAAATATGTGGCTGCGATCGAAAAATTGTCGGGCAAGCCCATTCCCCCCTTGGGGGCCGCTAAGGTTGAAGCCAAGGATACAGCAGAACCAACCAATGCAGAATCTGCCAATACGGATGATGCCATCGTTGTAGCGCCGGCTGCGGATAAAGAAGACAAGCCGAAGAACCCTCGCAACCGTGGTCGTGACCGTGGTGCCAGGAAGGATGCGGCTACGGAATCCGCCCCTGCTGAAACGGCGCTTGAGAAAGTAGCCGACGCGCCTAAAAAAGAAGAACCAATCAGCAAGACCCAGCAAAAGAAATCATCACGTCGTGAACGTGAGCGCGCGCGCGAAAAAGAGTTGGGATTTGCCCCAGACGACCTGCCAAGTGATCCTGTTAAGGGGTTGGGCGATAACGCACCATCATTCTTTTTGAACGCATTCCCCGGCTCGAAATCTACTTCGAAATAAGTAAAGACCTAGATCAACCCGGTAAGGGGCGATGAGGCGTCGGCGTATTGCTTTCTGCTCATGCGCCCGGCCTGATAGGCTTGGCGACCGGCGATCACCGCATGTTTCATGGCGCTTGCCATGGCGATGGGGTCTGCTGCGTGGGCGATTGCCGTATTCACGATAACGCCATCACAGCCCAGTTCCATGGCAAAGGCGGCTTCTGATGCAGTACCTATGCCGGCGTCCACAATCACCGGCACCGAGGATTGCTCAACGATCAGGCCAATATTAAACGGGTTTTGAATACCGTGGCCTGATCCGATTAATGATCCCAGCGGCATGATGGCCGCGGCCCCTTCTTCTTCCAATCGTTGGCACATGATGGGATCGTCTGAACAATAGACCATGACCTGGAAGCCTTCTTTGACCAGGACTTTCAGGGATTCCAGCGTTTCCGGCATGCGCGGATAAAGCGTCTTTTCATCACCCAGTATTTCGAGTTTCACCAAGTCCCAACCGCCCGCTTCACGGGCCAGTCGCAACGTGCGCAGGGCATCGTCGGCGGTAAAACAACCTGCTGTATTGGGCAGGTACGTGACGGCCTTGGGATCAATGAAATCGGTCAGCATGGGCTGGTCCGGATCGGACAGGTTTACGCGACGAACCGCAACCGTGACCATGTCGGCACCGGATGCCTGTAACGCCTGCCAGTTTTCTTCATAATCTTTGAATTTTCCAGTACCGATGATCAGGCGGGAATTAAATGTTCGCCCCGCCACGATCAGGGGATCGTTTCCTGCCTGGATCGAATCATCGGGCGCACCGCCACCAATGAAGTGAACGATCTCCAGTTTGTCACCATTGGTCAAGCGAGTGCCGTCATAGAGGGACTTGGGTACGATTTCCAGATTCCGCTCAATGGCGACTTTCTTGCCGTCCAGGCCGATCTCCGTCAGCAGCTCATTCACTGTCAGGGCGCCATCAAAGCGTCGTTCTTCGCCATTTACCGTAATTTGCATGTGCGCTCGCGTATTTTGAGGGTTCATTCCAATGTCTATAAGGGTATTGCGCCAGCCCCGGCCTTTCAACCGCAGAGAAGCGTTGTACGCAATTTTTTAACGCTGAGGGGCGGTATGGACAAATCACGGTGTTTCCATGTCCACGCGCGTGGTATAGATTTTTCAGTGCGGAGTCGCGCGGGGTGAACAGTGTGGAGTCGCACAGATAGAATAGATTGTCAGGCGCATGAGTAAAAATATTTTGATCATAAATGGCCCCAACCTCAATATGTTGGGCACCCGTCAGCCAGAGGTGTATGGCAGCGATACGCTCGCCGACATCGAAGCTATGTGCTCGGACCACGGCCAGGGCCTGTCGCTCAGTATCGATTTCCGCCAAACCAATGACGAAGGCGAAATGGTTACCTGGATTCAAGAATCGCGCGCGACGCACGATGCCATTATTATTAACGCCGCCGCCTATACCCATACGTCAGTTGCGGTGCTGGATGCTTTGTTGGCGGTTGAAATGCCGGTCATTGAGGTCCATCTATCCAACATTCATCAACGCGAGGAGTTTCGTCAACATTCCTATGTGGCCAAGGCAGCCACCGGTATGATCTGCGGACTTGGCGCACAAGGTTACACACTGGCCCTCGATGCGTTGGCCAACTGTCTCGATTCATAAGTGGGCTCGGGTCATAAAGTGGGAAAGAAAAAAGGAAGTTCTGTATGAGCAAAACCCCCAAATCATCATCTGTTGATGCCGAACTGGTTCGACAACTGGCTGAACTGTTGGACGAAACAGGATTGTCAGAGATCGAATACGGGCGGGACGATTGGCATGTTCGTGTCTCGCGTGGTGGTGGCTCCGTTGTTCAATCTGTTGCAGCACCAGCGGCGTTACCAGCCGCGGCCAGTGCGCCTGCTGAAGCGCCGGCAGGTGGCGGAGACGATCTGTCATCCCATCCCGGCGTTGTTCCTTCGCCCATGGTTGGCGTGGTTTACACGTCTGCTGATCCAGACACGCCAGCTTATGTGAAGGTCGGCGACCAGGTCGCTGAGGGCGATACCATTCTGCTGATCGAAGCCATGAAGGTCTTCAATCCCATCCGTGCGCCTAAAGCAGGTAAAGTGGTGCGAATCCTGGTCAATGGCGGATCCCCGGTGGAATTCGGCGAACCATTGATGATCATTGAATAGCGGGTTGGCATCGTGATTGAAAAAGTCCTTATTGCCAACCGTGGCGAAATAGCCGTTCGTATCTTGCGGGCCTGTCGTGAGATGGGCATCGAAACGGTTGCTATTCATTCCACAGCGGACGCCAATGCCATGCATGTGCGCCTGGCTGATGAGTCCGTTTGCGTGGGCCCGCCGGCCGTTAAAGACAGCTATCTGAACATGTCTGCGATTCTGAGCGCCGCCGCGATCTCTAATGCAGATGCCATTCATCCCGGTTATGGGTTCTTGTCAGAAAACGCTGATTTCGCTGATATGGTGGAAGAGCACGGCATCACCTTCATTGGCCCCTCCGCAGATCACATCAGGTTAATGGGTGACAAAATCACCGCCAAGGCCGCTGTAAAGGCCGCTGGTATTCCGGTTGTACCGGGATCAGAAGGTGCGGTGGATGATCCCGCCGAAGCCCGTCGGGTGGCCGAAGAAATTGGCCTGCCCGTTATCATTAAAGCCGCTGCCGGTGGTGGTGGTCGAGGCATGCGCGTTGCCAAAACCATGGACGAGTTGGACGAAGCGCTTAAAGTAGCCAGTTCAGAAGCCGCCGCCATGTTTGGCAGTGGTGCTGTTTACGTGGAAAAATTTTTAGGCAAACCCCGCCACATCGAAATTCAGATTCTGGCCGATTCTCACGGTAACGTGGTTCATCTGGGGGAGCGTGATTGTTCACTACAACGACGTCACCAGAAGGTTTTGGAAGAAGCCCCCTCACCTGCCCTGAATATAGATCAGCGCAGCGACATCGGCGAAGTCGCCCGCGCCGCTGTTCAGAAGCTTGGCTACCGCAGCACCGGTACCATTGAGTTCCTGTATGAAGATGGTGAGTTCTATTTTATTGAAATGAACACACGCTTACAGGTGGAGCACCCGGTCACAGAGATGATCTGTGGACTGGATCTGGTCCGTGAAATGATCCGTGTAGCCTCTGGTGCGCCGCTTAGCTTCACGCAGGAAGAAGTGCGCTTTTCAGGGCACGCCATTGAATGTCGTATCAATGCAGAGCACCCCGAAACGTTCATGCCATCGCCGGGTACGGTCGGTGATTACTACACACCGGGTGGCCTTGGCGTTCGTGTGGATTCAGCCCTGTATTCCGGTTACACCGTACCCCCCTATTACGACAGCATGATCGCCAAGTTGATCGTGCACGGGGCTAATCGTAATGAATGCCTGATGCGGTTGCGGCGGGCCTTGTCGGAGTATGTTATCGACGGCATGGACACCAGCATCCCCCTGCATCAACGCCTGATGAATGAGCCGGACTTTGTGAACGGTGATTATGACATTCACTGGCTGGAGAAATTACTCGGCCTTTAATTTGGTATGACGGTACACGCATGGACAGACGGGGCAGCGACCAACAACGACTGACACCGGAACTGGTATTGCGTGCTTACGCGGCCGGTATATTCCCCATGGCGGAATTCCGCGATGACCCTAATGTTTTCTGGGTCGATCCAAAACTTCGTGGCGTCCTGCCACTGGACACTTTTCATGTACCGCGCAAGTTGCGGCGCGTCATCCGCCGGAACAAGTTTGATGTGCGGGTTGATACAGCGTTTGAGCGCGTCATGACTATCTGCGCCGAAACCACGGACGACCGGCGCGAGACCTGGATTAATCATGAAATCCAGAACACCTACGTCGAGCTTCATTATCGAGGTTTTGCCCATTCGGTGGAATGTTGGATGGATGATCAATTGGTGGGCGGGTTGTATGGTATTTCACTGGGCGCCGCATTCTTTGGCGAAAGTATGTTTTCGCGAAAAACCGATGCGAGCAAGGTCGCACTTGTTCACCTGGTGGCACGCCTCGTCTCCGGTGGGTTCAAGTTGCTGGATACTCAATTTGTGACGGACCACTTGCGTCAGTTCGGCGTGGTGGAAATGCCAGCACGTGACTATCTGGTCAAACTTGAGGACGCCATCTCTCACCAAGGCGTCTTTCTGACGGACCCTGACGAGGACCAACTGGACGCGATTTTAGAGCACCTCATGTCGGGCAGTGACGCATAATCGAGCAGTTGGCGTACCAATAATTTTCATTATTTATTCGAATACTTGATCTTGATCAAGGAGAGTACCCCTGTTTTGTGTGAGGTTTAATCACGTTCTTCGTGAGCCTGCGTGATGCAGGAAGGTGCGAGCCACATCTCGTCACTCACCTTGAACGGTTGGGCGGCATCCAATTGTCCGCCCAAGGTTACATCCTCAGACGAGTCAATTGGAGTAGATATCGTGACCAAGGAAATCCAAGAACAAGAAGGCCTGTCCCGGCGTTTATTTTTGTCCGGCACAGCCGCCGCAGGCATCGGTTCACTTGCCGTAGAGATGGCGTCATTTTCTGCAGAGGCTTCTACTCAAGTCGCCGCTGCGGAGGTAGAGAATTTACCACGGGTGAAACAGGAGTTGGTTGCGCCGCCATTTCTGCCGAAGCATGACCAGGTCGCCAAGGGCGGCCCGAAGGTCGTTGAAATCACTATGGTGATCAAAGAGAAAGTCATGGTGCTCGACGATGATGATGCAGAAGTTTGGGCTTTAACATACGACGGCTGGGTTCCCGGCCCGCTCGTAGTTGTCCACCAGGATGATTATGTGGAGCTTACCCTGATCAACCCGGCCACGAATGCCATGTTACACAATATCGATTTCCATGCATCCACTGGTGCGCTCGGCGGCGGTGGTTTGACCCACGTATCGCCTGGCGAGGAAACGGTGCTGCGGTTCAAGGCGACCAAGGCTGGTGTTTTCGTTTATCACTGCGCCCCTGGTGGCGCCATGATCCCATACCATGTAACGCACGGTATGAATGGTGCACTAATGGTGTTGCCACGTGATGGCCTGAAAGACAAGGATGGCAAACCCATCCGGTATGACCGGGCCTACTACGTTGGCGAGCAGGACTACTATATTCCCAAAGACGAAGATGGTGAATACATCAAGTATGAAGGTGCTGGCGAAGATTACGCCGACTATATGGAGACAATGGCAACGCTTACACCAAGCCACATCGTCTTTAACGGTGCGGTCGGTGCCTTGACCGGCGAGAATGCTATGACGGCGTCTGTTGGTGAGACTGTGCTTATTATCCACTCACAAGCAAACCGTGATACGCGGCCGCACTTGATCGGTGGTCACGGCGACTATGTCTGGGAAGGTGGTTCATTCACCGATAACCCGCAGACCGGGCTTGAAACCTGGTTTATTGCTGGTGGTGCGGCCGGGTGTGCCATTTACACATTCAAGCAGCCTGGCATCTACGCCTACGTCAATCACAACCTGATTGAAGCGGTTCTCAAGGGCGCTGCCGCGCACTTTGTGGTCGATGGAGATTGGGATGATGATCTGATGAAACAGGTCAAGAAACCGAGCCCCATTAAATAGGGTTGATCACAGCTGCTTTAATATCAGGAGGTCGCAATGAAAATTGCAAATATTCTATCCTTATGCATGGCGGGTATCATTCTGATGATGTCGTCGGGCGCGATGGCAACAAGTGATCCTGTTAAGGGTGAGAAGCTCGCGAAGAAGTGCAAGGCGTGTCACACCCTGGACGAAGGCGGAAAGAACAGGCTAGGTCCCAATCTGTATGGCATTCTAGATAGTCCTGCCGGCAAGGTTGAAGGCTACAAGTACTCTGACGCCATGGCTGCGTCCGACATTGTCTGGGACGCCGCAACCTTTACGGATTTCATCACGAAACCACGTAAGGTTGTCAAAGGCACAAAGATGAGCTTCGGTGGTTTCAAGAAAGCCCAACAGCGGGCTGATCTGCTAGCTTACTTTAAAACCCTGCGGCACGAAAGTGCTCCTGCCAGCGTACCCGTGGGCAATGTGTCCAATGGTATGATTGTCGCGGCAAAACGCTGCACTGTGTGTCACACATTTGATCGTGGCGGCAAGGTGACCTTTGGTCCCAACCTGTATGATATGGTGGGTAAACCATCGGCCGCAATCGAGGGCTACAACTATTCAGATGCTCTGGCCAATGCAAACCTGATGTGGACGGATGTGAACATAGACGGTTTCTTGGCGGACCCTGAAGGGTTCCTGAAAGGAACGAAAGCCAGATTCCCTGGTTTGAAATCCGCCCAAGACAGAGCCGATGTTCTGGCATATATGAAAACCTTGAAGTAACGAGGTTTTTTCAGGAAAGTGACATGCCAAAACTTTCCACATTAATGACTGGCTTGATTGCCCTCAGCGTTTTGGCGCTGGGGGCTGTCGGCTGGTTGGAGCTTAGGGGACCTACGGATACAACGTCCATCCTGCCGGGGCTGGAAATGCAGGAAGTGACGACGGGCGACTATAATCTGACAATACTGGTGCCAGATTCCTTTGGTCGAAAATACTTCTCGAAGCCCGCCCACATCGACCAGCCATTTTATATAAGTCGCTTTGAGATCACGATTGATCAGTGGGACAAATGCGTGGCCGAAGGCGGGTGTATCTATCTGGCCAAGCGCCGCCCCTACCAAACGGGTAATCACCCTGTGACTCGCATATCGTGGTTTGATGCCTATAATTTTACGCAATGGCTTTCAAAGACCACAGGCGATACATACCGCCTACCCACCGAAGAAGAATGGGCATTTGCCGCCTTTGGTGGCGAAGATGTGACCAGAGACACGATTGACGATCTCATCCGTCAACGTCAGATGGTCCAGACGGCTACGCTCAGCCGGTTTCGAAAAACCCTTGAGATTGGTGCCAATGGCGAAAATATGTGGTCGATTGCCGATATGACGGGGTCGGTATGGGAATGGACACTGACTTGCTGGTTCTCGTCGGATGAGGAGAACAAGCGCCCCCGGACCATAGAGCAGCTCAGCAATCCGGGGCTTTGCGCCAACCGTATTGTTCAGGGCGACGAACGTGCGCACGTACCATACTTCGTGGATAAGGTTTACACCGGCGGCTGTGGTACGGGTGCTCCAGTGGATCACATTGGATTCCGTGTGGTCAGGGAAACGAAAACCCTGCGCCAGTTTTTGTGACTTGGGGTTTTGTGATTTAGGCGCGTTGCTGGAGGTCGGGTCCTTCGGCTTCACCGGCGCAAAAGCGTTCCAGTAACTCAACATCCGAAATAACAACCCGGCCGCGTTCCGTTTTCACGCCCAGCTTGCGCAGGCGTGCCAGAATGCGGGACAGGCTTTCAGGCTGAATACCCAACCGCGCCGAAATAACAGATTTGTCATACGGCAGGGCAACAACGGTGGCGCCCTCTTCTACCGTGCATAGTTTCAGCAGGAACTGGCAAACCCGTTGGCTAGCTGTTTGGGTTTTGAGACTCTCGATCTCGCCCACCAGGTGATGCATACGCTTGGACAACGTCGCTAACATGGAGAGCCCCACTTCCGGGTTTTCTTTCAAATACCGCACGAAGGTTGACGCCTGGATGGGTAGAATTCTGGCTTGTTCAACGATCTCGGCACTGGCGGGATAATCGCCGCCCACAAAGGCAATAGCTTCAGCGATTGTCTCACCACGCGTAAATACACCGATGATGGCTTCGTTCCCGTCCACGGATTCCCGGAAGACTTTTACCCAGCCTCCGAAAATGAAATAGAAATACTCCATCGGGTCATCGCGCGAGAACAGCATGTATCCCTTCGGGTATTCGCGTGGTGATGCGCCTTTGACAGCATCTTCAGCCTGTTTGTCAGATAACCCCTGAAATAGAGGGTGCCCTCGGATCAGCTCAAATTCTTCCTTGTTCACGACAGTCCTGCCCCTTGTTCAGTAACCAATTATATCGACCAGTAAATCTTGATCTCATACGAGTGTATTTTTAACTATGATCCACGTCAATTCTATGTGCGTATGTCGTGCAGCTTTGCGTCCATGGAGCTGAAGTGTGAAACGAACCACTCCGTTATCTCGCTGATGAACACCTCTCGGTTTTCCAGGTACTCGCCATCTTCATAGGCGTCCATCAGTTCGCGGATCTCATCTAACAAGCGTTCATGGTCTTCCTTGTGGATCATATACTCATGGTAGGATTCTCGGCGCATGTGAAGTTCTTCCAGCGCAAAGTGTGCGGATATCTTTGCATAAACCTCGCCCAGGGCGTCCAGCACTTTATCGCTATCCAGTTCTTGATCCATGGCGATCAAGACTTCGTTGACCAACGATACCAGCTCCCGGTGCTCATGGTCCACGGCAGCAATGCCGAGTGAGAATTCATCGCGCCATTTGATCAGTGCCCGCGCTTTCATGTGTGATCTCCATACAAAGACTTACTCATAAACAAAGCCCTCTCCACCAGGTTTGAAATCAATCGCCAACGCTTGACCCGGTGTCAGGGTGATCTGGCGCTTTGATAAATAGTCGTATCCTTTGGTACGGTCCGTGTCGATGAGCCCCAATTCCAGCGTATGGTATCCGCTTGGTACGACAAGACGTTGATAGGTAATGGATGCCCCGTCGTTATGCAGGCCCGTGGGCGGGAGTGACGCTTGGTAAATCACCTGATCGTCCAGTTTCATATGAACCTTCACATCAAGGCGTTGGCGTGGGCAGTCAATCGGCGCACGCATGTTGGGGGCCAGCGCCATAAGCTCTTCATAGGTGCGCTTATGGCAGGCCCCTACCCGTTCAGCGCCGTGGGCAAAGCTGAGTTTGATGAGGGCAGACCCGGCGGGTACGCGTTCGTAAGGTGGCTGGCTTGAGAAATACGCCAGCAAAAAGGCAAAGCCGGTGTAGATGGCGGCCTGTGCGATTAGTTGAATGCCCTGCCTCATTTTCATTGCGCGGCCTCCGACTGTTCTGGATCGGTGGCTTTGCTGTCCAGGTCAATTAACGTGCGTTGGAACTGTTCGATATCCCGAGCGAACGTTCGCCCGTCTGTGGGGGCCGCCCAGAACCGGGCCAGTCGTTCGCGTGGAACCCGTTCTCGCAGTCGGGGATCACGAATGCCATCCAGTCGTTCTTCCATCCATGCCTGTCCCAACCGGTAATGGCATTCACCTCGCCTACAGCCCGTGACAACCACGCCGGCGGCCAGCTTGCGTGAAATCACATAGTCAATAAACGACGGCGGCAACATGCCTGTGCACGGCAGGCTTACCGTTGCGATGCTCGCCGACTTGAACTTGGCGACCTTTAATGATCGATCACAACCGAAAATCATCACGCTGCCCGGCGTTGTGAGCTTGGCTGCCTGTTTTTCCATTTCATCGCGCAACGTGGCTAACGACGGGTCTTGTAAATCAATGCCGGGGACCAGAGCACTGGCGCGCCGGAATGGTGTGGCCGTGGGGCACGATCCCACACAGATACCACAACTGGTACACAGGTCCGGATCGACCTGGGCTTCGAAGTCAAATACAGCGCCATCAGATCGCGGTGCCATGATGATGGCATTGAATGGGCAGTCTACGGCACATCGGGTGCAGCCGTTACAGTTATCCAAACTGACAACGGCGGGTAGCTTCTTTTTGATCGGTGGAATCCATGGTATGAGGATCAACACAATGGTGCCCACGAATGATCCAATCCAGATCGTGGCTGGCCCGACAATGTCGGTGAGCGGGTAAACCCACATGTAAAACCAGTCCAACTCGACAGGTGATGCTACACGGCTTAGGTCGGCTATGCCCTGACTTGTGGCAGGCGATATGAAGCTAAGCACCAGCAGCATGGCGAACGTGCCAACGGCCAGTCCACGCGCCGGGTTGATGCGGGCATGGCCAACCCGTTGCAGGTGCAACCACATGATGAACAGTAAAACCAGCGGCACGGCGATGTGCAGGAAGATCAGCAAGGTAAAGAACCGGCCATCAAGATGGCTGGTAGCCAGAAAATTTCGAGCAATCGGTTCACCGAAAATAGGCAACCAGTCCAGCAACTCGGTTGACGCAATGGCCACGTATTGGGCCAGCATATCCCACACCAGCCAATAGCCGGTAATGCCGGCAATGATGATCAGCCATAGCATGGGAACGCCCGTGACCCACGAAAACCACCGGCTGCCCCGATAGCGGTCAAAGGCGAATTCGCGAATAATATGCAACGCCACCATGATCACCATAGCATCGGATGCATACCGGTGCAGGCTGCGCATGACACCACCAAGCCACCACTGATCGTGGGTCAGGTATTCTACTGACAGGTAGGATGCTGGAATACCTGAATCCATGAAGATGTAGAGATACAGACCGCTCACCCCGACGATCCAAAAATAGAAATATCCGAGTGCCCCCAGGCAATACGTGGGGTTCCACTTGGGCCCGAACGCCCAATCAAACCACCCTTCGACCCACATCAGGCAATAACGTATAAGCGCCTTCAGGCTATGCACCGTGATCTCCCATAGAGGGACGAGTGGGATGGGAATGGGAAGCGATACGTCTGCGCGTGCGGCGATTGGCCAACAGCGCCCGCACCAACACGAATGCAGTGCCGCCCATGACCATTAGTCCAGCGGCGCTTTTGATAAAGATGGAATAATCGAACCGATATCGTCCGGACGCCGGATCGTAGATCGTACAAAACAGGCGAATCTGATTGATCATACCGTCAAGGCTGGTCACATTTCCGGCCCGCCCAAAGATAATATCTTTCAGCGGCTCCACCAATTGCGGTGCATCGAACGACTCACCGTAGATATGGCGGTAAATCACACCGTCACCATCAACAACGGATGTTCGTGTCATATGATCAAAGCCTTTGGCTGAGGGGGTGAAAATGAACCCCATGTCGTCTGCTAGTTGCTCGATAGCATGGTTGCTGCCCGACAGGAAATACCAGTTGGTCACATCGATACCGTGGCTTCGGGCGTAGGACCGCATCCGCCCGGGTGTGTCGTTTTTTGAATCAAATCCGATGGTTACAACATTGAAGGCATCTTTGCCGAAAGTGTCCGTGGCCACGTCTACGGCGGCAGCCAAATTTTCAGATACCATGGGGCACACATCGGCGCACCCGGTATAGATCAAGCTGATGACCAATGGTTTGCCAAAAAATTGAGATAGCTGAACCGCTTTGCTATCCGTGCTTTGGAAACCGTACCGGCCAATGGAACTCCCGATCGATGCCTCACTGATAGCGAGGGCATCGTCGATTTTGGATGTCTCTGTCCCTGTCGTTGTCCCTGTTGCGACCGCTGGGCTATTGAGCGTACACAAGGCCAAGCCAAAAAGGACGCCAGTTATTCTCAATGTGGTCAGAATGTTCATGTTGGTTGTCAGCCCTGGTTTCATACCGTCCCCCAACGGAAAAGAAAGGGAGAGCACATGGTGCAGTGCTCTCCCAAATCATCAACGAGCTAGCTCAGTGGCCAGACCTCTGACAAGTATTTCCAGTTTACGAAGTAGTAGAGAACGAAGGACAGGAAGAACACCGCAACCAGAATGGTGGTTCCCGGAATTTTTACTTCGTCTGCAGCACCGTGACTGGAAACTGTTGCGCCGCCGCCCTGGAAGACGACAGGATTTGCCCTGGCCGTTTCTTCGTCACGTTTTTTGCCGAACAAGATTGAGCCAACAACGATAACGATAAAGGCAACACCACCAATTGATGCGATGATAGCGAAAATACCATTGAGTCCCATCATCATGAAAGCAGCCGGTGGATAATCGAAGGCGAACGGCGCGTCACTGAACGCCATATCCCAATGACGACGTGATACACCCAAGGTGCCAGCGGCCATCATAAATACCGAAATACCCATGGCACCCAGACCAAACAAATAGGGCTGCCATTGTGCCAACCGCTTGAAGATCAGTTCACGACGGAAGATTAATGGCACGATCAGATAGGTGATCGCCATGAACGCCAGTGTAGAGCCCGCCACGACCGTGCCGTGGAAGTGGCCTGGTACATACAAGGTATTGTGGATAATGATATTGAGCTGCTCGGTGCCCATGATCACGCCTGTGATGCCGCCCAGGAAGCCAAACAGGATGACGCTGAGGAACATGCCAGCGAAAGCCGGGTTGCCCCATGGTGCTTTGCGCAACCAACCAAACAATCCTTGTGTGAAACCATTCTTGCGTTGGGCAACCTCAATAGCACCCGGCACGCTCATGCCGTGGATCATGCTACCCAGAACCGCCAGGAACAGCGCATAGGATGTGTTGAACACTTTCCATTCCGAACTGATGCCCGGATCAACCAACAGATGGTGAGCAGACGCCAGCAACAGGAAGCAGATATACAGCAGGAATGCCGCACGGCTTACTTTCTCCGAAATGGGTTTTGATCCAACGGTCAGTGCACCAATGGCATACCAAACTGAAACCATAGCCGCCACGTTGATTTGCTGTGATGAGTGACCAAAGCCCCACCACACAATGCGGTAAGTCAGGGTGTCAATTTCACCCACGAGGCCAAGAGACCACAGGAATGTCGGGATCAGAATGATCGCACCCGATGCAATGGTGTAGACCGCAATGATCGCGGCGGTGACAGCACCAAACGTCACCAGCGGAACGGATCCTGTATAGGTTTTTTCCTGTTTGGCGATCACCAAGGTGCCGAAGAATACAGCTGTAGCCACCAATGCACCCACCGCAAACAGGATAAGTCCCAGATAGAAATGCGGTGCTGCCTTCATGGGTACATAAGACGTGAACATCACGCTTGATTCGCCCTGTAGTACAGCAACATTCGCCATCACGGCACCACCCAGCATGAGGGCAAAAGCGACCCATGCGATTCGCGGCGTGGCTAAGCGGCAGTTCAACAAGACTGCGGAGGCAAAATACAGCAGGGCGATTTCAAAAAAGATCATCCAGAAAACCAGGACGTCTGCGCCGTGTGCCGTCAGTGCCAGATAAAATAAATCGGCGGGCAGCAGGTGAATGGCTTGCCAGCGGGTTAACGCCACGAGCAATCCAAACAAGCCACCGATAAGTAAGAATACAACCGCAGCGACGGCATTGGCTTTAATCAATGCCTCAGCTGGACCGTGAACTTTCAGGCCCGTATCCGGGCATGTGCGAAACATGTTAGACATTATTCAGGCCCCCTATTTCACGACGATGAGTTTGCCGAGCATCTGATGATGCCCGATGCCGCAAAATTCATTGCAGACTACGCCGTATTCACCAGCTTTATCCGGCGTTATCGTCACTACCATCTCGTAGTTCGGATGAATTTGAAGATTGATGTTGGTGGGTTGCAACGAGAAGCCATGCATCCAGTCCAGTGACGACAGATGCAGGCGGTACTCTTTACCCTCTTCCAACTCAAGAATCGGCCACCATTCCCATAGGCGTGCCAACATATACACGTCGCTGCCGGGTGGTGGGTGGACGACGGGCATGCCGCTTTGTTCATCTTCTCGGACGGTGTATAGAGCAGCCGCCGCTTCGACCTTCTCGGCATAAGCATCAGGGTTGATGCGATAGGCTTCGTTGGAGAGGTTCTGTTCCCCGGTCAAATGCCAGTAAATCATGACGCCGAACATCAAAAAGCCCCAGAGGAGCGAAATGGTGATCCAGCCGATCTCAATGCCGTGAAGCGGTTGTTTCCACCACAGACGGTCTTCAGGAGGTGTTAAAGCCACGATGTTTCTCCTTCAAACTCTTAGTTTGCAATGGGAATGTGAGCGACTTCCATGACGCCCCAAACCGTGTAGAGCACGGTAGGTACAGCGACGCCGATGAATAGTAGCAGGAATGGATTATCGAGCAGGCTTTGCATTGCCGGAATTCTTTCTTCCGCCTCTGCGCCGCCCTGCTCGTCAGGTTGGATTGAGTCTGTCATTTACTGGCCTCCGTTAAATTTCAGCATCCGTGCAATGGAGCGACGCCCATGGGACGCGGACACCCTAAATGTGTATAGGGCGTGGCGTTTTGCTGCCTTGACTTAGGTCAATTTTCCACGATTAAGGCAGTGTTAACGATTTGGTAACCATGGGGCGTTAATGTTTTGTTCATCGATTGAATAAGGAAATCCTGCGCTCTTGGACGTCTTATGTCGGTAATAGCAGGAGTTACTAATGGCGACCCAGATAACACATACAGGCGAACGCACAGGCGAACGTACGGGCGTCGCTCAGTACGATTTTTCCGAGCTCAGTGTGCTGCATATAGATGAAGATAAACACGTTCGAGACGTGGTTCGGGTCATTCTGACCAGGCTCGGCGTTCGAATTATCACATCAGTAGAGAACGCTGAATTCGCCATGGCGCGTATGCAGCATCACACTACAGATCTGGTTTTATTCGGCCAGCCGTCTTGTGGGCAGAACGGCGTGCGGTTTACGCACACGTTGCGTCGTAGTGATAACGTACTCGATTCTCTGGTGCCCATCATTCTGGTTTCTTCCCGGGTGGCGTTCTCCCGTTCCATTCCGGTACGCGATGAAGGTATGGTCGAATTTTTTGGCAGCCCAATCTCCGCCGAGGCCCTTTACAGCAGAATTGCCCGTATTATTGATAACCAGCGAAAACCCGTTCAACCGCTTACCTATTTCGGTTCCATGCCACAGCACGCTCAATCATCGTTTCGGCAATCAATGACCCACACGTCATAAACCGGATGTTCCAGTGCCGATATGGCCGGACTTGATGCGAACATCCATCCCCGGAACAGGGTGACGGCGGCTTGGGCTGGCCGTATTTCGGCAATATCCAAAAAAGCCGCGCTTTCAGGTGTTTCTTCGGGCGGCCGTTTGTCACAGTGGTGAACAATGATATCCAGGGTGCCGAACCGTACCGAGTCCCCGACCCTTGCCTTTAAGGTTGAGATACGGGCCGTCACTTTATCCAGGCCCTGAAGAACAGCGGTTGAGTAGGACTCAGCCCGTACCGTACCGGCCTCCCATACGCTGGAAAAAACAACAAGGGCGGCAAATCCGGCCATGCGGAGAATGGTGGTCATGGGGAACGCGAGCCTATTACGAGCCGTCGGTCGCGAGGAAAATGATCTCGCCAACCTGATCTTCCAATGACCGGAAGTCCTGGGTCTCGGTAATTGAATCGCCCGGCGACAGGAAGGCCGTATCGTTACCGGGTTGCAGGCGTATATAGTTGCCGCCAAGGATGCCTTCGCTGCCAATACCGGCAATGGTGTTGGCGGGCAATTTCACGTCGGGAGAGACCGACATGATCACCACCGCGTCATAGGTTTCCATATCCAGAAACCGGGATGTGACCGTACCGACTTTGATTCCATTGATGCGCACGTCGCTGCCAACGGAAAGTCCCCCAATTTTGTAAAACGATGCCTTGATTTCATACCCGGAGACAGATTTGACCTGGGCAGTGTTGTAGGCGAAGAACACGAACATGCCAGCGACCACCAAGACCACCGCACCCATTACTGTTTCAATTGCATTACGCCCCATGATAACTTCCTGCCCTGTGTTTACCGATTGAGTTCTTACTGTGACTGTTCATTGCGCTTTGATTTGCCCTCAGCAATGATCAGGTCCAGAAGGTCGCTGATAACAATTGAGCCTTGCGCAAACATGACCTCGTCCCCATTGCCCATGTAGTCGTATTCGCCACCTGGTTCCAATTCCACAAATTTAGAGCCGAACAAACCGGATGTATGGATCGCCACCGACGTATCAAGCGGCAGAGCCACACCGTCCTGTATAGCGAATGTTAAAATAGCATTATAGGAAGAATCCAATTCCAGATTTTCCACTGATCCAACTTTAATTCCCCCCAACCGCACGTCATCGCCCGGGTATAACCCATCTACCATGTTAAATGTGGCGGAAATACGGTAGTGCCCGTCGCCTTGCTGCTGTGAAGGATCACCTGGTTTGCCACTGGGAGACATGACCAATGAAACCATGATCGCAAATACCGCGACTGTCAGGGTGCCGGTGATAATTTCTTTGGTTTCGCGGATCATGCGCTGGGCTTGCCCCTGTTGCTACTCAGGTTGCTACTCTGGCACCCAGGGTTCGTAATCACCCGTGGCCGCCGCGCGATGTCCGCCATGCAGATCGTGCCCCTTGGGCCGGTAGGCGCTGGACGAACCCGTTGGATTTGATTCGTGGGTTTTCTGCCACGCCCGCGATTGTGCGGCTGCGTCACTCAGTGGCTCATTTGTTGTGTGGTGTAACCAGGCGTGCCATTCAGCCGGTACCGTGGAGGCTTCCGGCTTGCCTTTGTAGAGTACCCACCGGCGTTCACGGCCATGTGGTAAAGGTTTTGAGGCGGTGTAATAGCGGTTTCCAAACTCGTCTGTTCCGACCAGTTTGCCATTCATCCACGTATACAAAATCGTACCAATTGTCGCCATTATCCCGATTCTCCTCATGTGCCCCGATGTGCCCCAGGGGATCGTTGCAGATCGAGGCTCGAACGCAATATGGCATTTCACCAGTGCCCCGTCCAGCGATCTGAATCGGTTTCAACTGCTGAAAATATGAGAAGTTTGGATGAGGTTGCTCATTATTTACCACCAAAATGTGGCGCGCTCGGAGTCGCACCGAAAAATTCCAGTTAATGAAGAATGATGCACACATGGAACGTTCACCGAAACCCGTACCTGATAACAGCTAGCGCATTGCCCCTTCTGTATGTTTCAAGGGAATTGAGGCACAATATATTGTGTGGCGCCATGTTGTCGCTCTAGCTAAATCTGCACATGTGAGGGTAATAAATACCCCGCCATATTCGGCTGTTTTCCGGGGTGGCGGCGCTGGTTACCAGTGGTTAACCCTGATTATTAACGAATCAGTAGGAACTGTGAAACCACAATATACAGACAATATTTGTTGCTGGAACACAAAATATTGTGGCGTGCAAGGGAAATATTAGCACGAAATGCAGTTATTGCTGTTGCGACGTCAACGCACCCTGGGCTACATATAGTGTGTTGCTCCTGGGCAAGCACTTCACATAGTGCTGATGGCCAGAATAAGGCCAGACAATGGCGGCGCAACAGGGGGACTTAGCGGTCCAGCAGTAAAAATTTGGGGCTTTAACCAGCTGAGAGAGAGAGTTGGCACTATGCGAATTACGCGATTCTATACAAAACAAGATCAGTCGCCTTACGCGGCATTCGATTTCATTAACGCAACGAGCGAAATCAAAAACCCGGACGGAACCATTGTGTTCTCGCTGCCGGACATGGAAGTACCGGCCCACTGGACCCAGGTTGCCAGTGATGTATTAGCGCAGAAATATTTCCGCAAAGCTGGCGTTCCGGCCAAGATGAAGCGCTTCGAAGAAAACGATGTACCATCGTGGCTGTGGCGACACGTGCCAGACGAAGAAGCATTATCAGAATTACCCGAAGATGAACGTTATTCAGGCGAAATCAGCGCAAAGCAGGTCTTCGACCGCTTGGTTGGCACCTGGACCTATTGGGGATGGAAAGGCGGCTACTACGATTCGGAAGCCGACGCCCTCGCCTACTTCGATGAAATGCGTTACATGCTGAGCGCCCAGACCGCGGCGCCCAACTCCCCGCAGTGGTTCAATACCGGCCTGCATTGGGCTTACGGTATCGATGGCCCGTCACAAGGCCACCATTACGTGGACTTCAAGACCGGCGAGTTGGTGGCATCGGCGTCCTCTTATGAGCACCCACAGCCGCACGCCTGTTTTATTCAGGGCATCTCAGACGATTTGGTCAACGACGGCGGTATTATGGACCTGTGGGTTCGTGAAGCCCGTTTGTTCAAATACGGCTCTGGTACTGGTAGTAACTTCTCCAACCTTCGCGGTGAAGGCGAGAAATTGTCGGGCGGTGGCCAGTCTTCCGGCCTGATGAGCTTCCTGAAAATTGGTGACCGCGCCGCTGGCGCCATTAAATCAGGCGGCACAACTCGCCGTGCTGCCAAAATGGTCGTGGTCGATGTGGATCACCCGGATGTTGAGCAGTTCGTAAACTGGAAGGTTCTGGAAGAACAGAAAGTTGCGGCACTGGTATCCGGTTCACGCATGGCGCAGAAAACGTTGAATGCCGTAATTGATGCCTGCAACAAGGGTATGGACGGCGATGCCGGTGATGATCGGTTCGATCCCAAGGTCAATGATGCCTTGAAAAAGGCTATCCGCGAAGCCCGCAAGGTCATGGTGCCTGAAAGCTATGTTCAGCGCGTCATTCAGTTCGCCAAACAGGGCTATACCGAGATCGAATTCCCGACCTACAACACCGATTGGGACTCGGACGCCTACCTCACGGTTTCTGGTCAGAATTCAAACAATACGGTGCGTGTAACCAATGCCTTCCTTGAGCGCGTGCTTGAAGACGGTGAATGGGAGCTCATCCGTCGTACCGACGGCGAAGTCCACAAACGCATCCAGGCCCGCGATCTGTGGGAACAGATCGGTCACGCCGCCTGGGCCAGTGCCGATCCCGGCATTCAGTACGATAGTACCATCAACGAATGGCACACCTGCCCGGCCAGTGGTCGCATTAATGCGTCTAACCCCTGCTCCGAATACATGTTCCTTGATGATACGGCCTGTAACCTGGCATCGCTGAACCTTTACACCTTCATGGGTAAAGATGGTGAGTTTGAGGTAGAGGCCTTCCGCCACGCGGTTCGCCTGTGGACCATCACACTGGAAATTTCCGTGCTGATGGCCCAGTTCCCGGCCAAACAAATTGCCCAACTGTCTTATGATTTCCGGACACTGGGTCTGGGTTTCGCCAACATCGGCGGATACCTGATGGCGTCTGGCCTGTCATACGATTCAGATGAAGCGCGCGCTTTCTGTGGTGCTGTTTCAGCCCTGATGACCGGCACATCCTATGCCACGTCTGCTGAGATGGCTGGCGAAATGGGCGCCTTCCCGGAATATGAGCAAAATGCTGAACACATGCTTCGGGTTATTCGCAATCACCGTCATGCCGCACACGGCAATGCGGGTGATTTCGAAGGTCTGGATACCCTGCCTGTGGTTCTTGATGCTGACTCTTGCCCTGACAAGGTCTTGATTGATGCCGCTCGCGCCGCCTGGGACGATGCGTTGAGCTTAGGCGAGGAGCATGGTTTCAGAAATGCCCAATCAACGGTCATTGCGCCAACCGGCACAATCGGTCTGGTCATGGATTGCGACACAACAGGTATTGAGCCTGATTTCGCACTCGTGAAATTCAAGAAGCTTGCCGGTGGCGGGTACTTCAAGATCATCAATCGTATGGCACCGGTGGCCTTGGCTAAACTGGGTTACAGTCAGTCAGAAATCCAAGAAATGGATCGCTATGCCGTGGGCCACGGTACCCTGGCAGGGGCTCCTGGAATCACCATTGAATCCTTGAAAAACAAAGGCTTCACGGACGAAGTTATCGATTTGGTTGAGCGTTCTTTGGCCGATGCATTCGATATTCGCTTCGTCTTCAACAAGTGGTCACTGGGTGAGCAGTTCTGCACAGAAACGCTCGGTATCGAACTTGATCAACTGAATGATATTTCATTCGATATGCTGACCGAGCTTGGTTACAGCAAGGCCGATATTGAAGCCGCAAACGTCTATGTTTGTGGGGCCATGACGCTGGAAGGTGCGCCGTACCTTAAAGACGAGCATCTGCCCGTGTTTGATTGCGCCAATGCTTGTGGCAAAACCGGTAAGCGTTTCCTGTCCGTCGACAGCCACATTCGTATGATGGCGGCCAGTCAGCCGTTCATTAGTGGCGCTATTTCCAAGACCATCAACATGCCCAATTCGGCGACGGTCGAAGAATGCAAGGAAGCTTACATCCTGTCATGGCGTCTTGGCCTGAAAGCCAATGCGTTGTACCGGGATGGTTCTAAATTGTCCCAACCACTGTCAGCATCACTGTTCGATGATGTGGAAGATGCGGATGAGGCCATTGAGGCTATTGTAGATGCACCATCCGGCCAGCGCCCGGAAATCGTGACGGAGCGCATTATTGAGCGGTTTGTGGCCCAACGTGAACGCCCACCGGCACGGCGCAAGGGCTACACCCAAAAAGCGGGTGTGGGTGGTCATAAGGTGTATCTGCGGACAGGTGAATACGAAGACGGTCGTTTGTCCGAGATTTTCATCGATATGCACAAGGAAGGCGCTGCTTTCCGGTCCATGATGAACAACTTTGCTATCGCCATCTCGCTTGGACTGCAATATGGCGTGCCACTGGAGGAATACGTGGAAGCGTTTACCTTCACACGATTCGAGCCCTCGGGCATCGTGGAAGGCAACGAAACCATCAAGATGGCCACCTCCATTCTGGATTACATTTTCCGTGAACTGGCTGTTTCCTATCTTGGTCGTAACGATTTGGCTCACGCCCAGCCCAGCGATCTGCTGCCTGATGCCATTGGCAGTGGTGAAGAAGAAGGCCGTTTGGTCAGGGCTGATGCCGGTTCAATGGAAGAAGTCATAGCCCGCAGTACATCACGCGGTTATGTGCGCTCCAAGCTGGTCGTGATCAGCAACGATGAAACGTCGTCCGAAGGTGCGGTTGCCGCATCCGGTGGTGGTGGCATGGTCGCCACGGCTTCAGGCAGCAACAACGGTGGCAACGGCTCAACACAGCACTTGGTTTCGACGGAATCAACAACAGCAATCACCGTTTCTGCCGAGGTTATGGCAGCAACGGATGGACGCCTTGATAGCGTCCGAGAAGCACGAATGAAGGGATTCGAAGGCGATGCATGCGGCGAGTGTGGGAATTTCACACTGGTTCGTAATGGCACTTGCCTGAAATGCAATACATGTGGCGGTACGAGCGGTTGCTCATAGCACACTAGGGCTTTTAAAAGAATCCTCCCTGGGAAACTTGGGGCGTCTCCGATTTTATCGGGACGCCTCTTTTTTGCCTATTATCGATCATTGGGTATCGATCATTGGGTTTAGGTGGCTTAAGGCTCATTCTCGTCGAGAAATGACGGGTCAGCCATGGTCAGTGTGATGCCAGCTTCAGCAAACATGGCTTCGGTTAGATCGAAATGGCAGGACGCTGCCAACCGTTCGTTGTCGGTGGTGGTCGCGATTACTTCGGATACACCGGTCTGGACGATCATGGCCGCGCACACGCTACACGGCATCAGCGGCCATACGTAAAGGGTCAGGCCGCTTAGGTCCCGCTTGGCATCGATAATGGCGTTGCGCTCCGCGTGCACCACCATCTCATACTTAATGTCACGATTTTCCAACCGCTCAATGGTGTCTTCTACGCCAGACGGCAAGCCATTAAACCCGGTCGATACGATACGCATCATGGGATCAGCGATGACACACCCCACTTGCGTGCTGGGATCCTTGGACCAGTTTGCGATGAAGCGGGCCAGGTTCAGGAATCGATGATCCCAATGGGTTAGTTTACGAGTGTTCAATGGTTGAAATCCTCTTCTCGTGCATTAATCTACTGCCAAGCCAATTTATTCTAACATATGGCTAATTTGTTCTAACATACGCATGGGAGATGTCATGTCCGGAAAAGTTGCAGCGCGCCTTGAAGAACTCGGCATTGATCTACCAACACCAGCGGCCCCCGTGGCCAGTTACGTGCCATTCGTTAAAACTGGGAACCTGGTTATTGTATCAGGCCAAGTCACCATGGATAGCGGTGAGTTGCGATTTGTGGGCAAATTGGGTGATGATATGTCACTGGAAGAAGGCTATGAGGCCGCGCGTCTTTGTGCGGTTAATTTACTGGCCCAGCTTCGCGTGGCCTGTGACGGCGACCTGGACCGGGTTAAGCGGGTCGTGCGTCTGGGCGGGTTTGTGAACTGCACCGACGACTTTACGGATCATCCCAAGGTCATCAACGGCGCATCTGATTTGATGGCGCAAGTCTTTGGCGATGAAATTGGTGCCCACGCCCGCGCGGCTGTGGGGGCATCAAGCCTGCCGCTGGGTGTCGCGACCGAAGTCGAGGGCATGTTTGAGATCAACTGACGAGCCTAACGTCTAGCGCTATCTCAGGCTGGCCGTTTGAACGTTGCCCTCGCGTGTTCAACGCGGGCCCTAATCACGCAACCTTCAACATGATCGTTGATTAATCCCATGGCTTGCATGAAGGCATAGGCCGTGGTCGGGCCGACAAATTTCCATCCTCGTTTTTTCAACTCTTTAGACAGGGCAATGGATTCTGCAGAGGTTGATACAGTTTGCGGTTTTGCCAGCTTCGATTTGTCAGGTTCATACTGCCAAACGAAAGCTGCGAGAGATCCCTCCTGTTTGATCAGTTCCTGAACCCTCCGGGCGTTGTTGATGACAGCCTCGATCTTGCCCCGATGCCGGACGATACCGTCGTTTTCAAGCAGACGTTCCACATCACCTTGGGTGAATTGCGAGACCCGGTCGAAATCAAAATCATGGAATGCTGAGCGAAAATTTGGCGTTTCACTAAAATGGTGCGCCACCTGAGCCCGGACTGAAAGCTTTCCAAACTCAATTTTTCAAACAAACGGCGATCATCACTGACCGGGAAGCCCCACTCTGTATCGTGATAATTGGGAAATTCCGGCGCGGCATCACACCAGCGACAACGTTGCTTTCCATCGGACCCTACGATTGTTGTGCTCATTTATCTTAAGTCCTGTGCCTGAGAGTTGAGGCGTGAATTTAGCCGAGAAGAAAATTTAACCGGTCATCAGTTTTTGCGGGCGAGATTTCGGAAATTTCTGCGCTGACAATATTTTCTATCACAAATGGGTCGCTGCTCACCCTGTCTTGCAGGCCTGACAGTGTGGTGTTGTGAGCAATAATGCCCCCGCCTTGTTGAGGCTCCAAGCTACCCACCAATAGAAATACACCTTCATCAAAACCGAGACCTATCCATTCCTTATGATCTTCCATGAACTGGTTGGCCTGATCTTTATTGTCAGAAAATTTGAGCAGAACGATAAACATTTTAAATTTTTCCCTTCACGTATGCGTTGAGCCACTCATCCATAAGCTTCACCTCCTGTTTGATGAATTTCTGATCGCTAAAAGCACTCGCTAATGTTGCGACGCCCTGGCTACGGGCAAGAATATGCATGGCCAGTTCATCTGCATCAGCATTATGGTCGATCTTTTCAAATTGCCTGCTCAACCATGTGCGAAATAACGTAAACAAGCGCCTTGCTTCAGGCTGTGCTGGATGGTTCAGCTTTGCCAGCTCTGTGCACAGTGTGCCAACCGGGCAGCCATAGTGTTTAATCTTGGCCCGGTTCGTGATCAGGATATGAATGAAACGCCGGATGCGATCTACCGGTGTTTTTTCCTCGTTTTCCCACTGCGATAACATCCTTCGGGTATTTTCGAGGCGAACACCAATGACGGCATTCAAAATCTCATCCTTGGTTTTAAAGTGATGATAAAAATTCCCGCGCGATATTTTTACGGTTTCGGCAATGTGTGAGAACGAAGTGTGCTCATATCCTTGCTGATAAAACAGCTGGTCAGCTGCCTCCACAATATGATCACGTGTCGTCTTGTCGCTCATGAAACGTTACCCGGAACTGAGGCTGTTCCGCCTTCTATTTTAGCCAAGTTAGGACAATCGTCCAAGTCACAAAATTAGGTCAAGCGTCCTAATTCGTCAAGGCATTTACGACGCGTAGGAATTACAGTGTATGTTTTGAGGCAAGATTGAGTTGGGGTGAAAACAGTTCCCCCTCACCCACCCTCAACAACAAGGTTTGGATTATCCTGAACCCGGCTGTGATCAGTCGGAGACAGGCGTACCTGTAGGTGAATGCCGTCGGCGGTATCCTCGCGCGACAAAACCTCGCCGTGCTCGTACAGCCATGCCGCGTCGGCACCAAATTCGTGGCCCATGGTTATATCGGCGATCAGGTGATCACGGGTCAGTTCTTCATCAATGCGGTTGAGCAGTTCTTGGGTGCCGCGTCCGGTGATGGCGGACAGGCTCACAATAGGATCGTGGGCGCGCGCCACCTTGTTTTCGATGTTAGACAGGCTGTCATCGTCCAGCAAATCCGTTTTGTTGATGACTTCGATGATGTGCGATTGTGAAATCGGCTGGGTTGGTTGATCGTCGCCGTCGGGTGGCAGAACACCAAGTTGGCGAAGAATAGAAATCACATCATCGCGCTGGGCGTCCCAGTCATCGTGGGATGCGTCCTGTACATGCAAGATGATGTCGGCTTCGCAAACTTCTTCCAGTGTGGCGTGGAAGGCTGTGACCAGTTCGTGCGGCAGGTCGGAAATAAAGCCCACCGTATCGGACAGGATTGCTATCTCACCCGATGGTAAAACAATCTGCCGCATGGTCGGGTCCAGCGTGGCAAACAGTTGGTCCTTTGCCAGAACGGCCGATTGCGTCAACCGGTTGAACAAGGTTGATTTACCGGCGTTCGTATAGCCCACAAGGGCTACGGACCGGTACGGCACCCGTTCACGGGCCTGGCGGTGAAGCCGCCTTGTTTGTTCCACGCTCTTGAGCTGACGTTTAATCAGCACGATACGCTCGTTGATCAAGCGTCGATCGGTTTCAATCTGGGTTTCACCCGGGCCGCCCACAAAGCCCAAGCCACCACGCTGGCGTTCCAGGTGAGTCCAGCTACGAACCAGACGGCTTTTCTGGTAAGACAGCGAGGCCAGTTCCACCTGTAATCGCCCGGCTTTCGTCCTCGCCCGGGCACCGAATATTTCCAAAATCAGACCCGTGCGGTCAATAACTTTGCAATCCCAGGCCTTCTCAAGATTTCGTTGCTGCACCGGGCTCAATGGCGCATTGATAATCGCCAGTTCGATCTCCGGGTGTGGCGCGGGCTCGTGATCACGTTTGCGGCCACGGCGGATGGGCTCTTCATCCTCGTCCTCGTGCTCATCATGGTTTGTATGTGGCTCGGAAGATTTGTGTCCGTGAATGATTTCGCCCAGCCGTTCCACGGTACCTCGCCCGAACAGCTTGCCGGGTGATGGCGCATTAATACGCACGATTTCTGCGTGGCGCACGTCGAGCTCAATGGCGGCAGCCAGACGCACAGCCTCCTCCAGGCGCGCATCAGCGACGCGCGCAATCTTGGCCTGAGTTGCGAATTCTGGATGAATGACAAGGCACTGTTGCTGTGGTGCCAGGATTATATCGTTAGTGTCCAAAGTCGTTAGTCAGCACCACTGTCGTCTGTATCATCGACCTCAGGTTCGAACAGCTGAACCGGTGTGGATGGCATGACGGTTGAAATTGCGTGTTTGTATACGAGTTGAGTGTGACCATCCCGGCGCAAGAGAACAGAAAAATTGTCGAACCACGTGACAATACCCTGTAATTTCACTCCGTTGATCAGGAAGACGGTAACGGGTGTCTTGTTCTTGCGAATGTGGTTGAGAAACACGTCCTGTACATTTTGTGTTTTTTCTGCGGACATTTTTTGGGCCCCATATTTATTATGTGTTTTATTTCTGGGGTGGGTAAATCGGGTTGGTAACCGAGACGGTTACCAACGCAAGACCCCCACCGAGCGCTTTTACACATTGCTGCGTACACGTAGCATACGTGAATTTCAAATAGATTCAAATGAAGCTATAGCATTACACGCTAATGCATTGAATTGTTTGCAAGTTTTTACGTGGTGGTGAGGTGGAAAGTCATCAAACTCACCCGCATCAGGATCGTTTTCGCGCAATAGCACCGAAATGCACCCGGCATTGAGTCCGCACTCCAGATCAATATTGGCGTCGCCAACAAACCATACTGAGGCACTGGGGCTGATCCCGCTTCCCGATAAGGCCATGTGTACGGGATCAATGGCGGGTTTATCATGAGTGGCATCCCCGGCGCCGATCAGATTGACCAAGTAACCCTCCCAACCCAGATGTCCGGCTTCCTGTCGCAGGTATTCCCCCAGCTTGTTACTGACGATGCTCATAAAGACGCCTTGGCCATGCAGGTCCCTAAGCATGTCTTCAGCGCCCGGCAAGGGTTTCAATTCTTTGATGTGAATATCCTGATAACGGCCATAGAAAATATCGGCCGCATCATGCCATGCGTCGCCAAATAATGTGGGGAAGCTGTCACGCATGGATTTACGTACCCGCGCGCGGGTTTCATCCATGGACCACGGATCCATACCGAAATGAACCAGCGTGTGGTTCATGGCATCGTGAATGGTAGGCCATGTATCAACCAGGGTGTTGTCCCAGTCGAAGATGATCGCCCCTGGCGCAGGTACGCTCATGAAGCAGCCGGTTGATTGATAAATTCGAGATATTTTTGTGACAGCTGTTCGGTCAATGCACCCATGTGCCCATTGCCAATCACCTGATCATCAATCCGCGTCACAGGCTTGGCAAAACTGGATGCACTGGATACGAAGGCTTCGCGTGCACTGTGGGCTTCGGCCACCGTGAACGCGCGCTCTACAAATGGAATACCCGATTCCTCGGCGATAGCAATGATCCGCATGCGGGTGATGCCATTTAAAATTGCGTTGGTGGGTGGCCTGGTTACCAATTCGCCGTCCCTGGTTACGATCCACGCGTTGCTGGATGTGCCTTCTGTAACCGTGCCATCCGGATCCACCTGCCAGGCTTCAAAGGCACCGGCCTCTTTGGCCTGTTGTTTACCCAAACAATTGGGCAGCAAGGCAATGGTCTTGATATCGCGGCGGTCCCAGCGGATGTCGGGAATCGTAATCACCGATACCCCGGCTGGATCAGGCAAGTTGTTCAGGTTCGGTATATGCTTGGCCGTCACAACCAGTGAGCTGGCGACGCCTGACGGGAACTCGTGGCTGCGACGGGCAACACCGCGGGTAACTTGAAAATAAATCAAGCCGTTGCGCAATTTGTTGCGCCGTGCCACTTCGCGCAGGATAACGCCGAGTGCTGATCGGGTTACCGGCCATGCGATTGACAGTTCGTTCAGGGATCGGTCAAGCCGGTCTAAGTGCCCCGCTTCGTCAGCCATATGGCCACCGACCACGGTGATCACTTCATAGACGCCATCACCAAACTGATAGCCGCGGTCTTCGATGTGGACAGCGGCATCCATGTGGTTTTGATAGCTTCCGTTTACGTATGAAATTCTCGACATGATGCTCTTTTCTCTTTTTGGTATCAGAAATATTCCAGTTGGACAGAGAACATTTTCTCTACCGCCCGGATTGCTTTCGATTCAGCAAATAATACGACCCGGTCTTTGGCCTGAATGATGGTGCCGCCACGCGGGACAATGACCTCGTCATCGCGAACGATGGCGCCCACGACAACACCTTTAGGCAGATTTACATCGCGTAAGGGTGCACCCACCAGATCAGATGTCGCCAATGCCTCGGCCTCAATCAGTTCTCCGAAGCCTTCACGCAGAGTGTGTACAGAATGGATGCGGCCACGGCGTACATGCTGAAGGATGGTTGAAACCGTAATGTTTCGGGGGTTCACCACCACGTCGATGCCAAGGGAGCCGATCAACGGCTCGTAGACAGACTTGTTGATCAGGGTGAGCGCACGTTGGCAACCGAACTGTTTTGCCAAAAGCGATGACAGGATGTTGGTCTCATCATCGTTTGTCACGGCGATCACGGTTTCCGTCTGGGAAACGTTGGCCTCTTCCAGCAATTCGGAATCCAACACATCGCCGCTCAGAACAATGGTTTTGTCCAATTGAGTGGCGATTTTCTGGGCGCGCTCAGGATTTGCTTCAATCATCTTGGCATTGATCCAGCCGTGATTCTGTTCCACTTCCTGGGCGATAAACATGCCGATATTGCCACCCCCAAAAATCAGCAAGCGATTTGCTTCAGTGGTTTCCAGACCAAAGGCTGTCATGGTGCGCTGCACTTGAGTTGAATCCACAACCAGATACACTTCGTCATCGGCCAGCATCTGATCGTTACCGTCGGGTATCATGGTTTTACCATCGCGGAAGATGCCGATAATGACGATGTTAAGATCAGGAAACAGCTGGGTCAGCTGACGCAGCGGGGTATTGATCAGGGGGCAGCTTTCCGTACACCGGACGCCGAGCAACTTCACCCGGTCCTCGGCCAGCGGGATCATTTCAAAGGCACCCGGTACCTGAAGCCGTCGGCCAACGGCTCGGGCCACTTCCCGTTCCGGTGAAATGATGACGTCGATTGGCATATTGTCACGGGTGAACAGCGTGGACCACATAGGATCCAGATAACTTTGCTGGCGAATACGGGCGATCTTCATGGGTACGTCAAAAAGCGAGTGTGCGACCTGACATGCCACCATGTTGACCTCATCCGCATAGGTTACCGCAATCACCATATCCGCATCGGCGGTACCGGCTCTATCAAGCACATCGGGATCGGACGCATGGCCAAGAAAACCGGTTGCATCAATGGTGTCATTGATCATGCGGATCCTGTCCGGTGCCTGATCCACAACGGTTACATCATTTGACTCCATGGACAGGTGGCGGGCGATATTAAAACCAACCTGTCCGGCACCGCAGACAATTATTTTCATGTGGACTGTTTCCTCATAACCTAATTGATACCCAGGCTTTTTAATTTCCGGTGAAGGGCGGAGCGCTCCATGCCGACAAATTCTGCCGTTCTGGAAATATTGCCGTCAAACCGGTCCAACTGTGCCGTCATGTAATCACGCTCAAACGCCTCTCGTGCATCGCGCAAGGGTAGCCCGATGATCTCAGAATGCGCCGGAAAACCGTTGGCGGAATCAATCTTGCCGGTGATCTCTGCTGGCAACATATCAACGCCGATGGAAGCAGACTGGTCATCCGGTGCCATAATTAACATGCGTTCCACAATATTTCTAAGCTCTCGTACATTGCCAGGCCAGCTATAGGTCTGAAGGGCTGCAATGGCGTCGAGCCCAATAGACCGGGTCGATAAACCGGCATTATCCATGGCTTGCGTCGCAAAATGATTGGTCAGATCCGGTATGTCATCGCGGCGTTCAATCAATGATGGCACTACAATGGGAACCACGTTCAGGCGGTAATACAGGTCTTCGCGAAAATTACCGTCAGTAATTTCTTTAGACAGATCACGCGTTGTGGAAGCAATCACGCGAACGCTGACCTCCACACGGGTTGAGCCACCGACGCGCTGAAAGATTTGCTCCTGCAAGGCGCGTACGATTTTGCCTTGTGTCTCCAGTGGCATATCGGCCACCTCATCGAGAAATAGCGTACCGTTATGGGCCTGCTCAAAGGTGCCGATTTTCTTGCCGGGTTCGTTATCGGCGGACATGAACTCTTCACCAAACAATTCCGATTCCACGCGTTCGGGCGACATGGTAGCACAATTCAGAACCACAAATGCACCGTCCTGACGTCGGGATTGACTGTGGATTTGGCGTGCCACAACTTCTTTGCCACTACCAGGTGGCCCACTGATCAATACACGGCTGTTGGTAGGGGCCACGCGTTCTACGGCCTGACGCACTTCCTTGATGGCGCTGGTTGATCCAATCAGATCATCGGATGACCCCGCCCGCATACGCAGTTCAGCATTTTCACGCCGCAGGTGGTCTGCTTCCAGTGCCCGCTCCACAGAAAAAATAAGCTGTTGCGCCTGAAACGGTTTTTCCACGAAATCATATGCCCCTTCTTTCAAGGCTGATACGGCCGTTTCGATCGTGCCATGGCCGCTCATCATTACCACGGGTACGTCTGGGTGATCACGTTTAATAGCGCTCAGAATTTCCAGCCCGTCCAGTTCACTACCGCGTAGCCAGATATCCAGCAAAACCAGATTTGGGCGGCGGCGTTCGATGCTGGCTAGTGCTTCCGTGCTGTTGGCAGAGTCGCGGGTCTCATAGCCTTCGTCGGAAAGAATACCAGCCGTGAGTGAACGGATATCAGCCTCATCATCAACAATCAGAATGTCTCGTGCCATGTCGTTTTTTACCCGTTCTCAGGTTGGAAAATCATTGATATGCGTGCCCCGCCCGATGGGGCGTCTTCCAGAATCAATTCGCCATGGTGTTCTTCTACAATTTTTTTCACGATTGCCAAACCCAACCCTGTACCTTTGTCGCGCGTCGTCACATAGGGTTCAGTCAATCGGTTGCGTTCCTGATCGGGTAGGCCCACACCGTTGTCTTCGATGGCCAATGTGATGTGGGTGACGTCGTTCTCAGTTTCTGTTTTCAGGCTGACGTCGATTTGGCCTGCATCTCCGGACTGACGTGCACCCACCGACTCGATGGCATTCTTGATAATATTTGAGATCGCGCGGGATATTTGCTGACGGTCACACAGCATTTCCGTTCTCTGGCCCGACGATACAAAGTTCACATTGATATCACGGTCTCGGTTGCTTTCCAGAAACACGACCTCGGCGCAAATATTATCCAAATCTTCAGCCAGAAGCTCCGGCTCTGGCATACGCGCAAAGGACGAGAATTCATCGACCATCCGTCCGATATCACCAACCTGGCGGATGATGGTATCGGTGCAGCTTTCGAATACATCCGGATCCGTGGATATTTCGCTCAGGTATTTTCGTTTGAGGCGCTCAGCCGATAGCTGGATAGGTGTTAGCGGGTTCTTGATTTCGTGTGCGATGCGGCGCGCCACATCGGCCCATGCCGCCTGACGCTGAGCCGACTGTAAGGCTGTGATATCGTCGAAAGTCACGACGTAGCCAATCACCTCGCCATTATCCAGGCGTTCGGCCGAGATACGCACAAGCAACGTGAACGTGTGGCCATTCCGCTCAATTTGCAGTTCGTCCTCGTGCTGACGAGCAGGCCGTTTGACAGAGGTTTCGACCAATTTGGCCATTTCCGGTACAACGTCCACAAGCGGTTTTCCGATCATGAATTTCAACTTCAATTTCAGCAGATCAGATGCTGATCGATTGGGCAGATTGATGCGGGTCTGCTCGTCTAATCCGATTACACCGGCTGACACACCGGAAAGAACCGCTTCTGTAAACTCGCGGCGTTCATCCAGTTCCCGGTTGGCTTCAAGCAAGCCGTCTTGCTGTGAAGACAACTGTTGGGTCATGGCATTAAAGGCCCGCATGAGGGTATCCAGCTCTGACAGGTTAGTCTGCTCCGGGACGCTAACGGACAGATCGCCCTCACCGATACGGGCTGAGGCCGATATCAAGCGGCTGATAGGATTGGCCACGTTCGTTGCAACCGTTAACCCGACCCATGCTGCGGCCATGAGCATAAGCAACGCTACCACCACGAACAGGGCCATGAAGGTAATTTGCAATCCACCTCGTTTTTCCTCGATGCGCTTGTATTGCGCGACTCCCTTCTCGACTCGTTCGATATGGTCAATAACGCGGGAGTCCACAAACCGCCCAATCAGCAAGTACATGTCCACAAACTGGTTCAGGCGCATGACGGCACGCACCCGGTCATCCTGATCGCTGGTTATCACCACAATTTCACCAGCATCGGCTTTCTGGAATGCCCAGTTTGGAGCCAGATCAAATTCCAACGCCTGACTTAAGGGTGAGCGAGCAATAACGGTGCCATCCCGGTCTGTGACGATTGCTTCGTGAATACCGCGTAACTGTGCCTGCGCCGACAGGTATCGGGTAAATCCAACCGGGTTTGCCGACAATCGGGTAGCCTGGCGGTTCAGATCGTTGGCAATGGTAAAAGCCTGGGATCGGATGTTTTGCTGGTGCTCATACAGGTACGCCGTCGCGACCAGTGATGAATCGTCCAGCGCCGATCGTACCCGATCACTGAACCATGCCTGCATGCCGATGTTCAGGAATACGGCGGCAAAGATAGCCACCAAGACAGCAGGTGTAACGGCAATCAGGCTGAACAGCATCACTAATTGGGTATGAAGGCCTGCGCCGGCATCCTGTCGCTTGCGTTGTATCCACACCGATACCAGCTTGGCCATGACAAGGCCGGCTAGCAATAAAAGCAGCACCACATCCACGTACAATAGATACGTAACGGTTTGCAGATCGTGCTCCGCTCCGGTCATGGTGACGGCGGTGCTGATGCCGGAGATCAAGGCGGCTAGCGCAATGACGTAAGCCATCTTGCGATTGTTGGTGGCACGGTACAACCACTCAAATAGCCCTGTGGCTTCGTGTTCGGGCGCTGCCTTCAACTCATCCTGTGAGGGTAAGGTGTTCATTTTTTGCCCCGCACGATATCCACGCCCAGGTCTCGTATTTTCTTGCGTAATGTATTGCGATTGAGGCCGAGCACAGCGGCAGCCTTGACCTGGTTACCACCTGTTGCTTCCAGGGTTAGCGAGATCAGGGGTTTTTCCACCTCGCGCAAAATACGATCATACAGTCCTGATGCAGGCAGCTTTCCCCGGTGTGCACGGAAATAATCGCTGATATGGCGCTCGGCTGAGCCACCCAATCCACCGGAATCTCCGCCGACACTGGACGTTTCGTGTCTCGCATCAATTTCTCCATCGACCATGTGGCCGGGAATGGTGTCCTCGGGTACCAAAACCGTCAATCTCTGCATGAGGTTCTCAAGTTCGCGCACGTTGCCGGGCCAATTGTGACGCTTCAGATGTTTGACGGCCTTGTCGGATAACTGTTTTTCCGCAAAGCCAGCCGCCTTGCCGGCTTTTTTAAGGAAGAACTGTGCCAGTTCGGGTATATCGTCGATGCGGTCACGCAAGGGAGGGATGCTGAGGGGCACCACATTCAGGCGGAAGAACAAATCTTCGCGAAACTGGCCTTCAGCGATCAGCTGGCGCAAATCTCTGTGGGTTGCAGCAATGATCCGGGCATTTGTTTTCTGCGGTGTGCGTCCACCGATGGACGTAAATTCACCTTCCTGTAGTACGCGCAACAGCCGGGTTTGTGCTTCGGACGGCATATCGCCGATTTCATCCAGAAACAGCGTGCCACCGTCGGCCTGGGCGAAGCGCCCGGGGCTGCGTTGCACGGCGCCGGTAAAAGCACCTTTCTCGTAGCCAAATAATTCGCTCTCGATCAAGTCGCGCGGAATGGCGGCCATGTTTACAGCAACAAAAGCCTGATCTGCCCGACGACCGAAATCATGCAGCGCGCGTGCCACCAGTTCCTTGCCGGTGCCACTCTCGCCGGTGATCATGACGGTCAGGTCAGTGTTTAGTAACCGGGCGATGGTGCGGTAAATATCCTGCATGGCAGGCGACCTGCCGATGATGGGTAGTCGCTCGTCCAGCGCCACCATACCAAACGTGCCTTCATCGCCGGGTGTAGTATCAAGTGCTGCTTTAATATTTCTTGTTAATTCATTTATATCAAAAGGTTTTGGCAGGTACTCATAGGCACCCAGTTCAGTGGCTTTGACGGCGGTCATGAGGGTGGTCTGGGCGCTCATAACAATGATCTTCATGTCAGGTCTGAGCGCCTGGATCTCCGGGATCATATCAAGACCATTACCATCAGGCAGGATCACATCGGTAACCAGCAGGTCGCCCTCGCCGCTTCGCACTTTATCCATCAGGCTGGTACCGTCGCCTACCGGGATAACGTCATAGCCTGAACGAACCAAAGCTTGCGTAACGACGGTACGAATACCACTGTCATCGTCGGCGACCAGAATGGTGGACGTGGTTGCCATGGCTATAGCATTTCCTCATTTGTATCCACCGGCGTATCCATTGGCGTATCCACAGTCGTGCCTGTATGAATGGGCAACAAGACCCGGAAGGTGGTTTGACCAGGGATTGATTCGAAATCAATCATGCCGCCATGGTCATGGATTATTTTTGCTGTCAGGGCGAGGCCCAGGCCACTGCCATTGGGTTTAGACGTGACGAACGGATCAAACAGGTGATCACGTAGTTCGGGTTCAATACCCGGTCCATTGTCCGTAATCTCGACCACCAGCGGCAGGTTGCGGGGCGCGTCCTCGCCCTCCTTGCCTGGCGATGTGAGCAATCTTACACCCGGCTTGTAGGCTGTGCGTAGTGTGATACGCCCGCCCTTGACTGGAACGGCTTCCGCTGCATTTTTGATGAGATTAAGAAACACCTGGATGAGCAGGTCGCGCTCACCGGAAACCAACGGTAACGACGGATCATAGTCGGTGACAAACGAAATGTTAGCGGCAAACCCGTTCATGGCCACGTTATGAACCCGGTCCAGCACCTTGTGAATGTTAAGCGCCACCGGGTGCAGCACCGCGTTCCCTGAAAATTGTCCCATGCGATCAACAAGCGCACAAATTCTATCCACTTCATCGCGGATCAAGTCTGTGAGCTGTCTGTCGGCATCAGAGACGTGTTGGTCCAGCAACTGTGATGCACCGCGAATGCCTGACAACGGGTTTTTCACCTCGTGTGCCAGAACCGATGCCATGCCGGATACGGACCGCGCTGCACCCAGGTAGCCCAGACGACGGTCCATCTGCTGCGTGACCGTGGTCTCAATAATCCGTAACGCCACCCAGCCACCTGATTCCGGTATAGGCGATGCGGCTACATCCATGTAGATGCCATGACCAGTCCGTGGATTGAACACATCAATTCCGTGTTCCGTGATAACGATGTCTTTGGTGCTGGCACGCAGGCTGATGGATTCCAGATCGGACAGCTCAGGGGCTACCCTGCTCAAGGCTTCACCGCGCATGCTTTCCAGGCTTCTTCCCACCAACTGCTCTGCCGCAGAATTAGCGTTTAGAATGCTGCCTTCGGCATTGAGACCCAGCACCGCCACGTCCAGTGCATTGAACACAGCCGTCAAGTCGACTGAGGCTTTTGCCCCACCTTCGACGAGTTTCAGTTTTGGCTCAGGCATTTTATGCGGCCAGTCTGTCAACCAATGGGTCGTAGAAATCCCGGATGAGCGTTTTGACTCCGTCCGCATCGGGGCAGTGATTAACCGCGCCTCGGAATTCAGCGGATTCGTACAAACCTTTCGAATACCACCCGATGTGCTTACGCGCTACACGGACCGCAATGCTTTCACCGTAATGATCCAGCATTTCCTGATAATGTTTCAGCAGGCAGTCACGCTGCGTTGCCAACGTCGGATCAGGCAAGCGCTCACCGGTTTCAAGAAAATGTGCCACCTGTGCCGGGAACCATGGTCGGCCATACGATCCACGCCCTACCAGCACGCCATCGGCACCAGACAGTTCCATGATTTCGGCCGCATCATCCAGTGTGTTCACATCGCCATTGGCAAACACCGGCAGAGATACCGCATCTTTCACATTTCGAATGAAAGCCCAGTCCGCATGGCCTTTATAAAACTGACATCGGGTACGGCCATGCACGGCGACGGCCTTGATGCCGCAATCTTCGGCAATACGGGCCAGCTCCGGGGCATTGCGTGTGTCATCGTCCCAACCGGTCCGCATTTTGAGCGTTACCGGGATATTGACCGCGTTAACCGTGGCGGTGAGTAATTTTTCAGCATGTTTCAGATCACGCATGAGGGCTGAACCGGCATCACCATTGACCACTTTTTTAACCGGGCAGCCCATGTTGATATCGATAATGGCGGCGCCACGTTCTTCATTCAGGCGAGCGGCCTCGGCCATAATATCCGGCTCACAACCAGCCAGTTGAACGGACATAGGCTGTTCTTCAGCGCAGTTAGAGGACATTTTCAGGGTTTTCTTGGCAGCATAGACCATGGCCTTGCTGGCAATCATCTCTGATACCACCAGGCCAACGCCAAAGCCCTTGACCATGCGGCGAAACGGCATGTCGGTAACCCCGGACATAGGGGCCAGGACAATGTTGTTTTCCAGCGGAATATTGCCGATCATGATCGTCATTGCGCATATCCTAGAAATTGGGTGCCTATTTATTAGGCAAAACCATGTAAATTGCAATCATTTTAATGGATTAGGCTGTCAGACAGCCAGTAAAACACTGGTTACAAACTTGACGCCCGGATAGGCCAGCGTGAGCAGCAGATAGGCCGATAGAATAACCCGCATGACCTGATGGCCGCGGACCCCGCTTTTGGGTTGTGCCACCAACAAGCCACCAATTATCACAAAAGCGGCGACGGCCAGAATCGATTTATGATCGAGCTGGAAGACAGGCCCACCTTGGCTTAGGGAGGCAGCGATTCCCGTCATTAAACCAACCCCCAGGATCAACTCACCCAATGCCAGCAGCTTGAACTGGAACTGGTTGCAGTCTGATACAGACGGTAATTGACGTGTGAAGTCCGTGGGATGTTTGTTCTTAAGGGCGCGTTCCTGAATAAAACCGGCACAAGCCGCACTGGCGGCCAGCGTGACCACGGCATAGGTCAAAACCGACACAAGGATGTGGAAGACCACCCAGTTGCTGTTAATGGGCAGGGCCTCAGCTGACCCGGTGCTTTCCCACAGAAATGCCGTGATCGCCAGGATGGCCATGTAAGGCATGACCACAGGTGCCAGTCGCCAGCCTTCGCGGGCCATGATGACCATGGCCGTGAAGGAGACCAGTGTTGCGGCCACCGTAATCCATATGGCGGTGTCGAAATCCGTTTGCCAGGCACCGCCAGATCTGACGGCCAGCCAAATCAATGGTCCCATGAGCGCCAGCCCTAGCAGGCCCCGGAACCGAATGCCGGGTGTCATTTTTCCAGCCAGTGCCACATAAGCGGCAGGCACTACGCAGATACTGGCAATAAGGCTGAACAGGATGTGTTGGTTCATGATCTTCGTTAATCCACTTTCTGACGGGTAAAATCGCGCCAGTTCGCCGCTTTGGCAAGCCCCATCATTGCCCCATCATTAAAAGCCAATAGATTGACATTCGCCCCGAGTTCAATAGATATCAGTGATGGATACAAACCTTTCACCCCAATTGCCTGAAAACCCGTGCATTGCCGTGGTTGTTGCTGCCGGTCGAGGCATGCGGGCAGGTGGTGACGTGCCAAAGCAGTACCGTGCCATTGGTGGCGTGCCGCTGGTCCGTTTGACGCTGGAAAGCCTGATCCAGCATCCGGGCATTCATGGTGTTTGCGCGGTTATTCACCCCAACGACGAGGCATTGTTCGAGGAAGCCACTCAGGGTCTTGCGTTATTGCCTGTTGTTTACGGTGGTGCCACCCGCCAGGAATCTGTGATCAATGGCTTGCGCGGCATAGCGGCACTGGAACCGGGACAGGTGCTGGTGCACGATGGTGCCCGCCCCTACCCGTCACCGGACCTGATCACGCGGGTGCTTGATGGATTGTCCATGGCCGGTGGTGCTGTTCCGGCCCTTGCCGTGGTCGATACCTTGAAGCGGGGAAACGAAGACAGAATAATTACAGCCACCGAGCCGCGCGACGGCCTGTGGCGGGCGCAAACACCTCAAGGGTTTAATTTTGCGGCCTTGCTCACAGCCCATGAGAAATTTGTGGGTGATGAGATGACAGACGATGCGGCTATCGCTGAAGCCGCTGGTATGCGTGTGATACTGGTGGATGGGGAAGAGCAAAATATCAAGGTCACGACACCTGAAGATTTCGTGCGCGCCGAACGTTTAGCCAATATCTATGAGCCCCGGTCCGGTATGGGATACGATGTGCACCGATTTTGTGATGGCACCAGCGTTCAGTTATGTGGCGTATCCATCTATCACGACCGTGCTCTGGAAGGCCATTCAGACGCCGACGTTGCCATGCACGCGTTGTGTGACGCTCTGTACGGGGCCATCGGGGGTGGTGACATCGGCCTGCATTTTCCACCGTCTGATGAACAGTGGCGCGGCGCCAGCTCGGAGGTATTTCTGTCTCACGCTATGGAACGGGTTCGGGCCTTGGGTGGGCGTGTGGCCAATGTTGATGTGACGATCATTTGCGAAGACCCCAAAATTGGTCCGCACCGGGAGGCCATGCGCACCCGATTGGCCGAGATCACGGGGATGGATATATGGCGCGTAAACGTAAAGGCCACCACCACGGAACGTCTGGGCTTCACCGGTCGGAAAGAAGGTATTGCCGCCCAGGCCATCGCCACGGTGATGGTGCCCGTTTCAAATTAATATTGGTACCGTTAAGGATTTGGCATACCATTTTGCGTATAGACATTCAGATTGTGAAATAACTCGCGGGCAAGATTTCAGATGAATGAACGTATCACCAAGTTTCTGGGCAAGAAAAAACGCCTCAAGCGATCACCAGTAGAGGTCCACGGTCCATCGGGCAAACAACGTGACTGGCTGCTTCGAGGCATTGAGCAGGCTGGTGGTAAATTGCCGCTGTTCGATGAGGAGGGGCAGCGTTATAGCGAGCGTACGATCAAAAGCTGCCTGAACAAGGGATGGGCAGAGCCCTGGTTCGCCAATCCCCTCAAACCCGATTGGCTGGTTTGCCGACTGACCGATAGCGGTCGCCACATCTTGCACGCTGGTCATCATTAGGTGGTCGACGGGCCTGATGATACGCCCAATGGCGATACACCCAAGTTTGCGATCTGTATTAACCGACGGTTTGGGTCGGATCGCCCCTCCTGCGGAAATCGTGGCAGCGCAGCTATTGCAGACGCCATCGAAACAGGTGCGCAGGAACGAGGCATCAATGTGACGATTGAGCGCATCGTGTGTTTCGGTATGTGCGCTGATGGTCCGAATATGCGACTGGTACCAGGCGGTGCTTTTCACAAAAACGTCAATCTGGATCAGGTGGATGAGATATTAGCCACGCTGGAGTCGGCCTGCGGGCACAAAAAAAAATCTGATGACATTCCCGGCATACCGGGCAGTTGAGCCTCATATTTAAATAAAAATTGGCAAGTGTGATGGCGATCACATCATGCTATTGGCCGTCGTGGCATAAATGGATTGTGGAAGCGGCCCTGTTTACAGGGTTCTCCCTTCCCTCAAGAGCGCAGACTGCGGCTGGCATTTATATGCCGGCCGCATTTTTTTTCTTTCTTTGCTGCCGCTCACGTACCGAAATTGTGATACCGGCGGTGACGATGATGGCGCACCCTGTCCAGGTCCACACATCCGGAAAATCGCCGAACCAGAAATACCCGAGCACCGTAATCAGGATGATCGAGCTATAAGATAGCGGGGCCAGAAACGAGGCTTCCGCATAGTCATAGGCCTTGATGAAAAAATAATGGGCCGCAGCACCCGCAATACCCATGGCGATCATGATAAGAAGCTGGATCAGGGTTATACCGCTCCAGAAAAATGGCAATGCCAGGGTCAGCACGATGCTACCCACTAGCGCGGTAAAGGTAAGGGTAACGAGCGGCGGCGAGGTACCAGCAAGTTTTCGGGTCAGCAAGGTATAGGATGCATAGGAAATACCGGTACCGAGCGCAAAAAGTGTACCGGGGCCTATTTCCTGTGTACCGGGACGGATAATCACAAGGGTGCCAATAAATCCCACCGCCACACATGCGATCCGCACCGGGCCAATTTTCTCGCCCAGGAAAAACGGCGCCAGAATAGTCACCAGCAGCGGCGCGGTATAGGCCAGCGATTGCGCATCTATCATCGGGCTGTATGACAGCGCCGCAAAGAACGTGACCGTTGCCACAAGCATAACAGCACCGCGCAATAGCTGCAGCCAGAATCGATCAGGTTTTAGTGCCTGAACGCCATACCGGTTGATGACAAAGGGGAGTAGAAACATGAGGTGAAAGAAGTAACGCCCCCAGGCAACCTGCATGACGGACATCTCAGCGCTCAAGTATTTGGCCGACGCATCCATAAAGGGCATGACGGTATAGGCCAGCAAATAAAGGCCGACCCCAATAAGCGGATTGGGCATTAGAACATTAGGCGTCAGCGTTGTTGGAGGCTTCATGGTTGCTATAGGGGGTTGTTTTTGTTGGGGACATAGCAAAGCTAAATTGCCCGCGTGTCCAACAATATTACCAATATAGCTATCGACCTTGGTCCAAGATGGTCGGGGCGGCGAGATTCGAACTCACGACCCCTTCACCCCCAGTGGCGCTACGACATTACCCGTCGGGCATAGTGAAGGGGGTGTCATCCACAAAACGATGCAGGACATTTTCGCAGATCCGCGACACGTTGTTGTCGTAGCCATTGTGCGGCAGGCTGCCCGGCCAGGCGATGGAGCCTACGGAAAACACGGCACCGCCGTTTGGCGTCTCGAAGAACGTCATATCGGCGCGCACTTCAGGATTCTGGATACCGTCTAGGGCGGCATGGTTAAGGCCGATCTCGTCGGGCACCATCATCGTGTTGGCCGAATGACCTTCGGATGTCGCCAAAATCAGGGTATGGGGCGGGGTGCCGAGCTTGGCATCGGCTGCATCGATCTCGACGCCGCTGGAACCACCGGCGAAGTAGCCGAAATCGCCAATCACCTCGTCGTCGCCAATGCCCTCGAAGATAAACTTGGCACGGGCATCAAAGCTCGCCTCATTGCGGATGTAATAACCAGAGACATCGAAGCCGACGGCCACGGTACCAACCCCGCAAAGCGCCTGTGGCGCCATGCCAAGACGGCGCCACAGGCCACCGTACTCACCGTTGAACTCCATATAGTACTCACCGGGTTCCTCGTCGCGATAGCGAATGCCGTCCTCGGACCGACGCAACTCAATCACGCCCGGCATGGCGTCTGTCATGGCGCAACGCCAGATGAAGCCGTTGCCGCCGAGATAGGCCATCCGGCCACCCCGCGCCAGATACGTCCTCAAGCCATCCCACATGGGCGTGGTATAATACTCGGGATGGGCACCGGTAATCACGGTGCTATAGGGTTCAAGCAGCCCGACACCTTCGTTGTGCAGGTCCTCGTCGGTAATAACGTCGTATTCGATGCCCTTGTCTTCCATCCAGCCGAGGATGTGGGTGTCATTATTGATGTTCCATACCGGCGCTGTCTTGGGTCCTACCTGGTGCACGGGCCGCAAGCGCGAGGCATACCGCACGCCACTGCCGTCAGAATGGTAGTCGTAAGTCGACGGACCGAATTCCGGATGTTCCTGGAGGAAGACTTCCGCCGGTTCCATTGTGGTCCAGTAGCACTCGGCCACTTCACCGAAGTGTTCCTGCCACGACCATTGGATGTTGGAATAGGCCATATAGGTTACCGTCGAGGCCAGGAAGGCGATCTTGGCGGTGGTGGTGCCACGCTTTGGTCGCACATAGAATGTCACGTACCATTCATCATCGTCGGTGCGCAGACGCACCGCGTAGACGCCGCTGCGCAGATCCGCCGGAATTTCATAGCTGAAGTCGGTATCCCATTCGGCATCATAAAGATCGTCGTCATGGAAATGGATAGCGCCGTATTCCTGGGGCGTATTTTGCCAGTTTTGCTCAGCACCGCTCCAGTTAAACCCCTTGCACGCGCGCGATGGCAGGTTGACCAACTGGCCATGGAGGCCGTTGGGGCTTGCGTCGATAACCGTGGTGCTACCAATTTCGCGGGAGAAATCCCAGGCTGCGATAACCGATGTATCGCGCTCAAAGGGCAAGGCATCCCAGCCCAGGGTAGCGCTGTCAGCTACGCTCAATGCGCTACCAACAATCCGCGGCCGGTCTAGCTTGCCGTTGAAGGGGTGGCTAGCACCGGGGCGGCCCGTCGGATGGGTCGCCGGTATTGCTGCCATAATCAACGGTTGGGTACTACCCATGGCAGGTGTGAACCCAACGCTGCCGGTGGCGGTGGCGGTGGTACTAACCTCGAACTGCGGGCCAATAAAGTCCTGAGTGACTGTAAGCGTCGAGGCCTCTGCATCATAGGCGGCAGAGACTAAGTGCCAACGCCGCTTGGCCAGCGGTTTGTCGACGGAGACCTCCACTGTGCCACCCTTGCCGTCGCCAAGTCGCATGGCCGCACCGCCGCTATCGTCAATCATCAGAACAAAACCACTGGCTGTTGCTTCATCCCAATTGGAAATCAGACCCTGAGCGCCCTTTTCAGGGGTGGTGGGAAAGACCCAGGCCTGAACTGTGAAACTGTCTAAATCGGCCAATAACGTGCTTGAGGGGATAGTCACATAGGACCCCGACACCGTGATCTGCTCGCGGCCGGGATACTCGCCGGCGAAAGGGGCTGAGATTTCTTCTTCACGGTAGATGTCCATGTCAGGGTCGTCGTTACCGCAAATCACCCGCACCAAGTCGGCGCGATAGCGACCCGGACCGTAAGTGCTGACCATGACATCAAGGGTATCGCCCGGCATGACCGACCAGTCACTGGTGTATCCAGTAATTTTTTTCATTTTTTATTCCTCTCTAGACTGGATCGACGCCAGTGACTTTTTGCCAACGCATGCGGAAGAGTTTCTTGGTGGCTTCGTAGTAGTCGTCAAACACCAGGTCGTCATAGTACTCCAGCTTGTCGCCGCGGGTCTTCGGCATCTTGGCCAGGGTCCACTCAGCGTGACGCTTGGTGGAGACGATGATGGTGCGATCTTCCATGGGCATGAGGCGCAGACGATTGACCAGCAGAGTCAGCTCGGGGCTGTAGGGTCCACCTGGATTTTGGTCATATTCCTCGATCAGGTCAGTTCGTGTTGGATCAATTTCATACATGCCCTTATCCTTTGGTCTCTGGTTCAACGGTTATAAAATAGTTTTTGTAATCCCCGGTCATTTTGAAGTGGCCCTTAAAACCGCGTGGGATCACGTATGCGTCGCCCGCCGTATAGGTCTCAGTATGGCCGCTTTCGTCGGTGATGGTCATGGTACCGTCTAACACGAAGCAACACTGATCAAAGGGATAGTCGATGGCTTCCTCAGTGCAGGGCGTGCATTGCCAGACGCCAACATTGACGTTGCCGTCCGTGTTGCTGAAGAACATATGGCCACGTTCTTCGGCGGTTCCGTCGGCCACCAAGTCGTCGGCGATATAACCCATGGGCTTCATCTCGCCATCCGGCGATCCGTCGGGTAGCAGACGGGTAATAACGTTGTCGGTCATGGCATTGTCTCCTAGGATAGGGGGCTGTTTGGAGCGTCGCACTGAGGCCTGAAAAATATAAATCGGGCGCGCCCAAAGTGTAAAGGATTCCCTCTCGATTAGTCTTAAATCGTATAAAATCGCTGAGGGTAATCGCTTAGTAATCCGGGCTTCAGTTAATGTCTTCTTACCGCCCCAAAGCAGACATTTTCCAGTGGAGTTAATCACTTCTGTTACTAGCCATAAGCGGAAGTTCAAGATAGTCAAAATCTATCCCTGAACATGTCCGCTAACGCCTGCGGGTTCAACTGGTCAATGCAACACGCTAACCTTATTTAAAAGGGAGTGTTGTACCATGGCTCGACGACCACGATTAATTTATACGGCGGAGCTCAAAGCTAAAATCTGGGATC
>Ga0233433_10000091_pt1 | contig 103568 bp, 110 predicted proteins | sample SI_122_August201_5_FD_179868 | JGI IMG/M metagenome (GOLD analysis project Ga0233433, IMG submission 179868) | Seawater microbial communities from Saanich Inlet, British Columbia, Canada - SI_122_August2016_100_MG | ecosystem: Environmental > Aquatic > Marine > Inlet | place: Canada: British...
TGTATAAAATCAGTTACTATTATTAATAAAAAAGGTAATATAGAGATTATTAGTAGTAAAAATATTAAATCTTCCTATAGATTTGTAGATAAAAAGAATGTCTTATTATTTTTAGAAGTTCTCTTAAATATTGATAAGAAAAAAAATTTTGATAAAAAACTACTTCTTAAATATACTAAACACAGGAATAATACTCAACCAATAGGAAAATGGTCTTCTGGATGTATTTTTAAAAATCCTTCGAAAAAGATTTCAGCAAGCTCATTAATTGATTCACTTAATATTAGTGAGAGGAAAATTGGTGGCATCTATATATCAATGAAGCACTGTAATTATTTTATTAATGATGGTAGTGGTACCTGTAGTGATTTAATTGCATTAATAAATCATGTTTCTAAATTAGTTAAAAAAAAATATAACATAGTTCTCCATAAAGAGATTTGTATATATAGAGGCTCACATGAGTAATTTAAATGATAAAAATGTTGGGATATTATGTGGTGGTTGGTCAGACGAGAGAGAAGTATCTTTAGATAGTGGCAAAACAGCTTATAAATCTCTTAAGGGTAACAATATAAATGCCTTCCTTTTTGATTATAAAAAAGATGATATTGATATTCTCAAAGATTTTATCAAATACAAAAGAATTGATATTGTCTTAAATTTAATTCATGGTATTGGTGGTGAAGATGGGCATGTGCAGGACTATTTAGATAGATTAGGCGTAAAGTATATAGGTTCCAATGCTAAATCATCAAGCATATCTTTCAATAAAGTCCTTACAAAAGAAGTTTGGATAAGAAATAATTTAGACACTCCTCGATATTTACCGTTATCTAATGATATAACATTGAGTGATATTGAAAAAATATCGAATGATAAATTTATATTAAAACCAGTAGAGTCTGGATCTAGCGTAGGTATTAAAATATTTAATATTGATGATTTTAGACTACATAAATCTTCTGAGATTTTAGATAAACTTTTATTAAAAAATATAGATTCTAAAAATTATTTCATAGAGGAATTTATTAATGCTGCAGAGTACACTGCTCCAATTATTAATGGCCATGTCTTTCCGATTATCAAAATAGAAACAAAAAGAGAGTTTTATAACTATAAGGCAAAATATATAGACAAAGATACGATATTTTCTTTTCCTGATTTACCTAATAAAATACTCCATAAGATAAATCTAACCTGTATGAAAGCATTTAATAGCCTAGGTTGTTCTGATTGGGGTCGCGTTGATTTCTTTATGAATGACAAATATTCTATTAATCTAATTGAAATAAACTCTATACCAGGCATGACAAGTCACAGCTTAGTTCCTAAGTCTGCTAAAAAAAATGGTATATCTTATTACGAACTACTTTTATTGCTTTTAAAAAACTAATATGAAAAACATATTTTCAATAAGTTTATTTTTGATAATTTCAATTGGTATATATAATTATTCAATATTTTTTGGCACTAATCCTATAAAACATGTCTATAAAGAAGGTACATTCACATATAGTAATGAAACTAATGTTGATAACATTTTGAAATCCTATATTTCTCATGAGCTATATGAAATCAATCTTCGAGAGATAAAAAATTTAATAGAAGAGGATATTTGGATAAAAAATGCTCAGATTATACTTGATCCCCCAGACATAATCATAGCTAAGATATCTGAATTTAAACCATTATATTTATGGAATAACTCTTTTTATGTAGATGATAAGGGTGTTTCTATATCGCCAACAGAATTTCCTATAAAAAATATTCTAAAAATAACTAGTAACAATGATACTCAGGAAGCTATGTATAATTTATATCTTAGTGTTCAAAGATTATTCTCTGTAATTAATATAGACGTTATCGAATTATCAAAAAATAATGATATGATGGTTATACTGACTCCTCAATATAGGTTCTCTGTACGTCATAATAATTTTGATTTAAAGCTAAATGAATTTATATCAGTATATGACCAATTCATTCTAACTCAGGACCCTATAAAAATAAGAAAGAATATTGATTTAAGATACCCTACAGGTTTTGCTGTACAGTAAATAATGATATCATAAGGCATGTCTACTAATACAATCAAAGATGAATTCATTGTTGCACTCGATATTGGCACTACCAAAGTTTTATGTTTAGTCGCTGACTATGATGAAGATGGAGAATTAAGATTAGTCGGTGTTGGTCAAGAATCATGCAGTGGTCTAAATAAAGGCGTGATATCAGAAATCGATGCTACTGTTAAGAGCATTCGAAAAGCTAAAGATCAAGCCAGGACCATGACTAATTGTAAATTTACTAAAGTTATTACCGGGATTGCTGGGAATCATATTCAGAGTTATAATGGAAATGCAGCAATCAATGTTTTAAATGAAGAGGTTACTCAAGAAGATAAAGATAAGGTTATTGCAAGCGCAAGTGATATTAGTATTCCTCCTGACCAAGAAATTCTTCACAGAATTCCACAGTATTTTACTATAGATGGTCAAATGGGCATCAAAGAGCCGATTGGGATGGCTGGGAAAAGGCTAGAGGCAAATGTTCATGTTATTACTTGCTCAACTACTGCAAAGAAGAATTTAACAAAATGTATAGAAAATAGCTTTTTAGAGGTTGATGAATTTGTATTACAACCAGTAGCCTCTAGTTATTCTGTCTTAACAGATGAGGAAAAGTCATTAGGGGTATGTCTTGTTGACATAGGTGGAGGTACTACAGATATAGCAATATTCACAGATGGTGATATCAAACATACAGCAGTAATACCCCAAGCTGGACAATTAGTAACAAATGATATTCGTATAGGGTTACGTACTTCATTAGAGGCAGCTGAAGATATAAAAAAGAAGTATGGTAGTTTAATTAATGAGCCAAATGATGCTCAAATCAATATATCAGTCCCTTCGATTTCTGATAAGCCAGATTCAGAGATCAGCAAGCCAAGTCTTACACATATAGTTACATGTAGAATTGATGAAATATTCCATCAAATTGAGAAAGAAATTAATGATAGTGGATGGGCATCAAAAATTAGAGCAGGCATTGTTTTCACTGGTGGTGGCTGCAAGTTGAATGGATTAGACACATATGCTGAAAATAAATTACTGATGCCAACCAGGATTGGTAGTCCTAAAGATATAATTGGTATACAGAATTTAAGCGGGCAAACAAGATATTCAACTGCTGTTGGTTTATTATTATATAAAGATGAGAAACTCAGTGATATGCCTCATAGACAAAAATCTGATAATCCAGTCATAAAATATATTGATACAATCTGGAAGAAATTTTCCATTTACTTTCAAAGAGAACTTTAAGTTTAAAAATTTGTCTTACACTAGATAAGAATCAGTTAAATTATAAAAAAACCTCCCAAAGGCTTGATATTACTGAACATTCATTTAAAATTAGTGCATATGCTTAAACAAAGAACATTATCTAGTAAAATAAAGGCTTCAGGCGTTGGTCTCCATACTGGTAAGAAAATATCTTTATCATTAAACCCAGCTCCTGTAAATTCTGGGATTGTGTTTTTAAGGACAGATATCAAGTCAGATCCGATAAATGCATCTTTAGAAAATGTCCATGATACAAGATTATCTACAACTTTATCAAATAATTCTGCAAAGATTTCAACCGTAGAGCATTTGCTTTCTGCATTAGCAGGACTTGGTATCGATAATGCGCTTATAAAGCTTGATGGACCAGAAGTACCAATAATGGATGGTAGTGCGAGACCATTTGTGTTTATGATTCAATCAGCCGGTATTCAAGAGCAGGGTGATACTAAGAAGTTTATAAAGATAAAGAAAGCGATTGAGGTTAGACAAGATGAAAAATGGGCAAAAATTGAACCATTCGAAGGTTTTAAGGTAGCTTTTACGATAGATTTTAATCATCCTGCTTTTAGTGAAAGCTCACAGTCATCTGAAATAGACTTTTCATCGGTATCTTATTTAAGCCAAGTTAGTCGCGCGAGAACATTCGGTTTTTCTAAAGATATTGAATTACTGCGCAAAAATAATTTAGCATTAGGTGGCAGTGTTAATAATGCTATAGTGATTGATGATTATAAAGTCGTAAATGAAGAAGGTGTCCGTTTCCAGGATGAGTTTGTTAAGCATAAAATATTAGACGCAATAGGTGATTTATATTTATTAGGACATGGCTTAATAGGATCTTTTTCTGCTTATAAGTCTGGTCACCATTTGAATAATCTTCTACTGAGAGAATTGGTTAATAATCAAGATGCATGGGAAGAAGTTACTATAGAGGATAATGAGAAATCTCCAATCTTTTATAGCACGCCAGAGCCACATATTGTTTAGTTTTAATCACTAATAGTTACTCTAATATCATTAATTTCACAGAATGAATTATCTCTCAATAAATCAATATATTGCTGTTTTTCAAATCTCATTAATGTTGCTATAGAGCTATTCTTGCATGCTATTATTAGTACATCTTCCTTAACCGAACTAACCTCTATATTATCGAGAACATTCTTTGGAAAAACATCATAAATATAGCAAGTTAAGTCTTTGATTAAATCATTCTTATTGATAAGATGCACAGGTATGAATGACGATATTTTTTTCATAATCTATTATACAGATTGTACGATAATAAACTCATTACATGCAAATTTATATAAGTATTATGATATCAACTCTAATTAAAAAAATATTTGGTAGCAGAAATGGTCGTATTCTTAAAGAATATGGACCTCTTGTCAAAAAGATTAATGAATTAGAGAATAAATATCAAAAATTTACTCAATCAGATTTCAAGGCCGAAACTACCTTATTAAGACAAAAGTATAAGGAAAGTGAAAATCTTGATCATATTTTACCAGAAGCATTTGCTCTAACGAGGGAAGCATCTATTAGAACACTAGGCTTGAGACATTTTAATGAACAGCTCATGGGTGGCATAGCTTTACATAATGGCAAAATAGCGGAAATGAAGACAGGAGAAGGCAAAACATTAGTCTCAACATTACCTGCGTACCTTAATTCATTATCAGGACAACCAGTATTTATTATTACAGTAAATGACTATTTAGCTCTGAGGGATTCAGAATGGATGGGAAATATTTTTAATTATCTTGGACTATCTGTAGGAACAATAACAAGTAGTTTGATGCCAGAAGAGAGAAAAAAAGCATATGAGTGCGATATTATTTATGGAACTAATAATGAATTTGGTTTTGATTACTTGAGAGATAATATGACTTATGAGATGAGTCAAAAAGTACAAAGTAAATTAAGTTATGCAATTATTGACGAAGTTGACTCGGTTCTTATAGATGAAGCAAGAACACCCTTAGTTATATCTGGTTCTGCGAAGGAATCTAGTAACTTATATATGAAGATTAACAAAGTTACACAATCAATCATAAGTAGTAATAAAGATGATAATCTTTTTATGATAGATGAGAAACAAAAATCTGTTTCCTTAACAGAAGATGGACATGGATTAATAGAGGACACTTTTGTAAAAAATAATTTACTAGCGGAAACAGAAACTTTATATGATCCAAAAAATATACAACTATTGCATTTAGTTGATGCAAGCTTAAAAGCTAATCTAATGTATCACAAAGATATTGACTATGTTGTTGAAAATAATGAAATAGTTATTATAGATGAATTTTCTGGAAGAAAAATGCCAGGAAGAAGATGGTCTGAAGGTCTTCATCAATCGGTAGAGGCAAAAGAATCTGTAAAAATACAAAACGAAAATTTAACATATGCCTCTATTACTTTTCAAAACTATTTTAGACTATTTGATAAATTATCTGGGATGACTGGTACAGCTGATACAGAATCAATAGAGTTCCAGCAAATATATAATCTAGAAGTTATTGTGATACCACCTCATAGAAAAATGATTAGAAAAGATCATGTAGATTTAGTATTTCTTACTTTCAAAGAAAAGTATGATGCAATTATCAAAGATATCGTTTCTATCCATAGAACTAAGCAGCCAATTTTAGTTGGAACAACTTCAATTGAGGCATCAGAATATATTTCAAAACTTTTAAAATCAAAGAAGATTAAACATAATGTCCTTAATGCTAAACAACATCAAAAAGAAGCTGAGATAATATCTCAAGCAGGTAAGTTATCTTCCGTAACTATTGCAACAAACATGGCTGGCCGTGGAACAGATATTGTTCTTGGAGGTAAAGATTTAAATTATGAAGGAACTACCCCTGCGTTAGACAATCCAGAGGATGTTAAAAAAATAGGTGGATTATATATTATCGGAACTGAAAGGCATGAATCTAGACGAGTAGATAATCAGTTGAGAGGTAGATCTGGTAGACAAGGAGACCCTGGAGAATCTAGATTTTATTTATCACTAGAAGATAATCTAATGAGAATTTTTGCCTCTGATAAAGTAACAGAAATTATGAAAAAATTAGGTATGCAAGATGGAGAAGCTATAGAACACAAATGGGTATCTAAGTCAATTGAGAATGCCCAGAAAAGAGTTGAAGCACATAACTTTGATATAAGAAAGACATTGCTGGAGTATGATGATATTGCTAATGAGCAAAGAAAAGTAATTTATAATCAGCGTAATGATATTTTATCTTCAGATGACTTAAAACTAATTTACAATAATATTCTTAATTTTACATGTGATGATTTATTAAATAGTTATATTCCTATAGATATGCCTCCAGCTCAATGGAACTTTGATGAAATCAATGAATCTTTCAAAAATGATTTTTCAGTTGATATTGACAGCTCAAATGTGATTAAAGATGGTGACCATCAAGCAAGAGAAACTTTTAAGAAGTACATTCACAGCATATTGAATAAAAAAATTCAGTCTAATCTTGATATTTTACCTACAGAAGACAAAAATGAGCTTATTAGAAATATATTTTTAAGTGTTATAGATGAAGATTGGAGAAATCATCTAAATGCTATGGATTACTTGCGCCAAGGAATCGGTCTAAGGAGCTATGCTCAAAAAAATCCTAAAAATGAATATAAAAGAGAATCCTTTGAAATGTTTGAAGAAATGTTATCTGTTAATAACCTTGAAACTATTAAAATCTTAGCTAAAATAAAGATTAGTAATCCAAATGTCTCAGACAAGCTATCAAAAGATAATGCTTCTAGATCTAATATAGATAATACTAATTCTAATATCTCTAGGAATGCTTTATGCCCATGTGGTTCTGGTAAAAAATATAAAAGGTGTTGTGGTAAGTTATGATGGAAAAAGTTTTAATTGAAGTATTAAATATTGGTATAAAAGATAAAAGAAAAGACGCTGTTTGTTTTAAATTACCTTGTCTCTCAAAAATAGCAGTTGTTTCTACGAAGAATAAATATGCCGCTGCACCTGTTATTTTATCAAAATCTCATATATCAAAAAGTACTCCAAAATATATTTTAGTTAATTCTGGAAATGCAAATGCTTGCACTGGTAAAATAGGTATGAATAATGCCGTCAAATGTACGAAAATATTATCTAAAAAATTTAAATGTAAGAAAGAAAATATACTTTTATCTTCAACAGGGATAATTGGTAGACAATTGCCCATTGACAAAGTTATAAAGTCTTTAGATACCCATAACTTTAAATTTAAATCAACTTGGAAACAGGCTGCTACAGCAATTATGACAACTGATAAATTTAGTAAATATATCAGCAGGTCATTTTTATTGCATAATACTAAGATAACGATAAACGCTATATGTAAGGGTGCGGGTATGATAGAACCTAATATGGCAACAATGTTATCTTTTATATCTATTAATATAGATTTAAAAAAGTCAGCATTAACAAAAATTCTTAAAAAATCAGTAAATTCTTCATTTAATATGATTTCTGTAGATGGTGATATGTCAACTAATGACACTGTTATGTTAATTACCACTGGAGAAAATAAAGATATTGATTTTAGTAATGATAAAAAAATGTTTAATGTACTAGAAAGCGAATTAATTAAAGTATGTTGTGATTTATCAACAATGATAATAGATGATGGTGAGGGTTCAACAAAAATAATTAAGTTGAATATTCATAAGGCATATAATTTAAATCAAGCGAAGAAAATTTCTTATAGCCTTGCTAATTCTAACTTAATTAAAACTGCAATGTATGGAGCCGACCCTAATTGGGGAAGAATTATAGCTAGACTAGGATCTATTAATAATATTAATTTTACTGATAAAAAAGTTATCCTAAAAATCAATAACATTATGGTCTATAAAAATGGCATACAGTATGATAAATGTGATTTGAAAAAACTAAATAAATCTATGATGAAAAAAAATATAGTAATTGATCTTTTTATTAACTCTGGGAATGCCAGTCATTCAGTCTTAACATCAGATTTATCTCATGAGTATATACATATTAATTCTGCCTATACTACTTAATCAATGAGTATAGATATTGAATGTTCAGTAGCAATTATTAGAAATAATAATGGATACTTATTCTCTCAGCGTTTAAAAAAACCATTCCTAAACTATTTTGAGTTTCCCGGTGGCAAAGTAGAAAATAATGAGACCCCAGAGGAATGCCTAATCCGTGAATGCTATGAAGAATTAGACATCAAAATTAAAAAGACTAAATATTATGGTCATATAATTCATTTATATGGAGAACTCTCTGTGAGATTGCATATATTTGATATTATCGATTTTAATGGCAATATAAAATCTAACGAAAAACAAAATCTCAAGTATATTGATTATTTTAGATCCTCCGTGCTCTTTCTTGAATCGACATCTAGAGTCTTAAATAGGATTACTCTAAAAGAGTTATTATTTATAACACCACAAAAATATACCAGCTTTCTAAAAAATGTTAGCTATTTTAAGAATAATAACTCTTTCATTAGACTACGGTCATTTGATTATACTTATTCCCAATATATTCTGGCTGCAAAAAGTATATCTAATCTATGTAACATAACTAAAACCCCGTTAGTTATTGATAAAAAATATTCTGAAAAATTAAAAGACTTAGATTATAACGGTATTCATTATACATCTGAGGATTTAAATAACATTAGGATGCATCAATATATTAGAAAAAAAGGACTAACATATTCTGCATCATGTCATAATTTAGATGATATTTTGATCGCTAATCAATATAATTTTGATTTTATATTATTGTCTCCAGTTATTACATCTAAATATAATTATAAAACACATGGGTGGGAAAACTTTATGAGACTTGTTATCAATGCAAATATGCCAGTTTTCGCATTAGGTGGTATAAAAAAAAATGATTTAAAAATATGTAAATCTAATGGTGGTTTTGGGATTTCAGGTATAGATGATTTCTGGTTATGATTTATAGGGAGCAGGTAGTTAGAATAAATGTAACATCTTCCTGATATGGAACTAAATTATTTTTATCATCTTTAGTCATAAACATAATGGTTAACCTTTGTTTACCTACACTTATTTGTGGGTAGTAGTATAAATCAGATGTGAGAGTCACTCTTATTAATAGTATATTTCTTTGTGTATTATGCCTCTCTATGAAAAATCCTTTCTCTGCCATCTTATCTTCAAATCTACCAGATTTTCTTATCACTTCTAAGATAAAGTCTATGGAGCGTTTAATAAATTGTAATGGTTCTAGCCACAAATCAATTTGTGTTTCCCTAATTAATATATCTCTTGATAACCAGAAATCTACAGAGCTTGGTTGTAGTTGAGTAAAACTATTTTTTAGAATTGTTTTAAATAGAATATCATGCTCTAAATAGTCTAAATAATTTGATTCTAACCCATGCAGTAATTGCAGAAGCATACTTTGCTTTTCTAAAACAGAGTTTAATTTATTCTCATCCGCCTTTGCCTCAGGTGCCTCTTTAATTTTTTTAAAATATATATATTGATTCTCTATTTCCCTTATTAATTCAGATTTTATATCACCCCTAGATAAAATCTCATATAGCTCTGTTAATGCGAGTACAGATATATAATTTTCAGTCTTATTCTCTTTGCCCTTGAAATAATTAATCTTATTTAATAAAGACTCAAGTTTAATAAATTTCCTAATTTTTTCTTGTACAGGTTCTTCATATATTGATACCTGGTTATCTGATAAACTATTCATTTTTTTAATTGGTTATATAATTTATTAAATCTCGCATATAATAATTCTATAGTATCATTGTTTGATATTACATAGTCAGAGTTATTTTTATAATATAAGTTACTCTTTTGATATCTATTAAATGTCATGAAGTCTTTAATATCTTTATTATTTCTATTCAAATACCTTTCTTTTCTTATATTTAACTTTGCCTCTATAGTTATAACTTTAAATTTAGATTTTATATTATTAATAGTTTCAATTAGAGGTAATTCTAGAACAATATCTTTTCCAAAATGATCAATCACCATGTTAATTTTTTTGAAAAAAACTGGATGAACTATTTTATTAATTATATCTTTCGCTATAGTTGAGGATAAGAATATCTGTTTTAATTTATTCACTGAAATATTATTCCCATTATTCAGATCTGTAAATTGGTTATTTAATTCTTTTTTAATGCTATCATTACTAGCAATGAGTTCTTTTGCAAACATATCTGAATTAATATAATGATAGCCTTTTCTTTGGAAACACTTACTTAATGTTGATTTGCCAGCACCTATCTTTCCAGAAATAATTATTAGTTGCATTTTTTCATCGTAAAATAACTGTTAACAGTATTCCTATAAACATAATTATAGACAATGTCATTAGTAGCGGTATTCTTCTCATTTTAATCTCACTTATAATTCTTACATTTTTTATAATTTATATTATTATTCTCACAATAGTCTTCACTGGTAACATACACCTTGCAGTGTTTGCAAAACTTGATTTCATTAGCTGTATTCTTAACAACTTTCATTTTTTTTCTTAGCAATGATCTAGCTAATACATACACTAAAAAAATTACTAAAACTATTATAATTATACGCATATTTTAATTTTGAATGGTATTATTTTACTATTATAGACTATAATATATGATTCTAGTTTAAATATTAACCAATGATTGGCATTAATACTTGAAGGCACTATACATGGATAATAAAAAAGTTATATTATATATCGTAAATTGGATTAAGGATTATGTCAGTTCCTCAAATTATGATATCAAGAGTTTAGTGGTAGGTGTTTCAGGTGGTATTGATTCTGCCTTAACTAGCATTTTGTGTGCAAAGACCGGCATTCAAACAATAGCCATAAAGATACCATTGAAAACTAAAGATTTAACTCTAAGCAAAGGACATTGTGATTTTCTAATTTCTAATTATGATAATGTGAAAGTTCATCAGGTAGATTTGACTGAAACTTTTGATAAATTTCATGAATCATGCATGTCTATTGGCTTCACTAATGATTTAGGCTTTGCGAATAGTAAATCAAGATTAAGAATGATGCTTCTATATCAGGCTGCATCTAGTTACTCAGGAATAGTTGTCGGAACTGGAAATAAAGTTGAGGATTTTGGTGTTGGTTTTTATACAAAATATGGTGATGGAGGAGTCGACATATCTCCTATTGCAGATTTGACGAAATCAGATGTTAGGTCTCTGGCAAAAGACTTAGGAGTTTCTGATGATATACTAAAGTCTCCTCCTACTGATGGTCTTTGGGATGATGACAGAACAGATGAACAGCAATTAGAACTTTCTTATGAAGATCTTGAAGACGCTATGTCTAATGAGAATAGTATCCATAGAAAAAAATATTTAGATATTAGAAAAAGAAATATTCATAAAATGAAAGCCATCCCAGTATGCATCATAAAGGACAAAAACTAAAAGTAATTATATATATTTAGAAAATCAAACCAGCTTGATGATTTATCTTTTTTGATTCCTTCTTTTTTCGCAACTTTAACTACTTTCTTAGTTATTATAATCCCGTTCTTATTTGTTATTGTGTATTCAGGATAATTTTCTTTTAAAACTCTAGCTGAGTCAATTGCCAAGTCATTCATATTTAGATAATTGTAGCTATCTATGAGTATTAGCAAGGCATCTTCTGTACTTGGAGTCCCATTATAATTAGTTAACAAATACTTAACTCTTTCTATCGCTGCTATATGAGCATTTCTCTTAACATAATACTTAGCTATATATAACTCATTCCTTGCCATCATGTTTTTAATATACAATAGCCTATTTCTAGAATCTTTCGCATATTTACTATCAGGAAATTTATTTATTACTATTGAGAAATCATCAAAAGATTTCTTTAATTTCGATACATCGTATTTTGATGGATCTTGGGCAAATAATTTGGTTATAAAGTTGGAATCTTTATCAAAATTAGCTAATGCACGTAAATAGTATGCATATGAAACTTGAGGGTGATTTGGATATAGTCTAATGAATCTGTCTGCATTAACAATTGCCTCAGATTTTAAGTTTGATTGATATGAGGCATATGCCAGGTCAAGCATGGATTGTGTAGAATATATTCCAAATGGATATCGTGCCTCCAATATATCAAAGTATATGATGGCATTCGGGTAATCTTCCGCATCTAGAAAAGCCTTCCCTTCTCCATATATCTGAGCTGCAGTCATGCCTATGGTAGGGTCTGGCTCTTTAAACACACCCTCCATATATGAACAGCTAGATAATAATAGACTAAAGATAAGGTTTATAAGAAGTATTTTTGCTTTCATTTTGTTATTATAGATTAGTTACGTGAGAATACACCATGAAAAATGTCACTTTTTACAAGTTTGATATTGAGCCAGAAAATAACCAAAGGTTAGATCAGCTAATATCGTCACATTTGCCTGAATACTCAAGATCAACTATTAAGAACTGGATTAATGCAGACAAAATTTTAGTAAATGGCAAAGCTTGCACTCCCAAAGATAAAATATCGAGTAAATCTGAAATTGAGATTGAGGTTCATCTTAATGAAGATGTCGATATTATTGCAGAAGATATTAATTTAAATATATTACATGAGGATGATGATTTAATTATTGTCAATAAAAGTAGTGGAATGGTGACTCATACTGCAGTCGGAAATTATTCAGGAACTTTGCAAAATGCTCTATTATTTAAATATCCTGAGTTAAGAAATGTACCTAGATCTGGAATTATACATCGCTTAGATAAACAAACATCAGGGTTGCTTATAATAGCAAGACATCTTCAAGCTCATAATAACTTAATACAACAAATTCAAAATAGATCAATAATAAAAAAATATTTGACCATCGCATCGGGGGTTCTGAAGAGTATAAGTATAATAGATGAGAGGATAGGTAGGCATAAAATTAATAGAAAGAAAATGGCAGTAACGAGTTCAGGAAAAGAGTCTATTTCAAAACTTAAAATTTTGAGAAGATATGAAAAAGCTTCCTTGGCCGAAGTAGAACTCATTACAGGAAGAACACATCAGATACGTGTACATTTATCTTTTATAGGACATCCAGTGCTAGGTGATAAATTATATGGTTTCCGAAAAACATTGTTTTCTAAAAACATAGAGTTAATGAAATACTTAGATTCATATAATGGTCATACGCTTCATGCTATGTCATTAGAATTTAAACACCCCTCTACCAGAGAAAGATTCTTTATTGAGTGTTTGCCGCCATCAGAGTTCATACAGATTCAATCATTAGTCGAGAAACATAGTTATGCCAATTCAAATTAAACCTGTTATCTGGGAAGTGCCCGGAAATATTAAAGCGTTTTCTACCACTCGTATAGGGGGATATAGTAAAGGTGAATTCAAAGATTCTAATTTAAGCTTAGATGTTGGTGATGAACAGACTAATGTTAAAAAAAATAGAAGAGATATTAAAAAATCATTAAACCTTAAGATGGAACCATGCTGGATGAAGCAAATTCATAGTTCTACAATAAGAAAGGTTAAGGAACCAACATCTGGGCTGGTATGTGATGCATCGTATACAAATGTTGTTGGTTTGCCATGTGTTGTCTTATCTGCTGATTGTTTACCTATACTGGTATGTAATAAACATGGAACTAAAGTTGGCGTAATTCATTCTGGCTGGAGAGGTCTACATAATGGAGTAATAACAAAATTTATAAAAAGGTTTTCTAGTAATCCATCAGAAATTATTTGCTGGATTGGTCCTTCTATTAGTCAGTTGAATTATTTGGTTCGCGAAGATGTTTATAATAAACTATCAAAAATATCTACAAAAATATTTAACAGGTTTGATGAAGAACATTGGGGTCTTGATTTAAAAAAAGGAGCTAAAATTTTCTTAAAAGAGGCTGGCGTTAAAAAAATATATACTGATGAAATGTGTACCTATCAGAGTTCAAATTTATATTATTCATATAGGAGTGAGACCAATACGGGTAGAATTGCATCACTAATTTGGATAGAATAACCTATAATAAATAGATAGGGCAAGCGATGATAAATAAAATAATGAATTCCATTAAATCTATAAGTGTATTTAATGTTTTTGTTTCCATACTCATTATTGGTCTTCTTTATGGCGGGATGTCCTTATATTTAAAATATACTGGTTTCTCTAAGTTCATGAATAAGACAAGAATCATTGCTGTCAAGGCTATACCAGTCAAAATTGATATAGCACAGAATACATATCGTGCATTGTCAGTTATTGAGTCACTGGACTCAATTGATGTGACATCTAAAGTTAATGGTCTTTTGGATAAAGTTCATTACAAGGAAAGTAGTCTTGTAAATGAAGGAGATTTACTTTTTTCAATCATATCCTCGGATTCAATAGGCTTAACTAAAATATATGCTCCATTCACAGGGATAGCAGGTCTCAGTAAAAAAGATATGGGAGATGCAGTTATCAAAGGAGAAATACTTACATCTTTAGATGAATATAGTTTTATGAAACTCCCGGTTAATTTACCAGAACGAATACTTGGTTATTTGAATAAGAGTCTAAAATTTGTGGCTTATACAGATAGTGTACCCGGCATCGAATATAAGGGAACATTGGAATATATAGATACTAGAATAGATACTAAAACAAGAACTATTAGTGCTTATGCTTTATTAGAAAATAAAAAAAATATATTGAAGCCTGGCTTGTTAATGAAAATGGATGTCTTTTTAGAAGAACGAGAAGATGCAATTTTAATACCTGAGAATTCATTATTAAATATAAACAAGAAACACTTTGTTTATATTGTAGATAATGATGTTGCGAAGTTGAAACCTGTACAGATAGGTATTCGTAATAATGCATTTATAGAAATTATGTCTGGATTGAATTCTTTTGATAAAGTGATATACATGGGTCATGAAAAATTGAAAGATGGATCTAAGATAAAAGTTATAGAGTAATAAATGCATATATCAGAAACAACAGTTAGAAGACCTGTTCTAGCAGCAGTAATTAGTATGTTCTTAGTTCTAATAGGACTAGTTGCATATGATAAATTATCTATTAGAGAATACCCAGATATAGATAAACCAGTTGTTACTGTATCAACAATATATCTTGGAGCTTCAGCAGAGATAGTTGAGAGGGATATTACTCAAATACTCGAAGACTCATTATCAGGAATCTCTGATATTAAAGAAATAAAATCTGAGAGCAAAGATGAGATATCAAGTATAAGAATTGAATTTAACTTATCTCGAGATATGGAGTCAGCTGCAAATGATGTAAGAGAAAAGGTATCACGAGCTATTCCAAAATTACCCAAAGATTCTGAACAACCCAGGGTTGCAAAATCTGATACTGATGCAAGAGCAATCTTATGGATTGGCTTTACAAGTAATCAACTTGATAGTATTGCTCTAAATGATTATCTGGATAGGAATATTATTGATAGGTTGTCTATATTACCTGGTGTGGCGTCGATTACTGTTGGAGGAGAGAGGAAATATGCCATAAGAATATGGCTTGATGCTGATAAAATGTCATCAAGACAAATAACTGTAGATGATATTTTATATGCTATAAATAAAGAAAATATTGAAAAACCTGCAGGCAGACTTGACTCAATTGATCGAGAAATGAGTATTCAAGTAAAATCAAAGTTATCAGATGTAAGTATGTTTAATGACATTGTACTTAAAAGTTATGATGGTAAAAAGATAAGACTTGGTGACGTTGCTGAGATTATAATTGGAGCAGAGAGTGACAGAGGTTTTTTAAGAGCAAATAATAAAAATGCTATTGGCCTTGGTGTTGTTAGACAAACTAAATCGAATGTTCTAAAGGTTGCTTCAGCTGTAAAAAAAGAATTAGATTCAATTAGGCCTACATTACCAAATAATATAGATATGTTTATAGGATATGATCAATCAATATTTGTTAATGAATCAATTTATGAAGTTAGATTTGCATTGCTAATTTCTATACTAATGGTAATTGGCGTTATATATTATTTTTTATCATCATCTGCAGCAACATTTATCCCAGCTATCACAATACCTGTATCCTTAATTTCAACATTTTATGTAATCTATGTATTAGGCTATTCACTAAATGTACTTACATTCCTAGCTCTTGTTTTAGCAATAGGACTTATTGTTGATGATTCAATTGTGGTCCTTGAGAATATAAAAAGAAGAATTGAGAATGGTGAAAATTCATTTAATGCTTCAATTGAAGGTGCAAAACAAATAACGTTTGTTGTGATAGCAACAACACTTGTTCTTGTTGCGGTATTTCTTCCTTTATCATTTATGGGAGGAAAAACAGGAAAGCTATTTATCGAGTTTGGAGTAGTTTTATCTTTTGCTGTTATATTTTCAAGTATAGTGGCATTAACATTAACACCCATGTTATGCTCTAAACTTCTCATTGGAAAAGAGAAGCCCGAACCTGAACCAGATCTTATTATGAAGTTCAGGAATTTTTATAAAAGTTCATTGATAGAATCTCAAAAGAATCCAAAAAAAGTTTATCTATTTTCTATTATTATGGTTATAGTATCAGCTTTTTTATTCCAAGTAATACAAAAAGAGCTAGCGCCTACTGAAGATAGAGGAATTTTTATAATCTCAGTAACTGGCCCTGAAGGCTCATCTTTAGACTACACAGATTCTATAGTACGACAAGTTGAAAAAACATTAGAACCTTATGTTGAATATGATGAGATTAATACGGTCTTTTCAATTGTTGCTCCAGGATTTTCTGGAAAACCTGGAGAAGTTAACTCTGCATTTATGTTTACTACTTTAACTGACTGGGGGACTAGAAGACATCAAAAGGATATTGTCCGAGAAATATTTCCGCAACTTCTAGCTATTCCTGGAGCTAGAGTTTTTGCTATCAATCCACCAAGTCTTGGTGGCAGTCGTTTTACACCACCAGTTCAGCTAGTAATAAGTGGAAATAATTATGAAGATATCAATAAATGGGGAAATACTCTTATTATGGAGTCATCTGACCTCAAAATTAGGAATTCCAATATCGACTATAAAATTACTAGCCCGAGGTTAAATTTAAAAATAAATCGTGATAAGGCATATGAGCTAGGTGTCTCTGCAGAATCAATTGCCAGAACAATGGAAACTTTGCTGGCTTCAAATCAAGTCACTACATTTTCCAAAGATGGCTTAACTTATAATGTGATCTTACAAGCTGATAAGAAATTTAGAGTTAATAAAAACAGCCTTGATAATATATATATTAAATCTATAAATGAATCTTTAATACCTTTATCTAATTTAGTAACTTATGATGAAACATCAACTAGTCAGAGTCTGAAGAGGATTAATAGAATGCCGTCTACAATATTTTCTGCTTCGCTTGCACCTGGCTATCCTTTAGGTGATGCTTTGAGAGACTTGATAGCTATATCAAATTCATCATTACCTGCAAATGCTAAAATAACATTTAGTGGCAGCTCAAAAGAATATTTTGAATCTGGACGTAGTCTTGAAATAACGATACTTTTTGCAATACTGATTGTTTATTTAGTACTTGCTGCTCAATTTGAAAGTTTTAGAAAGCCACTTGCAATAATTTTAACTGTACCTATAGCATTAACAGCTGGCCTTTATACTTTGTTTCTAACTGGAGCTTCTATTAATGTTTATAGCCAAATAGGATTTTTGATGTTAATTGGTTTAATAACAAAAAATGGAATACTAGTTGTTGAATTTGCTAATCAGTTAAGGGAAGAGGGCATGAGTACTGATGAAGCAATATTTGAATCATCATTAATTAGGTTAAGACCTGTTTTAATGACAACTATATCTACTCTTTTGGGTGCTGTTCCTCTTGTTTTAAGTAGTGGTGCTGGCGCTGAAAGTCGTTATGCTATGGCCATCGTAGTCTTGGGTGGTATTACACTATCTTCTTTGATTACCTTATATCTAGTACCAGCATTGTATCGGTTACTAGAAAATAGATAATAAAGTTATTTCATAGGTATTACTTTTAAGCCGTTTTGTTTTGAAAAATATTCTGATAAATCTTCAATATCTTGATCTGATAAACCTGTTGCAAATCCACTCATAATTGCATTCTTTCTTTCTCCTGATTTATATGAGTGAAGAGAATTAATTAGATAGCTTTTATACTGGCCAGCTAATTTTGGATACATTGATATTTGTGAATTTCCATCCGAGCCATGACATGCAGCACAAACTTCTGCTTTGGCTCTTCCAGCTTCATAGTCTGCAAAAGTAGACTCTATAGAAATTAGATTTACAGCCAGGATAACCACTATGAATTGTATTATTCTCATTTTAATAACTCAAAATATTTTGCGATATCATTTATGTCCTTATCACTTAATGCTATAGCATTTGCATGCATAGTCTTGTGAACCCTTTCTTCTTTTTGATATGCTTTTAATGCGGACACTATGTAATCTGAATGCTGTCCTGCTAGCTTCGGTACTTTGTAAGTAGGATAAACATTGTTATAACCTGGAATTGCATGACAACCAGTACAGGTTTCAGATTTCTCTTTCCCTGGATGAATTTCATCGGCTATCCCATAGGATGCAAATAATATCAAAATGGGCGCAACAAGTAATTTATTTATTGATTTCATAGTCTATTTAAGCCAGGATTATACACTATATTTATTCGAGATAAAACTCCATTTTTTTTGTATAATATTAACTAACATATGCTTTGAATTAAATTATGCCTATATATGAATACAAATGTGCTGAATGTGGCTCAATTTTTGAACATTTTCAAAAAATGACCGATAAAGACATTGATATATGTCAAACATGCAACAAAGGTGGGGTGAAAAAAATAATTTCTTCATCTGGTTTTAGATTAAAAGGGTCCGGTTGGTATGAAACTGATTTTAAAGGGAAAAAAATCAAAGAAGAAAAATCAGCTCCAAAAGCAAACTCAATAGATAAACCATAACATTTAGCAGGGTCACCATAATAATGAAAAAATATCATTGCCAAGAAATAACTGAAAATCTATTAAACAAAGAGATTAGATTATCAGGGTGGGTAAGTAAGCGTCGGGATCATGGTGGTATAATTTTCGTAGACTTACGAGATTATACTGGAATTGTTCAACTTGTTTTTAACCCTGAAGATAAAGAGCTTTTTTTGAAGGCAGAATCTATTAGATCAGAATTTGTCATTGAAGTGAAAGGAATTGTTAGTGATCGATTAGAGGGTACAATTAATAACGACTTAATAACTGGAAAGATAGAAATTATCGTATCTTCTCTAAGGATACTAAATAAAGCAGAAACACCACCGTTAAAAATTAATGATGATAATGTTAATGAAGACCAGAGGCTTCAATACCGTTATCTAGACATGAGAAGTGATAAGATGCAAAAGACCATGCGTTTTAGATCCAAACTTATTCAAGTAATAAGGAATTTTTTTTATTCTAAAGAGTTTGTGGATGTTGAAACTCCAATTTTGACAAAAACAACACCAGAGGGTGCAAGAGACTATTTAGTTCCAAGTAGAGTCCACCCAAAAGAATTTTTTGCCCTACCTCAGTCACCACAATTATTCAAACAGACTCTAATGATTGGTGGTATGGACAAGTATTTTCAAATTGCAAAATGTTTTAGAGATGAAGATTTAAGATCTGATAGGCAACCAGAATTTACGCAACTTGATGTTGAATTATCATTCACAGATGAGGAAGAAATTATCCAACTGATTGAAGAATTATTTGCACTCATATTTAAAGACGTAATGAATCATAGTGATAACTTGAATTTTCAACGAATGTCATTCACTGATGCTTTAAAGAATTATGGTTGTGACAAACCAGATTTAAGGAACCCTCTGATTTTAAAAGATATAAAGAAGTTAGTGAAAGAAGTAGACTTTAAGGTATTTTCTGATCATGTTGATAATACAAACTCAAGAATAGTTGCTTTAAAGGTACCAGGAGGCACTTCATTATCTCGAAAAGATATTGATAATCTCACTGAATCAGTTAAACAGTTTGGATCAAAGGGGCTCGCATATTTCAAATGTGAAGATATTTCAGACATAGAAAATGGAATCACTTCGCCTATTAAAAAATTTTTAAATACTACAGTAATTAAAAGTATCCTAGATGAAGTTACAGCTAGTAATGGAGACTTAATATTCTTCTCTGCAGATTCTATGGATATTGTTAATAGCTCTATGTCGGCACTTATTAAAGAACTAGGGGCTCGTCTAAATCTTCTATCAGAAGGTTGGAAATTTTTATGGATTCTAGATTATCCTCTTTTCGAAAAAGATGGAGAAGGCAAGCCTACATCTATTCATCATCCTTTTACCTCGCCAATGGACACTAGTGACCTAAAAGAAAAGAATATTTATGATATACCTTCCAGGGCATACGATTTGATTTTAAATGGTAATGAAATTGGTGGTGGTTCAATAAGGATACATTCAAAAGAAGTGCAGATGAAAATATTTGAACTATTGAATATAAGTGCAGAAGAAATGAATAAAAAGTTTGGGTTTTTCTTAGATGCATTATCCTTTGGTTGCCCACCACATGGAGGGATAGCTTTTGGCGTGGATAGGCTAGTAATGTTACTATTAGGACTAGACTCTATTAGGGATACAATTGCGTTTCCAAAAACACAATCTAGCTCATGTTTGCTGACTGACGCCCCATCAAGCGTTGATGAAAAACAGTTATCTGAATTATCTATCAATATTATTAAATCAGTAAAATAAGATATGGAATATAACGAATACCTGCTTAAAACTAAATCTTTGTTAGAAAAAAATAAAGCAAAGATAATTGCGCATTACTATGTTGATGAATTAGTGCAGAAATTAGCAGAGGATACAGGAGGATTTGTCAGTGATAGTCTTGAAATGGCTAGATATGGTGCTAGACAAGAAGAGTCTACCTTGGTAGTTGCCGGCGTGAAGTTCATGGGAGAGACAGCGAAAATTCTAAGTCCAGATAAAAATATTTATATGTTAGACATGGAAGCAACATGTTCTCTTGACGTAGGATGTGATTATGTAAATTTCAAAAAGTTCTGCGATACTCACCCAGATAGAGAAGTTGTAGTATATGCAAATACGAGTGCAGATGTTAAATCAATTGCTGATTGGGTGGTAACATCTAGTATGGCTATTTCACTAATTGAACACTTGACCTCTTTAGGAAAAAAATTAATATGGGCGCCAGATAAATATCTTGGAAACTATATTTTAGAAAAAACCGGTGCAGATATGCTGCTATGGGATGGTTCTTGTATAGTTCATGAAGAATATAAAGCGATAGAATTACGAAATATGATCAGGAAATATCCAGATAATGATGTTCTTGTGCATCCTGAATCTCCTCGAAGCATAATACAGTTAGCTAATGTTGTTGGTTCAACAACTAAATTGATAGAAGCATCAAAAAATAGTACGAAAAAATATATTATTGTTGCTACAGAGAAAGGAATATTTTATCAGATGAAAAAATATTCTCCTGAGAAGATATTCTTAGAAGCGCCTACTGAAGGTGAAGGTGCTACTTGTAAGAGTTGTGGCAGATGTCCTTGGATGAATCTAAATACTGCAAATAAAGTCTTGAATGTATTTGAGTCAAAATCTAACGAAATAATTTTAGCTCATGATATAATAGCTAAAGCTAAAATTCCAATAGATAGAATGGTTAATTTTCGCTCAGATAATATTACACATAAGGCATCTTAATATGGCAGGACATAGTAAATGGGCAAACATTCAGCATAGAAAAAAAGCTCAGGATAATAAAAGAGGAAAAACATTTACAAAAGTGATTAGAGAAATTACTGTTGCCGCTAAAATGGGTGGCACTGATGTTGGAAGTAACTCAAGGTTAAGATTGGCTTTATCCAAAGCTAATGCTGCTAATGTCCCGAAAGATACTGTGAAGAGAGCAATTGATAAAGCTTCTGGCCATAATAATGATAACTTTGAAGAAATCACATATGAAGGTTATGGACCTAAAGGTATTGCTGTTGTTATAGAATGTTTGACAGACAATAAGAATAGAACAGTTTCTGATTTGAGACATGCTTTAACCAAACATGGTGGCAGTCTTGGAACAAATGGATCTGTGTCTCATTTGTTTAGAAAGGTTGCGGTTATGAAGTTACTCAAAGTTACCGAAGATGACTTATTGGAGCATATGGATGCTGTAGATATTGAAGATTTTGAAATGGTTGACATGGGTTGTATTATTTTTACTAAACCTAATGAGTTGTTTAATACTAAAAAATATTTTGAATCTAAATCAATAGAAGTAATTGATGAAGAAATAATTATGGATGCTCTTACAACAATTGAAATAAGCAAGGATGATGAAGAAAAGATTTCTGATTTATCTAGCAGAATAGAGGAGCTAGATGATGTTCAAAATGTTTATATGAACGCCAGTCTTTCTTAAATTTATGACTATTATATTAGGAATTGATCCTGGAACAAATATTACAGGTTTTGGTTTAATTAAACTAGAAGATAATAAGTTTACATACGTACATCACGATATTATTAAAACTGGTCTAAAAAATAAGTACACAACTAAACTTGCAATGATCAATGAAGCAACACACAACATCATTGATAAATATAATCCATCACATGTTGCAATAGAATCTGTATTTTTTAGCGTAAATGCAGGGACAGCAATAAAACTTGGGCAAGCAAGAGGAGCGGCTGTTTGTGCTTGTAGTCGATCTGGATTAGAGGTATTTGAATATAGCCCTAGAACAGTAAAAATGGTTGTGACATCAAACGGCGCATCTGATAAGGACCAACTTCAAAAAAAAGTTAAAAGTATTTTAAAAATTAGAAGAAAATTAGAGATAGATGCTTCTGACGCCCTAGGTGTTGCAATATGTCATGCAATTACTTATATCAATAATCCTGATAATGTTAAAAGTATTTAAACTATGTATTCGTTAATTATAAATGAAATATTTTACTCTATACAAGGAGAGAGCCTCTCATCTGGCTTGCCAACTGTTTTTATCAGATTAACCGGATGTCCTTTAAGATGTCAGTATTGTGATACAGCTTATGCATTTAATGAAGGTACTAAAAAAGATTTTAATCAAATAATCAATGAAGTAAAAAGTTTTAATTGTAATAATATAACTATAACAGGGGGTGAGCCACTTTCTCAAAAGAATATCATTAAGCTATTAACCCTACTGCATGAATTATCTTTTAATGTATCTATCGAAACAAGTAATGCTATTTCAATTAAAGGACTTGATGTTAGAACAGTAATTGTTCTAGATATTAAGACACCAGGATCGAAAGAAGAATCTAAAAACTTAATAGATAATTATAGATATTTGAAGCCTAATGACCAAATTAAATTTGTTATATGTAACTTGAGTGATTATGAATGGGCAAAGGCATATATCTATAAGTATGATCTATATAGAATATGTACAGTTTTATTTTCACCTAGTCATGATGAGATGAATATAAAAACTCTCGCTGAAAATATCTTAAAAGATAATATTCCGGTTAGGTTGCAAACTCAGTTACATAAAGTTATTTGGAGCAATGAACGTGGAAGGTAGTAAAAATGCATTAGTACTTTTTTCTGGTGGTTTAGATTCTACTACATCGTTAGCTATTGCAAAATCTGAAGGATATAACATAACAGCCTTGACTATTAATTATAAACAAAGACATGATTATGAGATTATTGCTAGTAAAAAGATACTTGCCAATTATTCTGATATAAATCATATAATTTTTGATATTGATTTAACAAAAATTGGAGGATCAGCATTAACAGATACAAACTTAGAAGTCCCAAGAAAAGAATCAGATGGTATTCCAATCACTTATGTACCAGCTAGAAATACGATATTTTTGTCTATAGCGGCATCTTATGCTGAAAAATTAAAGATTAAAGATATATACATTGGGGTGAACGCAATAGATTATTCAGGCTATCCAGATTGTAGACCTGATTTTATAGCTTCTTTTGAAAAAATGATTAATCTTGGAACAAAGTCTGGTTCTCAGGGGTCACTATTTAAAATCATCACCCCATTGATAAGCAAGACTAAATCAGAAATTATTAAAATAGGTACTGAGCTTGGAGTTGATTACTCCATTACAGTCTCTTGTTACTCTCTATCTGATAATGGTAAGGCATGTGGGCACTGTGATTCTTGTAAATTTAGAAAAAAAGGTTTTTTGGACGCTGGAATTAAAGATCCAACAATATATCAAAAATAATTAAAAAATATAATGCTAATATTACCAATTGCTAATATAATTATAAAAATAAAAATGGATAGATAGAAATACATGGAAATTTCGGTTTTATTATTGTCATACATATCAATATTAGGGTTTATCCTAGGATTCGTTGTATGCAAAACTAATTTTTGTACGATGGGAGCTGTTTCTGATTGGGTTAATATTGGAGATTTATCACGTTTTAAGTCTTGGATGTTTGCTGCAGCAATAGCAATAATCGGTGTTACAGTATTTGAATTCATGTCTTATATAGATCTTGATGATTCAAGAATACCTTACAGAAATTCAGTTTTCCTTTGGCCTAGATATATTTTGGGTGGGATTATGTTTGGCATTGGAATGACATATGCAAGTGGCTGTGGCAACAAGGTTTTAATCAGAGTGGGAGGCGGTAATTTGAAATCAATTGTTGTTTTACTCGTTGCCGGTCTAATGGCTTACATAATGACTAGAACTGATTTTTATGGAATAATTTTTCATAGCTGGATGAACCCTATTAGTCCAGATTTAGCTAAATTTGGCATAGATGACCAATCCTTACCTACAATTCTATCTTCTATAACTACGTCATCAAATACAGTGTATTACAAGCTCTTAATAGGTTTATTAACAGGACTAACTTTCCTTTATTATATTTTTAGATCAGGTTCTTTTATTAAAAATATAGATAATATGATTGGGGGTTTTGTTGTAGGAAGCGTTGTCGTTCTTGCGTGGTATCTTACAGGCTCATCTCTTGGGGCGGAATGGATTGAGACAAATAATTTCCTTGATACTCCATTGCCTGGGGTTGGAGTGCAATCTTTCACCTTTATAAACCCTATGGGAGAAAATATTATATATTTGAGTAATGCTGCTGATACATACTATCTAACCTTTGGAGTAGCCGCATTACTTTCTGTTATTTTGGGTTCTTTTGTCTATTCTGTCATGTCTAAAAATTTTAGAATAGAATGGTTTCAATCAAAAGAAGACCTAAAAAGACACTTAATAGGAGCTATTTTAATTGGAATAGGTGGAGTATTATCATTGGGCTGCACAATTGGTCAAGGAGTGTCAGGTATTTCTACACTAGCGCTAGGATCATTTGTGACTTTAATATCAATAATTATTGGTGCAGCTATTGCGATGAAAATAGAGTATTATAATGCAGTCTATGAAGATTGTAGTTTTTTTGATAGTCTAAGGTCTTCATTAGCAGATTTGAATTTAATACCAAATAAGTTCAGAGTACTTGAAAAGTTATAATGGGGCGTTAGCTCAGTTGGTAGAGCAGTGGCCTTTTAAGCCATTTGTCACTGGTTCGAATCCAGTACGCCCTATATAATTATGTTATGAAGAACTTTATAGCTCTATTTTTAATGTTATTTTCAGTCTATGCTCATACAGAGATAGTAAATTTAGAAGATGTTAGTTCTCACTATTCAACCCAGGCCAAAAAATCTGACTCTATATTTATCCTTCTTCATGGAACAAGAGGTCATAATAATCTAGAGTTAATATCATCATTGCGAGATTCATTAGATGAAAATTCTATTGATAGTTTATCTATTAATTTAAGTTATGGAATAAAAAATAGAAACAGTGACTTTCTAGCTTGTGAAATTGAACATGATCATACTGTTGATGAATCATTAAAGGAAATCGAGTTATGGTATAGATATGCTATAGATGATGGGTATAAAAAAATTTATCTTGTTGGGCATTCTAGAGGAGGCCAGGATATCATGAATTTTTATGAAAATCTTAATACTAGATACCAAGCTCTAACAGATTCTATTTTTTTACTTGCACCTATCTCAGATAATACCTCAGACCATATATTTAATTATAAAAAAAAGGGTATTGATATAAAAGTTATTAATGATAATGATAAATTAAATATAGATTTCCTAGGCTGTAATAATGCAAGAGTTCAAGGAGAATCTTTCAAAAGTTATTATTATAACTTAGATGCACTAAGCACTATTGATGCTCTCAAAGTTACTCGTGCGAGGGTTTATGTAATAACTGCGTCGGATGATACTATTGCACCACTCACTCATAGTAAAGTTGAAAAAATAGTTGAAGACAAAACTAATATTGAGTTACATCAGGTTGATGGTGCTGATCACTTTTTTAGGGATTTTTATTTTGATGACCTAATGGATATGATTACAGAAAGGATTAATTAAAAGTATTTACTGAATCGTAAAAGGTTGTTCATTAGATGACCCTTTATTAGAATCAATATTCAAACTTCTATTAATTGTAGTTCCTGTCTTAGGCCCCACTGTTACTTCAGAGGATGAATTATCAAAAACTTTTCGATTTACTTTAATTGTTGCAAACCTATCTTCTTTATCAAAATTCATCAAAACAAAATCACTTCTTACAATTGCTATTTCAGACCAACCATCATCTCTCATGCTCACCCTATAAAATTCGACTACTTCATCTGCAGAAATATCATGAAGCAGATATAATACGCCAGTGAATCGCTCACCTTCACCAAATATTATAGTTTTGTCTGTAATATATTTTGAGTTATCTGGAATAGGGATTGAGATTTGCAGTCTTTTGCTAACACTAATATCTTTAATTTCCGATACATCTTCTCCATCTTCGCTATACATCATGCCATTAATTGTTGCGCATGAAGCAAAAACTAATGGAGCTAGCAATGCAATCAGGATTTTAGATTTGGACAATTTATATACCATATTTTAATTATACCTATTTTCTACTACCCGGACCATTTATTTCTAGCCCATTACTCATATAACTAATAAAATACTCTAAGTTCCTGTACTCTTCATTTTGTGCTTTGAAAGGTTTAGCTCTCACTCTGTTTAAGCAGCCAGCAAATCTCTCATGTAATGTAACTAATCTTCCAGCACCAGAACGATAGGCTGGAAAGTGAGTAGAGTGACCTATACCTGGACTTGGTATGTCTGCTCTTAATTTACTTCCAGTTTGATAGACATGACAATCTGCACAAGAAAAATTTAATTGACCTACTTTAGTAAAATACAGTTTTTTACCAGCTTCATATGCATCAAGGGCTTCTTGACTGTTAGGGATTTTTACATCAAACTTATTGCCTCTAGATGTATATGCCATATAGGCTGATATGTCAGCCATAGGACCTCCTTTATAATAACTAAGAGGTTTCTCACCATTATCTTTTCTACAGTTATTAATTGCGAGCTCTAACGTCATTACCCGGCCAGTATCTTCATCAAAATATGGGTAGTTTTGTCTAATCCCAATACCTGAATTCTCAAAACAACTAGAATAAGTATTTCCATTTTTAAAAGGTTGATTGAATAATCTTTCACCATCTTCTATATTTAGCTCATAAGGAGGAAAATCCTCTATTGATTCCCATTGCTCTCTAGATGATGCATCAATTGAGTATACTCCATTTTTATAATCACTAAATTCAGTGTTTGGAAATCTATTTTTAAAATGATCCCTAAAGAGTTCTAGATCTTCTTCTGGTGATGCATAAGCAGTAATGTTTACTAACACTAATACTAACAAAAATTTATGAAAAATATTCCCCATTTAACTTTATTTAACCTCGCTTTTAAGGGAATCTTTATTGCCTTGATTATCTTCCCAAGCAAGTTCAACTGTGTCTCCTTTAGCTCCAATATAGCCAAAAGTTAGATAAGGGTTTTTGGAAACTGCTGGACCCCAGTTTACAGTAATAACTTCTTCACCATTAGCTTTACCAATTACTTGTTGTATAAAGTGAGCTGGGATTTTTTCACCAGTTTTTTTATTTTTTCTTTGACCTGTTTCCATGGGATGTTTAATGATTGCTTTTACAGTCACGACACCTTTGCTTTCTTTTGCTCGTAGTTTTATTGTACTCATAATTATCTAACCTCCACATCCGCCAATTGTTACCTTCACTTCTTTAGAGGCAGTGTATATTTTACCATCACTTTTTACTGCTGCCATCACTGTTGAGGTTTTACCCATTTTAATTCTTGTTCCAACAGTCGGCACAGATTTAGAACTCAAGTTATAACCGCTAGAAAGTGGTTGCGGGTTATTTTCAACAAAAATCATAATTGATTCAACATTTTTAAGCTTAGTTTTTACATTTAAAGGAACTATTGCACCATTTTCAGCAATATCAGGAGCTTTTAATTTTACCTCCGAGCTTTCATCTAAATTATTGTGCCCATATACACTATTAATGGAAGCATTTAACTCTGTTATGTCAAAGGATGCTTTTGGCCAAGCCGCATATAATCGTTTTGGCTTAATCATTAAACCTGCAAAAGTTGTTATCGTTGCAGCAGTCATGAGAGAATTTTTTAAAAAGTTTCTTCTATTCATAGTTTTCCTCAAAGAGTGTACAAATACTCTATTATTTTGTTAATTTCTATTTTCGTTATAGCTCCATGCTTCCCAAAAGGCGGCATAAATGAGTTAGGGTTATTTTCAGTTGGATCCCATATTTGATTAAATAAGACTTCTCTGTCTGGGAACCTGGCCTTCATGGCTATTAACGGAGGACCATTGTTACCGGCTAACTCTCCATCATCTATCATATGACAAGCTAAGCAGTTACCTTTTTTCCTATCAAAGGCTAACTTCTTTCCTTCTTCAATATCTCCAGAATACGCTGTACTCTCAAGACCTAAGATGAAGGTTATCGCAATGATTAAAGTTTTTAAGTTTTTCATAATTTTCTAGATACATTATAGTACTGATCATTCCATAAAAAAACTACTTTAATTACAAGTTTTTTCACCGAATATTGGCTCCAATGCCCTTGGATTACTACAGATAATATTAAGTTTTTTAGATTCTAGTATTTTCTTTTGCATCCTATTCATTTCATTAGACCTAATTGCATTATCTAAGACTTCCAATGACATATCTATATCATCTAAAAGCTCATAATAATTTGCTCTTGAGATAGCTGCTTTAAATTGACTTTTCTTGAGAGTATAAAGCTTTGATATTATTCTAAGATAATTAGGATTTAGACTATAGTGATTTTCTAAAGGCTCTAAAAGTTTTTCAGCATAATCTAAATTAATCCCATTCTCAATTAATATCTCAGCTATCGTAAAAGATATAACTGTATTGAGTGGATAAATATTTTTCAAGTTATTCAGGACAATTAACCCTTCATCTATTTTATCTTGACCAATTAATATTTTTGCATACATCAGCGATAAATATAAGTTATTAGGATTATTTTTATAAGCTGGTAATATCACATTATATGCATTTTTATAATCAGATTTTTTATGGTACAAAAGTGCTAATTTATGCTTACTATATTCATCTTTATTGGTCAGTAATTTAATATTATTATTGATATCATTAGTGATAGATACTTCAAGTATGTTTTTAACATAGATATAATCATCGGTGCTATTTTTTATAGGGTTAGCTTGAACAGATGATCTATTTTGTATGTTGGCAATTCGATTTTCATACATTGGATGAGTTGATAAATATTCTAAGTCCCTTGATATTTCTCCTGAAGCATTTTCCATTTTATCAAAAAAATTTGCCATTTCTGATAGATCATAATTAGATTTATACATAATCTCTACACCATAATCATCTGCCTCTATCTCATTACTCCTGATAAGATTTACATTCGCCTGTGCTGATAAACCAATACCTGCTTTTAATGCAGCCATGGATGCCTGAGCATTACCTGCAAAAATTCCGGCAATGATACCAATCCACATCGGCACATTACTCATACTTGCGCTAGCAATCATCTCCGCAGAATGTCTCAGTTTAATATGTGCGATTTCATGTGCTACAACACCTGCAAGTTGAGCTTCATTTTCACTTAGGACTATTAATCCTATATTCAATCCTATAAATCCTCCTGGAACTGCAAATGCATTTATCTGGCTTGACTGGACTACAAAAAATTCATATTTTCTCGATGTATCCATGGTGCTTCTCGATAATTTATTACCTAAATAATTAATATAAGAGATAACAAGGGGGTCGTTATTGATATAGTTATATTTCTGTAGTCTACGATATGTAGATATTCCTATAATATCCTCTTGTCCAAGAGGAAGGGTCTCACTATATGGGTCACCTAATTCAGGTAATTGTTCTAAACCATATGCAAGAGTGACATTCCCAATAGATATGCATATTGACAATAAAAAAGAGGTTGAATATTTTTTTATAATAACTAACATAGTTGACAGAACATTACTAAATTAGTATATACTAATTAATGTGCATTTAACTATTATAACCCAAAGGTAAGTACATGTCAGATTTTGATAAGGAACTAGATACTAGCGGACTAAATTGTCCTCTACCCATAATAAAAGCTAAAAAAGAAATTAATACAATGGATGCCGGACAGATATTAAAAATAATATCAACAGATCCAGGCGCAGTAAAAGACTTTGAATCATTTGCTAATCAAACAGGCAATGAGTTATTAGATACGGAAGAAAAAGATAACAAATTCTATTTTTTACTAAAAAAGAACTAGAGTTTTGTTTTATATTAATAAACTGCTGCTCATCATTGGCCTTGCATCAGTCTTAATATTTATTATAGTTGCTCATTTACTATTTGAAATAACTAACCCAAAAGTTAATGGTCTTGAATCCAGTTATGATGCAATTGTAATCTTATCAGGTAATCCTGAGAGAGCAGTTGTTGGGAGTAAGTTATTTTTTGACTTAGATGCAAGATTTATATACCTAAGTAAGGAAGCCTCTATAATTAAAAATTATATCGACCCATCAATTAAGAAAATGATATATGAGGGATATATTGATATCTTGATACAGAATAATATTCCAAAAGACAATATCATTCTGTTTGGTGATGACAATAAAAGTACATACGATGAAGTAAGGTCTTTAAATAAAAGTAATTTCATGGACATGAAAAATATTTTAATTGTGACTGATAAATTTCATATATATAGGACTAAAAAAATATTTAGTGAGTTTCAACTACCTATGAAAACTGACTTTTTTTATATAGAAAACAAGACTAATTGGAGTAAAGACAAAAATAGTCTAACGATGGTTTTCTCTGAAATTATAAAATGTTTCTTATATTATATATTTCATGATTTTGACAGTTACTTATCGTATCAATCATAACTATATATTAATGAAATATATCAATAAGTAATGATGATTGCCTAAAAAAGATGTATCATAGACTGGTTATAAAATAAGGGAAATTATGAAATTAAGTGGATCTGAAATTATTATAGAGTGCCTGAAGAAAGAAGGTGTAGAGTATATCTTCGGTTACCCAGGTGGCGCAGTATTACATATATATGATGCATTATTTGGAGATAAGAAAATAAAACATGTCCTCACTAGGCATGAACAAGGCGCTACTCATGCGGCAGATGGATATGCTAGAGCATGTGGAAAACCTGGAGTTGTTTTGGTTACATCAGGTCCTGGTATAACGAACTGTGTTACTGGACTTGCTACAGCTCATATGGATTCTGTCCCTATGATTATAATTTCTGGTCAAGTTTCAAGAGAGTACGTAGGTAGCGATGCTTTTCAGGAAGCTGATGCGACAGGGATAACAAGGCCCGTTACAAAACATAATTTTTTAGTCGATAGCAGAGAATCAATTGCAGAAGTTTTTAAAAAAGCTTTTATTATTGCGACGACTGGTCGTCCTGGCCCTGTATTGATAGATATACCTAAAGATTTAACTGATCCTAAAACTAAAATAAACTTCGAATATCCAAAAAAAGTTAATCTAAGATCATATAAAGCACCCATATCAGAAAGTAAGGTAAAAATTGAAGAAGCAGCTAAATTACTTGCTTCTGCAAAAAAACCAATGATTTATTCTGGAGGAGGAGTGATTCTAGGTAATGCTAATAAAGAATTAACTAGTCTTGTTAAAAAACTTGGTTATCCTATTACCAATACTTTGATGGGTCTTGGTGGTTATCCCGCAACAGATAAACAGTTTTTAGGAATGCTTGGGATGCATGGCACATATGAGGCAAACATGGCAATGCATGATTGTGATATATTATTGGCAGTAGGAGCGAGATTTGATGACAGAGTAACAGGTGATACAACAAAATTTTGTCCATCGGCAAAAATTATTCATATAGATGTAGACCCTTCTTCAATATCTAAAATTATAGAAGTAGACTTATCTCTTGTTGGCGAAACAACAAATATACTAAGGTCGCTAAATAAAGCAGTAACGCCACATTTGAAAAAGATTAATAAAGCAGCTTTAAAAAGGTGGTGGCTACAAATTGATAAATGGAGAACGAAAAAATGTTTATCTTATAAGAAATCTAGCAAGATTATCAAGCCTCAGTCTGCCATAGAAACTTTATATGAAATTACTAAAGGTAATGCATATGTAACCTCGGATGTAGGGCAGCATCAGATGTGGGCCGCTCAATATTATAAATTTGATAAACCAAATAGGTGGATTAATTCTGGTGGTCTTGGAACTATGGGTTTTGGGCTTCCCGCCGCAATGGGTGTTCAATTGGCTTATCCAAAAGCTGAGGTAGTATGCGTAACTGGAGAAGCAAGTATCCTGATGTGTATACAAGAATTGGCCACTTGTTTGCAATATAGACTACCAATCAAAATAATAAACCTTAATAATAGGTATATGGGAATGGTTAGACAGTGGCAAGAGTTTTTTTATGAAGGAAGGTATGCTATGTCATACATGGAGGCTATACCTGATTTTGCACAATTATCATCTAGTTTTGGCCACATTGGCATTAAGATTGAAAAGCCATCGGAATTAAAAAGTAAGCTTCAAGAAGCTATGAATCTAAAAGATAGATTGGTTTTTGTTGATATCATTACTGATCAAGAAGAGAATGTATACCCGATGATTAAAAGTGGTCAAGCACATAATGAGATGCATTTATCTCCAACAGGTAAGGATACGGAGCTTGCATAATTCATGAATGAGAAAAGACATATAATATCTCTCTTAGTAGAAAATGAATTTGGATCATTGTCTAGAATAGCAGGGTTATTTTCTGCCAGAGGATATAATATTCACTGCTTGAATGTAGCACCTACAAATGATGAGTCAATCTCTAGAATGACTCTTGTAACTTTTTGTAATGATCAAAAAATAAAACAATTAGCAAAACAACTAGATAAACTAGTTGATGTTGTTAATGTAAAAGATTTGACCGAAGAGACTCATATTGAGAGGGAGATGTTACTTTTGAAACTTAAATGCAACAAAAGTCAAAGAGATGAAATAAAAAGGTTAGTAGATATTTTTAGAGCAAGAATTATAGATGTGACAGACACTACTTATACGGTGGAGTTAACTGGTGCAACAGAAAAAATCTTGGCATTTATTGAGTCAATGGGAAAAATTAAAATAATTGAGATGGTTCGTTCTGGTACATTAGGTATAAGTCGTGGCATTGATAGTCTAGAAAATATTAAGTGAGGAATAAAATGAAAGTATATTATGATAAAGACGCAAACCTAGATAACATTAAAGGTCTTAATGTGACAATAATTGGTTATGGTTCTCAGGGACATGCGCATGCACTCAATCTCAAAGATTCAGGAGTTAATGTAACTATTGGGTTAAGAGAAGGGTCTGAAAATGCATCTAGAGCAGAGAAAGAAGGGCTTGAGGTTTTATCAATTAGTGATGCTGTATCAAAAGCAGATGTGGTGATGATTCTTGCGCCAGATGAATATCAAGGAGATTTATTCAAAGAGACTATAGAACCTAATCTGAAAGAGAATGCAATGCTAGCTTTTGCTCATGGTTTTAATATACATTATGGTCAAATTAAACCTGATGCAAAAAATGATGTGTTTATGGTAGCACCTAAAAGCCCTGGCCATTTAGTCAGATCTACTTTTCTTGCAGGAAAAGGGGTGCCAACATTAATTGCAATTCATAATAATAATTCAGGTAAAGCTAAAGATGTTGCATTAGCTTACGCATCGGCAATAGGCGGTGGACGAGCTGGAATAATTGAAACAGATTTTAAAGAAGAAACTGAAACTGATTTATTTGGAGAGCAAGCAGTTCTATGTGGCGGTGTAACTGCTCTTGTGAAAGCAGGGTTTGAAACATTAACTGAAGCTGGTTATGCACCTGAAATGGCATATTTTGAATGCCTCAATGAGCTCAAGCTGATTGTGGATTTAATGTATGAAGGTGGGATGACTGAGATGAGATATTCTATATCTAATACTGCTGAGTATGGTGATTTAACAAAAGGACCTATTATCATAGATGATCATGTTAAAGCCAAAATGAAGCTTGTTTTGGAAGATGTACAAAATGGAAAATTTGCTAATGATTTTGTTAATGAAGTAAAGACTGGATCCAAAGAGTTTGATAGGTTGAGACAAGAAGGCTCAGAACATTTAATCGAAGAAACTGGTAAAAAATTACGTAGTATGATGTCATGGATGGGTGACAGCAAGCTTGTAGATGAAAAAATTAGCTAATGATAGAAGAAAAAAAGAAGAGATTGAGAGGTGTATTTCTTCTTCCGAACTTAATAACAACATCAGCACTATTTAGTGGTTTCTATGCAATCGTATCGTCTATAAATGGCGACTTCATTATAGCTGCTTTAGCTATATTAATAGCAATGGTACTGGATGGGCTTGATGGAAGAATAGCCAGACTAACAAATACACAAACTTCTTTTGGTGAGAATTACGATAGTTTATCAGATATGATTTGTTTTGGGTTAGCACCTGCAATCATGCTTTATACATGGGCAAATGTAAATCTGGCTTTTGGGATGGATTCTTCTAAAATTGTATTAATATTTTGTTTTATATATGTTGCTTCAGCAGCCATAAGGTTAGCTAGATTTAACTCGATAACACACTCACAGGATAAAAAATTTTTTATTGGACTTGCGAGCCCAGCATCATCAGCTGTTATTATTACATATGTTTGGATAGTAGAAACACTGGTCAACGGAAACATATCGCATTTATCATCAACATCTAACTATGTGTGGGTAGGCCTTTTTATTTTACCAGTATTATCATTTCTAATGATTAGTAATATTACCTACTATAGTTTTAAAGATTTCAATATCCGACATAAAGTTCCTCATATAACTCTTTTCTTAATTGCCTTATTTATATCATTTATATCTTTCGACCCACCTTTAGTGTTATTTTCATTTTTTTTACTCTATGCTTTATCAGGCCCGGGACTTTATCTGTTTAGAATAGTTAAGAAAAAAAAGTCACTATCTCAAGAGAAAAACTCTACAAAGCCTTAATTTTTCTTGCAAATTTACATATTTGATATAGAGTTTGAGTTATGATCAAATCTAATTTTAAAATTAGTCACCTCTTTGAAACTGGCATATTAAAACTGTCGTTACAGTCTTAATTTAGTTTACTTAATTTTAATTTACTTAATAGCATGAATGATAAAGATTTAATAATTTTTGACACAACTTTAAGAGATGGGGAGCAAAGCCCAGGCGCATCTATGGATATAGATGAGAAAATGCAAATTGCCATTGCATTAGAGGAACTCAATGTAGACATTATCGAAGCTGGGTTTCCTATTGCAAGCTTAGGAGATTTCAAAGCTGTGCAAGAGATATCTAAGGTAGTAACTGGTTCTGGAATTTGTGCACTTGCAAGAGCATTAGACAAAGATATTACTACTGCTGCAGAATCACTAAAAGATGCTCGGTCTCCTAGAATACATACATTCATTGCAACTTCTCCAATACATATGGAAAAGAAGTTAAAAATGTCACCAGAGAAAGTACTATTAACTGCAGTTAAAGCCATAGAGCTTGCTAAAACTTTTACTGATGATGTGGAATTTTCTCCTGAAGACGCAGGCAGATCTGAGCTTAAGTATTTATGTGAGGTCATAGAAGCTGCAATAGATGCTGGCGCTAAAACTATAAATATACCTGACACGGTTGGCTATAATTTACCTCATCAGTTTGGAGATTTGCTAAAGAATATTATTTCAAATGTCTCTAATTCTAATAAAGCAATATTTTCAGTTCATTGTCACAATGATTTAGGTCTTGCTGTAGGCAACTCTTTATCAGCTGTTCTTAATGGAGCTAGACAAATTGAGTGTACGATTAATGGTTTAGGTGAAAGAGCAGGCAATGCAGCGCTTGAAGAGATTGTGATGACTGTAAAAACTAGACAGGATGTTTTTAATTGTAATACAAAAATAAATACAAAAAAGATTTTAAAGTGTTCTAGGCTTGTATCATCTATAACTGGGTTCCCAGTTCAGCCTAATAAAGCAATAGTTGGTAAAAATGCATTTGCTCATGAATCTGGTATTCATCAGGATGGGATAATAAAGTCTCGTGAGACTTACGAGATTATGAAGGCTGATGATGTTGGCTTAGCAAGTAATTCATTGGTACTTGGAAAGCATTCTGGAAGAAATGCTTTCAAACAAAAATTAATTGATTTAAATATAATGCCTAAGGATAATTCAGATTTTGATGATTTATTTTATAAATTTAAGATTTTAGCTGATAAGAAACATGAAATTTTTGATGAGGATCTTATTAATCTATCATCCAATATAAAAGTTTCAGCAAATTTAATTAATTTTAATTACATGAATGTTATTACTGAAACTAACAAAAAACCTCATGCACATATAAAGCTCGAAATAGACGGAGTCCTTAAAGAAGCAAAATCAACAGGTGATGGCGCTGTTGATGCAGCTTATAATGCAATAGAGAAAATTATCAAAAGTAATTGTAAGCTAACCCTTTATTCAGTGAATAATATAACCTCTGGAACTGATGCTCAAGGTGAAGTAACGGTCCGTATAACAAGAGATAATAGTGTGTTTAATGGACATGGTGCGGATACAGATATTGTTAAGGCTTCTGTATTAGCTTTAGTGAATGCTTTAAATAAATTTAAAGAAAACCCTATGGTTGATTCTTCTAAAAAAAGGGGGATTTGATGAGAAATATCATAGAGAAATATTTTCCTGAAATGGGAATTGATATATCTTGGTATTCAAAAAAAAAGATTACTCCTAATATCCCAGAAAAGGATAACCTTGATAACCTGGATATCTTGGTTAAAAAGTGCAAAAAATGCAATTTATATAAAACAAGAAATAATACAGTCTTTGGCGAAGGCAGTCATAACTCTGATATTATGATTATAGGAGAGGCCCCTGGTAAGGAAGAAGATGATAGCGGCAAGCCATTTATAGGTAGAGCTGGCAAACTATTAACTGAGTTTTTAAAGTCTATAAGCTTAGATAGAAGATCAGTTTTTATTACTAACACTGTCAAATGTAGGCCACCAGAAAATAGAAATCCTGAAATGACAGAAATTAAATCATGCTCTGATTATTTAGATCAACAAATAGCTTTTATAAAACCCAGAGTACTTGTATTACTCGGTAAAATAGCAGCCAACAGAATGCTTGGAGAAGATAAGCCAATCTCAGAACTTAGGCTTAAAAAATTTTTTGTTGAAAAATATGATATCCCATTGATAGTTTTCTATCATCCAGCTTATATTCTAAGAAGTCCTTTACAGAAAAAAAAGGTATGGGATGACCTCCAGTACCTTAAAACAATAATTGGTTCTCATGGCAGCTAAATTTTCTCAATTAATAGAATATAGAGATATAGAAATGAGTGATCTTGACACTATTTATGATTTAGAAACTAAGTCATACAATTTTCCATGGACAAGAAATATCTTAAAAGACTGCATCATAAATAGATATGACTCATTTGCTGCAATGTATAGTAACAATATAGTGGGTTATGTTATATCAAAAATATCTTCTATAGAGTCACATATTCTTAATTTAACTGTAGATGAAAAATATCGCAACAATGGTATTGGGTCGGAATTATTAGATATGGTTATTAATAAGTGTCAAATAGTACAATCTGAAATTCTTTTATTAGAAACACGGCTAACAAATGATTCTGCTATATTTTTGTATGAAAAATATGGATTTAAGAAAATTGGGTTAAGAAAAAACTATTATAAGACCTCTTTGGGTAAGGAAGATGCTATTGTTTATAGGAAGATATTAAACTAGAGTTCGCCTGGGCTGACAGCTTTAATAGATAGCGCATGAACCTCGGTTTTCATTAAATCATCTAGTTCCTTATATATTAGTTTATGTCTTTCAATCAGATTTTTTCCTTCAAATATATCACTTACAATATATAACTTAAAATGTCCTCCGGATTTTGCACCAGCATGCCCTACATGCAAATGACCTTCATCTATAATGTCAATTTTTGATGGATTAAGAGACACAAGACCATCTTTGATTAGCTTAATTCTTTTCTCGCTCATTGTATTATTATAGAATGTTTTTCATTTTTTTATATAAGAAATGAGAGTTTTGTAACTTTATGTTAGAATGGAAGACTAAATATTTGGATTATAATATGAGTGATAAAGTCATTTTTTCTGGTGTACAACCATCAGGTGAAATACATATAGGTAACTATTTAGGAGCCATAACACAATTTGTTGATTATCAAACTGATTATAATAGCATTTTTTCAATAGTTGATCTCCATGCAATAACAGTTTGGCAGGATCCTATAGCATTAAAAAATAGCACTAGAGAGGTTTTAGCAATTTTTCTAGCTTCAGGATTAGATGAATCAAATAATATTATATTCAATCAGTCACAAGTGCCTGAGCATACTCAGCTTGCTTGGATTCTTAGTTGCACATCAAGGATAGGGTGGTTGAATAGAATGACCCAATTTAAAGATAAAGCTGGTAAAAACAAGGAAAATGCATCTGTAGGTTTATACACTTATCCTATATTAATGGCTGCTGATATTTTACTTTATTCGGCAACGCATGTGCCAGTAGGTGATGATCAGAAACAACACTTGGAGCTAGCAAGAGATATAGCTCATAAATTTAATACCGATTATAATAATGACTTTTTTAGACTTCCTGAACCCCTAATGACTAAATCTACTACTAGAATCATGAGTCTAAGAGATGGTTCTAGTAAAATGAGTAAGTCTGATATTTCTGAATATTCAAGAATACTTATGACTGATTCAAATGACCAGATTTCTCTAAAAATTAAGAAAGCTAGAACAGATTCTTTAAAAATGCCTAATACATCAAAAGAAGCTAAATCTAGACTTGAGATTAATAATTTACTGAATATTTATAGTGCATGTACAAACCTAGACAAGGAGATGGTCATAGAAAATTTTGCATCTAAAGAAATATCTATATTTAAAAAAGATTTGAGCGAAGTTTTAATAAAAACAATAGAACCTATTTCTATAAAAACTAATCAATTGCTGAAGGATACAACATACTTAGATAAAGTTCTTAGTATAGGAGCATCGAAGGCTAGAGAAATAGCAAGTAAAACTATTTCTAAAGTATATGATAAAATTGGTATGATTAATAAATGACTACATTCAATGTAAACAATAATGATACGAGTATTATATTTAATGGTAAGACGATTACAGATATACCCGAGGATCTCTTTATACCACCAGAAGCCCTTAGGGTTATCATTGAGCAATTTGAAGGTCCACTCGATCTTCTATTGTATCTGATAAAGAAACAAAATATAGACATAGTGGATATCCCCATATTACCAATAACAAATCAATATGTAGAATATATTAATATGATGCAGCAAATGCAGTTTGAGTTAGCATCAGATTACCTTGTAATGGCTTCCACTCTGGCAGAAATAAAATCCAGGATGCTTATCCCTCATGATGGAGAAGAAGAAGACGAAGAAGATCCTAGAGCAAATCTGATTAAAAGATTAATGGAATATCAAAAATATAAGAATCTCTCACAGCAATTAGATGAAATTCCAAGATTGAATAGAGACACTTTTATCGTTTCAAAAATTCTGGCGAATATTGAAAAAAAAGATTCTATGCCATCAATTGATTTACAGCAACTAGAGAATGCTTTTCAAGAAGTTCTTAAAAGAGCTGAAATATTTGCATCTCATGAGATTCAAACAGAAACTTTATCAGTAAGAGAGAGAATGTCACTAATTTTAGATATAATTAATATGAATGGAACAATCAAGTTTATAGATTGTTTCACATATCGGGAGGGAAGAATGGGTGCTATAGTAACTTTTCTGGCAATTCTTGAATTAGTTAAAGAATGCTTAATAGACATAGTTCAAAATCAAGATTATTCTATGATTTATCTACAGCCCGTTACATCATGAACCATGCTAAGCCATTAAACTTAATTATTGAGGGTGCTCTTTTAGCATCTGAAAACCCTCTCTCTCTTCAGGATATTGCCAACTTATTTGATGAAAATAAACCTTCTAAAAACGAAATAAAGAAAGCTATTGATGCCTTAAATAATAATTATAAGAATCACTCATTTGAAATTATTAATGTTGCAAGTGGCTTTAGAATGCAGGTTAAAAAAGGATATGACAACTGGATATCAAAATTAAATAAACAATCATCTACAAGATATTCTAAGGCTTTTTTAGAAACGTTGGTAATTATTGCTTATAAGCAACCTGTAACTAGAGGTGATATTGAGGAGATTCGTGGGGTAGCAGTGAATCCTCAGATTATAAGGAATCTAATTGAATTTGAATGGATAAAAGTTGTAGGCCATAAAGAAACACCTGGTAAACCAGAGTTATTAGCAACAACTAAAAAATTTTTAGACTATTTTAATCTAAAATCTTTAAGTGATTTACCGCCACCATCAGAATTAGAATTAGAAGCTTAATATTATTCTTTTAGTCTAGGCATTAGCATGACTAGATTACAAGGCCTTGTCTCACTATTTAATTGAAACTGAATAATTTCCTTCCATGCAGTAGAGCATGCATCGACAGACCCAGGCAATACAAAAATAAATTTAGAATTCGCTACTCCAGCCAAAGCTCTTGATTGAAGACTTGATGTTTTTATTTTTTGATATGAAATTGATCTGAATAATTCACCAAAACCTTCAATTTCTTTATCCAGCAATACTCTCACTGCTTCTGGGGTTCCATCTCTTCCTGTTATGCCAGTACCACCACTTGTAATTATTACATCAATATCATCATCTATTAAATATTGTGATACTAGATGCCTTATTTTAAAAATATCATCTGTGACAATTTTAATATCTGGTACACTATGCCCAGATTCTACAATAGATTTTTTTAATACTTTGCCAGATTTATCGGTAGTAGTTGTTCTTGTATCTGATACGATTATGATTATGATATTTAACTTTTTCATTTATTTAAAAAACTTTGTTTATTATAATATAATCAATAATCCATAAAATGTATAGAGTGCAAAAAATATTATCGATGATAGGTGTACTTTCAAGAAGAGAATGCGAGAGAAATATTCTTCTTGGTTTAGTAAAAGTCAATGGTGCTATAGCTTCATTAGGAACAAAAGTTATAGTTGGTGATACTATCACTTTTAACAAGATATCTTACGTTATCTCATTAGATTTATTTGACAAAAAATTAGAGATGATTGTTTATCATAAACCTTGTGGCGAGGTTGTTACAAGAAAAGATAACTCTAATAGGCCTACTGTATTTGAAAATTTACCTGACATAGATGGAAAATGGATCAATATAGGGCGCCTTGATCTAGAAACTTCAGGCTTATTACTTTTTACTAATAATGGGGATATGGCAAATAAAATGATGCATCCTTCCTCAAATATTTCTAGAACTTATGAAGTTTTAATTAAAGGAAAATTTGATGATGATAAAAAGAATAAATGTCTTAAAGGTTTAGACATAGGAAGGTCTGAAACAGGAAAACTCATGAGCATAATTCCAAGTAAAAGTATTATTAATAAATATACTATAAACCTACAGACAGGAAAGAATAGAGAGATTCGTAGAATATTTGAGGCTATTGGTTGCAGGGTGATACAACTAAAACGCATTGAATATGACAGTATTAGTCTAGAAAGTCTGAAGGTAGGTAAAAACAGATACTTGACGGATAATGAAATAGAATCTTTAAGCATATCAATTGTTGATTAGATTACTATTTTTTTAGAATCAATATTGTTGCACCAAAACCACCATAGTTTTTATTAGCAGAATTAGCAGCTAAAATATGTAATGAATTAATTATAAACTTTTCAACAAGCCTTTTTAGCGGAGCTTGATTATCTTTATTATTTAAACCTTTTCCATGTATTATAAGTAGATATTTTGAATTTTTATAATAATTATCCTTTAAAAAAATATTTAACTCTAGTTCTGCCTCATTAGCTGTTAAACCATGTAAATCTAATATCTCAGACTGCTTAAATTTATATTTTAAACTTTTAAGATCGTTAATAACTTTATTTTGAACACCATTCTTTCTATGGCTAAACTCAATATTTTGATTGTCTTCATATAAATCATCATGACTAACATTAACATTTATATAGTTTTTTACATTATTAGTCGTAAGACCATCCTTATCTTCTAATATTTGATTTATATCCAGATTAGACTCTTCTAAGAGTTTCTCAAACTCAGTTTTATCTTTTTTATCATTATTCATCTTATTAATATCTTACTTATTATTACTATTTAAGTATAATGTAAAAAAATATTTAATTGGATTTTTAAATGATCATATTACTGACTAATGATGATGGATATAAAGCCCCAGGTATTAAAATACTTGAAAATCTACTTTTAAATTATGGTGATGTTACTGTAGCAGGACCATTTAAAAACATGAGCGCATGCAGTAGTTCATTATCGGTCCATAATAAAATTAGTTATAAAAAAGTTGATTCAAGACATTATATTATCAAAGGAACGCCGGCAGACTGTGTTCATATAGTAGGTCGTGGTGAAATGAATACTATTCCTGATATAGTTTTTTCTGGCATTAACTTCGGAACAAATATGGGTGATGATGTAATATATTCTGGAACAGTTGCTGGAGCAATAGAGGGAAGATTTTGTAAATATTCACCAATTGCTATTTCTATATCTTCTCGAGAACCAAAATATTTAAATGATATCCATGAGAAAATTAATTATATTTTATCTCATATGTTTAAACAAAAATATAAATCAAATCATATTTATAATATCAATATACCTGATGTCCCACTATCTCAGATTAAGGGGATTAAGTATACTGTGTTAGGTAGTCGTCAAAAACCACTACAGCCTAGCTTATATAATACTGGAAAAGGTTTGTATGCACAGATTGGCGCTGTAGGGGGACCTATCAAATCTTCCAAGAGAACAGACTTTAATGCTATAAACTCTAACTATATTTCCATTACACCTTTAACTATCAATATGTGTGATATAAAAAAAATTAAAAGTTCTGTCTTTAAATTAAAATAAGCTATTATGAATAATATGACTATTAAAGATATTTCTTCTGAAGAATCAAGAAAGCTCATAAACTCTCTTAAGAAAAAAGGAATCACTAACATAGATGTCTTAAGTATAATGTCTAAAATCCAGAGACATCTATTCGTAGAGCCTGCCCTTAGAGGCAGGGCATATGATTTTGATGCTTTACCGATTGGTTTCAATCAGACGATTTCATCGCCCTACATTGTAGCTAAAATGACACAGTTGCTTGTGGAAACTGATAGTATGAAAAATGTTCTAGAAATAGGGACTGGTTGTGGTTACCAAGCATGCATTTTATCAAAGCTTTTCGGTCGCGTGACTACTGTTGAGAGAATTAAACCTTTATATGATAAGACGTCTATGTTACTAAAATCTTTAAATTATAAAAACATCACGCTGATCTATGGCGATGGATTTAAAGGTTATAAAATTAATGCACCTTATGATGCTATTATAATGACGGCATCACCAACAAATATCCCAGATGAATTAATTTCCCAGCTTAAGCCTAATGGCCGCATGGTTTTACCTCTAAATGTAAATGGCTCGCAAAAACTGTATAGGATAAAAAATACTAAAAGAGGGATTTTAAAGAAAGAAGTAGATGACGTTTTATTTGTCCCAATGTTGGATGGTATTGTTTAAGAATATGTTGCAAAACTTTATACAGAAAATTAGGTTATTAAAGTCTAAAAGAGTTTTAGCATTTTTAAGCTTTATAGAATCTATATTCTTTCCTATACCTACCGATGTATTGCTTATTCCTATGGCAATCTCTCAGTCTTATAAATGGTTTAATTTAGCCTTAATTGCAACAATCATGTCTGTGTTAGGTGGAGTTGTAGGATATTTGCTTGGTAGTTTCTTGTTTAATGACATCTATCCGCTTATCGTAGAATATGAGTATGTAGAGGAGTTCAATGATTCAAAATCACTTTTTATAGAATATGGAATTATTATATTATTCATATCAAGCTTTACACCATTACCTTATAAAATATTTGTTATTGCAGCCGGTTTTTTAGGAATTAATATTATTTTATTTATTATTATATCCTTTATAGGAAGGGGCTTAAGATTTTCACTTGTAGCTTACTTATCTGAAAAATATGGTTCATATATAATTACATATCTTAATCAATATTTTTTATATATAGCGGCTGCAATGATATTTATATTTGTAATCTTGAAATTATAAAATTAATACTGCGATAACCTTCCTTTTTTCCGAAACAAGAAGATTGAATGTTTTGCAAGCTGACTCAGTTATCATAAATTCAAAGCCTATGCCTTTTTTTTGAATACTGTTTATAATATTAGGTTCTGGAATTATAAAATCTGCTCCTGTCCCTAATATTATAATTTCCGGTTTTTTATCAATTATCTTTTCAAAATCTTTCATACCCAAGACATCTTTATTATTAAAGCCCCATTTTTCTACTGACTGATTAGTTACTACTAAGTTGTCTGTATATTTTTTATCATCAATGAATAGGGTCCGCTTTTCATAATTTTTTATGAATAAACCAGATTTAATAGATTGTAAAGTTAGTTCCATTATAATAAGAATTATAGATTAAAAAATGCTAAAATATAATCTTTTGTTAACCTAAGGAATAATATGTTAAAAATTGGTATATGCGGGTATGGTACGGTTGGACAAAGCCTAATTAGTCATCTTGAGATGCATAATGATAAAATCATGTCTAATATATCTGAAGAGTTTGTAGTTGCCCTAATAGCTGACAGATCGATTGATAAGAAAGATCATAGAAAGGATATAGCTATCACTAAAGATGTCATGGATATACCATCTAGTTCTGAAATTGACATTGTTATTGAGTTGATGGGTGGCATTGACATCCCATATAAATTAATTACAGCTTCAATAAAGAATAAAAAACATGTTATTACTGCCAATAAAGCTCTCATAGCAGAGCATGGTGATGAATTATTTCAACTAGCAGAAAAGCATAATGTATATTTTGGTTTTGAAGCATCTGTAGCTGGTGCGATACCTGTAATTCAGACTTTAACAAACAATATGTCAAATGAAGATATTTTATCTATTACAGGAATTATTAATGGGACTTGTAATTATATTTTAGATCAAATGTCATCACATGATCTGGAATTTACTGATGCACTTAATGAAGCTAAAAAATTAGGCTATGCGGAGGCTGACCCAACATTTGATATCAATGGGATGGATGCAGCCCATAAAATATCAATCCTTGCCTCATTAATATATAAAGTCAAATCTCCTTTAAAGAGTACATATGTTGAAGGTATCGAGAATATTACATCTATGGACATTAGTTTTGCTAAAGAACTTGGATACTGCATCAAACATGTTGGCATTACTAATAAACAAAATAACTCTATACAATGTAGAGTACATCCTGTCCTTGTCCATAAGGATAATATCTTATCGCAAGTTTTAGGAGTAATGAATGCTGTATTAATCACTGGAGATAAATTTGGCACATCAATGTTATATGGTCATGGTGCTGGTGGTGATGCGACTGCATCTGCAGTAGTATCTAACTTAGTTGAAGCAATTAACTTTTCTAGCAATAAAGATTTAAGAAATAAAATTATTTTTAAAAATAGCGGATCATGTTCATTTGATATAACTAAAAATAATGATATTAGCAGTCCTTTTTATCTTAGAATTTATGCTCGAGATATATCTGGGGTAATGGCAGAGATAACAAATATATTAGCAAATCAAAATATTAGCATAGAAGCTGTAACTCAGCATGAGCCTGCAGACTTAGATTCATTAATTCCTATTGTTATGATTACAAATAATGTTGATGGGCTTTCTATAGATAAGTCTATTACTAAAATAGAATCGCTAGCACATGTCGAAGGGAAGGTGCATGCGATTAGAGTATTGAAAACCGATGATAAATAGTTTGAAGTACATCAGCACAAGAGGAAGCGCCCCTGAGCTTTCATTTAAAGATGTGATTTTTGAAGGCCTAGCATCAGATGGAGGTTTATATGTTCCAAAACATTGGCCTTGCCTTAGCAATGAATTAATAGATTCTTTTTCTTCTATGACTTATCAAGAAATTGCTTATGAAGTTATATCGCCTTATATTGACTCTACTTTATCAGACGAAGACTTGAAAGCAATTATAAAAAAGTCTTATTCTTGTTTTGATAATACTGAGATTACTCCTTTAACAAAATTAGATAATAAAAACTATTTGCTTGAGCTATATCATGGACCGACATATGCCTTCAAAGATGTTGCTATGCAATTTATTTCACAATTAATGAACTTCTATCTAAATGAAAATAAACAATCAATTAATATCTTAGGAGCAACATCTGGAGATACTGGTGCTGCAGCTATTGAAGGTTTTAAGAATGTTAAGTCGGCTAAAATATTTATATTGCATCCTTATAACAAAATATCAGAAGTACAACGTAAGTTTATGACTACCATTAAATCTGAAAATGTCTTTAATATTGCTATTAAAGGAAGTTTTGATGATTGTCAAAATATTATTAAAAAAATATTTTCTGATAACGATTACAAGAAAGAAAAAAGTTTAACAGCTATTAATTCTATTAACTGGTCGAGAATTATGTGTCAAATGGTTTATTATTTTTATACTTTAAGTAGAATAAAATCTAAAGACAAAAAAGTTTTATTCTCAGTACCTACTGGTAATTTTGGTGATATTCTTGCTGGTTATATATCAAAAAAAATGGGACTCAAAATTGATATGCTCAATATAGCAACAAATGATAATGATATTTTAACAAGAACACTCATGACCGGTAGACACCAGCTTCAAGGAGTTATAGAAACTACTTCGCCCAGCATAGATATTCAAATATCAAGTAATTTTGAAAGATTACTTTATGATATAACTCAAGATAGTAATTATGTGTCTAATCTTATGAATGAGTTGAAAAGAACTGGCAAGTATACTCTTAAAGAAAATGATCTGATAACAATGAGAAAATCATTTTGTTCATACTCTGTATCTGAAGAAGAATCAGCCAATATTATTAAAAATACATTTGAAAAATATAAGGTTATTATTGACCCACATACAGCGGTTGGATTATCGTCTGCACAGAAATGTGATAAAGAATATGACATAATGATAACTCTATCTACAGCTCATCCTGCTAAGTTTAAGGATACAGTCTCTAATCTTTTACATAATGAGGAATTTATAACAAAGAAAGTTTCTAATATTTTGAAGCTGGATGAAAATATGACTATACTAGATAATGATATTGACGTAGTTAGAAACTTTATTACAGGAAATATTTGATGAGAACGATTTTATTAGTTACAGGATTAATCCTAATATTATATTTTTTAAATAAAAAAATACCTCAAGCTTATTTATTTATTAAGACATTAATGAGTTCGTTAATAGCTGTGCTGAGCATCTTGCTTATTGCGGTACTTATGCTGCATTTCTCTGGAACTAGCGTCTAGATTATTTATCTAAATATTTTTCTGCATCTAACGCAGCCATACACCCAGAACCAGCTGATGTTATAGCCTGTCTATAAATTGAGTCTGATACATCCCCTGCTGCAAAAACGCCATCAATGCTTGTTGATGTAATCCCACCTGAACTACCACCTTTAACTTTTAGATACCCGCTTTCGTTCATTTCTAAATAATCTTTAAATAGAGAAGTATTGGGTTGATGGCCAATTGCTATAAATACTCCTGAGCAATCAATTTTCTGTGTTTCATCAGAGTCTGTCTTTTTTAATGTTGCACCAGTTACTTTCATTTCATCCCCATTAACTTCTAAGAGATTAGAGTTCCAGATAACTTCAATTTTCTTAGACTTTATCTTTTGGTTTAATTTATCAACCAGTATTGCCTCTGCCCTTAGTTTATCTCTTCGGTGAACTAGTATTACTTTAGATGCTATATTTGATAGATAGAGAGCTTCTTCAACAGCAGTATTACCACCACCAATTACCATAACCTCAAGATCTCTATAAAAGAAACCATCACATGTTGCACATGCAGAAACACCTTTACCTAAATAAAGTTTTTCTGACTCTAATCCTAAGTATTTTGCACTTGCACCTGTTGCAATAATTAATGCGTCACAAGTATATGTGACAGAATCACCAATTAACTTTATTGGCTTATTTGAAAGATCAGCTTCCTTTATATGGTCTATTACAATTTCTGTATCATATTTCTCTACATGTTCTTTCATTCGTTCCATTAAATCTGGACCTTGGAGATTATCAAAGTCACCAGGCCAGTTATCAACATCTGTTGTCGTTGTGAGTTGCCCACCAATTTCTAAACCTGTTATTAACAGAGGCTTTAAGTTAGCTCTAGAGGCATACAAAGCTGCCGTATATCCTGCTGGACCAGACCCTAGTATTATTAGTGAACTATGTTTATTTTCCATTTGATATATCCTATATTAATACTGATTTGATAACAACACTTAGAGAATATTTACATTATCTGCATGGAAAATGTAATAATATTGTATTAAAATGGGAGAAAATGAGGGTTAATGGCTCAAGTCAAAAAAAATAAAAAACTTACCGCAAGTAGGTTTTCACTTTTAAAAAAAGAAGTCTCTAATTTCTTTTATGTACTACTAACTTTATTATATCTCTTATCAATCTACTCTCATGATCCCAGTGACCCAAGTTTTTTAAATTCCGGTCTAGCTTCATCTGTTAATAACTATATTGGTGTTTTTGGAGCGTATGTTTCATATACTTCTTTTATGTTATTTGGAAATATATCATTTGCCTTGCCGTTTCTAGCTATCTTTATAATTATCAAAAATTCTAGAGCTAACAGCGAATATAGGCCTTCTGATAGGTTCATGAATAGTGGATTATTGGTTATAATAATTTTATCTAGTTGCATAATCATGGCTTTTCTTGGCATAGATAAAAATAATATAAATCATTTTTTACTAGGTGGTGAAATAGGTAACTTGTTGTTCAATAAATTTAGTGCTTATATTGGTATTTCTGGAACAGTTGTTGTTTCTATATTACTTCTTTTTTATTCATCTTTAACGTATTTACATATATCAATTAAATTGTTGGTATCTAAAACTTTATTAATTTCTAAGTATGTTTACTTAAAATCTAAGTTTATAATCAATTCAAACTATGAAAAAATTAAGTTATATAATGAAAAAAGAAAGGATAGCGTCCAAGCTGCTAAGTTAAGTCAAGAAATAAAAGAAAGCAAAGCCTCTATTGAGATTCCAAAAACACCAAAACATTCTAGTAAAAGAGCCTTTAAGGAAAAACAAACTGAGTTATTTTCTACTCCAAGTAAAGCTGAACTACCGCTGCTTGAGCTGTTAGTTCAACATGAATCTGAAGCTGCCTCTTATGATGATGAATCTCTTCAGTTAATGTCAAGATTACTTGAAACAAATCTAAATGATTTTGGAATAGCTGTTGATGTAATTTCTGTAAAACCTGGCCCTGTTGTTACATTATTCGAGATTAACCCTGCTAAAGGAGTTAAAGTCAATCAAATTACTAACTTGTCTAAAGACTTAGCTAGAACTATGTCGGTAACTAGTTTGAGGGTCGTTGATAATATACCAGGGACATCATCAATTGGAATAGAGGTGCCTAATGAAAATAGAGAGATAGTTTCTCTGAGAGAAATAATAATTTCTAAAAAGTATGAGGATGCTAAATCTCCTTTGACAATGGCACTGGGTAAAGATATTCAAGGAAAGCCTATTTGTGCTGATTTACAAAAATTACCTCATTTACTTGTCGCAGGTACTACGGGTTCTGGTAAATCTGTAACCTTGCATACCATGTTAGTCAGTTTATTATATAAGTCTGACCCAACAGACTTACAGTTACTATTGGTTGACCCAAAGATGCTGGAACTAAGTGTTTACGATGGTATTCCTCATCTATTAAATCCAGTAATTACAGACATGAATGATGCCACAAATGGTTTGCGATGGTGTGTCCAGCAAATGGAAAAAAGATATAGAGTCATGAATGAATTGAAGGTTAGAGATATAAAAGCATACAATAAATTAGTAGGGGAAAACGAACAGTCTGGAGACAAATTAGAGATAAATAGTCACCAAGGTGCTGATGTAATATACCACGAAAAATTACCCTATATTGTCGTTGTTATTGATGAATTTGCAGACATGATGCTTCAAGTTGGCAAGAAAGTTGAAGACCTTATAATAAGACTGGCTGCAAAAGCTAGAGCATCTGGGATACATTTAATCTTGGCTACCCAAAGACCTTCAGTAAATGTCATCACTGGTTTGATTAAGGCAAATATCCCCGCAAGGATTGCTTTACAGGTTACGACTAACATAGATTCTAGGACTATCATAGACAGTATGGGTGCTGAAAATCTTCTTGGGAATGGTGATATGTTGTTTATGAGTCCTGGCTCAAGAGTACCCAAAAGAATTCATGGAGCTTATGTTAGTGATGATGAGGTCAAGCAAATTGTTCAGTTTTTAAAGAAAAATAGCGAATCAACATATATCGAATCACTACTGACCTCAGTCGATGAAGATTCTTCATCAGATGTTATAGATAATGAATCTAGCGATGATCCTTTATATAAAGATGCGGTACAGATTGTCATGGAAACCAAGAAAACTTCAATTTCTTTCATCCAAAGAAAACTTAGAATAGGTTATAATCGAGCCGCTAATATAATTGAAGCAATGGAAACAAATGGTATACTCTCAGAACAACAATCTAACGGTAATCGTGAAATATTAAATCACGATGGTTAATAACTATATATTTTACAAATGATTGATATAAATTTAATAATTAATAGCCCAGATATTATCTCAGCAAAATTAGCTAATAGAGGTTACTCCCTCGATATAACTAAAATTACAAAACTTCATGACGAGAGAAAATCTCTTATTAAAATAAAAGAGTCTATTGCTGCTAGTAAAAATAAACTTAATGATAAATTTAAAGATGCTAAAAGTGAAGATGATAAAAACTCAATAAAGACTGAGTCTCAAAAATTAGAAAAATCTATATTAGAAAATAAAAAACTTCTTGAGGAGAAAGAACAGGTACTTAATGATATTTTATTGGAGATACCAAATATACCATCTGATGATTCACCCGTTGGAAAAGATGAATCATTTAATAAAATTATAAAGACTCATGGTTCTTCAAAAAAATCAGCTATTGAACATTCCTCTTTATTATCTAAGAATGGTCTACTAGACTTTGAGCTTGGAGCATCCCTTACTAAGACACGTTTTGTCGTAATGAAAGGAAAAATTGCAAAACTACATAGAGCATTAATAACTTTTATGTTAAATACTCATACTGAAAAGAATGATTATGTAGAATTCAATGTACCTTATATTGTTAACAAAGAATCTCTTATGGGTACTGGTCAGCTCCCTAAGTTTGAAGAAGACTTATTTAAGATTCATGATACAGAATTATACTTGATTCCTACTGCAGAAGTACCATTAACTAATATATATAGAAATAAAATAATTAATGAATCTGATTTGCCTCTAAAGCTTGTAGCTCATACGCCATGTTTTAGATCAGAGGCTGGTTCTTATGGTAAAGATACCAAAGGTATTATTAGACAACATCAGTTCGAAAAAATTGAGCTGGTACAAATTGTAAAGCCAGAAATGGCTGATCAAACACTTGAACTAATTACTAGTCATGCTGAAGGTATTATGGAGATGTTAGAAATACCTTATCAAAGAGTACATTTGTCTACTGGTGATCTAGGTTTTTCCTCGTCTAAGACTAATGACATAGAAGCCTGGTTCCCTAGTCAGAATACTTATCGAGAAATATCATCATGTAGCTCATTTACTGATTTTCAGTCAAGAAGGCTTAATATTAAATTTAAAGAAATGGATTCGAAGAAAAAAAGCTATGTATATACATTAAATGGCTCTGGCTTAGCTGTTGGAAGAACGTTGGCTGCCTTGATTGAGAATCACACTGATGGAGATATTATCAATATACCATCAGTTCTTCAAAATCTTACGGGTTTTAAAACTATAAAGTTATGAACTCAGAGCATTTTATTCTATAATAGTTCATCGAAAATGGAAGCGTGCCTGAGTGGTTGAAGGGGCCGGTCTTGAAAACCGTTAGGGTGTCAAAGCTCTCGTGGGTTCGAATCCCACCGCTTCCTTATATATTGTGAAAAATAAAAAATATTATAGTTGGGTATTATATGATTGGGCTAATTCAGCTTATGCCACTATAGTACTGGCTGGTTTTTTTCCAATTATCTATGCCGAATATTTTGCTGCGTCTGTAGATCAATCGGAAAGAACACTTTATCTCGGTATATCCAATTCTGCTGCAAGTCTATTACTAATTATTTCAGCTCCTTTTTTTGGACTTTTAGCAGATAGATTTAACAAAAAAAAATTATTCTTATCTATTTTTGCATTAGTAAGTATAGCTTCAACATTTTTGCTTTCGTTCATATCCATAAATAGCTTCATATTAGCCTCAATATTATTTTCAATATCATTGTTAGGTTTTATGATGGCAAATGTATTTTATGACTCTATGCTACTGGATTTTGAAAATGATAAGTTTAGCAAGATATCTTCTTATGGTTATGCTTTTGGTTACCTTGGGGGCGGTCTGGCTTTTGTAATTGCACTTCTATTCCTTTACTATGCAGGACAATCAGAAATAGAGCTAATTGCATCTAAGAAGATTGTATTTATATTCACATCTTTATGGTGGCTTTTATTTATGATACCTTTGATTATTTTTTGGAAAGATGATGTCAGAACTAATAAATTTAAAATATCTATATCTCAATCATTTAAAGAGCTATTTTCTAATAAAAAGATATTTTATTTTTTACTTGCTTATTGGGTTTATATAGATGGTGTCGATACTGTAATTAGAATGGCTGTGAATTATGGACTAACAATTGGCTTTTCAAGTACTGATTTATTGGTAGCTTTATTAGTTACTCAATTCGTAAGCTTCCCTGGAACATTAATCATACTTAAGATATCAGACCTGTTTAGTATAGAGAGAGCCATCATGTTTTGCCTTTTAATTTATCTTGGCATTACGTATTTTGCTTATAGTCTATATTCAGTTCAGCAATTTTACATGATTGCTGCTTTAATTGGATTTGTTCAGGGTGGTATACAGGCATTGAGCAGATCATACTTTGCGGCACTTATTCCAGATAATAGGTCGTCAGAATACTTTGGTATATATAATATGTTAGGAAAATTTGCAGCTTTACTAGGCCCACTAATTGTTGGATTAGTCACTTTTTATACATCTGATAGTAGAGTCGGTATAGGCAGTATATCTATCTTCTTCATAATTGGTTTTTTCCTATTTAATTACTCATTTTCTAGAGCTAAATAAAAGTAATATTGAAATTAGTTCAATAATTTACTAGAACATAATATGATATCTGAATAATGATATTATGGAGAGATGTCAGAGTGGTCTATCGTGCTACCTTGGAAAGGTAGTGTTGAGTCAAATCAACCGGGAGTTCGAATCTCCCTCTCTCCATGTTAATATTAATGATCTCAAAGAGTAATTGAAGATATAAAGAAATACAGTTATGATTAATTTTTATTTAATTTAAGTAATAGGTAATCCATGATACAAGTCTTTATTGGATATGATAGCAAGGAAAAGGTTGCATTTAATGTACTTGCATATAGCATATTAAAGAACTCAACAAAACCAGTATCAATTACACCAATATATTTACCAAACATTCGTAATATTTTTAAAAGAGAAAGAAACAGCCTTTCATCAACTGAATTTTCATTCAGTAGATTTATGCTTCCTTACCTAATGAATTATGAAGGCTGGGGAATTTTTATGGATTGTGATCAACTTATGATAGGTGATATTGCTAAATTATGGGAACTAAGAGATGATAAGTATGCTGTCCAGTTATGCAAACATGATTACCAGCCAGAAGAAGATAAAAAATTTTTAGGACAAGTGCAAACTAAATATGAGAAAAAAAACTGGTCATCATTCATGTTAATGAATTCGGAAAAGTGCCGTGAACTTACACCAGACTATGTTAATACGGCAACAGGTTTGCAACTACACCAATTTAAGTGGTTAAAAAATGATGAATTAATTGGCGAGTTACCACTAGAATGGAATTGGCTAGTTGACGAACCTGGTTATAATAAAAAAGAAGACGTATATAATATTCATTTCACAAAAGGTGGCCCATGGTTTAAAGAATATTCAAAATGTTCATACTCTGAGTTATGGAACATTTATCATGAGGAATGTTCAGACATAGAAAAATAATCTAATATTTAGCACCTATATTTATAAACAATTTACAATGAATAAACTTAATCCATTATCTATCTTAGAATTAACTAATAAATTCATGGTATAATATATCAATGGATATATGTAATGATAATAATTATTTGGTAAAATCTTCTGTTGAATTTTTAGTACCTTTTACGAATATTCTTATAAATAACTTATCAGTTTCTGATATATCGTTTAGTGATTTTAAGAATGCTTTAAAAAAAATAAAGATTACAAACTTTATAGAAAAAGATGGTCAATTAGAATCATCTTCGATAATTAATGATTTCAGAGTATATATTCTATATAGCGGAACTAGAAACTTTATTACAAGAATTGAAGGTACAGGAGATTTTTTAGGATTCTGTATTTTACTTACAAACAAAGGGATGAATGTTAATGGGGATGCTTGCTTAGATTCAGAGCCATTAGCTAATGAATTAAAAGAAGAGTTTTTAGAAAACTATAGAAGCCCATACCTACTAACAGAAACTTTTCTTAACTTCATATCAAGATAATATAGTCCTTCCTTCACTAGCATAATGATAGTATATTTAATAAAAAAGATATTTTAAGACTTTTAATTTTAAAAAAAATACATTAAATATATGAATGACTCTTCAAAACCTATAACAGGTATCCATGCTTATGTTCTCCCTTATATTGAATCAATGGGTGATTTATCAGGTAAAACTGTATTAGATATTCCAAGCGGTGATGGACGCGCATCAATTGCATTTAAAAAACAAGGAGCTAGTATTATATCATTGGATATTTTCCCTAGAGAGAATAAATCTTATACTAGTGAGTATGGAGATATGAGTGCAGAATTGAATATAGATGATAAAACCGTAGATATTATTATTTGCCAAGAGGGTATAGAGCATGTCTCCGATCAGTACAAGCTTTTAAAAGAGTTTAATCGCATCTTAAAAAAAGGGGGGGAGTTAATTATTACAACACCTAACATATCTAATATTCGCTCAAAGGTCTCCAGCCTATTTACTGAGTCTGATATGTGGAAAAGAATGCCATATACAGAAATAGATAGTATTTGGCATATTGATAATAAATCTAAAAAATTTTACTTTGGGCACTTATTTCTTCTCCCGGTTAATCATTTAAAAACATTGTTAGCATTAAATGGTTTTGATAACCATAATGAAATAAGAACAAGAATATCTGGATCATCTGTTATTATGGGTTTATTTCTCTATCCCTTATACATATTATTAAATCTCTTAGCTTTCTTTTCATATATGAAAAGAAATCAACATATTGACATCAATAAAAAGAAAAAGATACTTTGGGATAGATATTTGCTTAATATATCATTCACTACATTATTTTATAAACATTTATTTTGGGTCTGTAAGAAAAAATATAATTTAGATGAAGTCATGAGAAGTATAAACAAAATGCAGGAAAAGATCCCTGAAGAAATGATCTCAGAACGAGAGATAGTTAAAAAATAATATAGCTATATATAATGACTAAAATATATTTTAAAAAATCAGATGAAATACTAGAATCAGAAATTAATACTGGCCAAACTTTATTAGATGCTGCTAAAAAAATAAATATTTCTGAAATTACGGGAGATTGTAAAGGAAATTGTGCCTGTGGTACTTGTCATGTGCATATTGATAATAAATGGATTGATATGATTGAACCTATTTATTTAGCATCATTAGAACCTTACTTGCTTGAAAAATCTAAACATTATAATGAGAAACTAAGCAGATTATGTTGCCAAATTGAAATAGAAGATAGTCATGATGGACTTATAGTCCATCTTTTGGAGAATTAGTAAAGATATGAGTGAATCACTTAATCAAGATTTCAATGAGCGCGTTGTCATAAATACGTCAGAGGAAAAATGGCATAGCTCTCCTTCTACTGGAGTAAATAGAATTTATTTAGAAAGAGATAATATGGGTGAGTTTTCTATTGCATCATCTGTGGTAAAATTTTCACCTGATAGTTCATTTGATGAACATACTCATGATAATGGAGAGGAAATATATGTTTTGAATGGAACCTTTTCTGATCAATTTGGTGACTATAAAGAGGGTACTTATCTAAGAAATCCAGATAAAACAGCACACAAGCCATTTAGTAAAGAAGGATGTGTAATTTTTGTTAAACTGAGACAGTTCCAAGATGATGATTCTAGGAGAGTCGTTAAAGATACAAAGACATCTTCATGGTTTCAGGGGTTAGTTCCAGGGTTATCCGTGATGCCACTACATGAATTTCAAACAGAACATGCAGCAATGGTAAAATGGGATCCCAATACCATATTTAATCTACATAAACATTGGGGTGGGGAAGAAATATTTGTTGTGGATGGTGTGTTCTATGACGAATATGGTGTTTACCCCAAAGGAACATGGATTAGGAGCCCACACCTGAGCCAGCACAAACCTTTTACTAAAGAAGAGGGTGCTCTTATTTTCGTAAAGACTGGCCATTTATCTATTCAAGAGTAAATATAGTTTTACGATTACTGATAAGTTATAATAATTTATGAATATTGATGTCCTTGCATTAAAATATCGACCAAAATCTTTTGAGGAAGTAACGGGGCAAGAACTCGTTATCGAAACCTTAGCCAATTCTATAAATCTTAACAAAATACACAATGCTTATCTATTTTCCGGCACGAGAGGGATGGGAAAGACTACTATAGCAAGGTTATTTGCAAAATCACTACTCTGTGAGACCTCAATCACGTCTGAGCCATGCGGGAAATGTTCAGCCTGTACAGAAATTGATGATGGTAACCATCTCGATCTCATTGAAATAGATGCAGCCTCAAGAACAAAGGTAGAAGATACGAGATCACTCATGGATAATGTTCAGTATGCTCCATCATCCTCACGGTTTAAAGTATATCTAATAGATGAAGTTCATATGCTATCAACGAAGAGCTTTAATGCACTGCTTAAAACTATTGAAGAACCACCATCACATGTTAAATTTTTGATGGCAACAACTGAACCAGAGAAGTTACCTGATACTATTTTATCAAGATGTTTACATTTTAAATTAGCATCTGCAACCACTAATATTATTACTAATCATCTAGAAAAAATACTTAATGCTGAAAAAATAAAATATGATATCAGTGCACTTGATACTATTGCCAAAAATGCAAATGGAAGCATAAGAGATAGCTTAAGTATCTTAGAGCAATGTATTTCATTTTGTAATGGTGATCTTGAGGCATCTAAAGTCAAATCTTTTCTTGGAGAGGTTGATGTCTCTATCATTCAAAATATTATTACTAGTATTGCTAATAAAGATGGACCAAGTTTAGTCAAAGTTATAGAAGAACTCAATATACATTCTAACTATGAAAAAGTTACTGACACTATTATGCATATATTCTATGAGCTTACACTAGCTCATATCGATAATAATAATCTTAGCCCTGAAAATGTTAATCATGACTTCTATAAAGATATTCTTACGAAGATTAAGCTTGAAGATTTACAGCTTTTTTATCAAATAGCTATATCATCAAAAAAAGATTATCATAATGCGGTTTCAAAGAAAGATCATTTTACTATGATTATGCTTCGCATGATTATATTTACTAACGAAACTGAATCATCTTCTATTAATATGTTAACACCTAAGAAATTAGATAAGGTTTCTAATAAGTCTGACAAGACTATAGCATCAGAGCCCAAGATAATAAATCAAAGTATTGATAATACTAGGGAAGAAGAATGGTTTTCAACAATTAATAGTCTTTCCTTATCTGGTTTAGCACTACATTTGGCAAAACATTCTGTTCTAGATGTTAGCGAGCTGAATAATCCTATTTTATATATAAATGAAGGCAAGAAGGATATATATCCAAGTTTATGTGTAAATGATTTGCTTGATAAGATTAAAGGACATTATTCGTTGTCAGCAAATATTAATATTGAATACAAAGCTGGTTTATCTACACCTATTGTTATGGAATCATTAGAAAATGAGTCTATGCTGAATGAAAAATATGAAAAAGTTAAAGATGACCCTGATGTTACTAAATTACAGAAACTATTCGGGGCAAATATTAATAAAGAATCTATAAAAAAAATTATTGAATAAAATAAGGAGAGATACATGGGAATAATGGATAAAATGAAACAAGCAAAAGATATGTATGGCAATATGAAAAAGATGCAGCAAGAAGTTGACAAGATAGTTGTTGAAGGATCTTCAAAGAATAATTTAGTAACTGTTTCAGTTAAAGGCAATCATCAAATCTCAAATATAAAGATTGATGATGGTCTTCAAAGTTCTGATTTAAGAGATATAGAAAAACATGTTTTAATCGCTTCTAATGAAGCTCTTGCCAAAGTTAATAAAGAAATTAAGGCAAAGATGGGAAGCATGATGAATTTACCAGGTGGATTTAAACTTCCTTTTTAGAAAATGAAACAATCAAAAATCCTTAATGAATTAGTAGAAGCTCTTACAATACTGCCAGGTATTGGCAAGAAGTCTGCACAAAGAATGGCATATAAATTAATGAGATCAAATAATGATAAAACATTAAATTTATCAGAAAAGCTAGCTAATATAACAACACAGGTTCAAAGCTGTAGTATTTGCGGAATCTACTTAGATTTGTCTGATGCAGCGATGCAAAGTGAGACTGGTGATTGCAAACTTTGTATCGAAGAAAACCGCGATGTTACTAAAATATGTGTTACAGAATCACCTGCTGATGTATATACAATTGATGCTAGCACTAATTATAAAGGCTACTATTTTGTGCTTGATGGAAATTTATCGCCACTAGATGGAAGAGGCCCTGTGGAAATTGGAATTAAGAGGCTTGAGGATAGGTTAGAGAAAGGTAATATTGAAGAGCTTATACTGGCAACTAGTACAACTATTGAAGGTGAAGCAACATCTCACTATGTTCAACAACTTACACATAAATACAATATAAAAGTTTCTAGGATAGCTTTTGGGATTCCATTAAATGGCGAGCTAGGATTTTTAGATAGTGACACTATTTCTCACGCATTTAATGAGCGTAAATTATTATAATTATGTTGTTTTATCAATTTTTGATGCACAAATAAAATCGTTTTCTGATAAACCATCTATTGAATAGGTGTAATATATTACACGCGCAGTGTTGTATGAAAATATAATTTCCGGATGATGGTCTTCTCTATGTGATATCCATGCAATTAAATTAATTGCAGCCATTACCTCATAGTGATTTTTAAATTTAAAATCTTTGTAAATTTTTTTTGAATCATCTGTTAATGACCAACCTTTATCTAATTTCTTAATCAAATAATTGGCCTGCTTCTTATCTATAGCATCAATTCCACCTTCACATGGTAGACATTTTTTATTTGTTAAATCTATTTCTTCACTCATTTTTCTAATTGTAAGTTATTAATTCTTTCAAATACAGTAGGGTGGCTATTATAAATTGCAGAATATATTGGGCTACTTTTCACCAAATTCAGATTCTCTTTGTTTAGCTTCAATAAGGAAGTGATTAAGTCATTTTTATTACTATGTAATTTGGCGTAATCATCAGCTTCATACTCATTCTTTCTTGATAAAACTGAAAAAAATGGAGCAATAAAATATAATATAGATGGCAAGACTAAACTGAATAATATTACAATATGTGATGTTGAAGATGTAGTCATGCTTAACTGATTAAATAAAAACTCAAATGAAATAATCTGATATGAAATATAAAAAAACAAGAGACTAAGAGCAAAACTAATAACCATAGACTGCAGAATATGTTTTTTCATATAATGCCCAATTTCATGTGCTAATACAGATTTTATTTCATTTGGAGTCAATAGTTTTACTAATGTGTCATAAAATACAATCCTTTTGTTTTTATAGAATCCAGTAAAGTAAGCATTAGAATGACTGGATCTCTTAGATCCATCCATAACATAGACATCTGATATATTGAAATTGGTTTTTTTAACAAGATCATTAATACATGCTGTAATTCGTTCATTATCAATTTTTTTAAAACTATTGAAAAGTGGAGATATAACAACTGGAAATAAATAAAGAATGAAAATATTAAATATTATGAAAACAACCCACATATAAAGCCACCATTTTTCTGTATATGTATTATAGACGCTATGGAATGTTATAAATAATGTTAAAAATATAATCATGCTTATTACAAGTGATAATATGAAATCTTTAAAAAATAATATTTTTGATTGTCTGTTGAAGCCATAATTCATTTCTATATTAAATGTTTTATAATAAGAAATCGGTAAATCTATCAATGTCATGATTATTATAAAAACAAAAATATTCATTGCATCGTTATTCATTCCAAAGATATTAATCATTCCCGAAATATCTTCTATAACGGTTATTCCATTGAAAACTAAAAACAATATTATTATTAATGATTTTATTAACGTATTAGCAATTGATAAAAAAAGTTTATCAGTATTATATAGTTTTGATTTTTCCACATATTCTTTATTTAAGTTTATTGAGTTCAATTCTTCATTGGATATAGTGACGGATCCAATATATTTAATCTGATGAATATCCAGTAATATTTTAATTGCTGAATATATAATTATCAGAAACATTATGAGTGTGAAAAACATTTAATACCTTTCAAATTTTACATTATATTATAAATATATTACTCTATGACGATGAAAGATAAAAGTAACTTAATCTGGATAGATTTGGAAATGACTGGCTTGGACACCCAGCGAGATTATATTATTGAAATTGCCACAATAGTGACCGATAAGAATCTTAATATATTAGCTGAAGGACCTAACCTTGTTATCCATCAAATTGATGAAGTGATGAATAATATGGATGACTGGAATACTAATCAGCATGCTAGAACTGGCTTGACAGAAGAAGTGAAGCTCAGCACCATAAACGAGGAACAAGCTGAGAATGAGACAATAAAATTTCTAGAAGAATTTATATTTGATGGTGAATCTCCATTATGTGGTAATACTATTTGCCAGGATAGACGTTTTCTGGCCAGATGCATGCCTAGGCTTGAAGCATTCTGTCATTACAGAAACCTTGATGTCTCATCTATTAGAGAAGTTGGTAAAAGATGGTTTTATGATGATATGGATAATTTTAAAAAACATGGAAATCATAGAGCCTTAGGTGATATTAGAGATTCCATAGAGGAGTTAAAATATTATAGGAAAACAATATTCAAACTTTAAACTTTACCAGCTTAAGGTTATATTCATTTTTCCTACCTTTAATATAAGTATTCTTTTCATATTTTTTACTAATATTTTGATAATCTATTGAATAATGTAGCCCGCGACTTTCTTTTCTTAACATTGCAGATTTAATAATGAGCTTTGATACATGTATAATATTTCTCAATTCTAGTAAATCTATGTTAATTTTATGCTTGTAATAATGCTCATTAACCTCTTTTTCTATGAGATCTATTTTTTCAAGCGCAATTTTTAATCTTTTATCAGACCTTACTATTCCTACATAGTTCCACATAATTTTTCTTAAATCTGCCCAGTTATGACTAATTGCAAACTTATCTTCTGATTCAGTAACCAAGCTATCATCCCATTCGGGTAAGGATTTATCGTTAGATACTTCTTTTGAATTCCTTATGCTTTCTATACATTTTTTACTCATCACTAGACACTCAAGCAATGAATTACTTGCTAATCTATTAGCCCCATGAAAACCAGTATGAGCAGACTCACCAATTACATATAAATTTTTAATTTCAGTATTTCCGTCTACTTTTGTTTTAACACCACCACATGTGTAATGAGATGCTGGTACTACTGGTATTCTTTCTTTTGTTATATCTATGCCTACACTCAAACATTTCTTATATATGGTTGGAAAACGTTTTTTAATAAAGCTAGATGATTTGTGACTTATATCTAAGTAAACATTTGAGTATCCATGTATTTTCATCTCATTATCTATTGCTCTTGCAACTACATCTCGTGATGCTAATTCTTCACGAATATCATAATCTTGCATAAATCGTTTATTATCAGGTGTATATAATATCCCTCCTTCACCTCTTAGTGACTCTGAGATAAGAAATGATTTGATATTGGGATGATAAAGACATGTTGGATGGAATTGTATAAATTCCATATTCGAAACTGTACATCCTGCTCTCCATGCTGCCGCAATGCCATCACCTGTGGATGTATTTGGGTTAGAAGTAAATTGATATAATTTACTTGCTCCACCTGTAGCAAGAATTATTCTCTTAGCCTTTACTGTGAATATATCATTTGTGCTTGTAGAAAATATATATGCACCTAAACATCTATTTGTATTATCTAAGTCATTATTTTCTGTTATTAAGTCAACCAGAGAATTTTCCTCAAGGACTTCTATATTCTTCTTAAGTTTTATTTTCTCACTTAATACCTTATGTATTATAGACCCTGTCTCATCCCTAATATATGCAATTCTTCTTTCACTATGTGCACCTTCAAGTGTTAAATCTATTTCATTATTTTTTGTTGTAAATAAAATACCTTGAGATTGTAACCAATTAATACAGGAAGGACCTTCATTGATTATCGATGTAGCTATATCTTTGTCAACAAGACCAACTCCATTTTTGATAGTGTCATTAATATGTTTTTTAAAAGAGTCAGTTTCCGATAGTACTGTTGCTATGCCACCTTGAGCCCATGATGTAGAACAGTCCTTTGAATAACCTTTTGTAATTAATGTGACCTTTAAATTGTTTGGTAACATTAATGCAGCACTTAATCCAGCTATTCCAGAGCCAACAATTAATATATCTGTGTTTTTATTAATTCTCATAATATAATAAAGTAACACTTATATGTAAAATTGTAAAAAAGCATATTTATAGACTAGGACAAATTATGCATGATGACGATAAAGAAATTCTTGAAGAGATTTTGGATGGAAATATTTCTAAATATGAAGTTATCATCCATAAATATCAAGCAAGAATAATTAGTTTATGCTTTAGATATACAAAAAGTTATCCTGATGCAGAAGAAGTCGCGCAAGAATCTTTCTTAAAAGCATTTAATTCTCTCCATAAGTTCAGATTTGAGAGTAAATTTTATTCTTGGTTACATAGAATTTCAATTAATTGCTCATTAAATTATATAAATTCGAAAGAAAAAACTAAAGAAAAGGAAACTATTTCAGAAAATTCTGGTCTAAACGAGGGTAGGAGAGAGATTAGCTCGGAGACACCATATAATGCATATAACATGCAAATTATGGCTGAAACTATAGAATCTGTATATAATAGTCTCCCGGATGATCTCAAATTAATGATAAAACTTAGAGATATAGATGATTTGAGTTATGATGAGATGACAAAGATAGCTAAGTTACCAATAGGAACTATTAAATCTAAGTTACATAGGGCTAGAGAAATACTAACTAAAGCCTTGGGAAAATATATTGATGATGAATGATAAGACGCAGAATATTAAATTATTAGGATTTTTAAAAGCTATTTTAAAAAAAGAATATCCGCATTATATCTCTAAAGATTTTTCATCTAAAGTTATGAGCAAACTTGATAAACCTTTTTATTCTCATGGCTTCTTCAATTATGGTCTACGTATAGCTAGTGCAGTCACATTCGCTATTATCACTCTATTTACGATGGACAGTATTCTCACAGATAATGTGAAGTATTCTAAATCTAATATAGAGCAAGAAATTCTAACGCCAACAAGGAATGTTGCTAATCAGATGAAAAAATGTGATTATGTGGAAAATGAACCACAACCATCTGATAGCTTAGAATGTCAATGATAAGAAATATTTCTTTAAAAAATATATTTATAATCAATATCATCACTTTGATATTATTCTTTTATTCTAATTCATTATACTCAAACCCTGCCTTCCCTAATTTTACTGATGTTGTTGAAAAAAACATACCTTCTGTTGTTATAGTTCATGCTAAGAAACAAATGAATACTCCATCTGCTGGTATGCCAGATATGCGTAATATGCCAGATGAATTTAAACCATTTCTTGATAAATTTTTTAATGAGAATCAGCCAAATGATAATCAACAGAGACAGACACCGAGTTTTGGTTCGGGTTTTATCTTATCAAGCGATGGTTATATTATGACAAATAATCATGTGATATCAAATTCAAATGAGATTAAAATTACCCTTAGTGATCAAACTGAGTTAGATGCTGTACTCATAGGAACCGATCCTAGAAGTGATTTAGCATTACTTAAAGTTGATGCTAATAATTTACCAGTTGTATCGATTGGCACATCTGAAAATCTTAAGGTCGGTGAATGGGTATTAGCTATAGGCTCGCCCTTTGGATTCGACCATACAGTAACCGCTGGTATTGTTAGTGGTAAAAAAAGAAACCTGCCTAACGAAAGTTATGTCCCTTATATCCAGACAGATGTAGCAATTAACCCAGGAAATTCTGGCGGCCCATTATTTAACCTAAATGGTGACGTCGTTGGTGTTAATGCCCAAATTTATACTAGATCTGGTGGTTTTATGGGTGTTTCGTTTGCAATACCTGCTGAGACACTAACTAATGTATATAATCAACTCAAAAATGATGGAAAGGTTAAGAGGGGCTGGCTTGGTGTTTTTATACAAGAAGTAGATCAAGATCTTGCAATGAGCTTTGGTCTTGAAAAACCTATGGGAGCAGTTGTCGCCAAGATTTTAGATAAAAGCCCTGCTCAAAAGGCAGATTTTAAACAAGGTGACGTTATATTGGCTTTCAATGGTAAAGACGTAAAAAAATCTAAAGATTTACCTTTATTAGTTGGGTCAACTCCGGTCAATTCGACTATCAAGGTTAAATTATTGCGTAATAAAAAAATTATTGAAAAATATGTGCTGATTGAAGAGTTACCTGAAGATGATTTGATAGCTAATATGAAAGAAAAAAAGGTTGAAAAAACAATGATTTCTGGTGTCACTGTAAGCGATATAGATGAGAATACTAAAAAAACACTCAATATCTATGGAGGTGTGAAGATAGACAAGATATCAACTGCTCAGTTAAATAATTCCAAAATACAGGTTAATGACATTGTTACCCATATAAACAATCAACCAATATATAACACCGATGATTTTGATAAAAAAGTTAAAAGTCTTCAAAATAATTCTATCGCAAATCTTTTAGTGTACAGGAATACTAATCCTATTTATCTTGCAATAAAAATTCTAAATGATTGATGTTTATTATTTGTTCGCTATTATATAGAGGACATGAAAAACATCAGAAATATTTCTATTATTGCTCATATAGACCATGGTAAATCAACCTTGGCTGATCGATTAATTGAAAAATATGGTGCTATGTCTTCTCGTGATATGCAAGATCAAGTCCTTGATTCTATGGATTTAGAACGAGAGAGAGGAATCACTATTAAAGCACAGACTGTTTCCCTGAATTATAAAAAAGATAATAATATATTTAAAATTAATGTTATAGATACTCCAGGACATGTAGATTTTTCATATGAGGTGTCAAGATCATTGTCAGCATGCGATGGAGCATTACTGATTGTAGATGCAACTCAAGGCATAGAAGCACAAAGTATCGCACATACAAACCTGGCTATAAATCTTGGGTTAAGAATTATCCCTGTTATAAATAAAATTGATTTGCCATCTGCAGATATACCTGCCGTAAGAAAAGATTTAATAGATTTTTTGGATGTTGTTGATGATGATATTTTAGAAGTTAGTGCGAAAAAAGGAATTGGTGTAGATGATATTTTTAACCAAGTTGTGGAAAAAATACCACACCCAGCTGAAACTACTGATAACTATTCGAAAGCTTTCATTATTGATTCATGGTTTGATAACTACCTAGGAGTTGTCGTATTAGTTAAAGTTGTCAGTGGGAAAATTACACCCAAACAAAAGATTAAGATCTTATCGAACAGAAAAGAATTTTTAATAGATAAGGTTGGCATATTTACCCCTAAAATTAGTTATTTATCAGAACTAAATGCTGGAGATGTTGGCTTTATCATTGCTTCTATTAAAACTTTAGATGCAGCGCCAGTAGGTGATACTATTGTAGACTCTAAGGCATTAAATCCTGTGCCTTTGCCTGGCTTTGAGCATATTCAGCCTCGTGTATTTTCTGGGTTTTATCCTATTGATGCACAAAACTATCAAGAATCACGCAAAGCTCTGGATAAATTATCGTTAAATGATAATTCTTTTACATATGAGCCAGAAAATTCAGATTCACTTGGACATGGATTCAGATGTGGATTTCTTGGTTTACTTCATATGGAAATTATTAGAGAGAGGCTCTCAAGAGAGTATAATTTAAATTTACTCATGACTGTACCCTCTGTAACTTATAAGGTTGAAATTAATGATGGCAAAATAATTGATGTCAAGAGTCCTAAAGATTTGCCTGAGCAGCATCAAATTAAAACATTTTTAGAGCCAATTGCAGAGATTAATATTATTACACCAGCTGACTATCTTGGGTCAATAATTGAATTATGTATTAAAAAAAGAGCTACGCAAACTAATTTACAATATAGGACAAATTCTGTTGAAATTTCATTTGAGATCCCATTATCTGAAATAATATATGATTTCTTTGATAAGCTTAAATCATGTACAAAAGGATATGCTTCATATGATTATACAATTATTGATTATGTTGAAAGTAAGATGATAAAGTTAGATATATTGGTAAATAAGAAAAAGGTGGACGCATTGTCTCAGATATTACACAAAGAAAACTCTGATAAGAAGGCGAGAGAGTTAATTGATAACCTGAAAGAATTAATTCCTAGACAAATGTTTGAAATATCAATACAGGGTTGTATAGGCGCAAAAGTTCTTGCATCTACCTCTGTTAGAGGGTTTAGAAAAGATGTAACAGCGAAATTATATGGTGGAGATGCTACTCGTAAAATGAAACTATTAAAGAAACAAAAAGAAGGTAAGAAGAAAATGAAAAAAATTGGAAATGTAGAAATTCCTAAAGAAGCATTCTACGAATTTATGATGCCGAAGAAATAATCATGGATTTTACATTACTTTTAATAATAATTACTCTTATATCAGGGGTTCTCCTATTTTTAAGCAAAGTATTTACAGGTGAGTTATTTTCTAGTCAAATCTATTTATTTTTTTCATCATTCTTTCCAATTCTCCTATTTGTATTGGTATTCCGCTCTTTTATTATCGAGCCTTATCGAATTCCCTCAGGGTCTATGATACCGACACTAGTTATAGGTGATTTCATATTAGTTAAAAAATATGAGTATGGAGTTAGGTTACCAATATCAAACTACAAAATCATTGATAATAATAAGCCAACATATGGTGATGTTATAGTATTTCAATATCCCCAAGATAAAAGAATTAATTATATTAAACGAGTTATTGCCTTGCCTGGCGACTATGTTGAATATTTAAATAAAACTATTTATGTTAATGGAAAAAAATATATTCAAAATAATATAGCACAAGATTTACTGTCAACAGCTGATTTAGGTGATAACGTTATTATGAATGAAAATAATAATCTAATAAATTATAATATTCTTAAGAATGAAAATAGAGGACAAGATTTCAGTTATACTGTGCCAAATAAAATGTATTTTGTATTAGGCGACAATAGAGATAATAGCAATGATAGTCGTTACTGGGGTCCTGTTCCCGAAGAAAATTTAATAGGACAAGCATTTTTTATTTGGATGTACTGGAATACAGATAATTCTTATTCAATGCTTGAGCGTATTGGATTATCAATAGAGTAAATATGTCAGATAAAGACAATTTAAATACTTTTGTAGCAGACATAAATAAGCTAATTAATTATAAGTTTAAGAATGAAAAACTTCTAACTGAATCATTCACTCATAAAAGTATATCCAGTGTTAATTACGAAAGACTGGAGTTTTTAGGTGATGCAGTATTGCAATTAATTATCACTAAATATCTCTACAAAACATACCCTTCTATAGATGAAGGTAGTTTATCTAGAGAAAAACAGTCTATTGTCAGCAGAAAAACTATTGCCAAGGTATCATTACAACTAGGATTAATTAATTTTTTGATTTCAAAGAATTTAGATTTTAACAGTAGTGCTTCATTAAAAAGTACTATTTCAGCTAACTTAATCGAATCATTAATAGGTGCATTATTTTTAGATAGTGACTATTCTATGTGCGAAGAAATAGTGAAAAAAATATTCTCAAAATATTTGGTCATAAAAAAAGATATTGGGGTTAAAGATCCAAAAACATTACTTCAGGAATATATGCAGTCAAAGAATATGTCTCTTCCAGTTTATACAACTTTAAATATCAGTGGGCCACCACATCAACCTGGTTTTAAAATAACATGCAAGGTATGTATTTATAACGAGACTTTTTCTTCAGAATCACTTACTGTCAGAGAAGGTCAGCAGGCTGTTTCACAGATAATATTAAAAAAGATTAATGATGAAAAAAATATATAACATTTCGATTGTTGGACAAAGTAATACAGGAAAATCTACTTTAATTAACTATCTCTGTGATAAATATGTGACAGCTGAAAGCAAAAAGCTTCAGACCACAAGGGTAAATCTTTATAATCAAGTTACTATTAATGATATTGATATTAATCTGATTGATACCCCTGGAGTTTCATTACAAAATAATGATTTACTTTCAACGTCTATGAAAAGCTCCTACATCAAAACACTTGAATCTATAGACCTACTTCTTCTAATGATTGATATCGATAATAAAGATCTAAAGCATGAAGACTCAATTCTAAATCTAGCAAAGGTCACTAATACCAAAGTTATTCTTCTCATCAATAAAATTGATCTTGCAGGCGATGATTTAATTGAACTTGAAAACATACAATCTAGAATATCTGATAAATATACTTTAGCTTCATATTTTATATCTCTTAAAAGTAAGCAAGGTCTAACTCAATTAACTAATGGAATTTGTGATAATATTCAAGTTAACCCACCTCTTAGCAAGAATAATATAATCCCTGAAAATCAAAAAACTATCTCTATCCAAGAAATTATAAGAGGAGTCATAATTGAGCATACTCATGGTGAAATACCTTATGACACAGCTGTGCATATTGAGAATCATCTAATAAAAAAGAAGATAATTGAGATTAATGCAAGTATTTATGTAAATAAAGAAAATCAAAAAAAAATAATAATTGGAAAAAATGGCTCAATGATTAAAAAAATAGGCACTGAGTCTAGATTAAAGTTGGAATTAATACATAAGAAAAAATTTTTTATCAGCTTAAATGTCTTAGTTAAAGAGAATTGGAAGAACAATTATAAGTTATTGAAAGAAATAGGTTACCTTGATTGAATAATATTTTAGTAAACTCCTTTATAATCCACTCACGCCCATATAGCGAAACCAGTATGATTTATGACGTCTTCACAGAGGATAATGGTTTGATGTCAGTAATAGCAAAAGGTGTGAAAAAGAAAAAGGATGGACGTTCATTGCAACCCTTTAAAGAATTGCAGCTAACTTTTACTAAATCTTCTTTACCGCTTTTAACTAAACATGAAGTCCTAACATCTTACGGAAAGGTATTCAGTGAATATATGCTAGAAGGATTATATTTTAATGAATTAATATATCGTTGCATTCCAAGAAATGAGCCATTGCCATCTCTCTTCTGTTTCTATAGGCATCATCTATCATATATCAATAATGGTTTTCATGACTCTTGGTTGATTCTATTAAAATTTGAGGTTTTCTTTTTAAAAGAAATTGGTTATCAAATGAATCATGCATATTTGGATAATTATATTGTTAATAACGATATGTTATATTTTTATCAATATGGCTCAGGATTTAAGGAAGCTAAAAATGTAAGCAAAAATATAATTACTATATCTGGGAGCTGCCTAAATAATTTATTAAATCAAAAATTTGAAAATATTAAGGATGTTAAAAATATTAGGCTTATCATTAAAAAAATTATTAAACAGACTCTTGGTGATAAAGACATTAAAAGTTATGACATGTTAATTTAAGAAAGGTTAGCTTTATCTATTGTTGTTTTATTTTCACTGATTTTTAAGACAAAGCTTTTATCATACCAGTCACCGAGCACTATTCTTTTACATTTTTTACCATCTATTGTTAATTGGTGGATATTTGGCCTATGTGTATGCCCATGAATAATCATATCTACATGATATTTTTTGATTATCCTTATGACTTCTTCCTCATTAACATCCATTATAATTTCATTTTTAGCATCAGTTTCTTGAAGACTTTTTGCTCTAAACATCTTAGCAATACTTATTCTATCACTTAATGATTTCTTAAGGATTTCATTTTGCCATGACTTGGATCTAACCATAGTTCTAAATTCTTGATATTTAAAATCATCAGTACACAAGGTATCTCCATGCATCAGAAGAATTTTTTTATCATATAAATTTATTATTGTTGGGTCATCCAAGAGTTTCATTCCAGAGTTGATACAAAAACTCTTAGATATCATAAAGTCTCGGTTACCATGCATAAAATATACATCTATTTTTCTAGATATACTTTTAATATTTTTGAACACATCTTCTAGACCATAAGCAGGATCATCATCTCCAACCCAAAACTCTACAAAGTCACCGAGAATATATAGCGAATCAATGTCCGCATCTAGGTTATCTAGTAGGTTATTAAAAAATTTTATAACCTGAGGCCTTTCCTTATCAAGATGTAGATCAGAGATAAAGAGGGAAGTCATAATTTATTCTTTAATAATTTCAACAGTTTCAATCGTAATAGTATCTTGAGGTACATCACTATGACCATTTTTGTTACCAGTAGAAACAGTTCCTATTTCTTCAACTATCTCAATTCCTTCAACAACTTCTCCAAATACACAATAACCATATCCATCAGGAGCATTTTTTTTATCTAGAAAATCATTATCTTTCAAATTAATAAAAAATTGTGATGTAGCTGAATGAGGGTCACTTGTTCGAGCCATTGCTATCGTTCCTTTCTTATTACTTAGGTCATTATTAGATTCATTGACTACTGGCGCGTTAGACGCAAATTCAGACATATCAGGTAATAAACCACCACCTTGTATCATAAAATTCTCTATTACTCGATGAAAAATAGTACCATTATAATTCCCATTTTCAGTGTAATTAAGAAAATTCTTAACAGTCTCAGGCGCCTTATCTGCGAATAATTTAATTACGATATTCCCTTTGGTTGTAGTAAGTTTTATCAATTTAGTCTCCTCTCCATGATTAATTTTTTGTATACTGTCGCCGTAACAAGATGATATAGTTATACAGATTAGGGCAAAAGTAGAAAAATATATGTTTCTTATCATCTCAGTTTATTTGATTAAAATCATATTATAATAAATACATCATATCATGACCATAAAAATATTTAATACAATTAGCAAGAAAAAAGAAATATTTCAAAGCACTCAACCTAACAGCGTTACAATGTATGTTTGTGGTCCCACAGTCTATAGTCACCCTCATATCGGTAATGCCAGAGCAGCTCTCGTACCAGATGTATTATTCAGGCTATTAAAAAGCAAGTATCAAAATGTTTTATATATAAGAAATATTACCGATGTAGACGATAAGATTTCTGAGGCTGCTTTTAAGCAAAATAAAACAGTTTATGAGATTAGTAATAAATTCATTAAAATCTATCAAGATAATATGGCTTCACTCAATATACTTGAGCCTACACTCCAACCAAAAGTTACTGATAATATGTTGAATATTATAGGCACTATTGAAAAAATACTCATGAATGGCTTTGCATATGTATCTGACAATCATGTTCTATTTGATACTAATAAATATAAAAATTATGGAGAACTCTCTAAGAGAACACTAGATGAAATGATTGATGGAGCAAGGATTGATATAGCAGATTATAAAAAATCACCCAGAGATTTTATTTTATGGAAGCCATCTGATAGAAATCAGCCTGGATGGGAAAGCCCTTGGGGTATGGGTAGACCAGGATGGCATATTGAATGCACATCTATGATTAAAAATATTATTGGTGATGATAATACTCTCGATATTCATGGGGGAGGGAACGATCTTATTTTTCCACATCATGAAAATGAGATTGCTCAAGGAAGTTGCATGTCATCATCAAAGTATTGTAACTTCTGGTTCCACAATGGAATTGTTTTAGTTAATAAGAAAAAAATGTCAAAGTCTTTAGGAAATGTAATATTGTTAGATGATCTTTTAGGTCAAAATACACCTAATTCAATTCGATTAGCTTTGTTATCTGCACATTATAGACAGCCTTTAAACTGGTCTGATTCAACTTTAATAGAATCAAGTAATCTTATAAAAAAGTTTTCTATCCTTGCAAAATCATATACAGGCGATATTAATAGTTATAATAATCTAGAAGAGGAAATGATTAGCATCCTTAGCGATGATCTCAATACTCCGGAGGCAATCAAATACCTCTCTGAGTTAGCTAAATCTGCAAAGAAAAACCAAAGAGATTTGGCAGCACTGATTAAATCTGCTGACTTTATAGGTTTAAATCTCTTGGTTAGCACTCCTCATACTAAAAATATTATAGATGAGGATCTTGTGCGATCCATGATAAACGAAAGGGTTAAAGCAAGAGTTGCTGGTGACTTTAAAAAAGCTGATAAAATTAGAGATAAATTATTATCTATGGGTATTTTAATAAAAGATTTGGAAGGTGAGACTGTTTGGGACTATAATCCAGACAACTAATAATTTCAATAATCTGATCTATAGGTATAATAAGCATTATTGCGGGGTGTAGCGCAGCTTGGTAGCGCGGCTGGTTTGGGACCAGTAGGTCGTAGGTTCGAATCCTATCACCCCGAATTTTGCGCCTGTAGCTCAGTGGATTAGAGTACATCGCTACGAACGATGGGGTCGGAGGTTCGAGTCCTTCCAGGCGCAAGTAACTATGATAGAATTGTTAACATGGTGGGTGTAGCTCAGTTGGTTAGAGCCCTGGTTTGTGGTACCAGTTGTCGTGGGTTCGAATCCCATCATCCACCCCAAGATTTGCGAGAGTGGCGGAATTGGTAGACGCGCTGGTTTTAGGTACCAGTACCTATGGTGTGGGAGTTCGAGTCTCCCCTCTCGTAATAGTCTAACTTGAAATTAGGATTATTATTAATAATCGTCTATAAAATATTGATTAGTATATGTTTTAGTATTTTATTTAAAGAATTAGGGTCGAGTTGAATAATATTTATATAATTTATTGTCAGAACAGAAATATAATAATTTTTTCAATCTAGATAAGTATACTATAAGTTAAAAATAGCTGTAAAATATCAAGAATAGGAAGGCATATGGGAAATGTATTATTAAATCAGTTTAAAGATAAACTTGCGAAGAAAAATAGCAAGGATTCTAGTCTTGGAACATCTTCCATTAAGATAGATTTTAATGATTTTAATAATAAGAGAAATCAGGCCTTCGTATCATCTTTGTCAAAATATCTTAAAGATGAAAAAATTCGTAAATCCCTCCTTAAAGTAAATCCACATACAGTTAGATTTACCTCTTTTGCTAAAAGCACTGGTTATGGAACTCATTCTGCTTTCCATTTAACACTTTCTTTGCTTTCTTTATCAAAAGATGGAAAAGAGTCATGGGAGTGTGTTTTATATGAATGTGACGATCTTAGCGAAAATGAAGTTGAGTCTATATCTTTCGATAATGGGCAAATTGCTGTAAAGTATTTTGTTAAACAAATAACTAACTTATAGTAAGAATTAAAACAATGAATATTTCATCAAAAGTAAATAATTTAGACGGGCTTAAAAGATCTTTATCTATAACTGTAGATAAAAATGAATATATTAATGAATTCAATAAAGGGCTAGGAAAGTATAAAGCTTCTGCTAAAATTGATGGCTTTAGAGCAGGTAAAGTCCCAGAAAACATAATCATTAAGAATTATAAAGATAGAATTCATGGTGATGCAATGAATGCATTAATAGAAAGCTCTCTTAGCGAGTCATTGGTAGAAAATAAGTTAGATACTGCAAGTCCTCCAAAGTTATCAATTGACCAAACTGGTTCGTTTGAAAATGATTTAGTGTTTACTGCAGAATTCGAAATATACCCCTTATTTTCAGTCAAAAATATTGGCGATATTGAAATAGAGCAGCCAGATGTAGTAATTAATGATAAGGACATTGATGAGGTTGTAAAGAATATTCAAAAACAACATATAAAATGGGAAGAAAAGAAAGATAAATCCATGACTGGAGATAAAGTTGTTCTTGATTACGAAGGTCTTATTGATGGAGAAACATTTGACAATAACAAGCAAGACAATTTTACATTTGTTATTGGAGATAAAGTAAACGGTGATTCTGCTACAACTGGTTTATTCAAAGCATTTTATAATAATACTTCAGGCGAGCTCATGGGAAGTGAAAAATCATTCGAGTATAAAATGCCAGATGACTTCAATGACAAAAAAATTGCTGGTAAAACAATTAAATACAATATCAAAATCAGGCATATATACGAAGGGGTTCTGCCTGAACTTAATGACGAGTTTTATAAAAAATTTGGAGTAGAAAATTCAGATTATGAAGTTTTCAAAGATAATGTATCAAAATACATGAAGGTAGAACTTGATCAAAAAATGAAATCAATCACATCTGCTGCAATAAATCAAAAACTACTGGATGAAAATGATTTTGAAGTACCTGAGCATATGCTTCAAACAGAAGTCCAGAGTATTTCATCTCAATATGAGGGAATGCAACAAAAAATAGATGATAAAATTAAATTAGAACTAGATTTGATTGCTCGAAAGAGAGTTAAACTAAATCTAATATATATGAAACTAACAGAAGAACACAAGCTCACCGTTGGTGAAAAAGATGTCTATGAGTTCATATCAAAATCTGACCCGGCTACACAGGAACAATTGATAAAAAAATCAAAAGAAGATAAAAATTATTTAAACCATATTAAGAACAAATTGCTTGAAGATGCTATCATTGATTTAATAGCATCAAAGTGTAAGCTTAAAAAAGTTACAAAGAGTTTTTTAGAGGTTGTTAATTAGATGAAAAATAATGAAATTATAAATAATTTAGTACCAATGGTTGTAGAACAAACCTCTCGTGGAGAGCGAGCATATGATATTTATTCTAGGCTATTGAAAGAAAGAATAATATTCTTGGTTGGCCCAGTTGAAGATTATTCTGCTAATCTCATTGTCGCACAACTTCTTTTTCTAGAGTCAGAGAATCCTACGAAAGATATTAGTTTATATATTAATTCTCCAGGAGGCTCAGTAACTGCTGGCATGTCAATTTTTGACACAATGCAATTTGTTAAACCTGATATTAGTACCTTGTGTATAGGTCAAGCAGCTAGTATGGGTGCAATACTATTATGCGGTGGAGCACAAAAAAAACGATATGCATTGCCTAACTCTAGGGTAATGATTCATCAGCCTTTAGGTGGTGCTCAAGGACAAGCAACAGATATTGATATACAAGCAAAAGAAATTCTCTTAGTCAGAGCAAGGTTAAATCAAATCCTAGCTAAAAATACAGGCCAAACCCTAAGTAAAATTGAATCAGATACTGAAAGAGATAATTTTATGACATCTCCAGAAGCTAAAAAGTATGGTTTAATTGATGAGATTTTAGAGACACGTCCTGAAGAAGAAGCTTCTTGATCTTAAGTATTTTATAGTTTGTACATTCTTTCAAAAGAGATATATAATAAAATAAAAGGCTCATTATGGTTACAAATACTAAAGAATCTAATAAATTGTTACACTGCTCTTTCTGTGGAAAAAACCAAAACGAAGTTAATAAACTAATAGCAGGACCATCTGTGTTCATTTGCGATGAATGCGTTGATCTTTGTAATGAAATAATCAGAGATGAGCTAGAAGAGAAGTCTCTTAAAAGTAGAGAAAATCTACCAAAACCACAAGAGATAAAAGCAATACTTGATGAATATGTAATTGGCCAAAACCATGCAAAAATAGTCTTATCTGTAGCAGTTTATAATCACTATAAAAGATTGAACTCTGTTGATTCTAAAAATGATGTAGAACTAAATAAAAGCAATGTGCTTTTGATTGGACCAACTGGTTCTGGTAAAACTTTACTAGCAGAAACATTAGCTAGATTATTAAATGTCCCATTTACAATTGCAGACGCCACAACATTAACTGAGGCTGGATATGTAGGAGAGGATGTTGAAAACATAATCCAAAAGTTGCTCCAAAAATGCGATTATGATGTAGAAAAAGCTCAGACAGGGATAGTCTATATTGACGAAATTGATAAAATATCAAGAAAATCTGACAATCCATCAATAACTAGAGATGTATCTGGTGAAGGTGTACAGCAAGCATTATTAAAGTTGATAGAAGGAACTGTTGCCTCCGTTCCACCACAGGGCGGGAGAAAACATCCTCAGCAAGAATTTCTTCAAGTTGACACATCTGGGATATTATTTATTGTTGGTGGCGCATTTTCAGGATTAGATAAAATAATCCAAGACAGAACTGATAAATCAGGCATTGGTTTTTCAGCAACAGTTAGAGATATAAACAAAAAAATAAGTTTAGCAGAAGTGTTAAGAACTGTTGGTCCAGAAGATTTAATTAGATTTGGGTTAATTCCAGAGTTCGTTGGTAGGTTACCTGTTATCGCTACACTTGAAGAGCTAGACGAAGCCTCTTTGATCAAGATACTTACTGAGCCAAAAAATGCTTTAGTGAAACAATATCAAAGATTGTTTGAAATGGAAGAATGTGCTCTTGAATTTAGGGAAGATGCTTTATTGAGTATTGCAAAAAAAGCAACTGAAAGAAGGACGGGTGCACGTGGCTTGAGAACGTTACTTGAGAAGACACTATTAGATACAATGTATGATTTACCATCAATACCAGAAATATCAAAAGTAGTGATTGATAAAACAGTTATAGAATCATCAAAAAAACCTTTGTTAATTTACGATAAAACTAAATCAGAAGCTAATTCTAAAGATTAGGTTGATTTATTGATAATCGTCTATATATTCATATTAACAACAATTATAGGAGATAGAGCATGGTTAAGAAGATTAATAGACAAAATATGCCGGTCTTACCTCTTAGAGATGTAGTAGTTTATCCTAATATGGTTGTACCACTATTTGTAGGTAGACAAAAATCTATAAAATCACTTGAAGAATCAATGAATGAGAATGATAAGACTATCTTATTAGTAACTCAAAAATCAGCTGATATTGATGATCCTGTAGATTCAGAATTATATGAAGTAGGGTGTAGCGCTACAATTCTTCAGTTGCTCAAATTACCTGACGGTACCATGAAAGTATTAGTAGAAGGAGTAACGCGTCAAAAAATATTAAATCTTAGTGAAAATAGTGATGTCATGTATGCAGAATGCGAAGATTTGAACCCAAGTGAGAGCTCTATAGGTTTGCAAGATGAAGCTTTAAGTAGAGCCCTAGAAGATACATTTAATAATTATGTTAAATTAAATAAAAAAATTCCACCGGAAGTAATGTCCTCTATCGCGGGTATAGAAGACTTATCAAAATTATCTGATAGCATCGCAGCACATATGACTATGAGATTAGAGGAAAAGCAAAAAGTACTAGAACTGTCTGTTACGAAAGAAAGAGTGGAGTACCTAATTAAAGCAATGGAATCTGAATTAGATGTTCTCCATGTTGAGAAAAAAATTCGCGGAAGAGTTAAACAACAAATGGAAAAAAGCCAAAGAGAATATTACCTTAATGAGCAAATGAAAGCTATTCAGAAAGAGCTTGGTGAAATTGGTGATGAACCAAATGACTTAGATGCTCTCCAAAAGAAAATTGAAACCGTAGGTTTATCTGCAGAAGCTAAAGAGAAGGTTATGTCAGAATTTAATAAATTTAAAATGATGTCACCAATGTCAGCAGAAGCTACTGTTGTTAGAAATTATATTGATACAGTGATTGCATTACCATGGAAACAAAAAACTGTAGTGAATAGTGATTTATCGCATGCAAGTAAAATATTAGATGATGATCATCATGGCCTGGAAAAAGTCAAAGAAAGAATACTTGAGTATCTGGCTGTGACCAAAAGAGTTCAAAAATTAAAAGGCCCAATTTTATGTCTAGTTGGACCTCCAGGTGTAGGTAAAACATCCTTAGGTATGTCCATTGCTAAATCAACTAATAGAAAGTTTATTAAAATGTCTCTGGGTGGTGTCAGGGACGAAGCTGAAATTAGGGGTCATAGAAGAACTTATATTGGTTCGATGCCAGGTAAGGTTATTCAAAATCTCTCTAAAGTTAAGCAAAACAACCCTCTTCTCTTATTAGATGAAATTGATAAGATGGCAATGGATTTCAGAGGAGACCCATCATCTGCGCTATTAGAAGTTTTAGATCCAGAACAAAACTTTGCCTTTAATGATCACTATTTAGAAGTTGATTTTGACTTATCAGACGTAATGTTTATTGCAACTGCAAATTCAATGGATTCCATTCCTCTGCCATTACTAGATAGAATGGAAATCATTAGATTGCCTGGTTACACTGAAGACGAAAAAGTTAGCATTGCTAAAAAATATTTACTATCAAAGCAATTTCGTCAAAACGGTCTTAAAAATAAAGAGTTATCAATTGCTACATCAGCGATTAAAGATATTATTCGTTATTATACCAGGGAAGCTGGTGTTAGAGGTCTCGACAGAGCTATATCAAAGATTTGCAGAAAAGTTGTTAAAAATATACTGATATCTACAAAAAAACAGAATCAAATTAAAGTTACCTCAAATAATTTAAGCGACTATCTAGGTGTTAAACCATTTAACTATGGAATTATTAACAAAAAAGATATGGTTGGGCAGGTTAATGGTTTAGCATGGACATCTGTTGGTGGAGAATTATTGAGAATTGAATGTGCCCTTATGTCGGGTAAAGGTAAAATTACTCAGACAGGCTGTCTTGGTGAAGTAATGCAAGAATCAATTACTGCTGCTATAACAGTTGTTAGATCGAGAGCTGCATCACTTGGAATTGATAATACATTTCATGAGAATAAAGATTTACATATTCATGTACCGGATGGAGCGACTCCTAAAGATGGTCCCAGCGCTGGTATAACCATGGCCTTAGCTGTAGCGTCATCACTATCTAACATCCCTGTTAGATCAGATGTTGCAATGACTGGTGAGATTACATTAAGAGGAGAGGTTCAGGAAATCGGTGGTTTGAAAGAAAAATTACTTGCAGCTTTGAGAGGTGGGATTAAAGAGGTGATTATTCCACTTGATAATGCAAAAGACTTAGTTGAAATACCAGATAATGTAAAAAAAGCCTTGAAAATTCATCCAGTAAAATTTGTTGATGAGGTCTTTGCAATTGCATTGAAAAATAAACCGGTTAAAACTAAAGCTGGGAAAAAAGGTTCTTCAGTTTCGTCAAAAAAAGCTAAAACTTCGAGGAAACAACTCCCTCACTAGCATATAATTATATGCAAGTAAATGATGAAAAAAGTCAGATGAGCATTATATTTCTTGTCAAATTCATGTAGAATGGAAGCAGTAATTAAAACAATTACCAGGTAGGTACTTCAGGAAAAATCATATCAACCTGAAATGCACAAAAATAAATATCAACTATAAAGAGGTCTAAATGAATAAAGCAGAATTTATTTCAGCAATAGCTGAAGCAGCAGGGAGTAGCAAGTCAGATGCGACAGCACATGTTGAAGCTATGATTAATGTAGTCACTAATACTTTAAAAAGCAGTGATCAAGTAACACTAGTTGGTTTTGGAACATTTCTAGCTAAGAAAAGAGAAGCTAGACAAGGAAGAAACCCAAGAACTGGTGAGACAATTCAAATTAAAGCATCAACTGTACCAGCATTTAAGGCAGGTAAAGCATTCAAGGATGCTCTAAACTAAGTCAATTGAACCAAGGGTGATTAGCTCAGCTGGTTAGAGCACCGCCCTTACAAGGCGGGGGTCGTAAGTTCGAATCTTTCATCACCCACCATAACAAATTGAAAGAAGCAGATTTATCTGCTTCTTTTTATTTATGTGCATAGAGTTTAATGATAATATAACTTAGGTTTTTGGGGGTGTAGCTCAGCTGGTTAGAGCGCCTGCCTGTCACGCAGGAGGCCGAGGGTTCGAGTCCCTTCACTCCCGAAACCGCTTTAATGAAATTAGTAGACATATGTTATCAAAAATAAGAGATAAATTAAGCACATGGGTTATAGGAGTTTTACTTTTATTAATTGCAGTTCCTTTAATATTTATGGGCTTAGGCAATTATGAGTCATCTCAGGAAAACTATGCTTTTAAGATTAATGAGCAAGTAATTTCAACTTCTCAGTTAGAGCAAGAAGTATTTCAATATCGTCAAGCATTGGAAAAGAACTACCAAGGTAATCTTCCTCCATTATATACCAATAGCTTTATTAGAGACATTACAGTTGATTATATGTTTAGAACAATACTACTGGACCAAGCATCTAGAAATATTGGGTTGGTTTTTCATAATAATTCTATTCTTGACACAATTTATTCTACCTCATCTTTTAGAGATGATGATGGGTTTGATAAAGAAAAATACCTATCACAATTATATCGTATTGGTATGAATCCAAATTCTTATGAAAGATATGTTTATCAAAAAGGTATTACCAGTCAGTTGCAAGATTCTATAACTAATACATCCTTTTTAACTAAAACTGAAAAGAATGATTTAATTAAATTTCGACATCATACTAGAAATGTTAGCTATATGATTATCGATTATAATGATATAAAAAAAAGCATAGAAATAAGCTCTCAAGAACTCATAGAAGAATATGAGAATAATCTTGATATTTATCGTTCACCTGCTTATGCCAAATATTTATATTTAGATATTGATAAGAATGACATAATCAGAAATATAAAAGTTACTGATGCCCAAGCAAAAAGTATATATGAGCTAAATTTAGAAGAGGGAGTTTATATAAACCCTGTTGTTTATAAGCTAAACCATGTCTTACTAGATACTGATATAATAGCAAAAGAAGCACTAAGAGCATTAAATGAAGGTTCATCCTTCGAAGAAGTGTCTTTAAAGTATTCGACTGACACAGAAACTGTTGAAAATAAAGGATATCTTGGAGAATTTACTCTAATAGATTTACCAGATTATCTATCTTCATCAATCACTAGTCTTGAAGTAGCTGAAATCTCAAATGTCATTCAATCTTCAAAAGGTTTTCATATTATTTCTATATTAGGCCAAACTGATAATTCTATAAGTAGTTTTGATGATTTAAAAGATACAATTAAAAAGGATTACAAGAAAGAATCTGGTACTCGTAAGTATTTTGAGATAGCTGATGAAATTACAGAAATGAATTTTACAAAAAAATATAATCTTAAAGAGTTAGCTGATAGATTCAATATTCAAGTTAAATTATCCAAGTATATTTCTAAAGACGAAGGACATGGAATATTTGATTATGAGTTTGTTAGAGAAAATATTTTTACAGATGATGTAATTATGGATTCAAAAACAAGCGAGGTCATATATCTTAACAATGATAGACTTATTATTGCTGAATTAGATAGCTATAAAAATTCAAAGCAATTAAGCTATGAAGATTCTAAGGAGATTATTGAAGTTCTTGTTTTAACTGCTAAGACAAATGATGCTATTGTTGAAAAATCTGAAAATATTAGAAATGATCTTAATGCGGGTATCTCGGATCAATTTGATAGATTATCTAGTTTTTCAGGAAGTATTGATTCTGATGAAATAGATGGAAAGATTAAACAATTATTTTTTAATATAAATCCAGCACAAGGATTTGTTTCAATGAATTTAGGCAGTAAAGATTATATTATATTTTCAGTTAATGATATTGTTTATCCAGAGAATGTTGATGAAATAAGTGATTTCGAGGATTATTATAATTTTGCAAATAACACTCGTAGTGAAACAGAGTTTAATTCTTTTTATAATCTCTTTAGATCAAATGCAGAAATAAATATTAATACTGAATATATGGGTAGAGACTAAACTCCACTTATATTAAATCCACAGTCAACATAGATAATCTGTCCTGTAATACCTGATGATGATTCACTTGCTAAAAAAAGCGCGGTATTAGCTACCTCTAAAGTTGTGACATTTCTCTTCAATGCTGATTTATCTTCTACATGTTTTAGAATCTCATTAAAACCTGAAATTCCAGCTGCCGCTAAAGTCTTTATGGGTCCAGCTGATATCCCATTAACACGAACATTTTTATTACCAAGAGAATGAGACATATATCTTACATTTGCTTCTAGACTTGCTTTAGCTAACCCCATTACATTGTAGTTTTTAATGACTCTTTCTGACCCTAGATAACTAAGTGTTATTAACGAGCCATTTGTATTAATAATGTCATTAAACTCTTTAGCTAATGCGGCAAAACTATAAGAGCTAATATCATGTGCTATTTGGAAGCCCTCTCGGGTTATATTTTCGACATAATCCCCGCTCAATAACTCTCTTGGAGCAAAAGCAGCTGAATGGATAATTATGTCTATACTAGACCATTTATCTTTAATGAAATTCTTTAAATTGCCTATATCTTCATCTATTGCAAGATCACATGGGTGAATTATTGAATTTCCTGATAATTCTGAGGATATTTCTTCCACTCTACTTTTTAATTTTTCATTTTGATATGTTAATGCAATTTCTGCACCATTATTGCTAAATACTTGGGCAATGCTGGCTGCTATTGATCTTTTACTTGCTACACCTATTATCAGTACTTTCTTATTTTTTAAATTCATTTTCTTATAATTTTGCTTTAATAGTTATATAGAATATTATAATAAAGTATAAATCTTAATTTTTCATGAATATTTACTATAAAATGCTAATTAAACTACCAGCCATTATCTGTACCTTACTATTTAGTATTGTGACCTTGGCTGACAAGTCTATTGCTATTGGCTATGAACCTAAGTATAGCAATACTTTTACAAACTTTGATTATGTAAATCCTGATTCTAAACAGGGTGGAGTAATTAAATTATCAGCATTTGGGACATTTGAATCTCTAAATCCATTCCTGCTAAAATCCTTGGCCCCTGCAGGTTTAACAAATTTAGTCTTTGAGACTTTAATGGAAAGGAGTCTCGACGAACCATCATCTAGCTATGGACATATTGCCTCAAGATATAGCCTGTCAGATGATAAATTATCTGTTACTTATCATATTAAAGATAATGCTTATTTTTCAAATGGAGATAAAATTACAGCAAGTGATGTTAAATTCTCTTTTTATACATTAATTGGAAAAGATGCTCATCCTCAGTATAAAATCTATTGGTCTGATATTAAAGATGTTGTAGTTATCGATTCAAAATCAATAAAATTTATGTTCAACAAAAAAAATCCTGAGCTACATATGATCATAGGGGATATACCTATTTTCTCCAAAAAGTGGTTCAATGGAAAATCATTCAGTGATTCAATCCTCGACGCACCCATTGCCAGTGGCCCATACATTATAAGTAAATATGAAACTGGAAGATTCATTGAATATAAAAAAAATCCAAACTATTGGGCCATTAAGGAACCAACTCGGAAAGGAATGTTTAATTTTGAAAAAATAATTTTTAAATATTATAAAGATATGACTGTTGCCCTTGAGGCTTTCAAGGCAGGCGAGTATGACTTTATTTACGAGAACCACTCTAAGAGGTGGGCAAGAGATTATAATGGTCCCAATTTTAGTAATAATACAATTATAAAAACTGAACTGAAGCATATGAATAATGCTGGTATACAGGGATTTATATTTAATACTAGAAAGAAAATATTTCAAGATAAAAGAGTTAGGAAGGCTATCACCTTAGCTTTTGATTTTAATTGGTCTAATAATAATCTTTTTTATAATCAGTATACTAGATGTGAAAGCTATTTTAGTAATAGCGAACTCTCAGGTAGCTTAAAGCCAACTCAAGATGAATTAGATTTAGCTGAAACACTTTCTATACCATTATCTAAAGTAATAGAAAAAGACAATGAATTCATTTTTGATTCATCAAAGAATAATAGAAAAAATCTCTATAAAGCAAAAAAGATATTTGATGATTTAGGCTGGACGGTAAAGAATGAAATACTATATGATAATAATAATTCAATAGTTGAATTTGATTTTTTACTTGCTCAAAAAGGTTTCGAGCGTATTCTAGCACCATTTGCTAAAAACTTAAAAAAACTAGGAATCAGATTAAACTATAGAACTATAGACCTCTCGTTATATCAGAGACGAGTAGATTCCTTTGATTTTGATATGATGGTTATGAGCTACCCTCAATCTCAATCACCTGGCAATGAACTTATGTCAATGTTTCATTCTAATAGTGCTCAGAGTAAAGGCACATATAATGTAGGTGGGATTAGTGACCCACATATTGATATACTTTTAGAAACTATTATCTATAGTTCTGATAGAAAGGATATGATAATTGCGGCAAATTTGTTAGACAGGCTTCTTTGGAATGAATTTTATATGTTGCCTAATTGGTATATAAATACACATAGAATCGCTTTTTTTGATAAATTTGAACAGCCTGCTAATTTACCTAAATATTATGAAGCAACAAATTATATTTTAAAAACCTGGTCTGTTAAATAATGTATTATTATATAATAAAAAGATTACTATTGATGATACCAACTTTGTTAGGTATATTATTTTTAACATTTGTTGTAACTCAATTTGTCCCAGGTGGGCCGGTTGAACAACTTACAAATCAGTTAACAAGCCTTAATGTAACTGGAGAAGCTTCTTCAGGTTCAGCAAACTTATACCGGGGCTCTAGCGGACTAAGTGAAGAACAACTTTTAAGTCTTAAGGAATACTATGGTTTTGATAAACCATTTATTGAGAGGTTTACTGATTTAGTAAAAAATTATCTCGTGTTTGATTTGGGTGATAGTTATTTTCATCATCAGTCTGTTTCGGAGCTTATAGTTTCAAAACTACCTGTATCAATTAGTTTGGGATTATGGACTTTCTTAATAATTTATTCTATTTGTATTCCTTTGGGTATAAAAAAAGCTGTTACACATGGGTCTAATTTTGACTTAACAAGTAGTACAATAATACTTATTGGATATTCTATCCCAGGTTTTGTTTTAGGCATCAGTTTAATTGTTTTGTTTGGAGGTGGAAGTTTTTATGATGTTTTTCCAACAAGAGGTTTAATATCGGATAATTGGGATGAATTATCGATTGGTGCTAAAATTTTAGATTATCTATGGCATATGACTCTGCCAATAATATCCTCCGTTATCGGAAGTTTCGCTGTAATGACTATGTTGACAAAAAATAGCTTCATAGAGGAAATAAAAAAACAGTACGTCTTGACAGCAAAAGCTAAAGGGCTTACTGATAATGAGATATTATATAAGCATGTTTTCAAAAACGCTTTGATACCAATACTAACTGGTTTTCCAGCACAGTTTATTTCAGCTTTCTTTACAGGTAGTATCTTGATAGAAACAATATTCTCTTTGGATGGCATTGGCTTATTATCATATGAATCAATACTTCATCGTGACTATCCTGTAGTACTAGGTACTTTATTCTTATTCACTCTTCTTGGTTTACTAGCGAAGTTATTAACTGATATAAGTTATTTATTTGTTGATCCAAGGATTAAGTTTGACTCTATTGATAATGGGAGAAATAATTGAATAAACTAAATAAATATAGCTCTTATTGGATTAAGTTTTTAGAGAATAAAAGAAACAAATATAGCTTATTTATTTTTAGCTTCATTTTTATTCTCAGTTTATTCGCAGAAGTAATTAGTAATGATAAACCATTAGTGATGAATATTGATGATAAATTATACTTTCCAATATTAATGACATATAGTGACAAACACTTTGGTGGCTATTTCGATACCGAAGCTGATTATAAAGATGATTTTATGACTCGAAAGTTAGAAATGAAAAATAACTGGGCAGTATTCCCTTTTAACCCACACTCCTATAATAGTATTAACCTTAATAACTCAAAACCTAATCCTGCTCCACCGTCTAAATATAATTATTTAGGCACTGATGATCGAGGGAGAGATGTTTTAGCTAGGCTAATATATGGTTTCAGATTATCTGTTTTATTTGCTTTTGCGTTAACTGCAATTGGAATATTGATTGGTCTTTTTTTTGGAGCCCTCCAAGGATATTATGCTGGTAAGATAGATTTGTATTTACAAAGGTTTATAGAAATCTGGGGCTCTATGCCTGAATTATATCTTTTAATAATATTTTCATCGTTATTTGAACCAAATATTTTTTTACTCATAGTTCTTTTATCGCTTTTTGGCTGGATGAGTTTATCAGATTACGTAAGAGCTGAATTTCTGAAAGGAAGAAACATGGAATATGTAATTGCCGCAAGAACTCTAGGGCTTTCTAATACAGAAATAATTATAAAACATATTTTACCTAATAGCATGGTTTCTGTGATTACTTTTTTACCATTTAGGATTAGTGGCGCAATATTGATATTAACAAGTTTAGATTTTTTAGGTTTGGGTGTACCACCAGACACACCAAGTCTAGGCGAATTATTGGCTCAAGGTAAAGACAATATAGAGGCATGGTGGTTATCAATATCAACATTTTTAGTACTTACTGGAACATTACTATTATTAATATTTATAGGGGAGGGTATCAGAGAATCTCTTGATGCAAGGTCCTAATGAAGATATTAGAAATTAAAAACCTCTCTCTCAAAAGTAAAAAAAATAATATATTATTATTGCAGAACATCAATCTTATACTAAATAAAGGTGAAATTTTAGGGATTGTTGGAGAGTCAGGTTCTGGTAAAACTTTGATGGGGCTTTGTATAACAAAACTTATAGATCCAAACATTTTTGAAATCATATCAGGAGAGATTATCTATGATGGTAAAAATCTTCTTGAATGTCCTGAGGACTATCTGAGAAATATAAGAACTAGTATGGTATCGATGATTTTCCAAGAACCAATGTTATCCTTGAATCCGGTACAAACAATACAAACTCAATTACATGAAGTAATTAAACTTCATATAACAAGGAATGAAAAAGAGATTGACACCTTATCAGAAGAAATTATTACTAAAACTGGTCTTGCAGATATTAAGAAAATATTATCAAGTTATCCTCATATGCTATCTGGTGGTCAGCGGCAACGTATTATGATTGCAATTGCACTTGTTTGTAAGCCAGAGGTTCTTATCGCTGATGAACCAACAACTGCATTGGATGTAACTCTGCAATTACAGATATTAGATTTACTCAAAGACTTTAAAAATAAGAATAATATGTCAATGATATTAGTTTCACATGATTTAGATTTAATCAAAAATTACTCTGACCATATTATTATTCTTAATAATGGTCAAGTTGTAGAAGAAGGTATTACTAGAGATATTTTTGAAAGACCTACTAATGAGTATACTAAGAAACTAATTTCAAGTAGACCAGATAATATGATTAGTTCTGAGGCAGGTAATGTGAAAATATTAGAAACAAAAGACTTATCTTGTAGATTTGCACTTAATAATGCTTTCTTTTCAAAAAATAAAAAATACTTTACTGCTCTTTCTAATATAAATATCCACATTAACTCAGCTGAAACTATAGGGATAGTTGGAGAATCTGGTTCTGGCAAAACAACGCTAGCAATGGCTATAATGCAACTTCTTGATTATAAGGGAAATATATTATTTGATAATCAGGACTTTTCCAAACTTTCTGAGAAAGATATTAGGAAACATAGAGATGATTTTCAAATTGTTTTTCAGGATCCTTTTTCATCGCTTTCGCCTAGATTAAACATATTAGAAATACTATCAGAAGGACTTTTAGCTTTTAATAAGAATATTACAAATGAAAAATTAGTTAATATATGCTCTTCCTTATTAACAGAAGTTGGTTTAAATCATGATATGCTTTCAAGATACCCACACCAATTTTCAGGAGGACAAAGACAACGTATTGCTATTGCTAGAGCACTTTCTATGAAACCAAAACTTATTATATTTGATGAGCCAACTAGCGCGTTAGATGCTATTGTACAAAAAAATATTTTAGAATTGATTGTTTCATTACAAGAAAAATATTCATTAAGTTATTGTTTCATCAGCCATGATTTAAAAGTAATTAAGTCTATTTCACATAGAATATATGTTATTAAGGACTCTAAAATTATAGAAACAAATTCTACAAAGAATATATTATGCAACCCAAAAAGTGACTATACACGTAGTCTCATAAAGTCTTCATTTTTAAGCTGATTCAAAAATATTTTTCAAAATTTGAGAATAAACTTTGGTTGTATTTAGCAAATCTTTTTCGGTTGTATGCTCATTAATTTTGTGAATTGATTCATTAATGAGACCAAATTCGACTACTTGATCACATATTTTTGCAATAAATCTTCCGTCTGATGTGCCTCCATCAGTCGTGATTTCTGGATTTATATCCAAGACCGCTTTAGTAGCTTTAATGCATGAATTTAATAAATCCTTTTTCACTGTTAGATATGGATCACCCGAATGGTGCCATTCAATATTGTATTTTAGCTTACTAGAGTCCATTATTTGATGAATATCACTCATTAGTTTATCGCATGTTGTTTCTGTCGAATATCTAAAATTAAAATCCATAGTTAGTTGCCCTGGTATAATATTTGATGCACCCACACCACTATTTAAATTCGATATCTGAAACGATGTCGGCGGGAAGTATTTATTACCTTTATCATACTTTTTGGTAACCATATCATTTAGCGTTGGTGAAAAAGCATGAATAGGATTCATTGCGTTATGCGGGTATGCTACATGACCTTGTATACCTTGGATTGTAATTTTTCCAGATAATGAACCTCTTCTTCCATTTTTGATGGTGTCGCCCAATACTTTTTTAGAGGATGGCTCGCCTATCAAACACATATCAATATTATGTTTCGTTAAATCACCATCATTTACTAATCTTTTAATACCATTTTGAGCAGGACCTTCTTCATCACTGGTTAGTATCACCATGAGACTTCCTTTAAAATCTTTATTTGAATTAATAAAATCTTTAATAGATATTAGAATACATGCGACACTCCCTTTCATATCTGATGTGCCACGACCATATAATTTTGAATCTATTTCTGTAAGCTCAAAAGGGTTTGATATCCACTTATCTAAGTTTCCAGTTGGAACAACATCTGTATGCCCAACATATGCAAAAACAGGACTATCTTTTCCATATCTTGCTATTAGATTTATTACATCTCCGTTTTTTTTGAATTCAATTTCAAAACCTAAAGATTCTAAATATTCTGCGATGAATTTTTGGCAACCGTCATCTTCAGGTGTTAGCGATTTACAACTAATCAATTTACTTAATAATTTTACTATGCTTTTAGTGTTCATGATATTTTTTTAATACTCTCTTCATTTCTAAAGGTTAGAATTTCATAACCATTATTTGTTACCAATATTGTATGCTCCCATTGCGCTGATAATGAATGATCTTGAGTCACCACAGTCCATCCATCACCTAATAGTTTTGTTTTATATTTTCCAGCGTTTATCATTGGCTCAATTGTAAACGTCATACCTTCCTCTAATCTAATCCCAGTATTTTTAATCCCATAATGTAATATTTGAGGTGATTCATGAAAATTTTTTCCTATCCCATGTCCACAATAGTCTTTTACTACTGAAAAGTTATTATCATAAGCATGTTTTTGTATTACGGCTCCTATATCTCCTATTTGAAGACCTGGCCTTACTATACTGATTGCTTTGTACATGCATTCCTGTGTAATTTTACAAAGTCTTTCTGCTAGTATACTTGGTTTTCCAACATGATACATTTTACTTGTATCACCATGAAACCCTTCTTTTATTACTGTTACATCGATATTTACTATATCACTCTCTTTCAAAATTTTATCGCCTGAAGGTATCCCATGGCATACCTGATGATTAATAGATGTACATATAGATTTTGGGAAACCTTTGTAATTCAATGGCGCCGGTATTGCACTTTGCTCTTTTACTATGAAATCATGGCATATTAGATCAAGTTCTTCTGTTGAGACACCTGGCTTAACATGCTGTTCAATCATTTCTAAAACCTCAGATGCTAGTTTTCCAGCAACACGCATTTTTTCAATATCTGATTTTGTTTTGATATCTACCATTAAATTTACCTAAATAGCACTTTTTAGCTCAAATTATCAGATTTTTATTGTTGAATCCATGTAAATATGATAAAAAACCCTATCAACAATATTTATACTGATATTGTATTGTATGAATAATTAAATTTATTAGGAGTATCGCTAAGAGTGGCTAATTTATCTATCAAAGAAATGATCAATGCGGGCGTGCATTTTGGCCATCAATCTAAATACTGGAATCCCAAAATGCGCCCATATATATACACAACCTATAAAAAATTACATATCATTAATTTGGAAGAAAGCGTGTCACATTTTAACACTGCGATTACTTTTATTGAAAAACTAACGAAAAATAATGCAAAGATATTATTTGTTGGAACTAAGCGTGCAGCTAGAGACTTGATAGGTAAATATGCAACAGAAGCTAAGATGCCATATGTAAATAATAGGTGGCTTGGTGGCATGTTAACAAACTTTGATACTATCAAAAAATCTATTGCCAAACTTGACTCTTTAAAAGCATATTTAGATTTAGCAACATTAAATGGTTTAACAAAAAAAGAATCCCTAAATGTAAAAAAACAAATTGCTAAATTAGAAAAGAACCTTTCTGGAATTAAGAATTTGGATAATAAACCAGACGCACTATTCGTTATAGACACAAGATATGAGAAGATTGCAATTCAAGAAGCTAATAAATTAAACATACCAGTTATAGCGATTGTAGATAGTAATAATTCTTTCGAAGGAGTTGATTATATGATACCTGGTAATGACGATTCAATGTCGTCTATAGATTTATTTTTGAAATCAGTAACTGATGTGATAATGAATACTAAATCTAAATTTATTAAACCAGCTAGTCAAGCTAATGAAGGAAAACCTACCGATTCTTCAGCTAAAATGGTTAAGAAAAAACAAGTCCTTGAAGTAGAAGTAAAATCTGATAAGAAAAATATAGAAGAGGTCTAAATGTCAACAGAACTTGAACTACTAAAACAACTCAGAGATATAACTGGTGCTGGGATTCTTGATTGCAAAAAATATTTAGTAAGAGCTAATAATAAATTAGATGACGCAATTAAATTAATGAGATCTGAGGAAGGCATTAAGGCTGATAAAAAATCAAGTAGAGTTGCTGCAGAAGGTGTTGTTTATTTTAAGTCTAACTCAGCAAAATCGTTATTAATTGAAATAAATTCAGAAACTGATTTTGTTGCAAGAGGAGATGACTTTCTTGAGTATGTAAACCAAACATGCGAAATGATAATAACTAGCTCATATACTTCTCTGGAAATGTTACATAACTCAGATGATGAGGCTATTAAAAATAATCTTGAAGAACTAAGAAAAAATTATGTAACTAAGCTTGGTGAGAATATACAAATACGAAGATTTGACTGCCTTGATAATACAAAGAGCTTTGTTACTGGTTATACCCACAATAATAAAATCGGAGCTGTAGTTGCGCTTGCAAAAGAGGACTCTCAGCTTTCAAAAGATATTTGTATGCAAATAGTTGCATCATACCCACTCGCATTAGATGAAAATTCTTTAGATGAAAAAACATTGGCAAATGAGAGGGATGTTTACAAGGCTGAATTAGATAAATTAGACAAAAAAGATGATATCAAAAGAAATATCATGGATGGTAAAGTTAAAAAATTTATAACAGATAATACATTATTGAATCAACCATATATTAAAGATGGCTCATTAAGTCTAAAGAAAATTCTCAAAGATAATGAAATTTTATCTTATACTCGTTATCAACTTGGCGAAGGTATTGAAAAAAAACAAGAAGACTTCGCTGACGAAGTATATAGCCAAATTAAATAGTTAAAGTAATGACTAGTCCCAAATATAAACGGGTATTACTTAAACTTAGCGGCGAAGCTTTGGTTGGTAATAAAAAATATGGTATTGATGATACTATTATTAAAGAATTTGCTTCCCAAATATCGCTAGTCCAAAAAGAAAAAATTGAACTTATCATAGTTATAGGTGGAGGTAATTTCTTCAGGGGTAGTGATTTAGAAAAATTAGGAATTCAAAGAGTTACTGCTGATCATATGGGTATGCTGGCAACAGTAACAAACTCACTTGCCTTACAGAGTTCTATTGAACAATTGAATGTTCAATGTAGAGTAATGTCTTCAATTACTATAGATGCTGTTTGCGAAAAGTATATAAAACGTAAAGCAGAGAGGCATCTTGAAAAGGGAAGGGTTATAATACTTGCTGCAGGTACTGGAAATCCATATTTCACAACAGACTCTGCCGCAAGCTTACGGGCAATTGAATTAAATGCTCATATTATGCTTAAGGGTACCAAAGTTGATGGCATATATGACAAAGATCCTGTGAAAAATTCAGATGCCGTATTATACCAATCTATATCATATTCAGAGATTCTTAAGAACAATTTAGAAGTAATGGATGCAACCGCAGTCATTATGTGTAAAGAAAATAATATGCCTCTCAAGGTATTTAATATCCTCAAAAAAGGTAGCTTAAAAAAAGCAATTTTAAGTGATAAGATAGGAACTATAATTGGTTAATCATGATAGAAGAAATTAAAAAAGAAGCAGAATTGAATATGTCTAAAGCCATTGAGGCTTTGAATAATGCATGTGGTAAAATAAGAGCAGGTCGACCTAATCCAGGCATGTTAGATCAAATTGAAGCTGACTATTTTGATACTAGAACGCCACTTAAACAGCTTGCTAATATAACAATTACTGATGCATCTACAATTAGTCTAAATGTTTGGGATAAAACTGCTATCCAGTCTATCGAAAAAGCAATAGTAAACTCAAATCTCGGGTTATCACCTGTAGTTAATGGTATGGTTATCCATATAAAAATACCTCCACTTACCCAAGAAAGGAGAAATGAGTTAATCAAGATACTTAAGAAAGAAGGGGAGAATGCTAAAGTATCTCTAAGAAACGTCAGAAGAAATATAAATACCACTATTAACAATTTCGAGAAAGAAAAGAAAATATCTAAAGATTTTGAGCGTGATTATATTATAGAAATTCAAGTTATAACTGATAAATATATTAAAATGTCCGAGGAAATCATAAATAAAAAAATTGCTGAAATAAGCGAAGTATAGTTATGTCCAGTAAAAGTATTTCTCATGTCTCAATAATTATGGATGGTAATGGTAGATGGGCAAACCAAAAAAATATGCCAAGAGTTCATGGTCATAGGCAAGGCATAAAATCAATTAATAAAATTGTCTCAGCTTGCTCTGTTAGGCAGATATCTCAGTTAACCTTATTTGCATTTAGTAGTGAAAACTGGAAAAGACCAGAATATGAAGTTCAGTTCTTACTTAAATTATTTGAAGATTCAATTAATCAATACATAAATGATTTAGATAGTAATAATGTAAAAATTCACTTCATAGGTGATTTAGATATATTTGGTAAAAAACTATTAGATAATATAAAAAATGCAGAACAGATTACAAAGAATAATACTGGCCTAAAGTTAAACTTCGCATTAAATTATGGAGGGAAATGGGATATTATTAATGCATTTAATAAAATGATAGACAATAATTCCAGTCTGCAAAGAAAAAAAATCAGTATAGATGATTTTGAGAAATATTTATCTTTGAGTGCTGACAGTCCTGACTTATTAATTAGAACAGCTGGTGAACAAAGGTTAAGCAATTTTATGTTATGGCAACATGCATATACTGAGTTATATTTTACAGATTGTCTCTGGCCTGATTTTGATGAAAAAGAATTAGATATGGCTATACAACACTATCAAAATACAACCAGAAAATACGGTTCTTTATCTAAAGAAAATGTTTTAAGCAAAAAAAATGCTAAATAGAATCTTTACAGGCATAATCTTGGTATCTTTCTTTATAACCTTATTGCTCTATGGTAGTGGGTTAATAATAGCTTCCTTGTTTTCTATAATATCAATCTATGCATTTTATGAATGGTTAAAAATTTGCAAAACTACCAACAAAGATATTTTTACTCTCATATCTTTTGCTTTGATAATGATGACAATATTTCTTTTATACTATACCCATCCAGTAATTATATTTTTAGCTTATGCTTCAATATTTATCTGGCTACTTATTTTATTTGACTTATTATATGGTTTAAATATTTATATAAGAACTTTAAAAACTTGCCCTAAAGCTATGGGGCTAGTATTTATTTTAACCACATGGATTTTATTTATATCTCTGGGTAATACTACTAATTCTGAGATCTTATCCTATGACTATTTATTATTTTCTAATTCAGAACCATTCTATATAAGTCAGTATTATTTATTCTTAATCGCCTTGGTTTCACTTACAGATATGTCTGGATTCTTTGTTGGAAAGTTAGTGGGCAACAGGAAACTCAGCCCTATAATAAGCCCTAATAAAACTATTGAAGGCTTTGTCGCCTCAATATTAATTCCAGTTATTGCATTTTATATAACTTTTACCTATATATTTACTGTTACAATCTTTCTTGAAGATATATTTTACATGTTAATATGTTGCATATTCTGTACAGTTGGAGATTTATTCGTTAGTTCTTATAAGAGATTATATGAAGTTAAAGATTCTGGAAAATTACTTCCAGGACATGGTGGTGTTTTAGATAGATTAGATAGCTATCTTCCAACTATTGCAATTTTACATATTTGGTTGTTTTTATAATGATTACAATTTTGGGATCTACAGGTACAATTGGTAAAAATACATTATCTGTTTTAGAGAGCTTAGGTAGAAAAGGAGAAGTATTTGCCCTAAGTGCTAATAAAAACTTTAAGTTGCTCTTCCTTCAAATTAAACTATTTAAACCGAAGTATGTTGTAATATCAGATAAAATTAATGCATTGAAACTAAAAGAATTATGCAAGTCAAATAATATTAGTACTAAAATATTGCATGGCGCAAAAAATCTTTCATATATAAGTTCTCATAAAAGTTGCAAATGCTTATTATCAGCGATAGTTGGTGCTGCTGCACTGCAACCAACTTATGATGCTGTAAAGTCTGGTAAAAAAGTACTTTTAGCAAATAAGGAATCACTGATTATGTCTGGAAAGCTTTTAGTGACTGCAGCAAAAAAAAGTGGAGCCATATTGATACCAGTAGATAGTGAGCATAATGCAGTTCTTCAAATTTTATCCACTTTTGGTATTAGTTATGATAATGAAAGCAGAAAAAATATCTCTAAGAAAGTTAAGATGATAACTTTAACTGCATCTGGAGGGCCATTTCTGAATTATACTACAAAAAAATTATCTAAAGTCACACCAAAAGAAGCTATTAATCATCCTACTTGGAAAATGGGTAAGAAAATATCTGTAGATTCTGCTTCGATGATGAATAAGGGTTTGGAGGTAATAGAGGCTGCCATATTATTTGAGCTACACCCTAAACAAATTAATATACTTATACATCCACAAAGTATTGTCCATGCATTGGTTAAATTTAATGATGGTTCACTAATATCGCATATGAGTGCACATGATATGAGAATTGCTATTAGTTATGCTTTGTCATGGCCAGATAGATATGATATTGATGTAAATTGCTCTAAAAAGATTCATTTAGAACAATTGACATTTCAAAGCATAAAGCCCAAGCAGTTTAGATGCTTAGATTTATGTCTTAAAGCTTTGAATATCGGGGATAATGCTCCAGCTATATTAAATGCTGCTAACGAGATAGCCGTAGAAAAATTTCTTGAAAATAAGATTAAATTTACTGATATACCAGTTATAATTGACAAAGCTTTGAAAAGCATCCCAATAAAGAAATGTAGTACAATTAAGTCTATAATAGGATGTGATCAATATACAAGAGACTATACAACTAATTACATAAATAAAAAATGGAAATAATACAAAGCATCTTGGGATTTTTTATTGCAATTGGGATATTGGTAACATTCCATGAGTTTGGTCATTTTTACATAGCAAGGTTGTTTAATGTGCGAGTGCTTAATTTTAGCATTGGTTTTGGAAAAACTTTATATAAAAAAAAATTTAGTAGTGATGGTACTGAGTATTCTATTGGTTTAATTCCTCTAGGTGGATATGTGAAAATGCTAGAATCATCAGAAATCAATGACGATACTGATAAGAGTGATTATTTATATTGTTTTGACAAACAATCTGTATATAAAAAATTTTTAATAGTTGCTGCCGGACCAGCTTTTAATTTAATTTTAGCAATTATCTTTTTTACGATTATTCATTTTTCAGGAATTACAGGTATGAAACCATTCATAACATCCATTGATGGTCATAATTTACCTACAATTGAAACAAATTCGTTTCATGAAATTATTGAAGTAAATGGTATAGTCACTAAAAGATGGCAAGATGTTAGGGTTGAGATACTAAATACAGTTGTAAATAAAGATAAACTTGATGTACTCATCAGAGATAGTAAAAATGATACCACAAGTATAAAAATTAATTATGAGGATAATATTTTAAAAAAAGATGGAGATATTATTACTAATATAGGTTTAAAACCTAAAACTCCTGAGTTCCCATCCATAGTTGGTTCTATAGAGAATAATTCACCTGCGTCACTCGCTGGTCTTCAAGTAGGAGATCAGATTATTAGTGTTAATAAAGTATCCATAACTAATTGGAACGCTCTGGTAGAACAAATTAAAATTAATCCAGATAAAATATTACAGTTGAAACTTATTCGTGATGATAAAGAGTTAGACATAATTCTTGTGCCAGCTGTTAATACATCTATGGATAATAATTATGGTTACGCAGGAATATCACCAGATCAAACTGCACTAAATAAGTTTAGGATACTCGTAAAGTATCCTTTTTTTGAGTCTATTTATAAATCTATACTCCTTACCTATGATTATTCATTACTAACAATTAGGATGATATATGAACTATTTACTGGACAGGCAAATATGAAGAATATAAGTGGGCCATTAAGTATTGCAGAATTTTCTGGAAAATCATTATCAATGGGTTTTGTGTATTTTGCTTATTTACTAGCAATACTAAGTATTAGCTTGGGTGTTTTAAATTTACTCCCTATACCAGTATTAGATGGAGGCCATCTAGTGTACTATATTCTAGAAATGTTAACAGGGAAGCCTGTCTCTGAAAAAGTACAATTGATTGCTCAACAATTTGGAATGTTGATACTTTTTGGAATTATGATTATAGCTTTTTATAATGATTTTGCGAGATTACTGCAATGATGATTAGAGTATTACTCATATCTCTCATCTACCTAGTACCTTCTAGCTTCATGAATGCATATGCTGCAGAAGAAGATTCTGCGGAAAGTATGCTCATATCTAATATCATCATTAATGGAAATAAAAGAGTTACTAATGACACTATTCTTAGCTATTCAAATGTCAGCGAAGGTGATTTGTTCAGCCCTGACCTTGTTAAAAAAATAATTAAGGATTTATATAAAACTGGTTATTTTGACGATATTTCAGTTTCATTAAAATTTAATGATTTGATCATAAATGTAAATGAGAAGCCTATAATATCTGCAATCACTATTACTGATAATGCTATTATTGAAGATGAGGATATATTAAAAGCATTAGAAGATGTTGGTATATCAACTACACGACCCTATGATAGAAATATCTTTGATAAAATACAACAAGAGCTTGTAAGATTGTATTTTGATAGAGGGAGATATAATGCTGATATATCAACAACTATAACTAATCTAGAGAGAAACAGAGTTTCAATTGAGCTCACTGTAAACGAAGGCGATCCATCTAGTATAAGAGAAATAAATATTGTTGGAAACAAGGCTTTCTCCAAAGAGAAAATACTTGGAATAATGAAATCTGGCACAAAGTATTTTTTTGAGTTTTGGTCATCAAAAGATACTTATTCTAGTTCTATCTTAAAATCTGATATAACCAAAATAGAGAATTACTATTTGAATAGAGGTTTTGTAAGATTCCGCATTTTATCTAACCAGGTGAACTTATCTAATGACAATAAAGATATCATCATTACAATAAATATCGAAGAAGGAGAAAGATATGAGTTTGGAGATATTAAGCTCTATGGAAATGCAGTTGTTGACCCCGCAATTATTAGGAAAAATATAAAAGAAGTAATTCTGCCTAAGCAAACTTTTTCTCGACAAAAGCTACAGGAGTCTGAAGAACTCATTGGTTATCTCCTTGGTGATGAAGGCTATGCTTTTCCAGAAATATCATCTTTACCTTTAATCGATGATGCAACTAAAATTGTTGATATAGAGTTTAGGGTGGATCCTGGACAACGTAGCACGGTAAGAAGAATTAATATAGTCGGCAATGATAATACAAATGATGAGGTTTATAGAAGAGAGTTACGTCAGTTTGAGTCAGCCATTCATAGTAATAAAAATATTGAAAGATCTAAGGTCAGACTTCAAAGACTTAAGTATGTTGAAAATGTTAATGTTATAAAAACTAAAGTTTCTAATACCAGTGACCTTGTTGATGTTACTTTTGAGATCACTGAACGTAAATCTGGAGAATTTAAGGTAAGCGCTGGTTGGTCTGATACAGATGGTGCAATTTTTGATATAAACTTACAGCAAGATAATTTCCTTGGGTATGGAAAAAATGTTGGCTTAAAAGCCTCAAAAAGTTCAATTAATACTGCATTGCAATTTCTACTAACAGATCCATACTATACATTTGATGGTGTAGCTAGAACTCTTTCTGCAACAATTAGTCAAACAGATGTTAGTGGTAGTTCAACTGCCTCGTATCTATCAGATACTCTTGCCGCAGGTGTTATGTATAATATGCCTATCTCAGAAACAGCTACATTTGGAATAGGTTACGATGTTTCTTTAACTGAATTCACTACCACAATTGGGTCTCCAGTAATAGTCAGACACCACATCACTGACCATGGAAGGACTTCTTTAGGTATTACGTTTAAGGCTGATTATACTTCTGATACAAGAAATAGAACGATTTTTGCTGAAACTGGCATCTTGAGTACTTTATCAGGTAATCTATTTATGGGTTTTGATGGGGCATCTCATACTTCTTTCACTCATAGATCAGAATTAAATAAAGGGCATGTATTAAAAACATTTGGTTTTGACTGGAATACAGTTTTTCAACTTAAAACAACTGTTGGGATTGGATTTGGTCTTGGAAGCGCAACATCATTACCATTCTATAACAAGTACTTCGCAGGTGGTAATACTACTGTTAGAGGTTATAAAGGTTCAACATTAGGCCCTTTGACTTATAATGCAGCAAGAGGCCCATTGACTTGTGCTGCTCAAAGTGTTCCTGGCACATTCATCAAGTGTGATGCTATAGGTGGCGACTTCTTAACTGCTGCACAATTTAATTGGGTATTTGCACCTCCACCATTTCTTGGTGAAGACACAAGAGCATTACGAACAACTTTATTCTTTGACATAGGAAACGTATTTGAGAAAGTTAATAACTTCGACTACAATGAGTTAAGGGCGAGTTATGGCATAGAGTTTAATGTATTAACTCCAATTGGCGGTGTTTCCGTAGGTTTTGTAAGTGCTATTAACGACAAAGAAGGAGATGATGTTCAACCAGTAATTTTTCAGTTAGGAGGAGCTTTTTAATATTATGAATACTATATATAAATCAGTTTTATTTTGTCTTATAACGACAATATTTATTCCATCTTTTGCAAGCGCGGAACTTAAAATGGGTATAGTTAATCTAGATCAACTATTCAAAGAAATCCCAATCTATAGAGAGTCACAAGAAAAAATAAAAAAACAATTTGATCCTAGGGCAAGGAATTTAAAAACTCTTGAGCAAGAATGGAGTGCATTAAATGAAGAATATTTGAAAAATGAAACAGTGATGTCGGATAAAGAAAAAAAAGCTCTTGTTGAGAAAATTCAATCAATAGAGAAGAAGTTTAGAAGTGGTCAAGAAAAGATACAGACAGATTTACAAACTGTACAACAAGAGGAACTCTCTAAAATTAGAGCTATCGTAGAAACAACAATTACGGAATATGCAGAAAATAATAACTACGATCTTATTATTAGAGCTGATGGCACTACATTATTTGCAAAAAAATATATTAATATTACTCAAGAGATTATCTCTAAACTTCAATAATGAAGCTAAATAAGAAATATTCTTTAGAAGAATTATCCTTAAAGTATGACTGCGATGTGTTAGGCGATGCAAAAACTACATTCGAATTTGTTTCTAGTATTTTCAATAGTCAAGATGGTTCAATTTCTTATATAAGTAACATTAAAAATATCTCATATATCGAAGGTAGTAAGTTATCATGTATTATTGCAACAAAAGAGGTTGCATCTAAGATTAAAATCCCTGTTTTAATTCATGAAAACCCTCAATTACTATTTATCAAGATAATCAAGGAAAACTATGATTCATTAGATAGCACTATGTTTTCTGATAAGGTCGTTGCAGGTAATAATATTCATTCATCGGCAACAATTGGAATCAATTCAGTGATAGGTAAAAATGTTACTATAGGAAAGTCATCAACAATATATCCTAATGTTACCATATATGATAATTCAATTATTGGCGATAATGTGATAATTCAATCTGGGTCAGTAATTGGATCCGATGGTTTTGGCCTTATAAAAGAATCTGGGCTTTGGACTAAAGTTCCGCATATAGGTAATGTTATAATCGGAAATAATGTTGAGATTGGGGCAAATACTACAATAGACAAAGGAACATTAGATAGTACGATAATTTCCGATAATGTCAAAATTGATAACCTTGTTCATGTTGCTCATAATGTTACTATAGGCGAAAATACTGCTATAGCTGCTTGCACTGGAATAGCTGGAAGTGCAAGCATAGGGAAAAATTGCACTATAGGTGGTGGTAGTGGTATAAATGGTCATATTGATATTGTTGATGATGTACATATTCATGGCATGACAATGGTAACTAAGTCTATAATGGAACCAGGTATGTATGCATCTGGTACTACCGTTGAACCAGCTAAAACTTGGAGAAAAAATCAAGCAAGATTTAAAGAATTAGATGAGTTAGCCAAGATAGTTAAGAAAAAAATATAAAATGGAGAAACACAATGAGCGATACAGATATTCAGAATTATTTACCACATAGATATCCATTTTTACTAATAGATAAGATACTAGAGTTCAAGAAGAATGTTTCTCTTAAGGCGCAAAAAAATGTAAGTAACAATGAGCCTTTTTTTCAAGGTCATTTCCCAGGTCATCCAGTATTTCCTGGAGTCCTTATTTTAGAGGCAATGGCACAAGCTACTGCTCTGCTAGATTTTAAAAGCAATGAAAGAGAGAAAGATAGCCTTTTATATTATTTTGTAGGTATTGATAAAGCTAGATTTAAGAAACCTGTCGTACCTGGAGATATCCTAGTTATAGATGTTCAGCTCAATCATAGCAAAAGAGACGTCCATAAGTTTACAGCTTCATGCATGGTAGACGATGCAGTTGTTTGTACAGCAGAGCTATTAGGAGCTGTTAGAGCCAAGTAATGATCCATCCAACCGCAATAATTAGTAAGTCCGCTGAAATTGATAGCACGGTTACCATTGGCCCTTATTCTGTTGTTGGTAATAATGTTAAAATAGCAGGTAATACAACGCTAGAAAGCCATGTGGTTATCAAAAAAAATACTATTATTGGTACAAGCAATAAGATACATCAATTTGCCTCTATTGGAGAAGACCCACAAGATTTAAAGTTTGATGGTGAAGAGACCACTCTCACTATTGGTGATAACAATATATTTAGAGAGTATTGTACGGTCAACAGGGGAACAATAACTGGTATAAATGAAACTATAATTGGTTCAAACAATCTTTTTATGACATCTAGCCACATAGCACATGATTGCGTCATAAAAGATAATTGTATACTTTCAAATGCTGCATCACTG